>Ga0207704_10000002_pt1 | contig 303025 bp, 288 predicted proteins | sample KBSMisM12_FD_184308 | JGI IMG/M metagenome (GOLD analysis project Ga0207704, IMG submission 184308) | Miscanthus rhizosphere microbial communities from Kellogg Biological Station, Michigan, USA - KBS Miscanthus M1-2 (SPAdes) (version 2) | ecosystem: Host-associated > Plants > Roots >...
ATCGGAGCTCCTTGGGCGACGCCGGCATTGTTGACGAGGATGTCGAGTTTGGTGATGCCGAGCGCCTTCACCGCTTCGGCCAGTTTGTGCGCGGCGTCAGGGGTCGAAAGGTCGCCGCCAACCGCGTCGGCCTGGCCGCCCTTGGCGCGGATTTCGGCAACGAGTTCGTCGGCCGCCGCGCGGCTAGCGGAATAATGGGCGATCACGCGTGCGCCAGCTTCGGCCAGGCGGGCGGCGGTGGCGCGGCCGAGGCCACGCGAGGCGCCGGTGACGAGGGCGGTCTTGTTGGTAAGGTCGGTCATTGGTCATCTCCCTGAAGGATTGCTCCGGGGAGATGGTGAAGAAATGTGATCCCTCAATTGGAAGATTCTATACCGACCGGTAGAAAAACTTTGGGACCTTGTCATAAGGCCGTCATTGTCTGCGGAGGCCGGCATCACGGTACGTCGGGGCAAGGCTCCTGAGACCCCCGCTTTCGCTGGGGCGACATCATTGTTTTCGTATCCACGCCCGCACACCGCCGATCCATGTCTCCAGCACCTTCGTGTCGCGCAGCGCCTTGCTGTCGACCTGAAAAGGATCGCGGTCGAGCAGGATGAAGTCCGCATAATGGCCGGGCGTCAGGGTGCCGACGCGATCCTCCGCCTTGGCGGCATAAGCGCCGCCGGTGGTGAAGGCGGCGAAAGCTTGGGTGAGCGTAATCTTCTGGTCGGGCAGGAAGCCACCGGGCGGGTCGCCCGAAGCATCCTCGCGCGTCTCCGCGTCGGCCATGCCCGGGAAGGGATTGGGATCCTCGACCGGATAGTCCGATCCGAAGGCGAGCGGGACATGCTCGTCGAGCATCGTCCTTTCGGCATAGGCGCCTGTTAGCCGCTCCGGGCCGAGTCGCTTGATTGCCATGTCGTGATCGGACGTGGCGTGGGTCGGCTGCATTGAGGCGACAATGCCATTTTTTGCCATGCGCGGCAGATCCTCGGCGGCGATGATCTGCGCATGCTCGATCCGCCAGCGCCGATCCCCGCCATAGGTCTGCGCCAGCTCTTCGATCGCGTCGAGCACCTGCGCATTGGCCGCGTCGCCAATCGCGTGGACCGCAACCTGGAAGCCGTCCATCGCCGCGCGGCTCATCAGATTCTTGAGCTTAGCGTCGGCCAGGAATTGCAAACCGCGCGTCGACGGCATGTCACTATAGGGCTGCTTCAGCCACGCCCCGCGCGAGCCCAATGCGCCGTCGGCGAACAATTTGACCCCGACCATGCGCAACCGCCCGTCATAGAGCCAGCCGGTCGGCTGCGATCCCGCGATCGTCAGCGTCGTATCGACGCCGAGGCCATAGGATGTGATGCGCACGCGCAGGCGATTGGTGTCGCCCAGCCGGCGCAGCGATTCCCAATCCTCGACGCTGGTGCCCATGTCGCAGGTCGCGGTCACGCCGTCCGCGATCAATATCTCCTGTGCCTTGGCCATCGCTGCATCGCGCTCACGCGGGAGGGGCGCGGGCGCAGCTTTCTCAACCAGGCGGCGCGCGGCATCCACGAACAGGCCGGTCGGATTGCCGTGCGTGTCGCGCTCGATCCGGCCGCCGGCGGGATCGGGCGTGCGCGCGGTGATGCCCGCCGCCTTCAGCGCTGCGCTGTTGACCAGCACGGCGTGGCCGTCGACGCGCTCGAGTATCGTCGGCCGATCACCGGTAAAGGGGTCGAGATCGGCCACGGTCGGGAAGCGACCGAGCTTCCATTTCTCCTGGTTCCAGCCGCCGCCGCGGATCCAGGCCGGCGTTTCATGCTCCGCGGCATAACGTTGCAGCTTGTGCTGCGCCTGTTCGAGGCTGGTGGTTTCAGTCAGATCGAGATTGAGCGCCTGGAAGCCCAGGCCCGAGACGTGACCGTGCGCGTCGATCAGGCCCGGGAGGAGCGTGCGGTGCTGGCCATCGAGACGATATTCGGGCCGCTCGGGCCGGGCATCGCCATCGTGCAGCAATTTCGCGACGCGGCCGTCCTTGCCGATCAGCAGCCCACTGAAATGCTCAAGCTGACCCTGCGCATTGATGGTGTAGCCATTGATATCATCAACCAGCCCCTCGGGCGTGATCGGTATCTCCGGGGGAGGGGGCGGGTCTTTCCGGCGGGCTTCGGCGGGGGCGACAAGCGCCAACGCGACGGCGCTCCCGACGAAGAAGGCCTTCACCGGCCCAATCTCCGGATGATCGAGGATGTATCCTGCCGTCCGCCGCCCATCGCCTGAACCTCGGCATAGAATTGGTCGACCAACGCCGCGAGCGGGAGCGTCGCGCCGTTGCTGCGCGCTTCCTCCAGCGCGAGGCCGAGATCCTTGCGCATCCAGTCGACCGCGAAGCCGAAGTCGAACTCGTCTTTCGCCATCGTCGCCCAGCGGTTCTGCATCTGCCAGCTTCCCGCGGCGCCTGCGGAAATGGCTTCGAAAACCTTGCCGGTATCGAGCCCAGCCGCCTGCGCAAAGCGGAGCGATTCGGCGACGCCCTGGATCACGCCCGCAATCGCGATCTGGTTACACATCTTGGCGGTCTGGCCAGCGCCCGCATCGCCGACATGGACGATGCGCGCGGCATACGCCTGCATCAGCGGCTCGGCGGCGGCCAAAGCGTCGGCCGAGCCGCCGCACATGATCGAGAGCTTGCCGTTCTCCGCACCTGCCTGCCCCCCCGAAACGGGTCCATCGACGACGAGCAGGCCTTTAGCCGCGCCCTCCTTGGCAAGGCGACGCGCGATACGCGCCGAGACGGTGGTGTGATCGACGAACAGAGCGCCCGCGCGCAGTGCGGCGAAGGCGCCTTCCCGCCCGAGCGTTACCTCTTCGAGGTCGTGGTCGGCGCCGACGCAGGTGAAGACCGCGTCCGCGCCCTCGGCCGCGGCAGCGGGCGTCGGGGCGATCCGGCCCTTATATTTGCGCGACCAGGCCTCCGCCTTGTCGGCGCTGCGATTATAGACGGTGACGTCGTGCCCGGCGGCGGCGAGATGCCCCGCCATCGGCGCGCCCATCACGCCCAGTCCGATGAAGCTTACTTTTGCCATGGATGCCGCCTTAATGGCACGCTTTGGGCGGCGCCAGCACCCTGGGGTTCAAAAAGCGCGCGTAGAGGCCTAGGGCGGAAAACCTATGGCCACGCTTCAAAAGTCCGCAGCAGCCTCCGCGCTGCCCGTTACCCTCGACGACGTCCGCGCCGCGCATGGCCGGATCATGTCGTCGATCGTGCGGACTCCGACTCTGATTAGCCGCACGCTCGGCCAGCTGACGGGTGCCACCGTCTACCTCAAGTTCGAGAATCTGCAGTTCACCGCCGCCTATAAGGAGCGCGGCGCGCTCAACAAGTTGCTCCAGCTCGACGAGGGCGCGCGCGAGCGTGGTGTGATCGCGGCTTCGGCCGGCAATCATGCGCAGGGCCTCGCCTATCACGGCGCGCGGCTGGGCATCCCCGTCACGATCGTGATGCCGCGCACCACGCCCAATGTGAAGGTCAGCCAGACCCAGGGTCATGGCGCCACCGTCGTACTGCACGGCGAGAAATTCGACGAATCGCTGGCCTTCTCGCGTGAGATGGCGGCGGAGAAGGGGCTGACCATCGTCCATCCCTTCAACGATCCGCAGGTGATCGCCGGCCAGGGAACGGTCGCGCTTGAGATGCTCGAAGCGGCGCCCGATATCGACACGTTGATCGTGCCGATCGGCGGCGGCGGGCTGATTTCCGGTTGCGGCATCGTCGCCAAGGCGAAGGGCGGCGTTGACGTGATCGGCGTTCAGGCCGAGCTCTATCCCTCGATGTACAACCGCATCAAGGGTGAGGACCTGCCCTGCCATGGCGATACGCTCGCCGAGGGTATCGCGGTCAAGGAACCTGGATCGATCACCTCCGAAATCGTCGCGCAGGTCGTCGACGACATCCTGCTGGTGAGCGAGCGCAGTCTTGAGCAGTCAGTGTCGCTGCTGCTTCAGATCGAGAAGACGGTGGTCGAGGGTGCCGGCGCGGCGGGTCTGGCGGCGCTGCTCGCCAATCCGGAGCGGTTCAAGGGCAAGACCGTGGGCATCATCCTCTGCGGCGGCAATATCGATACCCGCCTGCTCGCCAACGTGCTGTTGCGCGATCTCGCCAGGTCGGGCCGGCTCGCGCGGCTGCGGATCAAGCTACAGGACCGGCCGGGCGCGCTCTACAATGTCGCGCGCATTTTCGACCAGGAGCAGGTCAACATCATCGAGGTCTATCACCAGCGCGTCTTCTCGACCTTGCCGGCCAAGGGCCTGATCACCGATATCGAGTGCGAGACGCGCGACGCGGCGCATCTTGCGCGGCTGATGGCGGCACTTGAAGAAGAAGGTTATGAAGTAAGTCCGGTCGAATTGGCCTAACTGCCGCCCGTTCCAACGCTTCCGAAGCAGAGCGGTACGGGCCAATAAAGCTGGCAGGTGTAACGACTATTCGATGAGTCGAGGCGGTGCTTAACCATCAAAGATGGTAAAGCATCTTTTCATAGCATCTGCTTAGCGGCATAGTCGTTTCCCAGGGGATCAGTAGGCAAGGGTATCAACGGGCGGTGAGCGCGCAGTTCAAGTTTCCGAGGTTTTTCGTGACCTCGCCTGCGCCATGCCCCTATTTGCCGGGGCGCACCGAGCGTAAGGTCTTCACCGAATTGTCGGGCACACACGCCGCCGAGCTCAATGAGGCGCTCGGCCGGATCGGTTTCCGCCGCAGCCAAGGGGTGGCCTATCGGCCGAGCTGCACCGATTGCCAGGCGTGCGTTTCGGTCCGCGTCGTCACCGGTGAATTCCAGCCCAATGCCACGCAGCGCAAGCTGATCAAGCGCAACGCCGATCTGGTGGTCAATGCGTGCGAGCCGTGGACGACCGACGAGCAATTCCAGCTGCTGCGCCGTTATCTCTCCGCGCGCCACCCCGGCGGCGGCATGGCCGAAATGGACGAGCTCGATTTCGCCGACATGGTCGAGCAGACGCCGGTCACCACCTTCATCGTCGAATATCGCGAACCCTCGACGAACGGAAAGCCGGGTAAATTGATCGGCGCCTGCCTGACCGATCAGCAATCGGACGGCCTGTCGATGGTCTACAGCTTCTTCGACCCCGATTGCGAGGAACGGCAGGGTCTGGGCACCTACATCATCCTCGACCATATCCAGCGAGCGCGCGCCAGCCGGCTGCCTTTCGTCTACCTTGGTTATTGGGTGAAGGGATCGGCGCGGATGCAATATAAGGTTCGCTTCCAACCGATCGAGCGGCTCGGTCCCAATGGCTGGCGGCGCTTCGACACTGCCGATATCGAGCCAGGCCTGCCCCCTGTGACGGGCGGAATGAAATTTCCCAAGCTTTAGCCGGCCGGGACTCCACGCCCTCTCGACAAGGCAAAATTATCATATAAATTGCCGGTCGGACCGACGCTGTGATGTGGCGCGGCGAGGAGGGGTTGGCAGATGCAGATGGGCACGATCGATATCGTTGTCGTCATACTCTACGCGGTGGCGATCTTCGGCCTTGCGCAATGGGTATCACGCGACAAGGCCGGCGCCGCGCCCAAGAACACGACCGATTATTTTCTCGCCTCGAAGAACCTCCCCTGGTGGGCGATCGGCGCATCGTTGATCGCGGCCAATATCTCGGCCGAGCAGATCGTGGGCATGGCGGGTTCGGGCTACAAGATCGGGCTGGCGATCGCGTCCTACGAATGGATGGCGGCCGCGACCTTACTGCTGGTCGGCAAATATTTCCTGCCGATCTTCTTGAAGAATGAAATCTACACGATGCCGCAATTCCTGGAGCGGCGGTATGGACGCACGATCCGCACGCTGATGGCGTTCTTTTGGCTCGCGCTCTACGTGTTCGTGAACCTGACCTCGATCATCTGGCTCGGGTCGATCGCGGTCACCAAGGTCGCCGGCGTCGATCAGAATATTGCCCTGATCGCGCTCGGGGCGTTCGCGCTTCTCTACCAGATCCGCGGCGGGCTGAAGGCGGTGGCGCTCACCGACATCGTTCAGGTGACCCTGCTCGTCCTGGGCGGGCTGATCATCGTCGTGCTCACGCTCGGCAAGCTTGGCGATGGCGCGGGCCTGCTCGCCGGCTGGCACAAGCTGACCGCCACCATCCCCGATCATTTCCATATGATCCTGCACAAAGGCGATCCCAATTATATGGACCTGCCCGGCCTGTCAGTGCTGATCGGCGGGATGTGGATCGCCAACCTCAGTTATTGGGGCTTCAATCAGTATATCATCCAGCGCGCGCTCGCCGCGAAGAACATCGCCGAAGCGCAGAAAGGGGTGCTGTTCGCCGCCTTCCTCAAGCTGATCATGCCCCTGATCATCGTCGTACCGGGGATCGCCGCGGTGCTGATCGCGCCCGGTCTGCCCAAGCCCGACGAAGCTTACCCGTCGATGATGCGGCTCCTCCCGACCGGCCTGCTGGGCCTAGTCTTCGCGGCCCTGATCGCGGCGATCATTGCATCGACTGCATCCAAGATTAACTCGATCGCGACCATCTTCACCCTCGACATCTATGCCAAGCTCAAGGGTACGCCGAGCGCGGTCGAGGATGGCGGAAGCAGCCATGGCGCGCGCGAGCGGCATTTGGTGCTCGTGGGCCGCGTCGCCGCGATCGTCGCGATCATCATCGCGATTCTGATGGCGAAGCCTTTGCTCGGAAAGTCGGACCAGGCCTTCCAGTTCATCCAGGAATTCACCGGCTTCTTCACGCCGGGCATCACGGTGATCTTCCTGCTCGGCCTGTTCTGGAAACGCGCCAACGAGGCCGGCGCGATCGCCGCGGCGGTCGCTTCGGTGGTCCTGTCCTGGCTGTTCAAGCTCGTTTGGGCGGACCTGCCATTCATGGATCGGATGGGCGTGGTTTTCCTGATCTCGGCGGCGCTGGCGATCCTGATATCTCTGATTACGCCACAGAAGCTTGAATCCGATACGATTGACACCGCAAATGTTGCCTATACGACGCGGACCAGCTTCAACGCAGGGGCGGTCGCGGTGCTACTCATCCTGACCGCGCTCTACGCAACCTGGTGGTAGGAAGGGGCCCGTGGCCGATAAGGATGGCAGCTCGGTCAAGGGCCTGAAGGGAGGCAGCCGCAACCTCACCTTCGGCATGCTTGAGGAACTTGGGCGCGCGATCGTTACCGGTCGCTACGACAATGAGCGCTTCCCGACCGAGGATGAGCTGACCGCGCATTATGCCGTCAGCCGCACGGTGACGCGCGAGGCGGTCAAGATGCTCACCGCCAAAGGCCTCCTGCGGGCAAAGCCACGCGCGGGGACGACGGTGCAGCCGGCCTCGGCCTGGAGCTTCTTCGATCCCGACGTGCTGCGTTGGCTGCTCGAGCGCAAATTTTCGCTGGATCTGCTGCGCCACTTCAACGAACTGCGCACCGCGATCGAGCCGCAGGCGGCGGCGCTGGCCGCGCAGGCCGGACCCGGGCCTGCATATGATGCGATCGAGGCGGGCCTGCGGCGCATGGAAGCTGCCGAACAGGGTGAGGACGATACACTCGAGGCCGACATCGCCTTTCACATCGCGGTGCTTGAAGCCTCGGCCAACCCCTTCTTCCTGCAATTTCGCGACATGGTCGCGACCGCCTTGCAGACATCAATCCGCTTCACCAATCGCTTCAAGGGGCATGGCGCCGACGTCGCCGCGCACCGCGCGGTATTCACCGCGATCCAGGCGCACGATGCGCGTGCCGCGAGCGAAGCGATGGCGGCGATCATCGGCGAAGTGATGGAATTCATCGACAGCGCCGGCGGGTGAGCGGGAAAGCCCTCCCCCGAAGGGGAGGGGAAGTGGCGACCTACTTTCCTGCCAACGTCGAGAAACGTAGCTCGATCACATTGTGATAGGTCTGGCCCGGATCCAGCCGCGCCGATCCGAACCCGGGATGATTGACCGTATCGGGGAAGCCCTGCGGCTCGAGCACGATCGCGTCGCCCTGCCGGTAGAGCTTGCCGCTCTTGCCCACGGTGGTGCCATCCAGGAAATTGCCCGAGTAGAATTGGAGCCCGGGCTGATTGGACAGCATCTCCATCACGCGGCCGCTGACCGGATCCTCGACCCGCACGAGCAGGCGCGGCGTCGGCGACAGCGTCTTCGCAATCACCCAATTATGGTCGTAGCCCTTTCCGTAGACGATCTGCTCGTCGGCATTGCGCACCCGCGCGCCGATCGCGGTGGGCTTGCGGAAATCGAACACCGTGCCCGTTACCGGACGGAACTCTCCGGTGGGGATGAGGCCCGAATCGATCGGCGTATAATGATCGGCGGGAATGGTCAGCAGCAGACCCATCGCGCCGCGCGGCGAACCCTCGCCGGCCAGGTTCCAATAAGCATGGTTGGACAGATTGACGACGGTCGGCTTGTCGGTGGTCGCCTTATAGTCGATCGTCAGCCGGTTTTTCTCGTCCAGGCTGTAGGTCGCGGTCACAGTCAGCGTGCCAGGGTAGCCCATGTCGCCGTCGGGGCTGACAAGGCGCAGGGTCACGCTTGCCGCCGGGCCCTTGGCGACCGAAACCACGTCCCAGATTGCTTTGTCGAACCCCTTGGGGCCGCCATGGAGCGAATTGACGCCGTCGTTGACCGGCGTCTGATAAGCCTTGCCGTCGAGCGTGAACTGGCCCTTGGCGATGCGGTTGGCGACGCGCCCCACCGTCGCGCCCATGAATTGCGGCTTGGCAAGCAAGGTCTCCATGCCGGGCGGGCCGACCACGACGTCATCGAAATGGCCGTGCCGGTCGGCCAGCAGCAGCGACTGCAGCGAGGCGCCATAGGTGATGATGCGTGCCTTGGTTCCCGCCTTGTTGCTGAGTGTGATCGCCTCGACGTCGTGGCCGTCGGCCTTGCCAAAGGCGGCACGCGACACGTCTGCGGCCGAGACGCCGGTGGTACCGGCAGCGGCCAGCAAGGTCATAACGAACAATCTCCAGGTACGCATCGCTCTCTCCCTATGGTTCTTTGCGCGCATTTGTAGGACATTATTCGCACAGGGCAATTGCGATCACATTGCGTCATGTCGCACATGTCGCTAGCCAGCGCTCCGGTCATTCGTATTACAATTGCTTTCGGGATGGGGATGGTGAGACAGGCGCTGGTCACGATCGATTGGGGGACGACCAACCGGCGCATCTTCCTGCTCGATGCGGACGGCACGGTGATCGCGCGCGAAGCAGATGCGCTCGGCGTGACCGCAATCCCGTCGGGCGGCTTTCCAGTCGAAATGGCCCGGCTGCGCGACCGGTTCGGCGACAGTACCTTCTTGCTGGCGGGAATGATCGGATCGAACCGCGGCTGGGTGGAAGCGCCTTATGTGCCCTGTCCGGTCGGCGCCCAAACGCTGCGCGATTCGCTTCTGTGGGTAGAGCCCGGCAGGACCGCGATCGTCCCCGGCGCCTGCATGGCCGCCGGTCGCGCCGACGTGATGCGCGGGGAGGAAGTACAAGTGCTCGGCGCGGTTGCGGCCGGCCTGGTCTTGCCCGACGCCTTGCTATGTCTGCCCGGAACGCATGCGAAATGGGCGCGCGTCACGGACGGCGCGCTCGTCAGCTTTCGCTCGGTGATGACAGGCGAGATGTTCGCGCTGCTGCGCAAGCATTCCTTGCTCGCCCCGCAGCTTTCGGGCGCGGTCGCGGATGGGCCCGCATTTCGGGACGGCGTGGCCCGAGGGCTCGGGGAAGGTGCGTTGCTGTCCGACCTGTTCGGAGCACGTGCGCGCATCCTGCTCGGCCAGCTTCTGCCTCAGGATGCGGCTTCCTATGTGAGCGGGCTGCTGCTCGGCGCGGATCTGCGTATCGGGCTCGACGGCGCGCCGGGCGGGCCGATCGGGTTGATCGGCGATCCCGCCCTCACGCGGCTTTATGGCGCGGCACTGGACGAAGCGGGCCGCACGCATCAGGAGGTGGACGGCGAGCGCGCCTTCCTTGCAGGCATGGCGATCGTAGCGAAGGGAATTACATGACTGCGTCCGAACTGTTCCGCGACCATCTGGGGCACTGCCCGTTGGTTGCGATCCTGCGCGGCGTAAGGCCCGATGAGGTCGTGGCGGTCGGCGAGGCTCTGGTCGAAGCGGGAATCGGCGTCATCGAGGTGCCGCTCAATTCCCCCGATCCACTCGCCAGCATCGAGGCTTTGGCGAAGCGTTTCGGCGATGCGGCGCTGATCGGCGCCGGCACGGTGCTGACGGTCGAACAGGTCGGCAAGGTCGCGCGTGCGGGTGGGCGAATCATCGTCTCGCCCTCGACCGATTATGACGTTATCGCTGCGACCGCGGCCGAGGGGCTGGTGTCGGCACCCGGCTATTTCACTCCCAGCGAGGCGTTCCTCGCGCTTAAGGCGGGCGCGACCGCGCTCAAATTGTTCCCGGCCGAGGCGGCGACGCCGGCGGTGCTGCGCGCGCAACGCGCGGTGTTGCCGAAGGAAATTCCCGTCCTGATCGTGGGCGGGGTCAAGCCGGAGGCGGTCGGGCAATGGTTCGAAGCGGGGGCGGATGGCTTCGGGCTGGGCTCGGCACTCTACAAGCCGGGCCAGACCCCGGCACAGGTGGGCCAGCAGGCCCGTGATTTCGTAATGGCAGTGAAGGACGGCAAGCGTGGCTGAGACGAGGATTGGAATCATCGGTTACGGCAAGATCGCCGAGGACCAGCATATCCCGTCGATCGCGGGTAATCCCGGTTTCAGGTTGGCGGCGATCGCCTCGCGCCACGCGCATCCCGATCTGGGCGTGCCGGTCTTCCATGATGCCCAGGAAATGCTGCGCGGCATCGAGCTCGACGCGGTCGCGATCTGTACCCCACCGGGGCCGCGCCACGCGATCACGCGCTTCTGTCTCGAAGCGGGCCTGCACGTAATGATGGAAAAGCCGCCTTGCCTCACGCTCGGCGAGGTCGCCGATCTCGCCGTCTGCGCGAAGCAGGAGGGGCGGAGCCTGTTCGCTACCTGGCATTCGCGGTTCAACGATACGGTCGCCGCCGCCGCGGCGATCAGTCGGGCCGAGGGCGTCGCCACGCTCGACATTCAATGGCTCGAGGATGTCGATACCTGGCACCCCGGCCAGGAATGGATCTGGGAACGCGGCGGCTTCGGCGTGTTCGATCCGGGCATCAACGCCTTGTCGATCGCGACCTTGCTCTGCCCCCAGCCCTTGCTGGTGCGGAAGGCTGATCTCCGCATGGAAAAGCGCGGGCATCAGCCCGAGGCGGCGACGCTTGCCTTCGCCACCGGCGGGGTCGAGCAGGGGATCGGCGCGCGTTTCGAGTGGCGTTATCGCGGCACGGAGCAATGGACAATCGACCTCACCACCAAAGCCGGAACGCGCATCGCCTTGTCGAAGGGCGGTGCCGTGCTGCGCGTCGATGACGGGGCCGAGCAGCATGCGTCGAGCGGCGAATATCCTGGTCTCTATGCCCGCTTCGCCGACCTGATCGCCACGGGCGAGAGCGAGGTGGATGTCGAGCCGCTGCGCATCGTCGCGGACGCCTTGCTCGCGGGCGAGAAGGTCTCGGCCTAGCCTCTCAGCGCCTCGTCCAGCTTCGCCTGGTCGAGCACGCCCTCCCAGCGCGCGACGACGATCGTGGCGACAGCATTGCCGATGAAGTTGGTAAGACTGCGGCCCTGGCTCATGAACCGGTCGACGCCGAGGATGAGTGCCATGCCGGCAACCGGCACGGCGGGCACGATCGAAAGCGTTGCTGCCAGCGTGATGAAGCCGGCGCCGGTGACGCCGGCGGCGCCTTTGGACGACAGCATCGCGACCGCGAGCAGGGCGAGCTCCTGGCCGAGGCCGAGGTGCACATCCAGCGCCTGTGCGATGAACAGAGCGGCCAGTGTCATGTAGATGTTGGTGCCGTCGAGGTTGAAGCTGTAGCCGGTCGGTACGACCAGTCCGACCACGGCCTTGTCGCAGCCGGCCACCTCCATTTTCTCGATCAGGCTGGGAAGCGCGGCTTCGGACGAGGACGTGCCGAGCACGAGCAGCAATTCGGCCTTCAGATACCGCAGCAGCGCCCAGATCGAAAAATGGTTGAGCCGCGCGACCAACCCCAACACGAGCGCGACGAAGAGCAGGGATGTGAGGAAGAAGCAGGCGACGAGCGCGCCCAGGTTCAGCAATACCCCCATGCCATATTTGCCGATGGTGAAGGCCATCGCCCCGAACGCGCCGACCGGGGCCGCGCGCATGACGATGCCGACAATGCGAAACACGATCAACGCCAGCCGCTCGAGCAGGTCGGAAACGGGCCGCGCGCGTTCGCCGACCAGACTGATGGCGATGCCGGTCAACACCGCCAGGAACAAGGTCTGGAGGATGTTTCCCTCGGTTAGCGCCGACAGCATCGTGGTGGGGATCAGGGCCATCAGGAAACCGACCACGCTCTGGTCGTGCGCCTGCTCGACATAATCGGCGATGGCCGTCGCATCCAGGCTGGCTGGCGCGATGTGCATGCCCGCGCCCGGATGCGCCGCCAGCGCGACCGCCAGCCCGATCACCAGCGCCAGCGTGGAGAAACAAAAGAAATAGAGGAAGGCCTTGGCGGCCACCCGGCCGAACGCCTTCAATTCGCCCATGCCCGCTATGCCGGTAGTCACCGTCAGAAAGATGACGGGAGCGATCACCATCTTGACGAGCTTGATGAAGGCATCGCCCAGCGGCTTGAGCGATGCGCCGAAGGCAGGCCACAGCGCGCCGACGGCTATTCCGAGCAGGATTGCGATCAGGACCTGCCCGTGCATTGAGCGGAGAAAGCCGGTCCTGGCCAGGGTTTCGCTCGATATCATCCGCCGCTCCCTTTTTCCGCATCATCAGCGGCGCCGGGGCGGCGCACAAGGGGGGATGTTTCAGCAGTCAGCTGCCGCTGCCGCTAATGCCGTCCCCCGGCGGCATTAGCGGCAGGGAGCGCGCCTCAGAAGCCGAAGCGCAAGCCTACGCGATAGACGCGCCCGAGGATGTCGTAGAGCGACGGACTCGGGAAGCCGGGCAGATAGGGCGGCGACTGGTTCATCAGATTGTCGACCTTAACGTAGGCCGAAACCTTCGGCGTGATATTATAGGTCGCGCCGATATCGACGTAGAACGACCCCTTGATCCGGTTGTTGTTGATCGTCGGATGCTGGGGCGTCGAAGCCGGGCAGCTGCTCTGGCACTCAATATAATTGTTGTTGTACTTGCCGGCAGAGAACCAGCGCTCCTGGACCAGGAAGGACCATTTGTCGGTCTGGTAGGTCTGGATGGTCAGGAACTTCCAGTGCGGCGTGCTGCCCGTGTTAATGCCCGCCGTATCGTTGGGAATCGTGTTTGGCAGACCGGTGTCGGTCACAAATTTGATAATGTGCGTCGCCAGGCCGCGGACGGTAAGGGTACCGTCAAGTCCGAGCGGGCGCGCCCAGCGATAGCTGCCTTCAATGTCATAGCCGGTCGTCTTGATCGAAGCCAGGTTGAACGGCTGCACATTGATGTAGTTCGGGCCATTGGGATTGTTCAGGTTGAACGCGTCGCACGTCGGAAGCGTCTTGTTGAAACAGCCTTGAACGATATCGTTGACGCCCAGGGTGCCGACGACGTCCTTCATCTTGATCGTGTAATAATCGACCGACAGGCTGAAGCCCGGCAACCATTTGGGATTGGCGAGCACCGCGCCGAACGACGTGTTGCGCGCGATTTCCGGCTTCAGGTTCGGGTTACCGATCGTGTTCTGGATCGCCAGCACGTTCACGTTGCGGAACGGATCGAGGAAGTTCGGTTGCGTGGTCGTCACCGGCGCGGCGAACAGTTCCGAAAGGTTCGGCGCACGCACGTCACGCGAGGTGACCGCGCGCAGGCGGAAACCATCGATCGGCGTGTCCCACGTGCCGCCGACCTTCCACGTCCAGACGGTGCCGGAGGTGCTATAATCGGTGACGCGTGCGGCCGCATTCAGATTGGCGCGGCCAATGCCGTCGGGCGCGTTGAACAGCGGGAGATCGGCCTCGAAGAAGGCTTCCTTCACGTTATACTTGCCACGACCGTTCTTATAGTTCCCGGCGAACCAGTTGTTACCGGTGGTCAACAAGATCGGGTCGGCCGGATATTCCGCGCTGTACGGTGTTCCCGGAATACCCGCCTGCTCGTTGATGCCGTTGCCATACGGATCGGCGGTCACGCGATATTGCTCCCGGCGCCACTCGCCGCCGAACGCGATCGAGAGCGGGCCTGCCCACAGATCGACCGGCGAGCCGGAGAAGTTGAGGCTGACCACGTCCTGCCGCTGACGGCTGTGCTGGTATGGGCTGTTCGTCGGCTGGACATACTCAAGTGCCGCCGCCGACGGCGGCGTGGCGCCGAAGGGGTTGATCGGCTGGCAGCCATTGGCGCGCGCGACCGGATCGGCGCAGACGATCACGCCGTTGAGCAGCGTCGCATTGATCGCCTGATCGAAGTGCCGGTTGAGCATGATGTGGCTGACGTCGACGACCGTCTTGTTCAAGCCGTATTGATAATAAGCGTCATAGGACCAGTCCGTCCCGAACAAGGGGATCTTACCCTTCGCTCCCAGGACGTAGCGGAACTGGCGTCGGTCCGTATCGACGCGGGTGCTCGGCAGGATCGCGTTGCTCGTGCCGAAGCCGAAGGAGGTGATTCCGGCAGTGACGCACTGCGCCTTAACGGAAGCCGGGAGGAAGGCGTTCGAGCACTGAATCGTCAGGCCCGGACGCGCCATGCCGTTGATCGGCTGGTTGTGCGTCTTCACCTGCGCGACGTTGACGGTCACATAGACTTCGTTGTTGTCGGCGAAATCATAGCCTACGCGGCCATAGCCATCCCACCGCTTGAGCGCGGATTGCAGCGTGCGACCAGCATCGACATTACCCGACGTATCCCCACCAACGCAGAAGCCCGGATAGCAGCCGATGACCGCCCCGTTGGCCGCCTTCGACGGCACGCCGTTGGATCCGTATTTGAACGGAACCGGGTTACCGGCGGGGTCGAAAGCGATGCCCTGCAGCGGCCCGCTGGTGATCAGCCCATATTTGGCCTGGTTATAAGGTTGGCCGTAGTCGGCCACGATGTACTGGGGAAAGCCGTCGTTCAGGACATTGCGATTGACCACGGTACGGCCGGTGAACCAATCCCGGCCCTTTGCCAGGCCGAAGCCGTAGTCGCCGGGGCCGACGCCGCCCTCACGATCATATTCGGCGCTGGCGACGATATGCAGGCGATTGTCGAGCAGAGCCTTACCAAAGGCGGCCTGCGCGAGCACCGTCTTGTCGTCGCCATATTTGGTAATCGCGCCCTGGACGTTGCCCTTGAAGCCTTCGTAGCGGGTGTCGGTGATGAAGTTCACCACGCCGCCGACCGCGTCCGAGCCGTAGGATGACGAAGCGCCGCCGTTGACGACATCGACCCGCTTGATAAGCAACTGCGGGAACAGGCTGACGTCGGGCACGCCGGTGACGTTGGCGGGAACGACGCGCTGATTGTCGATCAGGGTCAGCGTGCGGATGGTGCCGAGACCGCGCAGCGAGAAGGAGCTGAGGCCCTGCTGGCCGCTCGACGTGCTGAACGTGTTGGTGGTCGTGCCGCTCGAGCCCTGCAGCGACGGCAACTGAGCGATGGTAGCGAAGACGTTCGGCTGGGCATTCAGCGACAACTGCTCGGCCCCGATCACCGACGTCGGCGTCGGCGCCCGGAACCCACTGCTCGTGATGCGCGAACCCGTGACCACGATATCGCCACCGTCGGCCGGTGCGGCGCTGCTGGCCGGCTGCGGCGCTGCGGGCGCAGGAGCGCTTTGCGCGAAGGCCGGAACGGCGAACAAGGATGCGATCAGCGCGGCCGCGCTGGTCGAACGGATGCTGCGGGCGCGCACCCGCTTGAGCGCCGAGCGCATCGCCGAAACCGTATCGGTCTGGTTCCCGCCGCTGATCGCAGCGCACGCCGAATCCAAAGCTACAAAGCCGTTTGAACGCATGTATCGTATCCCCTCTCTTCGGCGCCGTTGCGTGACGCCCCGCTACGTTTTCGTCGCATTTATGGGCGATCGGTAACGTTACCATATTTCGGGTAAATGTGGGCTGGACCTCTGTCAATACTCCGACATAATGGCAGGCGCGCTCGGCAGCCGTGGGTCACCAAGATCGTTTCGGCCCGCGCGATTTATGTTGAGACGATGTGTTCGGCGCCATAAAAGCCCACTCAGAAGATATATGATTTTATGATAACGTTATCGGGAGAGCGTCGTTTTGGTTCGGACTGACACGCGGCCCCGCGGCGGCTTTCCCTACATAAGGTGGACCGTCATCGGGCTGTTCGTCGGCGCGATGGTGCTGAACTATATGGCGCGCTCGGTGCTGGGGGTCGCTGCGCCGGTCATCCTCAGTGAACAGCATATCTCCAACGAGCAATATTCGTGGGTTGCAAGCGCCTTCCAGGCGGGCGTCATGTTCCAGCCGCTGGCGGGCTATCTGCTGGACGGAGCCGGATTGCGGTTGGGATTCGCGGTTTGCGCGATAGCCTGGTCGCTGATTACCATGGCGCATGTGCTCGCGCAGGGGTGGTTCTCCTTCGCGGGGCTCAGATTCGCGCTGGGACTTGCCGAAGGCTCGGCGCAGCCGGCGGGGCAGAAGCTGATCGCCGAATGGTTCCCCGCCCGCGAACGCGGCGTTGCTGGCGGCATCTACAATATCGGCGCGTCGCTCGGCGCAGTGGTCGCACCCCCCCTGGTGGCGTGGGCGGTGATGACCCAAAGCTGGCGCCTCGCCTTCGTCGTTGCGGGGGTATTGGGTCTCGCCTGGTCCGTCGCCTGGCTGCTCTGGTACCAGTCGCCCGCTCGCCATCGCCGCCTTGGCGCGACGGAGCGGGCCTATATCGAGCAGGGGCAGGAAAGCCATCTCGCCGCCAGCGGTCGCCGGGCGCGGATCGCCAGTTTGCTCCGTCGCCGCGAAATGTGGGGAATCGCGCTGCCGCGCATGCTGGCGGATCCGGTCTGGGGCATGCTCTCGGTCTGGATGCCGCTCTATCTGGCGCGCGTGCGCGGTTTCGACCTGGCGGGCATCGCGCTGTTTGCGTGGCTGCCTTTTCTCGCCGCGGACGTCGGATGCCTGTTCGGCCCTGCGGTGGTGGCCTATCTGCAGCGGCGCGGGATCGATCTTATCGATGCGCGCCGCTGGGCTTTCACGCTCGGCGCGTTGTTGATGACCGGGATGACCCTGGTCGGCGTGGTGACGAATCCCTACGTCGCCATCGCGTTGCTCTGCCTCGGCGGATTTGCGCACCAGACGCTCTCGGTTACCGTGATCACGATGGCGTCGGATCTGTTCCGTCGCGACGAGGTCGCCACGGTAGCCGGCATGGCTGGGCTTGCCGGCAATCTCGGCATCCTCCTCTTCACCCTCGTGCTGGGGCACATGGTCGACAAGGTCGGCTATGGGCCCTTCTTCGTCGCGCTCGGCCTGCTTGATCTGCTCGGCGCTGCGATCCTCTGGACCCTGGTGCGCAAACCCGCATGACCCGTTTTCACAATCCCATCCTTCCCGGCTTCAACCCCGATCCGTCGATCGTGCGTGTCGGGGAGGATTTCTACATCGCCACATCCACCTTCGAATGGTTTCCCGGGGTGCAGATCCATCACAGCCGGGACCTGATACACTGGCGGCTGGTGGGACGGCCTTTGTCGCGCGCGACCCAGTTAGACATGCGCGGGGATCCGGATTCGTGCGGCGTCTGGGCGCCCGACCTGAGTTATGCCGATGGCCGTTTCTGGCTGGCCTATACGGACGTGAAGCGCTTCGGCCAGTCGACGCTCGATGGCGCCAGCAGCGTCACGCTGCGGGACTTTCACAATTACCTCGTCACATGCGATCGTATCGATGGCGAATGGTCCGATCCCGTCTATCTGAACAGCAGCGGATTCGATCCGGCGCTGTTCCACGACGAGGACGGCCGCACCTGGCTGGTGAACATGCTGTGGGATCATCGGCCCGCGAAGCCCCGGTTCGCCGGTATCGTGGTGCAGGAACTGGATCGAAGCTCCGGCGCGCTGGTCGGCGAGCGTCGGTTGATCTTCGAGGGCACCGAGCGTGGCTTCACCGAGGGCCCCCATCTCTACAAACATGACGGCTGGTACCACCTGCTCGTCGCCGAGGGCGGTACCGGCTGGCATCACGCGGTGGTGATGGCGCGGTCGCGCAACTTGTTCGGTCCCTATGAAGTCCATCCCGATGGCGCGGTGGTGACGGCGGCCGGATCGCGCGATGGCGCGTTGACGCGGGCTGGCCATGGCGACCTGGTCGAGCTCGCCGACGGCACACCCTGGATCGTCTATCTATGCGGCCGGCCGCTTCCCAACCGCGAGCGCTGCGTGCTGGGTCGGGAGACCGCGCTCCAGCCGATGCGCTGGGATGAGCAGGGATGGCTGAGAAGCCTTACCGAAAATGCCGCTCCCGATCCGCAGCCGACGCTGCCCGCGCTGCCACCCGCGCCGTGGAACGAGGCGGCATGGGATGGCGATTTCCGGCAAGGCCCGCTGCCGCTCGATCTGCAGTGGCTGCGGACGCCTTATCCCGAGGAATTGTTCAGTCTGAGCGCGCGGCCCGGCTTTCTCAGGCTGTATGGCCGGGAAACGGTCGGCAGCCAGTTCCGGCAGGCTCTGGTCGCGCGGCGGCAACAGCATTTCCGCTACACCGCGACAACGCGACTGGAATTCGAACCGACGGACTTCCAGCAGGCGGCGGGGCTGATCTGCTATTATAACAGCACCAAATTCCATTATCTGCTCGTGACGCGGGATGGCGACGCGCGGCAGCTTCAGCTGATGACCGCATCGCCCGATGAGGCGCGTCTCGATATGCGGACGATCGTTCCGGTGCTGCCCGATGGCGCGATCGAATTGCGTGCGGATGCCGATTTCGACGAGCTGCAATTCGCGTGGCGGAGCGGAGATGGGGGCGCCTGGCAGAGCGTGCCCGGCATTCTGGACCTGAGCCTGCTGTCCGACGAGGCGTCCTTGTCCGGCCTGCCGAATTTCACCGGCGCCTTCGTCGGCATGGCTTGCCAGGATTTGGCGGGCACCGCGGCGCCCGCCGACTTTGCCTTCTTCCGCTACGAGCCGCGTGAGCGCGCGGTGGATGAGCCGCTCGCCGCTTCCCGCTAGAGAGAGCTTTCCTGCGCGAAATCGTCGGACCCCGCCGGCGCGGTCGATTGGCGGTCGACGATCTCGTGCGGGAGCACGTGATCAGAATATTTGCCGCTTGGCGATGCGGCGGCGATCTCTGCCACGAGCAAGCCCAGCGCTTCCGCCGCAAGCCGCCGCACCGGCTGATGCACCGTGGTCAGCGGCGGCCACAACATGACCGCAGCCGTCGTATCGTCGAAGCCGACGACGGTCAGCTCGCGCGGCACGTCGATCTGGCGCCGGTGCGCGACCGAGACCACGGCGGCAGCCATGTCGTCATTGCTGGCGAAGATGGCAGTCGGCGCGGGCGCCGTTTCCAGTAATTGCTCGCCGGCGGCTAGCCCGGACGCAAAGCTGAAATCGCCCTGGGCGATGGTGGTTCGCACATCTTCTTTCTCGCGCACCGCGGCATAGAAGCCGGCCAGGCGCTCGAGGCTGGCGGTCTGGTCGGGGTTTCCGACGATGAACCCCAGCCGGCGGTGCCCCATTTCCATCAACTGGCGCGTCATCTCATAGGCGGCACCGCGATCGTCGATCCGGACGCAGATCGCATCGCCGACGCCGTGCGCGCCGACCGCGGCCATCGGCAGTCCTGCCTCACGCAGCACCCGCAGCAACGCCGGCGATTCGCCGAGCGGCGGCGTGAGGATAACGCCGGAAATGCCGGCGGCGATGAGATCGTCGACCGCGCTTTCCTCCGGCGGGCGGCCTTCCTCCCCCTTGAGCAGGATAAGGCGCGCGCCGCGGATCGAGGCCTCCTCGAACACGCCGGTGAGGAAGTCGCTCATGAACGCCGCGCTCGGATTGGAATAGATGACGCCAATCCGCAATTCGCCGGAGGTCACAAGGCTTCGCGCCGCGACGTTCGGGGTATAGCCAAGCGTGCGGATCGTTTCCTCTACGATTGCGCGCGTCCGCGGCGCCACACCGGACCGGCCATTGATCACGCGCGACACGGTCATCGGCGAGACGCCGGCCATGGCCGCTACGTCGATGATCGTTGCGCCACGTGGGCGACCATTCTTGACCAAGCCCGTCTTCCCGCCCGTCCCGCTGATGCCGGACCTAATCCATTTTGTAACAGACGCAACGGTCATGAACAGCCTGATCCCGGAGCGGACAGCGCCAGGAGGCCCCGGAATGTCGGCGCATATGTTGACGTTAACAATTTGCGGACCGAGCTCACCGCCGCTCAGGCGGCAAGGTGCGGACGCCAAGTGGCAGGGAATAAAGAAGGAATCCGATCCGACCCGGGAAAGCAACGGCATTTACTGCTTGCGGCGGCTACATCGCTCCGCCCCTACCCGCGGCAACACCCCAGGTGATCAGAGCGAGGGTCGGCGCCTCCCGGCGCACGGTGGGGCCACGCGTTGCGATATCGCATGTCATTGAGCCGATCCGCGGTCTCAATGAGCCATTACGGGCTAGCAAATAGAGCCAAGCCGACTGACGCGGATCGATAAGGCGCTGGCCGCGGCGTCGCGGTTCCCGCCTCCATCCAGATTCAGTCCGATTCGCTTGGGATCGGCGACGATTCACCCGCCTAAACCTGTAACTCGTCCCGCGTAAGGAACGGGCAGCCGACAAGCTCCCTCAAAGAGTCTTGTTGAGCGGATTTAACTATGTCCAAGTTTTAAAGTCATGGCGAATCGGGCATCCCGCGGGGGGATTGCTTTCACCATTGTTACGGATGCGTATCATTTGGGATTTGCGCGATAAACCTCGCGTAAACTTTCCGATGATATCTCCTAGTATACCGGGCGCGTTCCATAGCCGGGGGGTTGTACAATGTCTTATCTCTGGAAGTTTGAAGATTATCTCCCAGCTGACCGGCGCAATATTAGCGATCGCTTAATATCGGTCGAGACGGGCTCTATCAAACTGCGTAGCGCCGATACGGGCTGCGAAGGCCAGAATGTGACGGTGAGACTGGTTGTAACCGGCGAAAAGATCCAGGCAGCATGCGACCTGGTCAACGAGCGTTATGGCTGGCGGGGCTATGGCGCCAATCATCGCATAGTGATGGACGCGCATCATATTACCTTCACCGCCGAAGTCGACGATGCGGTGGTGGGCACGATCACCCTGGCAATCGATTCCCCACACGGCCTGGCGGCGGACAGCGCTTTCGGGGATGCGATAGACGGGTTTCGGGCTCGGCCGGGTGCCAAGGTGTGCGAACTCACCAAGTTCGCATTCGACCCCGCAGTTCAATCGAAGGCGCTGATGGCGACCTTATTCCATATCGTTTTCGTCTACGGTCGACGCACATATGCCTGCACGGATCTCTTCATCGAGGTCAATCCGCGCCACGTCCGCTTCTACGAAACGATGCTCGGCTTCGAACGCGTCGGATCGCTGCGGCAGAATGATAGCGTTGCCGCGCCGGCGCAGCTGATGTGGCTCAAAGTCGATGCGATACGCGAGCATATCAATCGCGCGGCGGCAGGCACGGATGGAAGCAGGGCGCGTTCGCTCTATCCGCTCTTTTTCTCGCCCGCCGACGAGAACGGGATCTATCAACGGCTCGTCGATGCGACGGCGCGGGCCCAGGTCACGGCAACTCGCCCGTCGCCGAGGCCTGTCACTGAGGCGCGATATACGATTCGCAATCCGGCACGGTTTCGAAAGGCGCGTGCTCATGCGGCGGCTTGTTTTCAATAGACCGGTAAAAATCGGAAAGCTGGCGCTACCAGCCCAATAAAAAAAGGCTGTCGCGACCGCTTGGGCCGCAACAGCCTTTTGATCGGGGTCTGCTTAGGCGAACGTTACGCTGGTGCGCCGCTTGCGCATCGTTGCGCCCATCAATCCGAAGCCAGCAACCATCATCGCCCAGCTCGCTGCTTCAGGCACATCCGTGGCCGAGAAGGTCGCGGTGCCCGAGAAGGTGCCGCCACGCGACGACGTCGTCCCGAAAACCTCGATCGTGTTCAGAACACTGTCGAAGATCGGAATTCCGCCGACCGCGAGGAACTGGCCGCTGGCATTGCTGGGAACGACATAATGCGTGCCGTTGATGATCAGGTCGGTGATCGTCAGCTTGTTGCTGAGGCTGGAAAAGCTGGTCGAGATCGAGCCGCTACCAACGCCGTTCTGCGGAATCGTGAACTCGAAAATGTCGTGGAAGTCGAGAGGGCCGGAAAAGCCGTCCCCGAAATTGGCGGTGATCGAAGGCGAGAACGGTGTCCCGCTGGTGATCTGGAAATGGAGCGGATCACCCACATGATAGATGTTGGTGACGGTCGCATTCGCTGCCGGCGCTAGCACGGACATAGCTACTGCGACGGCGATGCCGCTTATGGTCCTTCCCGAAATCATACCGATTACCCCTTACCACCACAGGCTGAAGTGCCCATCATTGCGCCGGTAACGTAACAACAGCCCCAAGGTTGCACAGAGTAAACAAGATTTTTACATCAAATGATGCCTGTCCGACTTTATGGGCCCCAGGAGGCTAGGTTTTACGGCCGTTTGAGGGGGTTCCGCCCCATTTCGAGCCGACGTTTATCGGACTCGCCGAGTTCGGGCGCGCTGCGGGTGCCCGGAGCGAACCGCAGGGAGCCGCCCGGGATCCTTTGGCGGACCAAAGAAGCTCCGAGTCGCCGTGCCGACCATGAAATTAGAGGATGGTGACCCCTACGGGAATCGAACCCGTGTTTCAGCCGTGAAAGGGCCGCGTCCTAGACCGCTAGACGAAGGGGCCATCCGGGCGCCCGCTTAGGGGGGCGAAACCGCGAGGTCAACCGCGGTGGTGCGATTGATTCCGTCGGTTCACGCCGCTTCCCGACCTCAGTCGGCCCATGCGGCGTCGTCGATATGCAATTCGGCCTGCCTGGCGCCATTCCAGGTGTCGAGCCGCGCCCGACCGGCGAGCCACAACCGCCGATGTGGGCCCGCGCCCAGCAGCGCCAGGCCCAGCGCGCTGTCGGCCTGGCGAAAGGCGATCGTCTTGATCGACCGGCCGTCCTCGCCTGCCACCACCGCGCGGACGTGACCGTTGCCGACCACGTCGCATTTGATGATCCGCACCGGCCCGGCGGCAACGCGCGGCGCCGGCCAGCCCGCGCCATAGGGCCCGCCCGCCTCGAGCGCGTCGATCAGCGCGGGGGCGACCCCGCCGGCGCTCAGCACCGCGTCGAGCAATAGCGCGCGGTTGTCGCGCGATCGCGCGACGTCGGCGGCCAGCCGCTGGTCGAGGAAATCGGCGAGCGCGTCGATCTTGCCCGCCTCGACCGTCAATCCGGCTGCCATCGCATGGCCGCCGCCCGCGACGAGCAGGCCGATATCCTTGGCGGCGAGCACCGCCGCGCCCAGGTCCACGCCCGGGATCGAGCGGCCCGATCCCTTGCCAATGCCGTCGGCATCGACCGCGATCACGATCGCAGGGCGGCCCATTTTCTCCTTCAGCCGGCTGGCGACGATGCCGATCACGCCGGGATGCCAACCCTCGCCCGAGACCAAGGCGACCGCGCGATTGTCCTGGCCGGCGAGCAAGGCTTCGGCGGCCTCGGTTACCAGCATCTCGATCGCGCGCCGCTCCTCGTTCAGCCGGTTGAGCTCGGCCGCGATCGCCTCGGCTTCGGCTTCGTCCTCGGTGGTCAGCAGGCGCACGCCGAGATCGGCCTTGCCGACCCGGCCGCCGGCATTGATGCGCGGCCCCAGCGCGAAGCCGAGATCCGTCGCGGTCGGCGCCTTGGTCAGCCCGGCGGTGCGCATCAAGGCCGCGAGGCCGACATTGCCGCCCTTCGCCATGATCTTGAGCCCCTGTGCGACGAAGGCGCGATTGAGGCCCCTCAATTGCGCGACGTCGGCGACCGTGCCGAGTGCGACGATGTCGAGCAATTCGATCAATTTGGGCTCGGGCCGGTCCGCGAACCAGCCGCGCGCGCGCAACGTTCGCAGTAAAGCCGCGCCGAGCAGGAAAGCCACACCGACGGCGGCGAGATGGCCATGCGCCGCGCCCTCGTCCTCGTCGAGCCGGTTGGGGTTCACCAGCGCGAACGCCTTGGGCAGAGAAGCCGCGCATTTGTGGTGATCGACCACGATCACGTCCACATTCTCGGCGGCGGCCATATCGAGCGCCTCGAACGCCTGCGCGCCGCAATCGACCGTGACGATCAGCGTCGCGCCGCCGCGCGCGATCTTCACCAGCGCCTCGCCCGACGGGCCATAGCCTTCCATCAGCCGGTCGGGGATATAAGCCTGTGGGTCGAGTCCGAGCCCGCGTAGCAGCCGGATCAGCAGGGCGGCCGAGGTCGCGCCGTCGACGTCATAGTCGCCGAATATGGTGACGGGCTCGCCGGCGATCACCGCCGCGGCGAGGCGTTCGGCAGCGACCTCCATGTCGCGGAAGATTGATGGATCGGGCATGAAGCCGCGGATCGTCGGCGTACGATGCTGCTCGATCGCCTCACGCGGGACGCCGCGCGCCAGCAGCAATTGCGTGACCAGATCGTCGGGCTCGAACCCCGCGTCGCGCTGGTCCGTCTCCAGTCCGCGCCAACGCCAGGGCTGACCGAGGATGGAACGGGTCACGGATAGTGCGGGGGGCATGGGCCGACCCTATACCTATCGGGGGGCGGCGTGAATCCCTCACCGTCATGCCGGCGAAAGCTGGCATCCATCTCCTGTCGTTGCATCAGGCGGAAAGGTCGGAAGATGGACCCCAGTTTTCGCTGGGGTGATGACTAAGGGCTGACGAGGGTCAGAACAGCTTGGTCAGGAAGTAGAAGCCCGCACCCACCGTGGCAGCGGCGGGCAAAGTCACGAACCAGGCGATGACGATGCTGGAGGCGACGCTCCAGCGCACCGCCGACATGCGCCGCGCCGCGCCGACGCCGACGATCGCGCCGGTGATCGTGTGCGTGGTCGAGACCGGGATGCCGCCGATCGTGGCGAGGAAAAGCGTGATCGCGCCGCCCGTCTCAGCGCAGAAGCCCTGCGGTGGGGTCAGACGCGTGATCTTGGAGCCCATCGTGTGGACGATGCGCCAGCCGCCAACCAACGTGCCGATGCCCATCGCCGCCTGGCAGGATAACACCACCCAGAACGGGATGTGGAATTCGCCGTGCAGCAGGCCCTGCGAGTAGAGCAGAACCGCGATGATCCCCATCGTCTTCTGCGCATCGTTGCCGCCATGGCCGAGCGAATAGAGCGAGGCCGAAAGCAATTGCCCCTTGCGGAAGATGCGATCGACGGTGGCGGGCGTCCTGCGCCGGAAGATCCAGCTTGTGATCAACACCATCACCAGCGCGAGCACCATGCCGACCAGGGGTGACAGGAAAATTGCTGCCACGGTCTTGCCGACGCCACCCCACACGATCGCGGAAATGCCTGCCTTGCTGGTACCCGCGCCGATCAGCCCGCCGATCAGGGCATGGCTTGACGAGGAGGGAATGCCGAGGCCCCAAGTGACGAGATTCCAGGTGATCGCGCCCATCAGCGCGCCGAAGATCACCTGCGCATCGACGATGTCGGCCGAGATGATGCCCTTTCCCACCGTCGCCGCGACATGCTGGCCGAACACGAGAAAGGCGATGAAGTTGAAGAAGGCCGCCCAGAAAACCGCAACCTGCGGCGACAGAACGCGCGTCGAGACCACCGTCGCGATCGAATTGGCGGCGTCGTGCAGCCCGTTCAGCAGGTCGAACAGCAAGGCGATGCCGATCAGCCCGAACAGCAGCAACGGAGTGAGATGTTCCAAGTCGGTCGCGGTCTGTCAGGCGTGGTCGAGCACGAGGCCCTGGATCTCGTTGGCGACGTCCTCGAACCGGTCGACCACGCGTTCCAGATGGCTGTAGATTTCGCGGCCAACGATGAATGCCATCGGTTTCGCGTCCCCCTCTGCCGCCTTGTACAACGCTTTCAGGCCGGCATCGTGGATCTCGTCGGCATGGCCTTCGAGCTGAACCAACCGGGCGGTCAGCTCCAGGATGCGCGTCGCATTGTCGCCGATCGAACGCAGCAGGGGCACGACTTCGGAAGTGACGCGCGCCGCCTCGACGATGATCCCGCTCATGTCGCGCATTTGCGGTTCGAAATCGTTCAGCTCGAACAGGGTGATCGCCTTGGCAGTGCCGTTCATCTGGTCGATCGCATCGTCCATCGACGCGATCAGGCCAGTGATGGCGGTGCGGTCGAACGGCGTGATCAGGATACGGCGTACGTCCTGCAGCACGTCGCGGGTGATATCGTCCGCCTTATGCTCCTGGTCGTAAATCTCTTTGACGTGGATCGCGACCTCGGCGCCGCCCTGCAGCAGCCGCGCGAGCGCGTCCGCGCCGGCGACCAGAGTCGCGGCATGGTCCTCGAACTGGTCGAAGAAGCGGCCCTGCTTGGGCATCAGCGCCTGAAACCAGCGCAGCATCGGTAGATTCTCCCCTTGTCTCCGTGCCCATGACAACAACCGCTCGCGCCGTCCAGTGGCGCGGCGCGGCGCACGGAAGCTGCCGATCAGACGGGACAGACCGGGCTCTTCCACCGCGGCGGCTGCGGACGGCAGGTCGAACCACTGCGTTTCGCGTTCGTCCTGCTCGGGCCACTCCTCGGCCTGTTCGGTAACCGCGAGCGGGAAAAGTGCCACCGTCGCTCGCTTGACCTGCCCGTTCCGGCGCCGCTTCAAATAGGCATATTGGCCGAGCGGGGTCGGGCAGGCGATGCCGCTGATGCCCGCTTCCTCATATGCCTCGTGCGCCGCCGCCTCATGGCTCGCCAGCCCCCGGATCGGATTGCCCTTGGGCAGCACCCAGCGGCGCGTCTCCCGGCTCGTGATGAGCATCACGCTCACCTTGCCCGTATCGTCGATCCGGTAAGGTAGGGCAGCAACCTGGCGAATAGTGCGGGTCTCCTTTCGTTCCACCCTATAGTAAGTCGATTCGCGTGTGAATCCCGTTAGCATTGATTACAAACGCAAGCGCCCGGCCAAGGTGGCGAAAATTTTGATCCGGATATTGTTGTGGCGGCACGTTCCGGCCCTTTGGCGGACATCAGCCATCGAAGGAAAAACAAGGCGCCTCGCGTTGCGTCGGGCGCCATCCGAGCCTTCGAGACGCGTTGGCGTCCTCCCCTCCGTCGCCTTCGGCGCCACCTCCCCCTGGCGGGGAGGATTGGGGCTAACATCTACTTTCCACCAATAGCAGGCACCCGCAAAATCCGACTTCAGCCTGCCAGCATTTCCGCCAGCCGCAGCATGAAAGCGGCGCCGCGTTCCATCTGGACGCGGTCGACATATTCGTCGGGCTGGTGCGCCTGCTCGATCGATCCGGGGCCACAGATGACGGTCGAGAAGCCCGCCTCCTGGAACTGGCCTGCCTCGGCGGCATAAGGCACGACGCGCGGTGGGCCGTTGTCGCCGGCCAGGCTTCGCGCGATGCGTTCGGCGTCGCCGTCGTGTTCGGGCGCAAAGGCGGGGGTGGCCGAGCGGCGGACGATATCGATCCCGGCCTCCGGAAAGCGCGCCTTCACCTCGGCATCCAGCTTCGCGGCGTCGGCGAGGAAGGGCGCGAGGATCGCCAGCGGGTCCACGCCCGGCGGGCAGCGCAGGTCGAACAGGAAGACGCATTGCCGCGCGAGGATGTTGCCCGCCGTGCCGCCATTGATCATGCCGACGGTGAGCGTCGCCTGTTTCGGCGTGAAGGGGGAGGCCGGATCGGCCTCGCGCTCCAGCCGCGCGGCCAGCTCGCTCAGGCGGTGCATCAACCGGATCGCAATCATGTTCGCCGACAGGCCAAGATGCGTGAGGCTCGAATGCGCCTCATGGCCCGTTATGGTGACGGTATAGGTGGTGATGCCCTTATGGCCATGGACCACCTCCATCATTGTCGGCTCGCCGACGATCACCGCGACAGGCCTCGGTACGTGCCTCGCGATTTCGGCAATCATCGACGGCGCGCCGAGGCAGCCGACCTCCTCGTCATAGGAGAAAGCGAGATGGACCGGGCGCTTGAGCCGGCCCGGTTCGGCGAAGACCGGCGCAGCCGCGAGCGCGAGCGCGAGGAAGCCCTTCATGTCGCATGTGCCGCGTCCGTAGAGGCGGCCGTCGCGCTCGGTCAGCGCGAAGGGTTCGCTCGACCAATTCTGGCCGTCGACCGGCACGACGTCGGTGTGGCCGGACAAGATGACCCCGCCCTCGGTCTGCGGTCCGAGGGTGGCGTAGAGATTGGCCTTGCGTCCATCGGCATTGGGAACGCGCGTCGCGGTCACGCCGAGTTCGCCGAGCAGGCTTTCGACATATTCGATCAGCGCAAGGTTGGAATCGCGCGATGTGGTGTCGAACGGAACCAGCCTGGCAAGCAGGTTGATCGCCGAAGCGGCGAGGTCGTCGGTGGTGGGAAGGGCCGGCATTGCGCTCGTTGTAGGGCGTGATGCCGAGTCTTGGAAACACTTCTCCCTTCTCGCTTGCGGGAGGGGTCGGGGGAGGGCGTGATCGAAGAAGCGCCCGAACGGACTCCCCTCCCCCTAGCCCCTCCCGCAAGCGGGAGGGGAACAAGGAATTACGCAGCCCTCGCCGCCGGTTTTTCCAGCCAGCGATACAGCGCGAACAAATCGGCGAAATGCTGGTCCATCGTACGCACCGGCCCGGCAGGGCGCGGTGCCGGCGTGTCGACGAAACGCCGGATCGCCTGTGCAGCGTCGGTGGCCGAGCCCGAACGATAGATTACGCCTCCGCTCGCCTGCGCCTGGTCGAAGGCGCCGCCACGGTCGGGCGCGATCAAGGGCAGGCCCGAGGCCAGCGCCTCGGCCGCGACGATGCAGAAGGTTTCGGCCTCGCAGCCGTGGATCAAGGCGTCGGCGCTCGCGATCGTGCGCGCAAGCGCGGTCCGGTCGCGGATCGGCGAGAGCAGGTGGATGTGGGGATTGTCGCCGATAGCGCGCGCGAGCTTGGCGCTATCGCGGCCTTCGCCGATCAGCAACAGCCCAACCGGACGGCTCGCGCCAGCGGCGATTGCCGCGTTGACCACAAGTCCCCACCGTTTCTCGGCGGCATGGCGGCCGACACCGATCAGCAGGGTCGCGTCCTCGGGCAAGGCGCATCGTTCGAGCAGGCGCGCGCGCAGGGCGGGATTGCGCAGGGCGGGGTCGAAGATACCCGGATCGACCCCCATCGGATTGGTCACGACATTGCGCAGTCCGCCGTCGGTCAGGCGCTGCGACAGGCTGGGCGAGGCGCTCACCACCGCGTCATAGGCGTCGTCGAGCCGCTGGAGGTGGCGCCAGAACCAGCCGAAGCCGCGGTCGATCGTCTCGCGCTCGGCCAGCCGCCCGAACCAGCGATAGGCGTAAGCGGAAAGCGGATCCGCGTGCATCACCAGTACGCGGCGTGCATCGCCCTGCCATTCGGCGACCATCGACGCGCTGCGCCAGGGCGAGGAGGCCTCGACCACGTCGGGACGCAGCCGGTCGAGAGCACCATGCACCTGAGCTTCGTCGGCGAAATAGCCGTAGCGACGATCGAGCGGGAAACGCGGGCTTTCCAGCCACTCGATCCGCGCGCCGGGCCCGCGTTCCTCGACCCGGTTCTCGCGGCCGGGAGCGAGGATGATCATCTCATGTCCCGCCGCCGGCGCGGCCTTCAATTTGCGATCGACATAGGTCCGCACCCCACCGCCCGCGGGCGTGTAGAAAGCGCAGACGTCGACGATCCGCATCGGGTCAGGCCGCTTCCGGTTCCGGCTGGGGCAAGGCGAATTCGGCCAGCACCAGCCCTGCGCCGACGATCAGGTGCGTCGCGAGAATAAGGCTGGCCATCATCGCCATCAGGCCTTCGATTGCCACCGAATGCCCGATCAGCAGCCCGGCGACGACCGCGAAAACCAGATCCTTGTTGGGAAGCAGCGGCAGGCGTGAGAGCAGCAAACGCACCGCCGCGAGCAATACCCACCAGCCGAGCGCGACCTGCGGCAAGGCCAGGTGCCATAGCAAGGCGGGCAGCAGGGCGGTGACGACAACACGGGTGAGCTGGGCGGCCGCGACGAAGGCCAGATCCTTCTGGCAGAGCGTAAGGACGCGGCCGCGCAGCAGCAGCAGCACGAGCGAGGAGCCGAGTGTGATCGCGACAGCCGCGACCAACGTGCGCGGGGCGACGCCGATATGGAGCGCGCCAAGGAAGGGGTAAGCGGCGGCGAGGACGGCCAGCGTGACGACATTGCCCATCACCGCGGACAGGATGGCCACGTCCTTCACGGCGCCGAACGGGGCGGCGACCATCTTCAACCGGCTGCGTGCCCAGCTGTAGAAATGAACCTCGCCGATATAACCCATCAGGATTTCGTTGCCGACGAACTTGCGCATCAGCGCGCCGAACCCTGCGGCGAGAGGCAGATTCCATAGCCGCCGGAAGATCAGCAGATCGCATAACGGTGCGGCAAGATAATAAGCCGCGAAGGCCAGCCAGAACAGCGGCGAACCCGGCAACATCGCCGCCACCGCGCCGAACTGAAGATGGCTCAGCTGATAGAGGACCGCACAGAAAATTCCCAGCGAGATGAAGGGCCCGACCCAGCGCAGGGCGGCATTCCCCGCTTCCAGCAGAGGCGGATCGAAGCTTGTTTCCTCCCAGCCGACCGCCTTGGCGTCGCCATTTCGGTTACTCAAACAAATTCCCCTCGAACAAGCCCGCCCCCCCGGGGGCCGAGCAGATCGGAATAATGTGCGATCCGGCGACCGCTGAAGGCGGTGAGGGTCGCGTCGATGCTGCGGAGCAGGGCCGGGACATGGGCATCCCCCGGGTGGACTGCAAGCCTGACCGTGCGCAAAGGCTGAAGCGCGAACCGCGCCAACGCTGCAAAAGCGAGTGAGCTATGAATGCGCGCACGGCTTCTGCTTGCCCAGGTGATGACCGGTCCACGCGCTAGGACGTCGCCGCTTGCAGGATTCCACACCTGCATATGATCTTCGGCAATCGGAAAATGTTCATGCCTGACAGCGGCATGCGCGCCGGGGCCATAAAGCCAGGCGGGAGCGATGAACCCCGCGACCGGGCGGCCGATCGCGTTCTCGACCACCTGGCGGCCCGCGCGCAGCCGACGCGTCGCTTCGGCTTCGGACAGGCCGAGGAACTCGCCTTCGCCCGCGGTCATATGCTTCGCCTTCCACGCGGCCCGCGCATCGTCGTGCGCGCTGTCGTCGCGGTGCGACCAGCCGTGGAGGAACATCTCCACCCCGCTGTCGGCCCAGCGACGCAGCCGCGCGGCGAAAGCGGGCGCTTCGGACAAGGGGGCCTCGCCCCAATGGTCGGGCACGACTAGCATCGCGAAGCGGCCCGAGCCGACATGGGCTTCCATCCGATCGACCAGCATATCGACCTCGCTTTCGAAACGCGGGCCGACATCGTGGATCGAGGCGAGCAGAATCCGGTCCGCCTTCGCGCTTCGGCCTTTGTCCACGCCGTCGCTCATTCGTTTCCCCTGCGCCTCAGCCACGGGCGGCGACATCCCAGGGCCGCTTGCCGATATTCAGCTTGCGGATGATCTTAGCAGACGAACGGCTGATCAGCGAAACATCCCCCGACGCGCCATTGGCGGTGACCAGGGTCGCGCCATCGGCACTGATCCCGATGCCCATCGGCTCGGTGCCGACATGGGCGATGGCCCGGACGATCGTCCCCGCCTTCGGATCCACTTCGACGACCGCGCCGTATCGGCCGGTCGTGACGAAAAGATGACCGTCGGGTGCCTCGACCATGCCGGCGGCGCGGACATCATCGGCGTCACGGGTCAGATCAAGCGTGCGCTCGACCTTGCCGTCGGCGCTCAGGATCGCGAGCCGGCCATTGTCGGTCGCGATATAGATATGCTGCCCGTCATGCGCGGCGAGCGCGGCGCGCGGTCCGCCACGAACGCGAATCTTGCGCAGGATATGCAGCGTGCGGGGATCGACCATCGCCACGCGGTCCGAATCCACACAGGCGACGAACAATGCCTTGCCGTCATACCCGGGCGCGAGCCCTTCGGGCGTTTCGCACACCGCGGCGGTGCGCGGTTTTCCGCTGCCGTCGGCGGCGATTTCGGTGATTGCACCACCTGCTTGATTAGCAACGAACAGAGTGCGCCCATCGCGGCTGATCGCGACCCGCACCGGGTCCTTGCCTGCCGGCAGCACGCGCAGCACCCGGGCGGAGGCCACGTCGATCGTCGCGACGCCATCGACCCGGGCGGCGCCGGCCTTGTCCTGGTCCTCGTCATCCTCCGCGTCGGCCGCGGCCGACAGCGCGACATAGAGCGTGGCATGATCGGGCGAGACAGTCATGCCGCGCGGCCGGCCGCTCGTCGCGATACGATCCGCGACGCCCCCGGTCGGCAGGTCGATACCCACCACGACGCTGCCAAGGTCATCCGACACGAACAGGCGCTCGCCGCCCGGCGCGCGATGGGCGCAGCCGGCGAGCGGAAAAAGGAAGACCAAACACGAAAGAAAGCGCGAATCGAGTCGCCGCGATGCGAACGAGCGCAACATGCTCCACCCAGAATGACGCCGATTCGGCCTGTTCGCCAGCCCTGCACCATGCGCTCGACTGAAGCCAGCAACGGCCCGGCGCGCCACAACGCTTCGTGACTCGACCATGCGCCATAGCGGCTTAGCATATTCAGCGCGAACGCCGGCCATGCAGACTCCCTGGCCGGCGTTCGCTTGAGAGCCTTCCCGGTTCGGCTACGGTGAAGCGACACGCGACCAGCGTGCCGAACCGGCTTTCAAAAAAGCGCGCGATTCTGCTGGATCAGGCCAGTCAGGAATTCGGCCACCGCGCGGATCCGCGGCACGCGCTGCGCCTGGCGCGGGAAGATTAGCCAATAGCTGCGCTTTACCTCGACCGTGTCGGCCAGCACGCGTCGCAGCCGGGGATCGCCGTCGGCCGAGAAAGCGTGAAGCACGCCATAGCCGAACCCGCCCGCCACCGCCGCCTGCTGCGCCGCGATCGAGCTCGATCGGAACAGGCTCGACGATCCGCCCGCGATCTGATCGAGAAACCTGAGCTCGGGCAGGTCGATCATCTCGTCGATATACCAGACGAGCGGATGGCCGCGCAGCGCGGCGATGTCGGCGAGCGGCCCGGTCCGCGCGAGATAGTCCTGCGACGCGTAGAGCCCCAACCGATAGTCGACGAGGCGGCGGGCCACCACCTGCCCGCGCGGCGGCTGAGTCAGCACCACCGCCATGTCCGCCTCGCGCCGGGACAGGCTGACATTGCGCGATTCGGGCATCAGCTCGAGCTGGAGATTGGGGTGGCGCCGGTAGAGCTGCTCGACCGCGGGCGCGACGAGGAACAGGCCGAACGCCTCGGGGGTCGCGAGACGGACGATGCCCGAAACCTGTTCCTCGCGCGCATCCAGCAGCGTGCGCGCGGCGGCGATTTCCTCGGCGATGCGTTCCGCATGCTGGGCGAGCAGCGATCCCGCCTCGGTCGGCGTGACGCCTGCGGGCGAGCGGTGGAGCAATATCTGGCCGATCCGCTCCTCCAGCTTGGCGATACGCCGGGTGACGGTCGAATGATCGAGGCCCGTGAAGCGCGCGGCCGCGATGATGCTGCCCCCTCGCAGCACTGCCAGAAAAATGCGGAGGTCGTCCCAGTCCGGTTCCTGCATTTTTGCACAATGACAGTGATCAGGTGCAACTTCCAGCCGGGGCCGCAGGAGCGTAACCCGCCGTGAAAATCAGGAGAGTGATGTCATGCGTGTGATCGACCATTTTCTCGCCAGTCCAAATGGCGCCGTCACGGCGCGCCGGGGCGATGTGTTCGATCCCAATAATGGTGAGGTGCAGGCAAAGGTCGCACTGGGCACCAAGGCCGATCTCGACCGCGCGGTCGATGCAGCCAAAGCGGCGCAGCCGGCCTGGGCGGCGGTCAATCCGCAGCGCCGCGCGCGCGTCATGTTCGCGTTCAAGGCACTGGTCGAAAAGCATATCGACGAACTCGCGCACATGCTCTCGTCCGAGCATGGCAAGGTCATCGCCGACGCCAAGGGCGACGTGCAGCGCGGGCTGGAGGTGATCGAATTCTGCTGCGGCCTGCCGCATCTGCTCAAGGGCGAATTCACGCAGGGTGCGGGCCCGGGAATCGATGTCTGGTCGATGCGTCAGCCGCTGGGGATCGGCGCGGGCATCACCCCGTTCAACTTCCCCGCGATGATCCCGATGTGGATGTTCGGTCCGGCGATCGCGGTCGGCAACGCCTTCATCCTGAAGCCGAGCGAGCGCGATCCGTCGGTGCCGGTCCGGCTCGCCGAGCTGATGCGCGAAGCGGGCCTGCCCGAGGGCATCCTCCAGGTCGTGCACGGCGACAAGGAGATGGTCGACGCGATCCTCGACCATCCCGATATCGCCGCGGTCAGCTTCGTCGGTTCGTCGGACATCGCGCATTATGTCTATTCGCGCGGCACCCAGGCGGGCAAACGAGTCCAGGCCATGGGCGGTGCCAAGAATCACGGCATCGTCATGCCCGACGCCGATCTCGATCAGGTCGTCGCGGATCTGTCGGGCGCGGCCTTCGGCTCGGCGGGCGAGCGCTGCATGGCACTGCCGGTGGTGGTACCTGTCGGCGAGGATACCGCCGACCGTCTCCGCCGGAAGCTCATTCCCGCGATCGAGGCGCTGCGCGTCGGCGTCTCGACCGATGCGGACGCGCATTACGGCCCGGTGGTGAACGCCGCGCACAAGAAGCGCGTCGAGGACTGGATCCAGAAGGGCGTTGACGAGGGGGCCGAACTTGTAATCGATGGTCGCGGCTTCAGCCTGCAGGGGCATGAGAAGGGCTTCTTCATCGGCCCGAGCCTGTTCGACCGCGTCACCACCGATATGTCCTCCTACAAGGAAGAGATTTTCGGTCCGGTTTTGCAGATCGTGCGCGCGAAGGATTTCGAGGAGGCGGTCGCGCTGCCTTCAAGCCACCAATATGGCAACGGCGTCGCCATCTTCACGCGCAACGGTCATGCCGCGCGCGAGTTCGCGGCGCGCGTCAATGTCGGCATGGTCGGCGTCAACGTGCCGATCCCAGTGCCCGTCGCTTATCATTCGTTCGGCGGCTGGAAGCGCTCGGGCTTCGGCGACCACAACCAGCACGGCATGGAAGGCGTCCGCTTCTGGACCAGGACCAAGACGGTCACCGGCCGTTGGCCCGATGGCTCGGCCCAGGGGGATTCGAGCTTCGTCATTCCGACGATGGGGTGAATTTCCGAACGTCATGCCGGACTTGTTCCGGCATCCACTGGGCCTCCCGGGATGCCCTTGCGGATGGGTGGACCCCGGAACAAGTCCGGGGTGACGGCTTAGGAGGCTGAATCGCGCAATACTGCCGCCAACCCCTCGCGATAGGTCGGGTAAAGCGGCCGCCAGCCGAGCAATCGTTTGGCCTTGCCGTTCGCGACGCGGCGGTTCTCGCCGTAGAAAGCGCGCGCTTGCGGTGAGAGGCTTGGGTCGTCGAGCGGCTTCAACGGCGGGAGCGACAGGCCCATCAGGCCGCAGGCATGTTCGATGACGCGGTTCTGCGGCGCGGGCAGGTCGTCGGCGAGGTTGTAGGCGCCGGCCGGACTCTGTCGCATCGCCGCCAGCACGCCCGCGACAATGTCGTCGACATGGATGCGGCAGAAGACCTGGCCGGGGGCATCGATCCGGTGCGCCTGGCCCGATCGCAACCGCTCGAACATCGCGCGGCCGGGTCCGTAAATCCCCGGCAACCGAAACACGCGCGCGCCCAGCGCCTGCCACGCCATGTCGGCCGCGATCCGCCCGTCGCGACGGCCGGTCAGCGCTGCGCTTTCATCCACCCAGGCGCCCCGCGTGTCGCCATAGACGCCGGTCGATGAGAGATAACCGATCCACGGCACCCGTCCGATCGCGTCATCAAGGGCTGTCAACACCGGATCGCCCTCCTCGCCCGGCGGCACGGTCGAGACGATATGCGTCGCTTGAACCAGCGCCGCGCGCGTGGCCTCTATGGGCGTGGTGCGGTTGATTGCATCCACATGCCAACCGTTGCGTTGCAGCGCTGTAGCGATACGGATTCCCGTGAAACCGGGGCCGAACAGGACGAGCCGAGCCATGATACCCGTTAGGCCGAACGGTCGGCCTCTGGCCAGCGTCGCGGTTTGACTGGCATCCTGTCGATACAAACCATAAGGGCCGCTTCTATGGTTGATGCGTCCACTGCCACCCTCGTCCCCGCACCGATCCTGCGTCAGGATTATCGCCCTCCCGAATGGCTGGTGCCAGAGATTGCGCTCGATTTCCGGCTCGATCCCGCCGGGACGATCGTCAAGGCACGGCTCACGGTGCGCCGCAACGGCGCGCACCAGCATGCGCTGCGGCTGAACGGGGACGGGCTGCGTCCGTCGCATGTGCTCGTCGACGGCGAGGAGCTGCACGACGCGTGGCGCATGGACGGGCCCGATCTGCTGATCGACCTGCCCCACGACAGCCATCTGGTCGAAACCGAGGTTGAGATCGCGCCCGCGACCAACACCAAATTGATGGGCCTCTACGAATCGGGCGGACTGCTCTGCACGCAATGCGAGGCGGAGGGCTTCCGCCGCATCACCTTCTTCCCCGACCGCCCAGACGTGCTCTCACGCTATTCGGTGCGGATGGAGGCGGATAAGGATCGCTTTCCGGTGTTGCTCGCCAATGGCGATCCGGTGGACAGCGGCGACTGCGCGGGCGGACGCCATTATGCGCTGTGGCGCGATCCCTTTCCCAAGCCATGCTATCTGTTCGCGATGGTGGCGGGCGATCTGGTCGCCAACAAGTCCATCTTCACCACGCGTTCGGGTCGCGATATCGATCTCGGCATCTGGGTCCGCGAGGAGGATCTGGGCAAGACCGGTCATGCGATGGAGGCGCTCAAGGCGTCGATGGCGTGGGACGAGAAGGTCTATGGCCGCGAATATGATCTCGCCATCTTCAACATCGTCGCGGTGAGCGATTTCAACTTCGGCGCGATGGAGAATAAGGGCCTCAACATCTTCAACTCGCGCTACATCCTGGCCGATGCCGAAACCGCGACCGACGCGGATTTCGACGCGATCGCGGGCGTGGTGGCGCACGAATATTTTCACAATTGGTCGGGCAACCGCGTCACCTGCCGCGACTGGTTCCAGCTCTCGCTCAAGGAAGGCTTCACCGTCTTCCGCGATCAGCAATTCTCCGCCGACCAGGGCTCGGCCGCGGTCAAACGGATCGAAGACGTGCGCGCGCTGCGCGCGGCCCAATTCCCCGAGGATGCGGGACCGCTCGCGCACCCGATCCGCCCCGAATCCTATATCGAAATCGCCAATTTCTACACCGCGACCGTCTATAACAAGGGCGCCGAGGTGATCCGGATGCTCAAGGCGATCCTCGGAGCCGAGGGATTCCGCGCGGGCACCGATCTCTATTTCGACCGGCACGACGGCACTGCCGCGACCTGCGAGGATTTTGTCACCGCGCTCGAAGATGCGACCGGGGCAGATTTGAGCCAGTTCCGCCTCTGGTACAGCCAGGCCGGCACACCGCGCGTGAAGGCGAGCCTTGAGCATGACGCGCCCGGCGGCCGCGCGCGCCTGAAGCTCGAGCAGACTGTTCCGCCGACACCCGGCCAGCCCGACAAGGAGCCGATGGTGATCCCCTTGCGCGTCTCCCTGCTCGGCGAGCGCAGCGGCAAGGCGATGGGTGGCGAGCGGCTGGTGACGCTGGACGCTGCCAAGTCCGAAGTCCTGTTCGATGGTCTCAACGAGAAGCCCGTGCTGTCGATCAATCGCGGCTTCTCCGCGCCGATCGTGCTGGAAAGCGACCGCGGCCCGGCCGAGCTCGCCTTCCTATCCGCCAACGATGACGATCCGTTCGCGCGCTACGAGGCGATGCAGCAATTGATGCTCGACACGCTGATCGCGAGCGTGACGCTCGGCAAGGCCGATCACGCGCCGGTGCTGGAGGCGGTCCGCAATAGCCTCAACGACAGCGCGCTCGACGCGGCGTTCAAGGCGGAAGTGGTATTGCTGCCCGCCGAGGCGCTGATTGGCGATCAATTGGCCGAGGTCGATCCCGACCGGATCGCGGCGGTTCGCGAGGCTTTGCGCGCGGATATCGGGCGCGCGATGGAAGAGGATTGGCGCGACGCCTATGCCGCGCATCTCGCCAATCGCTTCGAATATACGCCGAGCGCCAAGGGCGCGCGCCGCCTGCGCACGGTCGCGCTCGGCTATCTCGCCGCGGGAGGCGCAGAGGATGCCGCGCGGATCGCGTTCGAGCAATTTTCCCAAGCCGACAATATGACCGACCGCCAGGGCGCGCTCGGGGTGCTTGCGAGCGGCGATGCACCCGAACGTGAGGTGGCGCTGAAGGCGTTCTACCAGCGCTTCCGCAGCGACGCGCTCGTACTCGACAAGTGGTTCAGCGTGCAGGCGCTGTCGACGCGCGCCGACACGCCGGCGGCGGTACAGGCGCTCGCTAGACATCCCGACTTCACGATCGCCAATCCCAACCGGATGCGCTCGCTTGCCGGAGCGTTCGCTGCCAATCAGCGCGCCTTCCACGATCTGAATGGTGGCGGCTATCGCTTCCTCGCCGACATGATCCTCGCGGTCGATCCCCTCAATCCGCAAAGCGCCGCTAGGCTGGTGCCCGCGCTCGGCCGGTGGCGCCGCTTCGAGCCCAAGCGCGCGGCGCTGATGCGCGAGGAACTGGAACGCATTCTCCAGACGCCCGGCCTGTCCAAGGACGTGACCGAGCAGGTCTCGAAAAGCCTGAGCTGACGCCGCGATGGGAGAGGTACTGCGGGTCCGATTGCTGCGAGCGCCAGCGGCGCCCCGCTCCGACGGCAGCGCGGTCCGCTTCGGACTCCAGGACAAGAAGGGCGGAATGCATGGCGGTGTCATGCGCGGCGACGGACTGGTCCAGTTCGATTTCGACTTGGCAATCGTAGGCACGCCCGATCAGGGAGCGCCCGAATTCGGCGGCCCCTTCGCGAGCGGAGCCAAGGGCGAGAGGTTCGTCTACCTATCGTGGCAGCGGCTCGACGGCGCGGGCTTCATGAATCGGATCAAGGTCCGGCTGGCCGATATCGACTGGCCGCTGATTCGCGTGGCGCAAGGCGGGAGGCTGGAAGCCGATCTAAGCGGTGTTGCTACCGGCGGCGGTAATCGGCCAGTCGCGTGGCGGGCGATTGATTGATCCTCTGCCGAGGCGAGGATCTAGCGCCCGATCCAGTCGGCAACCTCGCCGGCAACCTGGTTCGCGGCCTGGTTGAGCGCCGCCGCCACCGCTTCGGGCTGCTGCGATGCGACCGGCACCCGCGCCGAGAAGCGTCGGCTCTGGATCTGGTCGCTGCCCTCATGGCTCAAGGTCGCGTCGAAAATCACGGTCACCGCATTGCCGGGGCCGTCCAGTCCGAAGGCGGAAATCTGGCCCGCCAGCCGTGTATTGGGCTGAATCTGGAGCAGGCGCGGCTCGGTGACGACGCGGCCGGTCTTCACCGTGATAGTCTCCGCGAGCAGGCCGCGGAACAGATCGGTCGGCGCGGCGGCCCACTGGCCGCCCTTCAAATAAGCGATCGCGGTCGGTCCATCGGTCACCAGCACCCGCTGCGTGCCGAGCGCGGGGATTGCGCTCAGTCGTGCGATCTGGACGGCTTGTTTGTCCCCGGTCGTGATCGCGGGCCCCGCCGCGAGCGGGGTGGTCGCGGTCAGCGCCATCAGCCGCGGCGGCGGCTTGGGACCGAGGCTGATGCAGCCCGAAAGCGACAATGTCGCGGCGGCAACCGCGAGGGGGCCGAGCAGGGCGAGGGCTTTTCTGTTCATCACTTCCTCGGCTTGTAATCGGGCAGCTTGGGCCCGCCGATCAGGCCGCCGGCACCGCCAGTATCGAGCTTGCCCGAGATGGCGCGCAGCGACGCGGCGGTGTCGCCTAGGTCGCGCACGAGCTGGTTGATTGCGGGTACGGTCTGGGTCGAGACCGCCTTGAGGCCGGGTTTGGCGTCGTCGATCGCCTCGTCCAGATTCTGCATGCTGTGCTTGGCCGCGCCGACTGCATCGTTGAGGTTGGTCAGTAGCGGCTTGATATTCTGGTTGGTGGTATCGGCGAGCGCGCCGAATTTTTGCGCGGCCTCGCCCGCCTGCTGGATCGCGACACGGGCATCGGCGAGCGTCGCCGCGATGTCGCCGCTGCGGTTAGCCAGCGCCCCCGAGATCGTATCGATATGCGCGAGGATATTGCTGATCGACTTCTGGTTCTGCGGATTGAGCAAATCGGTCAGTCGCTCGGTGAGCGTGGTCAGCCGGTCGAGCAGGGCCGGCGCATTGTTGAGGATCGCACCGAGCCCCCCCGCCTTGGGCGGGATCAAAGGCAGGCCGAACGGGCCGGGCTGGTCGATCGCGGGCGCGCCCGTGACCGCGCCGTCCAGATTGATCTGGCTCACGCCGGTAAATCCGACGCCTGCGATGGTTGCAGTCGTGCCTTGAAGGATGGGCGTGTCTTTCTTGACCGAGATGCGCACGCGGATCAGCTCGGGTTGGTCGGGCATGACGACGATGTCGTCGACCTTGCCGACCGGAACGCCCGAGAAGGTGACCTGCGATCCCTTGGCGAGCCCGTCGACCGACGTCTTGAACAGAATGTCGTATTTCTTCTCGTCGGCGCCGTTGCTGCCCGCCATCCAGATCGCGAAGGCGACGATGATGCCGAGCAGCACCAGCACGATGCCGCCGACCAGCACATTGTTCGATCGCGTTTCCATCAGCGCGTCATGCCCCCAAGCCTATCACCCGGCATCCTTGTCCGGAGCAGTGTCGCCGCCGGCCGCCTCCAGCGCCGCCTGCCGCCGTTTCATATTTTCGAGCGGATCCGCCCCGGCTTCCCGGTCGGCCGCGTCCTGTGCGGCACGCCCGCGCGGACCGTTGAAATATTCCTGAATCCACGGATGGTCCAACGCCAATAGTTCCGGGATCGTTCCGACCGCCACGACGTGCTTGTCGGCAAGCACCGCGACGCGGTCGCAAATGGCGTGGAGCGTATCGAGATCGTGCGTGATCAGGAACACGGTCAGGCCCAAAGTCTCCTTGAGACTTTTGATCAGATCGTCGAACGCAGCCGCGCCGATCGGGTCGAGCCCCGCGGTCGGCTCGTCGAGGAACAGCAGTTCGGGGTCGAGCGCGAGGCTGCGCGCGAGCCCGGCGCGCTTGCGCATGCCGCCCGACAATTCGGAGGGGAATTTGTGGCCGGCCTCGGGCGGAAGCCCGGTCATCGTCACCTTGTAGGCGGCGATCTCGTCGAGCAAAGCCTGCTCGATACGCGGGAAATACTCGCGGATCGGAACCTGCACATTCTCGGCCACCGTCAGCGTCGAGAAGAGCGCGCCGCCCTGGAACAGCACCCCCCAGCGGGCGCGGATATTGCGCGCGTCGACGTCCTCTCTGCCGATCATCGATTCGCCGAACACCTGGACCTCGCCCGATTCCGGCGTCTGCAGCCCGATGATCGATCGCATCAGTACCGATTTGCCCGTGCCTGATCCGCCGACCACGCCCAATATCTCGCCGCGATGCACGTCGAGATCGAGATTCTCGTGGACCAGCTGATCGCCGAAACGGTTGGTGAGGCCGCGCACGCAGATGACGACATCGTCCGCGCCGGGGGCTTTGCGGGGCGGCGTCATATCCACCCGATCGAGGCGAAGAAGACCGCGAAGAAAGCGTCGAGCACGATCACCAGGAAGATCGACTGGACCACTGCGGCGGTCGTGCGCAGGCCGACGGCTTCGGCATTGCCCTCGACCTGCATGCCCTGAAAGCAGCCCGCGATCGCGATGATCAGGCCAAATACCGGCGCCTTGAGCAGGCCCTGCCACAGGTCGGTCATCGGCACGACTTCGCGGATGCGGCTGACGAAGGTGATCGGCGGGATATCGAGGCTGAACCAGCAGAACAGCCCGCCGCCGACGAGCCCGACCATCGCCGAATAGAAGCTCAGCATCGGCATCATGCAGAAAGCGGCGACGACGCGCGGCAGGACCAGGGCCTGCATCGGCGAGACGCCGATCGTGCGCATCGCATCCACTTCCTCGGCCAGCTTCATCGATCCGAGCTGCGCGGCGAAGGCGGAGCCCGAGCGGCCCGCAACCATGATCGCCGTCATCAGCACGCCCAGCTCGCGCAGCGTCAGCCGCCCGACCAGGTTGATCGTGAATACCTCGGCCCCAAATTGACGGAGTTGGATCGCGCCCTGCTGCGCGATGACGATGCCGATCAGGAAGCTCATGAGCCCGATGATGCCGAGCGCATCGACGCCGACCACTTCGAACTGGCGGACGAGCGCGTTCCAGCGGATACGCCTGGGATGGCGCAGCACCGCGAACAGATCGATCAGCACCGCGCCGAAGAAGCCGACCAGCCCGACCAATGTGACGCCCGCGCGGATCGTCGCTTCGCCCATCTGGTTGAGCACACGCTGCAACGACGGAACCGCCGCCGGCGGCTCCTTGAGCGGCTGATCGGCGGCGGCGATCTGCTCGAGCAGATTGGCCTGGTCCCCGTTCGCGCCTTCGACCGGAATGTCATGATCGCGCGCGATGCGGTGGATCAGCCAGGCGCCGACCGTGTCCATCCGCTCGACCGGTGCGATGTCGATGCGATCGGGCGAAGCCTCCAGGTCGTCGAGATGCTGCGGCATGTCGCCCAGGCGCGCGAGCGTGAGCGAGCCCGAGAAACGTAACGTCTTGCCATTGTCGGCGAGATCGAAATCGGCCGGTGCGCTCATTGGCTGCAGACTGTTTCCCGCGGAATAAGGAGACGAACCATCGTTTTTGGAGACGCTTACGCCTGCGTAATGTTCCCTTTTCGCTTGTCCCGCCAGCCCGAATCGGCTGTGGCGCCCGACGATGCGCGAGCTAGCCATTTACGACATGGACCGCACGGTCACGCGGACCGGCACCTATACGCCTTTCCTGCTCCATGCCGCAAAGCGGTTGGCGCCGTGGAGGCTCGGGCTAGCCGCTGCGGTGCCCTTCACGATGGCGGCCTACGGACTCAAGCTGATCGATCGGCGGCGGCTCAAGGAGTGGAACCAGCGCCTGCTGCTGGGCGGCGCGGTGCCGCGCGCGAGGCTCAAGCCTGCGGTCGATGCCTTCGCCGAGCTTGTGTGCAAGACCAACGTCCACCCGGGCGCGCTTCGCCAGATCGCCGAGGACAAGGCCGCAGGGCGAAGGCTGGTGCTCGCAACCGCCTCCTACCGTTTCTATGTCGAGGCGATCGCCGAACGGCTCGGCTTCGACGACGTGATCGCGACCGGCAGCATCACCGGGCTAGACGACATCATCCACGCGAAGATCGACGGCGACAATAATTATGGCCCGGCCAAATTGCGGCTGATCGAGGCGTGGATGGAAGCGGAGGGGATCGAACGCGGCGAGGTGAAGATCCGATTCTATTCGGACCATGTCTCCGACTGGCCGGCGCTCGAATGGGCCGACACGGCGATCGCGGTCAATCCGAGCAGGGGCCTGCGCAAGATGGCCGCCAAGCGCGGATGGCAGATCGTGGACTGGGGCTTCTAGCCGCCCGCAAATTCGGGAGACGTCAGAGGAGGGACGCCAGCCGCGCGGCCAGAGCGGGCCCGTCGCCGGATATGCGCACCAGTTTTAGCCGCGCGCTCGTGCCCGTGCGCAGCGTGATCGCCGAGCGCGCGACGCCGAGCGTGTCGGCGAGGAAATCGATCAGCGCGATATTGGCCTTGCCCTCTGCCGGCGGCGACGCGATCCGGATCGCGAGCGCGAAGCGCCCATCCGTCATGGCATGCATCCCGATCAGCCCGGTCCGCGATGCGCGTGGCGTCACGCGGACCGCAAGGGTCACGCCGTCCTCATCCGCCGAAAAGGGCAGGCCGTCCTGGTTGCTGCTGGTCACGCGCGCACTGGAGGCGCTCCGCGCCGCTTATGCAAATGATCAGCGTCCGTCGCGACGTCCCAGCAGGCGCAGGCGGAGCGCGTTCAGCTTGATGAAGCCTGCCGCATCGCGCTGGTCATAGGCGCCCTGATCGTCCTCGAAGGTCACGACCTTCTCCGAATAAAGCGAGAAGGGCGACTTGCGGCCGGTCACGATCACGCTGCCCTTGTAGAGCTTGAGGCGAACGGTGCCCGTCACCTTCTCCTGGCTATGATCGATCGCTGCTTGCAGCATCTCGCGCTCGGGCGAGAACCAGAAGCCGTTATAGATGAGTTCGGCATAACGCGGCGCGAGCTCGTCCTTGAGGTGCGCGGCGCCGCGATCGAGCGTGATCTGCTCGATGCCGCGATGGGCGAGATGGTAGATGGTGCCGCCCGGCGTCTCATACATGCCGCGCGACTTCATCCCGACGAAGCGATTCTCGACGAGGTCGAGCCGGCCGATGCCGTGCGTCTTACCGAGTTCGTTGAGCTTGGCGAGCAGATCGGCCGGGCCATAGCCGACGCCGTCGATCGCGACCGCATCGCCATGCTCGAAATCGACCGTGATCACCTGTGGCTCGTTCGGCGCATCCTCCGGATTGTCGGTGCGCGAATAGACATAATCCGGGACCTCGTCCCACGGATCCTCGAGCACCTTGCCCTCGGACGAGGTGTGGAGGAGGTTGGCGTCGGTCGAGAAGGGGCTTTCGCCACGCTTGTCCTTCGGCACCGGAATCTGGTGCTGTTCGGCATATTCGATCAGGCGGGTGCGGCTGGTCAAATCCCATTCGCGCCAGGGCGCGATCACGCGGATGTCGGGGGCGAGCGCATAATAACCGAGCTCGAAGCGGACCTGGTCATTACCCTTGCCGGTTGCGCCGTGGCTGACCGCGTCGGCTCCGACCATTTTCGCTATCTCGATCTGGCGCTTGGCGATCAGCGGCCGCGCGATCGATGTGCCGAGCAGATAGAGACCCTCGTAAAGCGCGTTGGCGCGCATCATCGGCATCACATAATCGCGCACGAACTCGTCACGCAGATCGTCGATGAAGATATGCTCGTCCTTGACCCCCATCAGCTTGGCCTTGGCGCGCGCGGGCTCCAGTTCCTCGCCTTGCCCCAAATCGGCGGTGAAGGTGACGACCTCGCAACTGTAGGTCTCACGCAGCCATTTCAGGATCACGCTCGTGTCGAGCCCGCCCGAATAGGCCAGCACCACCCGCTTGACGTCGCTCATCTTCAAGAACTCCCAGGCCCGACGCGGCTTGAGCGAAGCGGGTTACGCTTTCGCGACCAGCGGAATCGGGCGGTCAACAGACTGTGAATCGGGCGGGCCTTTGGCATGGAGGGCAGGCATGCGCAATGCGGGCGCACTTTCGCCGCCTCTCATGCTCGGCTAGCTGGGGTTGGGCGCGATCCGCGCCGGAGGGGATATTCAATGAAATCGACGATGATCGCGGGCGTGCTGACGCTCGGCCTTGCCCAGCCGGTCATGGCGCAGGCACCGGCGGGTGCGATGAGCAAAGCAGACTTCATGATCCAAGCCAAAGCACAGCTGGACGCCCTCGATACCAATCATGATGGCGCGGTCAGCCGCGATGAGCTGATCGCCGCGATCACGAAGCAAGCGGGGAGCGCACCGCCCGCAACGGTGATCGACAGCTTCATGGGAATGATGGATGTCAATCATGACGGCAAGATTTCCGCCGACGAGTGGGCCGCGGTTCAGGGCGCGACGTTCGATCGGATAGACGCCAATCACGACGGCACGCTCACGCCCGACGAAATGAGCACCGCCCAGCAGCGGCTGCAGGCGCAGCAACCGCAAAAGCCGCAATGACGCGCGCGAATGTGTCGAACCGTTCCGGCGCCGAGACGTTGAACCTGCCAGGAACGGGAGAATGATACAGTGAGCGTGGCCTTCCGCCGCGAGAGCGACGAAGAGCATAAGGAGCCCAAGTTCGACATCCCGATCCCGCCGGGCCCCAATCTGGTGACCGAGCGCGGGTTGAAGTTGATCGAGGACAGGGTGGCGGCACTGGAGGCGATCCACGCCTCCGACGAGGAGCAGCAGCGCGAATTGCGCTATTGGCGCCAGCGGCTGGCGACCGCGCAGATGGGACCTGCGCCGGCCGAGGACGAAATCGGCTTCGGCAGCCGCGTTACCTTCATGCTCAACCGGGCGACGCGGGAGATCCGCATCGTCGGTGAAGACGAGGCTGACCCGGCCGCCGGCTTGCTCGGGCTCCAGGCGCCACTCGCCCAGGCGCTGATCGGCGCGGGCGTGGGCGATCTACTGCCGTTCGGCGGCAAGGAAGACGCGATCGAGATCGTCGCAATCGGGCATTGATGTGGAGGTCATGGCGGCTGAATTGAGCCGCGCATAAAAAAGGCGGCTCCGTTTCCGGGGCCGCCCCTCTGTTCCGCGCGGGCGATCGGGTGCCTGGAGGAGCGTCCGATCGGCTCGCTTGCAGCCTCCCGCGCGGAATAGCCTTAGATGATCGGGCCCTTCGGTGCGGGCGTCGCCGGCTTTTGCAGGCTCGCTGGCGTGACCTTGGGCGCCCCTGGCGCGGCCTGCTGCACCGCGGGCGTGGGCTTGCGCGTGTTGACCGCGCCGCAATCGCCCTGGCTCTGACGCTCGACCTTGGGTGCCTGGTTCCGGCCGAGCGAGGTCACTTGCACGCTCTGACTGCAGCTCGCGCCATTGCCGCTGGAATAAGAGGTGAAGCTATAGCTGACCGTTCCTGGCGGAAGGCTTGTGAGTGCAGCTTCGCTCAACTGGCCGTTCGCTCCAGGCGCGGTCCGCGCCATGGTCGAGGCCTGGTGAAGCATCGCGTCCATCTGGCGGTCCATCTCGTAGGAGATGCGGTCCATCATCGCAAACGGATCTGCGATCGCGACCGGCACGGCCTCGGCGACCGGCACCGCGACCAACTGCGGGGCGACATCGCCGACGTAACGGATTTGCGCGACCGAACCATCGGGCATGACCACGTTCATGATGTGACCATGATCCGCGGCGACCGCGACCCCGGCCAGACTCAGCGCCCCGGCGCCGGCAAGAAAAAGCTTGGTGACTTTGCGCATCGAAACCTCTCTCTACTCCGATTTGCAAAGCAGAGAGTGCCAGACCAGCCTGAACCGCAGATGAAAGCTTTCACGGGTTTGCGGTGAGTTGTTCGACGGTGAGATAAGTCCCCCGTGTTCGGGGGGGCTCTGAGCTTGGCGCTGGTTTACCGGTGGATGCCGGAACAATCGGCATGACCGGGCGGATCAGACCTCGTCCCGTCGGAAGCAATCGTGGGCATGATCGTTGACCATGCCGACCGCCTGCATCCAGGCGTAGACGATCGTCGGGCCGACGAACTTGAAGCCCCTGGCCTTGAGCGCCTTGGATATCGCCTCCGACTCGGGCGTCTTGGCGGGGACATGGACGCCGTCGCCTCGGCGCGATGCGGCCCCGGCCAGGCGCCATACCCACGCGCCAAAATCCTCGTCCGTGTCGCGCATCGCCAGATAGATCTGAGCGTTGCCGATCGTTGCCTGAATCTTGGCGCGAGCGCGGATGATGCCCGGATCGGCCATCAGGGCCTCGACCCTGTCGGCGCCGTAGCGGGCGACCTTGTCAGGATCGAAATAGTCGAAGGCCGCGCGAAAGCCTTCGCGGCGGTGGAGGATCGTCCGCCAGGACAGGCCAGCCTGAAAGCCTTCGAGAATCAGCATCTCCCACAAAGTGCGGGCATCGCGTACCGGCGCGCCCCATTCTTCGTCGTGATAGGTGATCATCAAGGGATCGCCGCCGCACCAAGCGCAACGGATCTTTGTGTCGCTCATGGAACGAGATTAGGTCGATCTGCTTGCACCGTCACCCCGGCTTTCGTCAGCGTGATGAAAAGACTCACTCAATACCAGTGTGATTGACGCGTGCCGACGAACAACATAACTTGTTATATATCTGGTTTATGGAGTCGGATCGATGAGCGTGGACGTGGTGGCCGAGCTTGGCGAAACCTTTCTCGGCAGCCGGCTGAAGCGGCTGGCGGAGCGGATGCAGGGCGGCGCCTCGCGCTTCGTGGGATCGCTCGGGATGGAAGTGCAGCCGACGCATATGGGGCTGCTCGCCGCGCTCGACCGATCGCCGATGACGGTCGGGCAGCTGGTGGACGCGGTCGGGACCAGCCAGCCAGGCGTGACGCGCGGCGCCGGCCAGCTGATCGCGATGGGGCTGGTCGAATCCGCGCGTGGCGCCGATCAGCGCAGCAGGACCTTGCGCCTGACGGACGCCGGTGAGGCGGCGATGGTGCGGATCAAGGCGGAGGTCTGGCCGCGGCTCGAACTGGCGGTGAAATCGATCACCGACGGGCTTTCAGGCGGTTTCCTCGATCAGATCGCGGCAGTTGAGCGGGCGCTCGCGAAAAAGCCGCTCGAACTGCGTGCGGCCGAGTCCGGCCCGGCGCTTCGCCTGCGCGACTATAGCCCCGAACTCCAGCCGCTTTTCCACGACATCAATGCCGAATGGATTTCGGATATGTTCCGGCTCGAATCCGCCGACCTTGAGGTGCTGGAAGATCCGCAGACGCATATCCTCGATGGCGGCGGCGCGATTCTGTTCGTCGAGGCGGCCGGGCTCGGGATCATCGGCACCTGCGCGTTGCGCAAGACCGGCGCCACGAGCGCCGAGCTTACCAAGATGGGCGTTCGCGCTGCCGCGCGCGGGCGCAAGGCGGGCGAGTTCCTGCTCGCCGCCACGATCGCGCGCGCACAGACGATGGGAATCGACGATCTCTATCTGCTCACCAATTCGCGGTGCGTGAACGCGATCCACCTCTACGAGAAGCTCGGCTTCACGCATGATGCGGAGGTGATGGCGAAACATGCCGCGCGCTACGAACGATGCGACGTGGCGATGCGCTATCGGAAATAAGCGTCCGTCAAGAGCGCGCCCAGGCGATCAGGGTTTCGAACTCGCCCGCGAACAAGCCCGCCACGACGCCCAGAACCATCAGGGATGCGCCGTAGGTGATGCGGCGGCCATTGGCGACGCGATGATTGTCGCCGCTAATGCCAACCAGGAACAGACCCGCCAACAGGATCAAAAGACCGGCGGCGCGGATCAAGACCATGTACGCCGGTCAGTCACAACCAGCCTTGGCCTTGTCGAGCACAGCCCGCATCGCGGCGGCGCGTTCGCCACGCTCGGCCATGGCGGTCCACGCCGCCGCCGCGCGCAGGCAGCGCTCGCGCACATTCTCCAGCTTGGTTTCCTCGGCCTGCGCGCGGCATTCGTCGGCGCGGGCGCGAAACAGCAGGGCCTCGCTCATGTTTATCCTTTCCGGATGACGTGCATGCCCGGGCGCCGCGCCAGGCGCCCGGGAGGGGTGGTGATTATTCGGCGGGCTGTAGCGAGACCGCGCTGGTGCGGCCGTTGCGGCCGGTCTCAAGCTCGTAGCTCACACGCTGATTCTGATCGAGCGTGGGCATGCCAGCTGCCTGCACCGCGCTGATGTGGACGAAGGCGTCGGCCTTGCCATCGTCGGGCGAGATGAAGCCATAGCCCTTGTCGCTGTTGAAGAATTTGACGGTTCCGACAGGCATGCCTGCTTCCTTTCTGATGCGGCGGTCCGAACGTCGGACGGCCTCGCGGCCAAGGCAGGGAAAGAAGGCAAGGGGCCGCAAAAGCGCCAAACACCATCGATTTGCGACTGGTAGCGCCGCCGCCTTAGGCGCTTTCGCTCCAAAAGAACAGGCTGACCCCGCCGGATGCCGCTTTGCGCGGGCGACACCATGTCCGGCCTGTGCTAAGGCGGCTGCTGCCTATTCCGGCTGGCGCGGTCCGACCGCGCAGGAGAAACCCATGTCACGCGCGCTGAACCTCAATGCCTCCCAGGAGGACGTCCTGGCGTCGTGCGTGCGCGCCAAGGCGCCGATCACCCAGATCGAGACGCTGGTTTCGGGCGGCACCCGCGTGGTGCTGCGCAACGGCGAGGATGCCGCGACGATCGGGCGGCTCTATAAGGGCAAGATCATCACCGATCGCGTGACCCGCACGCCGGGCCGCCTGCTCCACGGCTGATCCGGGACGCGCTCAGGCGGGCCGCTTCGCGCTGCGATAGGGGGCGAGCGCCACGACATTGTCGGGCGCCTCGGTCGCGCGGCGTAGCCCGTCGGCGAGCTCGGACAGGCCGAACGGCTTGTTGAGCCGGGGCAGGCCGTCGATCGGATCGGCCGCCCCGGTATAGCCCGAGATGAGCAGGATCGGCATATCGGGCCGGACCTCGCGCACGCGGCGCGCAAGCTCGGCGCCGTCCATGCGCGGCATCTTGTAATCGGTTACAACTGCCTCGATCGCCGGCTCGCGGTCAAGCGTGGTCAGCGCCTCGGCCCCGCCCTCCGCCTCGATCACGCGATGGCCGAGCGCACGCAGCATTTCCGCGGTCCCGCGCAGCACCAGCGATTCGTCGTCCACCACGAGGATGAAGAGCGGCCGCGCGGGCTTGAGCGCGCCTTCGGGGCCGGTCAGAGCAAGAGCCTCGGGCCTGGCCTCGGTCACCGGCAGATAGAGGTCCGCGCGCGTGCCCTCGCCTTCTTTGCTGCCGAGCATGAAGGCGCCGCCCAATTGCGCGGTGAGGCCGTGCACCATTGACAGGCCAAGGCCGGTGCCGCGCCCGGTTTCCTTGGTCGAGAAAAATGGTTCGACCGCGCGCGCCAGCGTTTCGCCGTCCATGCCGGTGCCGGTGTCGATCACCGACAGGCGGACGTAGAGGCCGGGCGGCAGGCGCGGTTCCGACCCCGGGCCCACCAAGGCATGCTCCGCCGCGATCGTAAGCTCGCCGCCGTCGGGCATCGCGTCGCGGGCGTTGACGCACAGATTGAGGATCGCGAGTTCGAGTTGATTGGGGTCGGCGAGCGCGGGGGGCAGATCGTTCGCGCAGCGTAGCTTGAGCTCGATCGTCGACCCGATTGAACTCGCGATAAGGTCGCGCATCCCGCCGATCAGAGTGGCGACATCGACCGGAGTGCTCTGCAATTCCTGGCGCCGCGCGAAGCCGAGCAGGCGCTGGACCAAAGTCTTGGCGCGCTCGCCCGATTGCAGCGCATTGGCGATCCAGCGTTCGGCGCGCACATCCTCGCCGTCGGCGCGGCGCTGGAGCAGATCGAGCGCGCCGATGATCGGGGTCAGCAGATTGTTGAAATCGTGCGCGACGCCGCCGGTGAGCTGGCCCAAGGTCTCCAGCTTCTGCGCCTCGTGCAATTGCTCGAGCGCGGCCTGGCGCTCGGCGGTGCGCTCCTCCACGCGCTGTTCCAGATCGGCGGCGAGCGCGTGCAGCTCGACCAGCCGCGCGCGCGCATCATATTGGCGCCGCCGCGCGCGCCGCGCCGAACGCGCGAGGCTGATCAGGGTGGTCGGGTGGAAGGGGCGCTCGAGGAAGGTGACGTTGCCCAGGGTCTCGAGGTGGCGGACCGCGGTCGGGTTGCGCTCCAACCCGCCGCCGCGCCGGGTGAGCAGGATGAAGGGGAAATCGGACCATTCGGGCTGATTGTCGATCCAATAAGCCAGGGCATGGAGGTCGGCGGTGTGCAGCGCCTCCTCGGTGATCAGCCCGAAGCCCGCGCCGGCCTCCAGCTCCTCGACCATGTTCACCACCGAATGGCAGCGCGCGCTCGCCAGCCCGGCCTCGGCCAGCATCGCGGCCGCGACCTCGGCATCGCGGCCGTGCGGCGCCAGGATCAGCGCGCGCTCGGACAGATGCGGGATCAATCGGCGGGCTCGAGCTGGATCGCGACATCGCCGGCGATCAGGCTCGGCACGCCGCGCAGGACGCCTTGGAAGTTGGTGAGCGGCTCGCCCAAGGTGACGCCGCGCCGGTCGATCCGGAATTCGCGGATCGTATCCTCATGCGCGCCGGTGCGCTTCTTGATGACGGAGATGGCGCGCCGCACGCGCCCGGCCGCCTCGAAATAGCGCAGCAGGATCACGGTATCGGCGAGATAGGTGACGTCGACCGGCGCCTTCATGTCGCCGACCAGCCCGTGCTGCGCCACGGTGAGGAAGGTCGATGCGCCCTGGCGGTTCAGATATTGCAGCAATTCGTGCATGTGCAGGATCAAGGCCTGCTCGCCGGGCATCGCCGCCTGATAGCCGTTGAGGCTGTCGATCACGACCGTGCGCGCCTCGTAGACCTCGACGCAACGGCGCACGCGCTCCGAAAACTCGCCGGGGGTGAGCTCGGCCGCGTCGACCTGCTCGATCACCAGCCGCTTGCTTTCGACCATGTTTTGCAGGTCGATGCCGAGGCCGCGCGCGCGGTTGAACAACAGCCCAAGTTCCTCGTCGAACACGAACATCGCCGCATTCTCGCCGCGCTCGATCGCGGCGCCAACGAAGCCCAGCATCAGCAGCGACTTGCCCGTGCCCGCGGGGCCCAGGACCAGGGTGCTCGATCCGCGATCGAGCCCGCCGCCGAGCAGGGCGTTGAGCTCGGGCGACTGGGTCTGGATCACCTCGCGCTTGAAATCGCGCTTATGCTCGGCCGAGACCAGGCGCGGGAAGACGCGCGCGCCGCCGGTTTCGAGCACGAAATCGTGATAGCCGCCGCGATAATGCTGGCCGCGATATTTGACGATCCGCGTGCGCCGCCGTTCCGCGCCATAATCGGGCGCCATTTCGTCGAGGTGGATCACGCCGTGCGCGATGCTGTGCATCGTCTTGTCGGCGGTGCCAGCGGTCAGATCGTCGAGCATCAGCACGGTCGCGCCGTGACGCGAGAAATAATGTTTGAGCGCGAGCGTCTGGCGACGGAAGCGCAACGGGCTCTGCGCGAGCAGCAGGATTTCGGACAGGCTGTCGAGCACGACGCGGCTCGGGTTCACCTGCTCGAACACCTCGAAGATGCGCTTGGTCGTCTCGCCCAGTTCCAGGTCCGACGAATAAAGCAGGCTTTGCTGCTGATCGTCGTCGAGCAGGCTTTCGGGGGGCATCAGCTCGAAGATGTCGATGCCCTTCAGATCCCAGCCGTGCGATTCCGCGCCGATCCGGAACTCGTCCTCGGTTTCGGACAGCGTGATGTAGAGCGCGCGTTCGCCCCGCGCGGCGCCCTCGATCAGGAATTGGGTGGCGACGGTGGTCTTGCCCGTGCCGGGGCTGCCCTCCAGCAGGAACAGCCGCCCCCGCGCGAGGCCGCCGGCGGTGATGTCATCCAGGCCGGGGATGCCGAATGCGGCCTTTTCCGTCGCAAACCTCATGGGACCTTCGTCGCTGTTCACCCGGGAAAAAAGCGCATATCGCCGATTCGATCCCGAAACATTGATCCCGGTTTAGCGGCAGCGAAGATTTGCCCGATCATTCAAAGGGGTAGTCGCGCCGATGGATGGAAAGCGCCCGCGCGGACGTTATCCCGTCGTGCATGCGCCGTTTGGAGGCGTCGGGCGTAAGGGCGGCGCAGGCCGGGAAGGGCCGGGGTTCGTGCCCCGGCCCTTTCTTTTTTCCGATCGCCCCAGCGGGCGAACGGCCGGTTTTCAGGCAAAGGTCAGCGCCACGCGGCGCTGGCGCATCGCACCGCCGACCAGGCCAAAACCGCCCAGCATCAGCGCCCAGTTCGTCGGCTCCGGCACGCCGCCGAGCGCGCCGGCCTTGAACAGGTCCGACAGATCGGTCGCGTTGGCGGCATCGCCGAGTTTGGTGCCCGTCACGCCGAAAATCTCCTGCATGGTCAGCAGGTCCGACGAATGGTTGAGCGAGATGGTGCTGTTATAGGCATTGCCCTTGGCGAGCGGCGAGATCACGATCTCGGCGCCCGAAAACAGGCTGTCGGTGCCGACATTATCGCCTTCATCCTCATCGTTCCAGATGACGATCGCGCCATTATCCTGATAGGCTTGGCTCGCCATGATCTGGGGGATGATCTGCGCGAGGAAATTGTCGCCCTGCGCGATCTCCGCCTGGTCGCCGGTATAATGGACACCATGATAGGTGAAGCCGCCCGACAGCGCGCTGTGCATGTCGTTATATTGGTCGGGCGTGATCCAATTGTAATCGGCGACATTGTTGTTGGTCAGATCGGTCTGGAGCTGCTGCAGCGGGGCGTAATTGTGCGCCTGCGGGTTGCTGGTCGAGCTGTCGTTGCCGCCGTTGGTGGCGGTAAAGAAGGCCTGCGGGTTATGCTTGGCCGCATAATTATACTGATGGCTGCCATTATAGGCGTTGGTGTAATCGGCCGACGTGCCGGAGGCGCTCTTGAGCGGCACCGTCCACTGGCTCTGGCCCAACACCGTGCTGGTGAGCTTGTTGGCGGCGTTCTTCGCCAGATCGATATCCTCCTGATAGGATTTCCAGCTCTTGCCCGACGACGCGATCAGCGCGCTCAGGCTCGGCGCGTTGACGACATTGTTGGGATAGGGATCGGCGTCGTTGAGCAAGCCCGGCTTGCCGGCCTCGGCCCAGACATAATTGGGCTCGGACGGGTGCACGGTCGAGCCGTTGTAGATCACGTTATTGTAATGGCTGGCGTAGGAGACCTGCGCGGCATTGGCGTTGCCCGGCGTGACGAGGCTGTTGAGGTAGGGCGCGGCGGCGTTGCCGAACAGCTGACCCGTCGCGTTGTAGTATGCGGGCTGCGTGAAATTGTGATTCTCCAGCGTGATCACGAAGACGTGCTTGATCTCCGGAGCGCCGGCTTGCGCCTGGCTTGCCGCGAGCAAGGCGCCCGCCAGAATCAGCTGCTTTTTCATGGATATGACCGTCCCTGTAGACGCCGCCGGGGGATAGCGGCCGGGAACGGCTAGGCGCGGTTCGTGACGGCGCTGTTAACCTTGTGTGTCAGGCGGGAGAGCGGCGACGGGGCGGGGTTGCGGCGCGACGAGCGGCGGTTTGGCGGGCCTGGCGCGGCGATCAGCGATCGGTGAATTTCTTCACCTTGTTGGGCAGATCCTTGCCCTTGGTCCGGCGCGAGGGCGTCTGGACCGGGTTCTTCTTCTTCCACGCGGCCCAGGTCATCGGTCCGTCCGGCGTCTGGATGATCGTGTCTTCGTCCATCTTGGCTTCCTTGGCGCTGTCCTGGCTCGCTTTGTCAGCGCGCAGCGGCGATCCTAAGCCGTTTGGCCGAAAGGCCAAGGCTGAAGGGAAAAACAAAAAACTCAGATTCAAACTTGATGATTGGCCGCCGGAGACCGCCCAAAGCGAATGTTTCACGTGGAACATTAAGAGAACAAGGCTTCTCCGGCCCCCACTGCTCACACCCCAAACACCAGCTCCGTCCCCACATAAGTCCGCACCACCTTCTGCGGCATCACCCGCAGCGCCTCTTGGATGAACACATCCCCGGTGCAATGCATCGGCACGATGTAGGTCGGGTCGATCGCGGCGAATTCGGCGACGGTGCGGCGGGCTTCCTCTTCGGTGCGGGGGCGGACGAGGTGTAAGCCGCCGACCACGGCGTGGACCTTTTGCACCCCCGACACTTTTTGCGCCTGGCGCACGGTGTTGATCACGCCGCGATGGCTGCAGGATGCGATCACGACCAGGCCGAGCCCCTTCACGACATAACAGGTCGCCAGCTCATGCTCGCCATCGTCGGGCAGTTGATCGGCATCGCGCTTGGCGGGGTTGAGCGCGGCGCGGTCGCAGCCCTTGCCGGGGCGCATCTGGGTGGGGATGGCGGCGCGTTCGAAGCCGGCGAGCGGGATGATGCCGGTGGTGAAGGCCTGATCCTTGATCACCTGCGGCGTGGCGGCGATGCGGACGTCGAAGCCTGCCTTTGCGAGCGCGGCACGATCGAGCGCGCCCATCAGAAGGGGCGGATTGCCGATCATGGCGAGGCGCTCGCAGAAGGTCTCCTCGCCGCCGACATAGAGCGGCACGCGGTGGCCGGTCCCTTCGAGGAAAGCGGGGAAGCCGCCATAATGATCCAGGTGGCCGTGGCTGAGCACGGCGGCGTCGAGATGCGAGAGATCGGTGCCGAGCAAGGCGAGGTTGTTGCGCGCGGTTTCGGGCGAATAGCCGAAATCGACCAGCACCTGCGCGGAGGCGGGGCCCTTGCGCGAGGTGGCGAGGATCGAGAGGCCGAACTCACCCTCCAGCGCGTGGCGGCTCATCACGCCGCCGGGGTTGGCGCCGCCGTGGCGGAGGACCTTCAATCCGGGCAGCGCGAGATCGGGGAGGAAGGGACCGAAGACGATATTGTCGACCAGCACCTGCAGAGTGAGGCTGTCGACCTGGGGCATGGCGGGCTGGGCGAAGGCGGGGGACAAAGCGAGAGCGGCGAGACCGGAGGCGCCGGCGGCGAGGAAGGTTCGGCGGGCGATTGCGGGTGGGGTGGTGTGGGTCGGGAGGTTCATGGGCCGGCTTCCCTCTGGTGAGGGGGCAGTGTGCGCGGGTTTGGGGTGGGAGGCGAGGGGGATATTGGGCTTTAGCCCAAAGGCAGTGAGTGGCCTGGGAGCGTCCTTCGACTTCGCTCAGGACGAACGGTGTGGGGGTTGGGGGGTGCGCCTAGCGGGAGTGAGTGGCCTGGGAGCGTCCTTCGACTTCGCTCAGGACGAACGGTGTGAGGTGACCAGAATCGCTTTCAGCCAGATTGAAGCGGCGCTCCCTCTCCCCAGCGGGAGAGGGCTGGGGTGAGGGGGAGCGAGCCGCAGGCGAGCGCCTGACTCGTGGCGCGGGCCACCCTCACCCAACCCTCTCCCTCAAGAGGGAGAGGGCTTTTTCTCGGTCGATTCCACTCGGAGAAAATCGAGGCTAGCGCATCAGGCCGGCGGCGCGGAGGGCGTTTTCGATGACTTTGCCGACGCCGGTGGCGTGGGCGGCGGTAGCGTGGGTTGGGGCGGCGCTTTCGAACGCAGGCGCTACGGCGGGCCGGGCGGCCTCCCCCGCAAAAGCATCGGTCAGGCCCCAGAAAGCGGCGATGTGGCGGGTCGAGGAGATGCCGGCTTCCAGCATGTGCGGGCCCGCTTCGCCGACCGCATCCCCGCCCCCGGTCGCGAGCGGGGTGCCGTGGGCGAGGCCGGTAATCTCATATTCCTCGATCAACGGGCGGCCGCTCGGGCTGCACCAGACCAAGTGGGGGTAGCCGTCGATCATCTCGCGCCAGGTAGGCTCGCGGTCGAGGCCGTGGAGCGGAAGCCATTGCGCGACGATCGCATCGGCGTTGGCGCAGCTGACGGTATAATCCCCGCTGCCGTGCCAGACCGATATGGTCGGCCAGGGCCCCTTATAGTCGGAGGCGTCGCGCACCAGGCGCGCGAGCGCCGCGCCCTGCGGGCCGCCATGGCCGCGCATCCGATCGAACGCCTGCGGCATGCTGGTCGCGGATCCATAAGGCAGACCGGCGATGATCGCGCCGCCCGCGAACAGATCGGGGTAGGTGGCGAGCATGACCGAGGTCATCGCCCCGCCGGCCGAGAGCCCGGTGACGAAGACGCGCGCGGGGTCGAGGGCGTGGCGGTCGACCATCGCGTCGACCATCTGGGCGATCGACAAGGCCTCGCCCGCGCCGCGTGTCATGTCCTCGGGCTGGAACCAGTTGAAGCAGAGGTTGGGATTGTTGGCGCGCGTCTGCTCGGGGAAGAGCAAGGCGAAGCCGTGGCGGTCGGCGAGCCGCGACCAGCCCGAGCCCGCATCATAGCCCGCGGCAGTCTGGGTGCAGCCATGCAGTACCACCACCAACGGCGCGCCGATCGCGAGGCCGGGCGGGAGATAGATGCGCGCGCGCAACGCGCCGGGGTTGGAGCCGAAACCGATAATATCGGTCAGGCGGTCGGCGGATGCGGAGAAGGGCGCACCGCCAGAGAGATTGCTGAGAGCAGAGAGGCGCATGATCGTGTCGGAAAGACTTGGCATTGCGGCTCCCGCTGATGCGGCGGAATGCCCGGATGGGGCGACTCGCCTTCCCGGTGCAGGCGCCGATGCTGCAGTGCACAAGATCGGCTTTGCTGCGCGGCATTGCAAGTGCAAATCGCGGCCAAGCGGCTGTCCCGCCTTACTTTTCTTCGACGGGGACCCACTTCGGGATGGAGCGCAGCGGGAAGACCAGCCCGTCTTCGATCGGCGTGGGCGCGGGTGGATTCGGATCGTTGTCTGGCGGGCGATGGCGGTCGTTCAGGCGATGGCGCAGCGCGCGGCGGAGCGCGGTGTCGGGGCTGCGGGGGGCGCGGCGGGGTGGTGGTGGGGGATCGTCGTCCATCTTCGCCCAACGCCGGAGCGAGAAAGATGGGGCCGGATTCCTCACGCGCGTCGATGCGTCACTCGAAGGTTTCGCCGCCCTCGCCTCCGCGCTCCGTGCCGGGCGGCCGCGTCTTGATGCCGCGCGTGCGGTCCGGCGCAGGCGCGGGCTGGTCGCGGTGGATGTCCGCCGACAACAGGTGCGCCGGAATGCCGACGACGCGGCCGATCTCGCGGAAGGTTTCGCTGCGCTGGGTGGCGAGCGGGGCGTCGGCCAGGCTGTAGCTCCGGGTGCCGACCTGGTCGGGCGCCTTCACGCGGTGGAGGATTATCGCGACGTTGGACAGGGCCGCCTCGCGCAGCGCGGCCGCGGGCACGCGCACGTCGAATTCGTAGCTCGTCTGCTGATAGCTGTGGTGGCGATGCTGCTCGGGCGTGCCGTCCGGATCGGCGAAGGCGCGGACCATGCCGAGATCGGGGATCGCGCCGGCATGGAGCAGGCGGCCGCCATCGGTCACTTCATAGGCGTAAGGCCCGTGGAAGGCATTGGTCTGCGCGAGCGGGCCGTCGACCGTGTGACTGTCGACGATCGAGAGCGTGCCGTCATCGACGCGCACCGTCAGCCGCACATAATATTCGCCGCCGCCGCCACGCGGGCCACCGCGTTCGGGCGGCTGCTGATCGACTGGGCGATGGGGTGGCTGATCGCCGCCGCGCGCCTCGCTTTTGCCCTCCTGGGTGGCGAGCCGTTCGTCGAACGCGGCCTTGCCGGGGAGGTGCGCGCGCTGTGCGACGAGGCGCTCGGCGCTGCGTTCGTCCTTGGCGAGTCCTTCGCGCAGGATCGGCTCATGCCGGGCGTCGTGGGCGGCCTTGGTGGGTAAAGACTTGGAGTCCATGGCGTCGTCCTCTCTACCAGTTGCGGCCATAGCGGTAATTGTGGATCCAGCGGTAATAGATGCGCTGCAGGCTCAGGCCGCGCCGTCCCTGGATCATGCCGAACCAATCCGTATTGTGGACGAACAGGTCCGGCTGGCCGCGAACGCCCTGATAGTCGCACACCTCGAACTTGTCGCCGCCGCCCAGATTCCATTCGCCGACCCAATCGCCGGTGAAGCTCGCGCTGAGCCCGGTCCCGCTCGAGATCATGCGGCCGAGATATTCCTCCGACCAATCCTGATAATTCCAGGCCCATAGGTCGGCCTTGCCGTCGCCCGTAATGTCGGCCTTGAAGAATTGATCGTGGCGGGCGAGGCCGCCCCAGCCGGGCACGTCGCCGTCATAGCGATGCGTGATGGCAAGGCTGGTTCCGGTCGAATGGAACATGCCGAGATAGGGCATGCTCCAATCGTCGCCGTTGAAGATGAAGAGATCGGCCTTTCCGTCGCCGTTGAAATCGCCGACGATCAATTTGTCGTGCGCGGCAAGGCCGCCCCAGCCGGGGATGTCGCCGTCGAAGCGCGCGGTGATCGTCAGGTCGGTTCCGGTCGAACGGAACATGCCGACATAGCTCATGCTCCAGTCGGCGCCGTTGAAGATGAAGAGATCGTCGCGGCCGTTGCCGCTATAATCGCCGACGAACAATTGGTCGTGGCGCGCGAGGCCGCCCCAGCCCGGAATGTCGCCATCGAACCGGCGCACCATCTGGAAGCCGGTGCCGGTCGAGCGCAGCATGCCGACATAGGTCATGCTCCAATCGTCGCCGTTGAAGACGAGCAGATCGACCTTGCTGTCGCCGCTGAAACTGCTGACGTAGAATTTGTCGTTGCGCGCGAACCCGCCCCAGCCGGGGATGTCGCCGTCATAACGCGCGATCAGCTTGAGCCCGTTGGCGCCGTCGTCGGCGAGCAGGCCGAGATAGGGGAAGGCCCAGTCGACCCCGTTCCACACCACGACCTCGTCCTTGCCGTCGCCGTTGAAGTCGGCGACGAAGAACTGGTCATTCTCCTGGAATTGCCAGGATCCGGGCACACGCTCGACCGCGCTGGAGACATGATCGAGCTGGCTGCCGTTCGATCGGAAGATCTGGATCGAATTGCCGGCATGGACGAGCACGTCGCTGCGCCCGTCGCCGTTGAAATCGCCCGCATAGCATTTGCGGAAATGATGGCCGGTATAGCCGTCATATTGCGTTTTGAACGACGTGTAGCAGACCGGGCAATAAGGCGGCGAATTGCTGCGCATCCGGCAATTTTCGACCGGGCGATAGACACCGGTCTCGTTGGTATTGCCGCCTTCGAACAGCCCGACATCCTGGTTGCTGTCCCAGCCCGCGGGGCGCGTGCCCTGATTGTAGCCCGCGCAATCGCCGACTCCGGTCGGGACCGGGGTCGAGGGCGCGATGAACTTGTGCCATTTGGTGGTGGCGCGGTTGGTGTTGGTGGTCAGGTCGACCGCGAGCGCGCCATCGGTCCCGGTGTAGGCGCCGTCCACGCAATATTCGTCGGCAAGCCCGCCGAGGCCATGGCCGAATTCGTGCGCGATCACCGACCAGTCGCTGCCGAGCGTGACGTGCGATCGGCCGCCGCCGCCGCATCCGCCGAAGCCCATCGTGTTGAGCACGATCAGCACCAGCTGCGAATCGGGCACCCATTTCTTGAGTGCGGCCTTGATCGCGGCATCGGTGCCGGCGCTATATTCCATCCAGCAATGCGCCCAGGATCCGCTGTAGATCATGCCGAGCGGGGTGTTGAGCGTGGTGCTGGCGCTGATCGTGTCGTCGGAAGGGTCGGCGGGCGTCCCATGTTCGTCATAGGTGCGCGTGCTGATGCCCGAATCGACCGATTCGAGGTTGATGCGGAAGATGTTCCAGGCGGACGCGTCCTCGAAGAAATAGTCGCGCTTGAACACGCCGTCGATCAGCGTGGTCTGCACCCAATCATTGTAGGTGCTCTGGTCGCCCGCGGCGAAGCCGTCGCCGATCACCACCAGATTGCGCTTCACGCCGGCCGGACCGGCTTTTCTCAATTGCGTGACGCTGTCAGCCATGGAGCCGCTCCTCCAACGATAAGCGGCCCTTCGCGGCCGCCGCGTTTACAGAGCGTTGTCCGAGCTCTGAACGTTGGGCGGGTCATAGGCTTCGGCGGGGCGGGAAACCGGTCAAAAGATTGGAAAAGCACGGTTCGGGCGGATCGATCGCACGACCTGGCGCAAGCGCGAGGTCCGCGGATCGGCTCGCCGCCGCGTACTAATGTTCGATATAATTGAGGCTGACCGTCGTCACGCGCGGTTCGCTTGTCAGCACGTCGCGCAGCACGTCGGCCAGTCGTTTGCCGGACAGGAGATGGACATAGCAGGCGGGCGACAGATCGGGCCGGCACTGGCCCGGCGCGAGGGGCCGGAAGCCGTGCGCGAGCCCCATCCGATCCACGTCCTTCGCCGATGTGTTCGCCTCGACATGCACGCCGAAGCTGTTGGGATCCGCGCCCGCCAGGTTCAGCTTGCCGCTCAGCAGGGTGTAGATGACGTCGCCGCGCGGCGACGAGATCGTGGCCATCGGCTTCGCCCCCGCGCGTTCCAGTTGCGGCGCGACGGCGGGCCCCAGCCGGAACAGCGCCCGGCTCGCCTCCAGCCGCGCGGCAGGGTCATGCCCGTTCGCCTGTTTCAGGAGCGCGACCACCGCCTTTTGCGACATGTCTCCCCCGCGCGCGTCGATCGGCGCGACACCCGATAGCATCACGGCCAGGAACGCTCCGGTCCGTATGCGTGACAGGATGCGCCGAACGATCAGCCTGCCTTCCTTTCCGGCCCCGTCCGGGACCCACGATGCCCCGCCCGCAAGCGGGGCGATCCCGCCTTATATCTCAATCATGCCGTCGCGGCGATCCGCAGCGCGCCGGCGCAGCGCCGCGCCCGCCAGGCCGAAGCCGATCACCATCGTCACCCACGTCCCCGCCTCCGGCACCAGGCCGACTTCGGCGACGGCCCAGGTGAAGACCGGGCTGTCTTTCTTGCTGGGATAGAAAGCGTTCACGGCCGCGATCGCGTCGGTCAGGAACTTGAGGTCGGTGGCGTCGAGCGTGCCGCCGACATTGATGATATTGATCTGGATGCCGCTGGTGCCCCAGCCGAAGGCATCGTCGAGGATGATCGCGTCGAGCGCGTTCAGCCGGTTTCCCACCACCTGGTTGGGCTGCATGATGTCATTCGCCTGATCATAGCCGGTGGCGGGCCAGGGCGCGGCCCCGGTGGCGCCCGGATCGGCATGCGTGCCGTCGGCGGCGGGAACCAGCGTCATCAGGATGCCGCCCGCCTTGCCATTGTTCGAATAGGATCGCGACCCGGCCGGAATGCCGCCCGCGCCCGCGCCCGGCGTGGGGATCAGCTTCGCGCCGAACCGCGCATACGCGACGGTGAAGCCGATCGCGTGAAACAGCTCATGTTCGGCGGTATTCAGCGGATCGGGATTGGTGACGTCGAACTCGTCCGGAAACTCGGTCCGCGCGAACACCGGAAGGCCCGCCGCATTGGCCGTGAACAGGCAGGTCGATGCGGTTTGCCCGGCGGTCAATTTGCAGACCGACGGGACCGGCGGATTTTCTTTCTGCTGCGCCTGAGCCGGAGCCACTGGCAGGGCCAGCAACGCCACCGCGCATGCCAGACCCAATTTACGGCCGATCGGGAAATGCACCCCTGCACGCGTCGCGGCCATCATAGCCTCCCTGTTTGAGCGGAAAGAGTTTGCTTGAGCGCGGCGAGGATAGTCGCGGGTCTATCGCGGCGCCCACTCAAATGATCTTCACCAGAACTCGGATCGGCTAAAGTTCAGCACGAGCATCCCGGTGTAAGTCCCGCTCGATTATCGGCTCGATAATCGGATTAAAGCCTCGCTTATCGGGAAACTGGATCTATCCCGCTGAGGTGGAATCGCCGACGAAAGCCCTCTCCCTTGAGGGTGTGCCGCCGTTTTGGTGATCGTCTGGGAGACGATCACTCGGCAGCACAGGTTGGGTGAGGGTGTCCCGCGCCACAAAGCCAGGCGCTCGCCTACGGCTCGCTCCCCCTCACCCCAACCCTCTCCCCGACCGGGGAGAGGGAGCGCCGCTTCAGCCAAGCCGAAATCGACTTTCCGCCGTTCAAAGATGAATGTGGATCTTGATGCGATCGAGCATCGACCGCAGGAAGCCGCCCACGCCATCGCCCGCATCGGGATCGACCGCGCGCGGCACGTGGACGCGCGCCGGGCGGGCGCCGATCGCCTCGGCGGTGAAGCGGCGCCATATGTTCGCGGGCAGGCCGCCGCCCGCGACGCCGGGCAAAGGCTGATCGTCGTCGCGGCCGACCCACACCGCGGTCACCAGCCCGCCCGCGAAACCCACGAACAAGGCGTCGCGATTGTCCTGCGAGGTTCCGGTCTTGCCATAGGTATGGACGTTGAGCGCGGCGCCGCGCCCGGTGCCGCTGTTCACCACGGTCGACAAGAGATCGAGCAGCATCGCGCGTTCGCGATCGTCCATGCGGTGCGGCACATCCGCCAGCGGTCGCTCGCCCGCCTGCTCGGGCAGGCCATAAGGCCGCACCGGATATTGGCCGCCCGCGACGGCCGCATAGGCGCTGGTGAGCTCGAGCAGGCTGGTGCCCGACGTGCCCAATGCAATGCCGGGCTCAGCGCTGAGCGGGCTTTGTATCCCAAGATCCCGCGCGGCGCGCACGACCGCGGCGGGCCCGACCTTCTGCGTCAGCCGCACCGCCGCGACGTTGCTCGAACGGGCAAAGGCCTCGCGCAAGCTGATCGTGCCGCGATAGCGCCCGTCGGCATTGCGCGGCGACCAGGTGCCGATCGTGATCGGCCGATCCTCGACCGTGTCGTCGGGCGTCATCCCCGCGCGCAGCGCCGCCAGATAGACGAACAATTTGAAGGTCGAACCCGGCTGCCGCCGCGCCTGGACCGCGCGGTTGAAGCTGCTCTTCGCATAATCCCGCCCACCGACCATCGCCACCACGCGCCCGTCCGGCCGCATCGACACCAAGGCGACCTGCGCGCCGGAAGGGCGGACCTGGCGAACCGCATGTTCCGCCAGCCGCTGCAGCCGTGCGTCGAGCGTGGTGCGGACCGTGGTTGCGGCGAAGGCATCGTCGGCAGGCCCGTGCACCGCGGGCATGATCCAATCGCTGAACCAGGTCGCCTGCGTCGGTTCGGGCGCGGGCTTGAGCCGCAGCGTGGCGGGCGATGCGCGTGCCGCATCGGCCGGCGTGAGGAAGCCCGCCTCCTGCATCGCCGCCACGACCAGAGTGGCGCGTTGCTGCGCGCCCGCCAGATTGGCGCTCGGCGCCAGACGGGACGGCGCCTTCATCAGGCCCGCCAGCAAAGCCGCCTCGCTGACGGTCAGCGCCTCGGGCCGCTTGCTGAAATAATGGCGCGCGGCGGCGCGCAGGCCATAGACATTGTCGCCGAAATAGACGTCCGAAAGGTAGCGCGAGAGGATCTCGTCCTTGCTCAGCCAGGCCTCCAGCCACATCGCGATCATCATCTCGCGCAGCTTGCGCGCGGCGGTGCGATCGGAACTGAGATAGACCAGTTTCGCGAGCTGCTGCGTGATGGTGCTGCCGCCCTCCTGCATCCGGCCGGCGCGCGCATCATGCCAGGCGGCGCGCGCGATGCCGCGCGGGTCCACCCCGATATGATGGTAGAAGCGCCGGTCCTCGATCGCGAGGAAGGCCTCGCTGACGTGAGGGGGCAGTTGGCGGACGTCGACCGGGCTGTCGGTGACGGCGCCCCGCCGCGAGATCAGGCTGCCGTTCGACGCCAGCAACGTGACGCTGGGCGGCGCGATCGGCCGTAGCGTGCGGGAAGGCGGCGCGGCGATCGCGAGCCATGCGATAGCGATGAGGAAGAGGAGCAGCAGGGCGGAGAGGGCCCAGCGCGCGATCCGCCAGCGGGTGAAGCGAGGCTTGGCGGGTGGCGGCGGTGCGGGAGGTTGCGGGATGTGGCCGGGCGAGCCCTGCGGGGCCCCAGTGTTGGCGGCGACATTCTCGCGCGCGTCATCGAAGGGGGCCTGGAACATCAGACTGTATTATAGGAGCAAAACACGCCCCAAGAAAGGGGCGCCCGCCATATCGAAACGCCGGGTGCGGCTTTTAGGTAGCAGCGGACGTCAGGTCGGGAACGGCAGCTCCGTCACCACATCGGTGCGGATCACCTTCTGGGGCATCACTCGTATCGCAGTTCAAAGCAAAATGAGTATAGAGTCCCCGAATTTCCACAGGATTTGTGCGGTGGAGCTATTGCCTAAATAGGCAGGCCGCAGGCGGGCGTCGGGCAGGCGCTACTTTTCAGGAACGGGGCGTTAGGCACTCCTAGAATTCGCTAAGTTTAACAAAACGCATATTCCGCCAACGCGCTCACGGTTTTGGAGCAATGACCAATACCGGATGCGCCCGATCGTAGGGCGTTCCTGGATAACGGGACACGCTTACGGAGGTATTCTCCGACTCATTCGGCGATTTCAGTCCGTAAACGCTTTTCATACTAAAAAATAATTTCCCCCTTTTTGATGTTAGAAGGCCGCTGTATCCGCCCTGAATCATATTTTGTAGCTTGCACTCGATTCTTTCAGCAGTCGAGTAACAAAGGCTCCCGCAAAGGCTCACAAGCTGATCTGCCGTCGGCCTATCCGCAGGATCATAAGACAGACATTTATCTACAACTTCTTGTAACTCCAAGGACAACAAATTAAATTGAGGCTTTCTTGTCATGAACTTAGGCCATTCTTTCCGCTCCCTATTTTTCACGTTCACGGCCGCTTCAAGATATACTCCAAACGGATAATCTCCTGCTAAAAGACGAAACATCATCGCCCCTATGGACCAAATGTCAGCCGGTTTGCCAGGATGTTCGCCGGGTTGCCTAAACATCATTTCAGGGGCCATAAAAGGCAGCGCGCCCCTAATTGTTCCGGACGTAGAGAGTGTTAGGTTTCCATCATTGGCGGCCTCTTCAAATAAATCGTTTGTTAGAGTCGCAATTCCAAAATCTGTAACTTTGAGAGCTCGAATATTAATGCCGGGTTCCGTCATTACGTTGCTAGGCTTCAAATCTCTGTGGACCACGCCTGCATGATGAGAGGCAGCTACACCTTTCGCGAGGTGGTGTAAGACGAGAGCGCCGAGATAGGGATCGAGAATATGATATCTCGCAATTTTTGCCTCTAACGTTTCACCTGGAACAAATTCTTCAACCAAGTATACAGCGCCATTCTCTTCTATATAGTCGTATGTTTTCGCTACATTGTAATGATTTACTCGAGCTGCCAAAATAGCGCTTTGTTTGAATCGGCGCGTGGCCTGTCCCGGTTGGGGCGTTTTAAGCGCCACGTCGATCTGTAATAGCAAGTCGCGCGCCCGATAGACGTCTTGCATGCCACCGCGCCCGATGTGCTCCCCGACTTGGTATCTCCCGGAAACTGTCTGGCCGAGGATCACGCCATTACCTCGGGGTTCGCGATATCGAATGTGACGAATGTCCGCTGCTCGCCATGAATTCCAAATGTTATCACGCAACAACCAGGTATGATTTTGCCGACCGTGGCACCAGAATTATTTATAAAAACCGCGCCCTGCACCTCGGACACCAAAAAGTCATCCCCGTTATATTGTATTGTCATCGATTTATCAGGGCCAACCTTCATCACTATATTTTTACTGGTCGTATCCAGCGTCTTCGCTTCGCTATTTATTACCGCAATGGCTCGGTGGCGCTGATAGAGTAAATGGCGCTCCAGGATTGCTGCCACGTCCGCCATCTTAGGCCGATTACTCGGATCGATCTCCAAGCATCGAGCAAGTTGAGTCACTAGATCAGTCGGCAATCCCTCGAGAATCTCTTCTACGTTACTACGCGCAACGGGAAGAGGGGGCCTGGCCAGAAGCGCCGGAGGCATCGTCCCACTCAGAAGCGCGATAGCCGTCACGCCGAAGGCGTATACGTCGATCGCCGTGCTGAAGCTTATTGTAGTCTCACCCCAGAGTTCTGGGGCCATAAACACCGGCGTTCCTATTATACTGCGGGTTTTGTTGTCTAATCCGACCGATCTAGCCAACCCGAAATCAAAGATTTTTACCACACCCTCAGTGTCGATCCGTATGTTGTTCGGTTTCAGATCTCGATGGATAACGTTGGCTGCATGCACATCTCGTAGGCCGCATGCGATTTGCCAAAGGATATGAACAAATTTCCGATCGGCCTGATAGCCTGCGAATGCTAAATCTGCCCCATCGATGTATTCAAGGACCAGCGCCTTCTGCCCGTTGTTGGGCAGCTCAACTATGTCAAAAAGTTGTACCACGTGTTTTGAACGAAGCTGCGTGAGAGCCCGTTGTTCATCAAGCAATCGACCGTGCTCAACACCTGGCTGTAATGATTTGAGGACGACCCTGCGGTCCAGATGCGTGTCCACGCACTGAGTGATATCTCCCATGCCCCCGCCAGCCGTAGGGCCAACGAGTTTATAACGATCAGCGATCAGCATCAGTGGGGAGCCCTCCGCCGGCGGCGCCAACGGAAATCTCATACTGGACGGGTATCGAGCTTCGCTTCGATTTTATTTTGGATGTCTGCCGCCGCCGCTTCTTTGCCTGTGTTGGTTCATCAGCATCCGCTGCAGGCCGAATTGGCTCCCGGGATTCCTCGACCGGCCCCACCATATCGAGCAAGGATGGCGTGGAGGGATTGAGCGCTATTTCGAGGGACGAAAAGGCGTCATAGAAAATCAAGCCGTAGTCAGTTGATCTGTCTGTTGCCGTTGGCTCGCTGAGATCGACGGCGACCACGGTGGCGTTATCGGGACTGCCCGACCACCGCGCGACGGCGCTTACGTGCTCAACAAATGTCCTGATGCTCGCTGCGTGCTCCGCCATCGCCGTGAAGGTGTCAGGCGCGATAAAGTGGATGCCATCTGATGTAAGCGCGAAGCGCTTATGGTTTGAGTTTACCCTTCTGATGTCGGCGCCGAAGCCCTCATTCATGCCGATAAAGCGCACTAGTTCACGACTGCTACCGCCGACCCGTTCGGCTAAGCTGTCGTCTATGGTTAGCCGCTCCACTCCTCGACCTGAGCCGAATGCGTAGATGCGACTGTCGCCGACATTGAGGACATAGGCGTCGCCGTTCGCTTCTACGAGGAGCGCCGAAAGGGTGCTTCCACCGGAGCCCTCGGCAAACCGACGCACCGCGTCGTTCGCTCGCTCTGCCGCCTGGAGAAGACAAGCTTCTGCCGAGGGCAAGTGACTCGAGAGCAGTGCGGACGCGAAGGTCGCCGCGGCGAGCGCAGCACAACCCGCTCCATCTCTCATTCCTCCCATTCCGTCGGCAAGGACGAAAACCCTGGCGCGCGCCAATCGGCGCGCTGACGCGGGCAGCTGAAAGGCCAGCGCTTTATCCTGATTCTGACTCCGGACCAGGCCACGCTCAGAGAACAGCATGGCTGTCATATGGATGAGATAATTCGTGTCGCGATCAAGTGTGGGGCGCAACAACCATCGGGCGAGCGTGTCTTGAACCATGCCTTATTTTGAGCGGCTGCGGGCGTGCTGTCGAGGGGCAACGGTATTGGCTGTTTGCCCTTCGTGGCGGGGCGCAAGCAGGTGACCGCTGCGTTTAGAGCACCATCGACATGCAAGAGTGAATTTCAGCTACGAGCTTATCGACCTCTTGCGTGGAACTTGGGAAGCTTCCTGCCCGGTGCATGTAACGATTTCGCTTGTTCGCAATGGTGGAAATGAACGCCGCTACATTCGCATTGCCCAAGTGGCCCCGGACGCTCGGGCTTAAAGTCATTAATTGCCTGAGCATCTTGCCAATACCGTGCTTCGGAACGATTCCGCTCCCGCGAAGGATTGAACCAAGGCAGGTGTCGAGAGCGCGACTAGCATGGATTACCTGCAACAATCGTTGACGATTCAATGGCTGCAGTCTGACACACTTACCAAGTTCAGCGAGTTCAAAATCCACCTGCCCTAAGTCTGGGTCTACACCGAACGAGGCCGAGCCCCGGACAAGCGCCTGCATTAGCTGGTACCGAGCTTTTCGGGCGCTCATTTGAGCCTCGTATAGCGCTGCACTAGCGCGCCCAATTCCTCGAAAGACCGATCCGTCTGCAACGGCATCATTACCCATCCGGCAAAGGCGGCGGCACGTAGGATTTTATCTGGGTCACCGCGCGCCATCGGATAGCTTTGGACAAATGCCGCCCCTGCCGCAGAAGGCCTCGGTTCCGGTTCACCGTCCCAAATGTCATACCATCGATCGGCGCCTTCCAACGCGAGATTGGCGATCGCCTGTGAACTCGGGGTGCTGGGAAAGAATGCACCCTCAATCTCATTTGGTAGACGGTCCCGATATGGAGCACGAGAGACCGCGACGTTATCTACGGCTAGCCGATGTCGTAAGCCCCGGCGCAGCGCACGCGCTAGGCGGTAAGTATCTGCAAATCGAGCTTCGGAATGTTTCTGCGATCTCTCCGCCTTTTGTAAGTGTCGCGTTTTCGGCGGGTTGGTAGCGAGGCGCGTTAAATCCTCACGGCTTGCGTGATCTTCAATGCTCAACTCCGCAGCAAAAGCTTCTTGTCGGCCGCGCCATATCTCGCCCTTCACCGCCACGTAAACGAAGGCCGTATGCGGCGGCAAAGCCATCATGTTTAGCTTAAGTCGGGCATCGAATAATTTCGGACGGCGAAGTTCCTCGGCGGTCGACATCATGATCGCTGTCAGACCGGATCGGCCACCTGCGAGAACATCTACAGACCGCATTACCAATGGATGGTCTGGCGCTGGCACCACGACAAAATCTGCGCCCAGCGTTCGGCGCAGGTGGGTGGCAATATCTAGGCGTCTCGCGGTGATCGGTTCGAGCAATCGGATTTCCAAAGCGGTATCCAGGCGACTGCGCCAAGTTGCTCATTCCGCTATTCGTGAAGTGCTGTAAAGCCGGGGCCAGCTCTAGACGACGCAAAAGAAAAGGGCCGGAAGATTTCTCTCCCAGCCCTTCCTTGTTGGCCAGTTCGTTTAGGTCGGTAGGATCAGAAGTCCATCCCGCCCATGCCGCCCATGCCGCCGCCGGGCATGCCGGCCGGCGCCTTGTCGTCGGCCGGGAGCTCGCTCACCGCCGCTTCGGTGGTGATGAGCAGGCCGGCGACCGAGGCCGCGTCCTGGAGCGCGGTGCGGACGACCTTGGTCGGGTCGATCACGCCGGCGGTGACCAGGTTCTCGTACGTGTCGGTCTGGGCGTTGAAGCCGACGTCATGGTCCTTGCCGTCGAGCAGCTTGCCCGAGATGACCGCGCCATCGTGGCCGGCATTGGCCGCGATCTGACGGACCGGGGCGTAGAGCGCCTTGCGGACGATATCGACGCCACGGGTCTGGTCGTCGTTCGCGCCCTTGAGGCCTTCGATCGCCTTGGTGGCGTACAGCAGAGCCGTACCGCCGCCGGGGACGATGCCTTCCTCAACCGCGGCGCGGGTCGCGTGCAGCGCGTCATCGACGCGATCCTTGCGCTCCTTGACCTCGACCTCGGTCGAACCGCCGACCTTGATCACGGCAACGCCTCCGGCGAGCTTGGCGAGACGCTCCTGGAGCTTCTCACGGTCGTAATCGCTGGTGGTGTTCTCGATCTGCTGACGGATCGCCTCGACGCGGCCCTTGATCGCGGACTCGTCACCGGCGCCGTCGACGATGGTGGTGTTGTCCTTGTCGATCGAGACGCGCTTGGCGGTGCCGAGCATGCCGAGCGTGACGCTCTCGAGCTTGATACCGAGATCCTCGGAGATCACCTCGCCCTTGGTCAGGATCGCGATATCCTCGAGCATCGCCTTGCGGCGATCGCCGAAGCCCGGCGCCTTGACCGCCGCGACCTTGAGGCCGCAGCGCAGCTTGTTGACGACCAGCGTCGCCAGCGCCTCGCCCTCGATATCCTCGGCGATGATGAGGAGCGGACGGCCGCTCTGCACCACGGCTTCCAGGATCGGGAGCATCGCCTGCAGGTTGGAGAGCTTCTTCTCGTGGATCAGGATGTACGGATCGGTGAGCTCGACCGTCATCTTTTCCGGGTTGGTGACGAAGTAAGGCGAGAGATAGCCGCGGTCGAACTGCATGCCCTCGACCACGTCGAGCTCGAATTCGAGGCCCTTGGCTTCCTCGACGGTGATCACGCCTTCCTTGCCGACCTTTTCCATCGCCTCGGCGATCTTCTCGCCGACGACGGTGTCGCCATTGGCGGAGATGATGCCGACCTGGGCGATTTCCTTGGTGCCGGAGACGGGGCGCGAGCGCGCCTTGATGTCCTCGACTACCTTGATCACGGCGAGATCGATGCCGCGCTTCAGGTCCATCGGATTCATGCCGGCCGCGACCGACTTCATGCCCTCACGCACGATCGCCTGGGCGAGCACGGTGGCGGTGGTGGTGCCGTCGCCGGCGACGTCGTTCGTCTTGGACGCGACCTCGCGCAGCATCTGCGCGCCCATATTCTCGAACTTGTCCTTGAGCTCGATCTCCTTGGCGACGGTGACGCCGTCCTTGGTGATGCGGGGCGCGCCGAACGACTTGTCGATCACGACGTTGCGGCCCTTGGGGCCTAAAGTGACCTTGACCGCATCGGCGAGGATATCGACGCCGCGCAGAATGCGCTCGCGGGCGTCACGCGAAAACTTGACGTCTTTCGCTGCCATGTTCGTAAATCCTTCTCTCTAATCTCGAAAGACCCCGCTCGTGCTGAGCGAAGTCGAAGCACGTTCCCTCACCCGTCCAAATGCGTCCTTCGACTACGCTCAGGACGAACGGCGGTGAGGCGCAGGATCAGCCGACGATCCCCAGGATATCGCTTTCCTTCATGATCAGCAGGTCTTCGCCATCGAGCTTGACCTCGGTGCCGGACCATTTGCCGAACAGGATCTTGTCGCCCGCCTTGACGTCGAGCGGCGTGACCTTGCCGTCCTCGGCCTTGGTGCCGGCGCCAACGGCGACGACCTCGCCCTCCTGGGGCTTTTCCTTGGCGGTATCGGGGATGATGATCCCGCCGGCCGTCTTTTCCTCAGCCTCGACGCGGCGAACCAGCACGCGATCGTGCAGTGGTCGGAAACCCATGTTTGTCCCTTTCCTGCAACAAGGGCAGGCTACGGACAATTCCGCCTCCCGCCCCAGTATCTGTGAAACTGTTGGCACTCATATTTGGTGAGTGCCAGGGCGCATATGTGTAGGCCTCTCTAGCGAGTCAATGCACGGGGTGAAGGTTTTTTTCGCCGGGTCGGGCAGAGTCCGGGACAGATCCGCCCATCCCCACCCTGTTCGTCGCCCCAGCGAAAGCCGGGGCGACGGGAAAGGAAGGCCTTACGCCTTGGCCAGCGCGTAATCCTGCGTGCCGCGTGTGATCACGCGGTCCTCCGGCAAGATATCCGTCACCGCCAGATCGGGCAGGCCCTCCAGCTTCGCGTAGAGCGGCGCGAAGTCGGTATCGAGTGTCGCGTGCAACAGTTGCTCGAAGCTGTCGATCACGAAATAGGCCTGCTGATAATCGTCGATCCGGTAGTTGGTGCGCATCACGCGCTCCATGTCGAAGCCGATCCGGTTGGGCGAGGGATCTTCCAACGCGAACAGGCTCTCTCCGCGCGAGGAGACGATGCCCGCGCCGTAGATGTTCAGCCGGTCGCCGCTTTTGATCAGCCCGAACTCGACCGTGTACCAGTAAAGCCGTGCCAGCTTGTCGATCGCGCCGAACTGCTTGGCCCTGAGCCCGCCCCGGCCATAAGCCTGCATATAATCGGCGAAGACCGGGTGCGCGAGCATCGGCACATGGCCGAACACGTCGTGGAAGACGTCGGGCTCCTGCAGATAATCGAGCTGGTCGGGGCGGCGAATGAAACGGCCGGCGACGAAGCGGCGATTGGCGAGATGCTCGAAGAAGACATCGTCCGGCACCAGCCCCGGCACCGCGACCACGCTCCACCCCGTGGCGCGCCCGAGCTTCTCGGAAAGCTCCTCGAAATTGGGGATGCCCGGCCGCGACAGATGCAGCATGTCGAGCCCGTCGAGAAACTCCTGCGCCGCGCGTCCCGGCAGCATCTCCGCCTGCCGCGCGAACAAAATATCCCACACCTGATGCTCGTCCGCGGTGTAGCGGTCCCAATTCTGCGGGACCGTCCAGTCCTCGGCGGCTTCGGGCGGGCGGGTGAGCGAGTCGGCGGCCATCGCCGCAGCCTACAATAAAGTTTCGTTTGATACTATCTCCGCGGACCGGCCCCGAGATCAGGGTGGATGCCGGGACGGGGCCGGCGTGACGGGGTGGACTTATTTGCGCTCGAGCGCCTGGCCCAGCGTGGCCCGCATCCGGGCGACCTTTTCGGGCGTGAGCGGGCCGAGCACGCCTTTGACCTCGGCGGGCAGATGCGCGCCCGGATCGCCATTGGCGGCGAAGACATAATGATCGAACAGCGCGCGCCACACCGCACGCTGGTCGTCGGGCAGGCCGCGCAGCGCCATGAAGCCATGCATGAGCGCATCATAAGGCGCGCCGAGATAGGCCGGGGCCGGGTTCCACCAATAATTGACGAAGGCGCTGACCGGATCGAGCGAGTCGACCGCATGCCACCAATGATAGGGGATGTAGATGGCGTCGCCCGGCTCGAGCAAGGCGGTCTCGGCATGGGCCCACGCCTCGGCGAAGCGCGGGAAGCGCGCGAGATCGGGGTTGGCCGGATCGACCAGGCTGACCGGCGTGCCCGCCGGCGTGAGCTCGAACGGGCCGGGATAGAGATTGGCGATCTGATCGGGCGGGAACAATGTGAAGCGGCGGCGGCCCGCCATCACCACGCCGACATTCTCCTTGAGGTCGTAATGCGTCGCGACGCGGATGCGGTTGCCGATCCACAGCCGCGGCGGGACATTGCCATCCACCAGCGGCATCCTATTCTCGTCCGCGAAGCCGGGCAGCATCTCCGGCAGCAGGATCGACTGCATCGCCATGGCGTAGGGCCGCGCCGCCGCCTGATCGCGCAATAGGCGATCGAGGAAGGGGTCGATCGGGCTCTGCCCGCGCTGGAAATTGAGCGCTTTCAAATCGGGCGTGTAGAAAAAATGGCCTTCGCTTTCGGGCGGGCCGACGATCGCGGCGACCGGATCGGCGCGGGCGAAGCGTTTCAGATAAGCGATCGCCGCTTCGGGCGAGGTTCGTCCCGCCTGCACCGCCGGCCAGTCCTTGCCGAGCCCGCGCATGACGGCCGGCCGTCGTGCAGGGCGGATCTCGTCGTCGAGGCGCGCGCGATCCACGCTTTCCAATTCGCGGATCGGCGCGGCTTCAGGCAGGCCCATCAGGCGACCAGACCCCGCGCGGCGTCGGACAGGCTGTGGTGCCGCGCCAGGAACGCGCCCTGTGTCGGCAGGTCATCGGCGGTCGCGTCGATGACCTCGCGGATATGCCGAAGCCGGATCAGCGTCTCCGCATCGGGCAGCAGGTCGGCGGCGGGATGATAGGCGCCCGCCTCGATCCCCTGACCGACCATCACGGCGAGCCAGCTCGTCTCCGTGAACAATTCCTCATGCTCGCGGAAGACGCGGCCGTTGGCGCGGAACATGTCGAGCTTGGCGGCGAGCCCGGGCGGCGGCGGCAAGGTGCGGCAATAATCCCAGAAGGCGGAATCGTCGCGCCGGGTAGCCTTGTAATGCAGCACCAGGAAGTCGCGGATATCGACATATTCGCGCTCGGTCTGGGCATTGTAGCGATCAATCTCGACCGCCTTAATGTCGCGCGTCGGGAACAGCGTCATCAGCCGCGCGATGCCGGTCTGGACGAGGTGGATGCTGGTCGATTCCAGCGGCTCGAGGAAGCCCGAGGCAAGGCCGAGCGCGACCACATTCTTGTCCCACACCTTCCGGCGATGCCCGGCCCTGAAGCGCAGCTGGCGCGGCTCGGCCAGCGCGGGCCCGTCGAGGTTGGCGAGCAGGATCGCGGCAGCCTCGTCGTCGGACATATGCGCGCTCGAATAGACATGGCCGTTGCCGATCCGGTGCTGGAGCGGGATGCGCCATTGCCAGCCTGCAGGCCGCGCGGTCGAGCGGGTGAGCGGGTTGCGGTCGCCGCCAAGCTCGCACGGCACCGCGATCGCGCGATCGCAGGGCAGCCACTCGCCCCAATCCTCGAACCCGGCATTCAGCGTCTGCTCGATCAGCAGCCCGCGAAAGCCCGAGCAATCGACAAAGAAATCGCCCTCGACCCGCGTACCGCTTTCGAGCCGAACCGCCTCTACATAGCCGGTCTCGCCATTTTGCAGCACCTCGACGATCTTGCCTTCGGTCCGCACCACGCCGTTCGCCTCGGCCATGCGGCGCAGGAAGCGCGCGTAGAGGCTTGCGTCGAACTGGAAGGCATAGGCGATCTGGGACAGCGGCGAATTGGGCTGATCGGGCCGGGGATGCTCGAACCGGCCCTTGAGCGCGGCGACGATGCTCAGCGAATAATCGTCGAGCGGGGTCATGTCGCCCAGGCCCCGGCCCTTGAGCCAGTGATGGTGGAATTCGACCCCCATCATGTTGATGCCGTAAAAGCCGAACGGGTGGACGTAGCGATGGCCGATATGTGTCCAGTCGCGAAATTCGATGCCGAGCTTGTAAGTACCGTTGGTCGCGCGGACGAACTCGGCCTCGTCGATCCCCAGCATCGCGTTGAACAAGTTGATCTGCGGGATCGTCGCCTCGCCCACGCCGACCGTGCCGATCTCCTCGGATTCGACCAGTTCGATCCGCAGGCCTGTCCCTCCCATGATGCGGGAGATGGCGGCGGCCGCCATCCAGCCGGCGGTACCGCCGCCGACGATGACAAGCCGGCGGATCGGATTGGGGATCATTGCGGCTGGCCGGTGAACGGCATGAAGCCGGGTATCTCGTCCGCGAACGAGAAATTGGGCGGCGGCGCGGACGCGGGCGTGGTGGCGGCGATGAAATCCGCATGGGCCGGCATCGCCTCGGCCGTGCGCAGATAGGCGACGCGCATCTCCTCGAGCGCTTGCGCGACGCGCGCCTCGTCGAGCGCGTCCGCAGGCGGCTCGTAATCCTCGGGCACGATATGCTGTCCCATCAGCACCGCCACCCAGCTGGCGGTGCCGAACAGGTCATAACCTTCACGGAAGACACGGCCCTTGGCACGGAACAGATCGATCCGGCGCTGGAGGCTGTCGGGGATTTCCATCGTGCGGCAGTGGTTCCAGAAATCGGAATCGGTGCGCTTGGTCGCCTTGTAATGGAGGATGATGAAGTCGCGTATGTCCTCGTAGAGATCGCGAATCTGGTTGTTGAATTCGTCGCGCTCGACCGGATTGAAGCGCTTGTCGGGGAAGAGTGAAATCAGCCGCGCGATCGCAGCCTGGACGACATGGATGCTGGTCGATTCGAGCGGTTCGACGAAACCCGACGACAGGCCCATCGCGATCACATTCCTGGTCCAGCTCGCGTTGCGCCGCCCGGTGGTGAAGCGCAGCCGGCGTGGATCGGCGATCGGATCCGCTTCCAGATTCGCCAGCAGGACGCGCTGGGCATCGTCGTCGTCGAGGAACTGGCTCGAATAGACGATGCCGTTGCCCATGCGGTGCTGAAGCGGGATGCGCCATTGCCAGGCAGAAGCGTGTGCGGTGGCGCGGGTGAAGGGATCGGGCCGCGCTGCAAGCGCGGTCGGAACCGCGATCGCGCGATCGGCTGGGAGCCATTTGGTCCAATCCTCATAGCCGGTGCCGAGCGCCTCCTCGATCAGCAGGCCTCGGAAGCCCGAGCAATCGAGGAACAGGTCGCCCGCGATCGTCTGTCCGTCCGCCAGCGTGACCGACTGGACGAAACCGTCCTCGGGCCGCAGCGTCACATCCACGATCTTGCCCTCGACCCGACGGACGCCGCCGCGCTCGGCGTAGCGGCGCAGATATTTGGCATAGAGCGAGGCGTCGAAATGGAAGGCGTAATAAAGCTGGTTCAGCGGAAAGCGTGCCTCGGCCGGCGGGCGCGCGAAACGGCCCATCGACGCGGCGACCGCGCTCATCGACCAGGCCGAGATGTCGGGCAGCACGCGCCGCTTGCGCTCGCGCAGATAGAGCTGGTGGAAATGGATTCCGTTCAAATCCTCGCCATGCTCTCCGAACGGATGGAAATAACGTTCGCCGACACCCCCCCAGTTCACGAACTCGATGCCGAGCTTGTAGGTGCCCTGCGTCTCGCGCAGGAACTCGTCGTCGTTGAGGCCGAGCATACGGTTGAAGTTGATGATCGGCGGGATCGTCGCCTCGCCCACGCCGACAGTCCCGATCTCCTCGGACTCGACCAAGGTGATGCGCGTGTAGCCGTTGTTCATGAAACGCGACATCGCCGCCGCGGCCATCCAGCCCGCCGTGCCGCCGCCGACGATGACGATATGTTCGATCGTATGTTCGTTCATCGTGCGGCTTGCCTTTGGATATTGGCCAGGAACTGCGCCTGGCTGGGGAGTGCGGGAACCTGCCGGGCGATATGGTCGCGCATCGTCGCCATCGCCCGTTCGGATTCGGCGGGCGGCACCACGTCGATCAGCGGATCGATATGCGCCGGGATCACGCCCTGGCCAAGCAGCACCGCGAGCCAGCTGTCGCGGCCGAACGTCTCTTCCTCGTAAAAGGGAAGGCGGCCGCGTTCGCGGAACAGATCGAGCGTATGCTTGAGGCTCGGCGGCGGCGTGGTGTCGCGCATGTGGCGCCACAGGGGCTCGGAGCGGGCGGACGTCGCATAATGGAGCGCGAGGAAATCGCGCGCACGGTCACTCTCGGCGGCGCATTGGCGGTTATAATCCCATAGCTCGACCGGGGCGCAATCGCGGTCGGGCATCATCGCCACCAGCCGGTCGATCGCGCTGTGCGCGAGGTGGAGGTTGGTCCATTCGAGCGGCTCGACCATCGTTGCGGCATCGCCCAAAGCGACGCAGTTCCGCAGCCACGGCTCAGGCCGGCGACCCTGGCGGATCGCGACCGCGGCCTGCGGATCGGCGCCCGCGTGGCCGCGCAGCGTGCGCGCGGCCTTGTCGTCGCTGATCTCGGCCGAAGCATAAGCGAAGCCTTGCGAAGTCCGGCTTGCCGACTGGGCGACCCAGCGCCATCCCGCGCCATGCGCGATGCAGTGGTCGAGCGGCGAGGGATCGGCGGCGGGTGCGGTGTCGGCGAAGAGCAGCCGGTCGCAGGGGAGCCATACGCTCCAATCCTCGAACGCGCTGTCGAGCGCGTTCCGCAGCAAGGCGCGCGGGCCGGTGCAATCGACGAAAAGGTCGGCGGACAGCATAGCGCCATCGTCGAGCGCGAGGCTTTCGACGAAGCCGTCCTCACCGCGCAGGTTGATGCCCTTGAGCACAGCCGGCCGTTCGATCGCGCCGAGGTGGAGCGCATAAGCGCGCATCATCTGCGGATAGCGGACCGGATCGAGCGCGAGTCCATATTCATAATGCGCGAAGGGGGATGCGGGGTCTTCATCGGGCAGGATGAAACGGCGCGCGCGCGCCAGTTGCGCGGCCGGCGAAAAGGCATCGAAGGGCGCGGCGGTGCCGCGCCTGGCCTGGCGCAGCCAGTGGATGTGGAAGGACGCGGTACCGATCCCCTGCCCGTAACGGTCGTAGGCATGGACGTAGGAGGGGCGGTCGACGGCCCAGCCGTCATACTCGGTGCCGAGCCGAAAGCTGCAATTGGCACGAAGCAAGGCATCGCCGTCGCTCATGCCGAGGTCGCGGTGGAATTCGATGATCGACGGCAAGCTGCTGCCGATCCGCTCGGCCAGCGCGTCGGCGGGCGGCGGTAGCGGAACTACGGTCACGCGCAGCGCGGGAAGCTTGCGGCGCAAGGCCGCGGCTGCCGACCAGCCGAGAAGACCGCCGCCGACCACCACGACATCGCGCATTCTTTCAGCGCTCACGCGGCATCCTTCATCGGGCAATAGCGGCGGAGATAGGCGCCATGATCCTCCATCGCGCCCGACAGGCTAACTATGTCGGTGGCGAGCTTCTGCATGCCCGCGACCAGGCTTTCGGGTGAGGGAGCGTCAGCGCGCAGGTCATGACCTGCGGGGATGACGCGCTGACCGAGATAGACCGCGACCCAACTCGCATCGAGGAACACGCCCTCGCGATATTTCACGACGCGGCCGCGACGGCGGAACAACTCCATTTTCTCGGCCAGGCTGTCCGGAATCTCCATCGTCCGGCAATAATCCCAATAGGGCGTGTCGGCACGCTCGGTCGCGTGATAATGCAGGATCAGGAAGTCGCGGATCCGGTCATATTCAAGATCGATCAGCCGGTTGAATTCATCGCGGTCGACGGGCGATATATGCTTCTCCGGAAACAGTTCGAGCAAGGCGGTGATCGCTGCCTGGATCAGGTAGATGCTGGTCGATTCGAGCGGTTCGAGAAAGCCCGAGGCAAGGCCGACGCCGACACAGTTCCTGACCCAGCTACGCGCCCTCCGGCCAGCCTTGAAGCGCAGCACGCGCGGCTCGGCGATGGGCTCGCCCTCGACCGCTTCGATCAACGCCGTGGCGGCATCCTCGTCCGATAGGAACTGGCTGGAATAAACATAGCCGTTGCCGGTGCGGTGCTGGAGCGGGATTCGCCAGCGCCAGCCGTAAGGCATGGCGATCACACCGGTATAAGGCGTCACCGCGCCCGCCGTCCGGCACGGCATGGCGGTGGCGCGGTCGTTGAGCAGCCATTTCGACCAATCCTCGAACGGCTCGCCCAGCGTCTTGTCGAGCAGCAGCGAAATGAAGCCCGAGCAATCGATGAACAGGTCGCCCTCGATCCGCTCGCCGCTTTCGAGCTGGACCGAGGTCACGTCGCCCGTTTCGCCATCGCGATGCACGGTGACGATGCGGCCCTCGGTGCGCCTAGTGCCCATGTTTTCCGCGATCGTGCGCAGATAGGGCCCGTAGAGAGTCGCATCGAACTGATAGGCATAGCCAAAGGTTGAATCGAGCCTGCGGGAATCGCGTGAGGGGAGCGCGAAGCGGTTCATTCGCCCCATCGTGCAGGCCATCGAGAAACGATCGAGATCGGGGACTGCGATCCCCTGCTGCTTCAGCCGCAGCCAGAATTGATGGAAATCGACTTCGCCCCCGCCTGGCCCGAACGTGCCGAACGGGTGGATATAGCTATCGCCTATCCGCCCCCAGTTCACGAATTCGATGCCGAGCTTGAAGGTGGCGCGGGTCGAGGCCATGAAATCGGCCTCATCGATACCGAGCCGTTCGTTGAAGGCGCGGATATGCGGCAAGGTCGCCTCGCCAACGCCAACGATTCCAATCGCCTCCGATTCGACCAGATGCACGTCGCAACGGCCCGGCAGCAACTTGGCGAGCGCGGCCGCCGTCATCCAGCCGGCGGTGCCTCCCCCAACAATCACGATGCGGCGCGCCAGCATCCACCCCCCTTTTTCCGCGGATTCTGAGTGTCGGCCTACCCCTACGAGGCCAACCAACTGGTCCACAATGTTGCAAAGCGGTCACATTCTGCCGATTTGCGGCCTATTTATGAAACCATCTTGCTCATTCCGGCAACCCAAGTTATCGCTACCGTCAATAGAACACGCGACCAGAGAAGTCAGCGTTGTCATACAGGGGGAGTGTGCTGATGTTTCGTTCCGATGCCGCAAATCCGTCTGCCGATAAGTTCGGCAAGGTTCTGAAGTGCGGCGTTTCCGCAATCGCTCTGTCCGCAATGACAGCGCCGGCCATCGGCCAGACCGCGGCTCCCGCAGCCGACGCGACCGCGCCGTCGGACAGCGATGCCAAAGAAATCACGATCACCGGCATCCGTGCCAGCCTGGCCAATGCGCAGACCATCAAGCGCAATTCGGATACGATCGTCGACGCGATCACGGCGCAGGACATCGGAGCCTTGCCCGACCGCTCTGTAACCGAAGCGTTGCAGCGCGTTCCCGGCGTCGCGATGAACCGTTTCGCGGGCAGCAACGACCCGGACCATTTCTCGGTGGAAGGCTCGGGCGTCGTCGTTCGGGGCCTGAATTTCGTTCGGTCGGAATTCAATGGCCGCGACACGTTCTCGGCCGGTGTCGGAGGTCAGGCGATCAATTTCGCGGACGTGCCGGCCGAGTTGCTGGGGTCGGTTGAGGTCTACAAAAATGCAACGGCCGAGGCGATCGAGGGTGGCCTGGCGGGCACCGTCAATCTCAACACCCGCAAGCCGTTCGACAGCAAGGGCTTCCACGTCGCCTTCGACATGGAGGGCAGTTATGGCGACCTGGAGAAGCGCCTGTCGCCGACCTGGTCGGCGCTTATCAGCGATACGTGGGACACGGGCATCGGCCGGATCGGCCTGTTGGCATCGGCGTCCTTTTCGCAGATCCGCTCGCAGTCGCAGGGCCTGAACGTCACCAACATCCAGACGCGCGATGGCGCGCTCGTCGTCGCGTCCAATACCAGGGGCAGGCTTATCTGCCGCAACCCGCTGCCGGGGACAGGGGATACGACGACCTTGCCCCCAAGCGCCTCCACGTGCGGGACATCGAGCACGCCGGGGGCAGACGGGCTCCTCGATCCGGCCACCCTGCGCTATGCGCCGCTTGGCGGCCAGTTCCGGCAGGAAGATTATAACCGCAAGCGTCGCGGCATCAGTCTGGCGGCGCAATGGGAAAGCCTCGACCGCCGCGCCCACCTGACGGCTCAGTTCCTCCGCACCAGTTCCGAAAATGCCTGGGGCGAGCATACGTTCGAAAGCGCGCCCGACCTGTCGGACTACAACACCTATCCCGCGGGCTGCCTCCAGAACCAGGATGGCCCGCACGCCAGCAATGGCGATGCGACCACGCGTGCGGAATGCCCGGTGGGCACCACGAAGAATTACACCTATGACAATAATGGCTTGTTCGAGAAGGGCTATATCACGCTGCCCGGCGGCGGCTGGCGAGGCGCTCCGGGCACCGCGCCCGTCGGCGGCATGCAGCAGAGCATGTCGCGGGGTCAGATCGACGAACGCAACCGGGTCAACGATTACGGCCTGAACTTCCAGTTCGCGCCGAACGACCGCTGGCTGATCAATCTCGACGGCGACTACACGAAGGCGCAGCACGACAATCTCGATTTCCGCGTCTTCGGTTCGACCTTCGCCGATGAAGAGCTCGATCTCACCGGCAGCCTGCCGCAGATCGTCCCGCACAAGCCCCTCTATCTGACCTATACCTGGGCCACGCCGGATCCGAAGCTCGCGGCTGAAACGGACTCGCAATATTTCAACGACCGGAACAACGAATTCTGGCGCGCGGCCATGGACCACATCGAGCATTCGACCGGTCATGAATGGGCCGGCAAGGCCGATGTCGTGTACAATTTCGGCGGCGACGATCCTTTCCTGAAGCGATTGAAGTTCGGCGCCCGCTATGCCGATCGCGAAGAAACGGTCCGCTACACGACCTACAATTGGGGTGCGCTGAGCGAGGTTTGGGGTGGCGCGGGTCCCGTGTCATTCCAGAAGTCGCCGCAAAATTCCGGTCTGTTCACGTTCAAGAACTTCTTCCGGGGTGACGCCATCGCTCCGCCATCGGCATATTATTACAACGGAGACCTGATCGGCGGCTACAGGGACGCGTCGACCTACTTCAAGTCGATCGAGGCACAGGGCATCGGTACCGGGAGCGGCTGGGTTCCGCTGGCCGAACGGGCCAACGTCGTTGCCGGCACGCCTTATCTGCCCAACGAGATCCAGGACGTCAGCCAGAAAAGCCGCGATGGCTACGTGATGCTCAGCTTCGGCCGCGACGCGCCGCTGTTCGGCGACGTGAAGCTTTCGGGCAACATCGGTCTGCGCATGGTCAACACCCGTGTTCAGTCGACGGGCTCGATCTTCATCTCGCAGCGCGATCTGGGCGTCGATCAGACTTATGCGCAACGTTGCGCAACCCCAAGCACGCCTCCGACGGGCGTGCCGCCGGGAGTTATACTCGGTCAACCCGGCGGCATCTGCCAGATCGGGCAGACTGCCTATGATCAGTTGCGCGCCTTCGCCACCGGCGCTCCGACGCTGAATGTCGGCCGCAAAAGCGACACCGAGTGGCTGCCGAGTCTCAACCTGAAATTTGACGTGACGCGTAACTTTGTGATGCGTTTCGCGGCTTCGAAGGTGATGACCCTGCCAGAGCTGGCAAATATTCGGAATTCATTCACTTCATCGTTCGATGCCGAATCTCAGCTCGTCACGTTTAACCTAGGCAACCCCTATTTGAAGCCGGCGACCGCCCAGCAGTTCGATCTGACGGCCGAATGGTATTTCGCCCGCGTCGGGTCGCTGACGTTCGACGTCTTCTACAAGAGGGTGCACAATTTCTTCTATGCAGCCCAGACACCGCGAGATTTCACTCAGAATGGCATCACAGTGCCGATCCAGGTGCGGATCCCGTCCAATTATAATGGGTATGGCACCATCAAGGGCTTCGAGGCTGCATACCAGCAGACCTTCGATTTCCTGCCGGGCATACTCAGCGGCCTAGGTACCAGCCTGTCCTACACGTACCTGAAGAGCTCCGGGCTTCCGAACAGCTTCCTGAACGGCGGCTCGCCTGACAATGCGCCGCCGACCGGGACCGGGCATCTTCCGCTCGAGCAGCTGTCGAAGCACAATGTGAACGCGACAGTGTTCTACGAGAAAGGCCCGATCTCGCTTCGCGCGGCCTATACCTGGCGATCGAAGTTCCTGCTGACCGCCGCCGACGTGATCATTCCGTACTTCCCGATCTACAATGCGGCGGAGGGGCATCTCGACGCGTCGGCATTCCTGACCCTGACGAAGGGTTTGAGGGTTGGCGTCCAGGCCGTAAATCTCAACAACGCGGTGACCAAGACGCTCCAGCAATATACCGCTGATGGAAAGATCGGTCCGCGCAGCTACTTCATGAGCGACCGCCGCTATTCGTTCATCCTGCGTGGCAGCTGGTAAATAGCCTCCAAGCAACCTTCCAGCCCCCTTCGCCATGGCGGAGGGGGTTTTTCTTTGCTTGTGGTCCCGCCGCAGGTCTGATGCGGGTCGCGCGGCGATAGGGCGGAACGCCTGCGAGAGCCTGATCGTTTTTTGGTGGAAGCGCCTCGCGCTTCCGCTGAAAGCGCGGATCAGGCTCTATTCAAATAGTTGAGACCTAGATTCACGTTTCAGGCTGATTCAGCCTGAAACGATCAAGGTCTCGAACGCGTCCGGCGGTTGCCCGCGCTGGATGAGCCCGCGTCCCGCTTCTACATGTCGGGAAAGCGCTTTTCGCGTTCGCGATAATGCTGAAGACGCGTGCTGCGCAGGCCGCGCAGGCCATGGCGCTCGACCGAACGGCGCCAGCCCTCGAATTCGTCGTCGCTGATATTGTAGCGCTTTACGGCCTCATCGCGCGTCAGCAGCGCGCCCTTGACCGCGTAAACCACCTCAGCCTTGCGCCGGATGACCCATCGCCGCGTTTTCGGCGACGGCAATTTGTCCAGTGTCAGCCGCTCTCCCAGCGGGCCAAGGGCCCATCGTGTCGGCGGCGCGTCGGCATTGTTGCCTGGCATCGCGATCTCCTGCCCTGTGGGCGGACATCGCAAATACGTCTGGGAAGCCGTTTCGGCTGCGAATTATCTGGTCCGACCTCTATCCCAATCGGACCATTGCGAAATGGCGCCGCCAGGGACGACCTTGGTCTTGCTCGACGAGGCGCAGGCGCTGGCCGCGCTGATCCTGCCCGTCGCACCGCGGGAAAGGCCCAGCACCACGCCCCGGCTCACGATCGACGCTTTGCTTGCCCGCCTGGCTCTTGGGGAACGACCTGCCCTAGAGTTGAGCGGGCGCGGGGCCGGTCGAAAAGATGCTGGTGCTGCCGGTGAGGATTGAACTCACGACCTCAGCCTTACCAAGGATGCGCTCTACCACTGAGCTACGGCAGCAAGACACCAGCATGCTGGTCCCGAAGGCGCCGGAGCGCTCGGGGAAGGCGGCCTATGGACAAGGCTGCGCCCAAGGTCAAGGAAGCATCCGTGGCAAAAGACGATCCGGAACGGCAGGCGCGCCTGGCCGAGGCGCTGAGGGCCAATCTGCGGCGACGCAAGGCGCAGAGCCGAGAGCAGCAGGCCGAGGAAGAGTCCGACCCTAAAGCGGCGCCGTCACGGCCTTGAGCCAGTCCGCGGCGGCACCATCCAGCTGCGGACCGACGATCGCCGCCACCTGGGCATGATAGCCATCGACCCAGGCGCGTTCCTCCAGGCTGAGCAGATCGAGATCGATCAGGCGGCGGTCGAGCGGCGCGAAGGTCAATGTGCGGAAACCGAGCAATTTCTTTTCCGCGCCCGCCACCTCGCGCGGTTCGACCAGCACCAGATTCTCGATGCGGATGCCATATTCACCGGTCTTGTAATAACCGGGCTCGTTCGAAAGGATCATGCCGGGCTGGAGCGGCTCGTCGCCGCCGGCGAAACCGCCCCCACCCGGCGCGATCCGCTGCGGCCCTTCGTGCACGGCGAGGAAGGAGCCGACGCCGTGGCCGGTACCGTGGGCGTAATCGAGGCCGACCGACCACAGATATTGGCGCGCGAGCGTATCGAGCTGCGAACCGCGCGTGCCGACCGGGAAGACCGCGCGGGCGAGCGCGATATGGCCCTTGAGCACGCGCGTGAAGCGGTCGCGCATTTCCGCGGTCGGCTCGCCGATCGCGACGGTGCGCGTGACGTCGGTGGTACCGTCCTGATACTGGCCGCCTGAATCGACCAGATAGAGCGAATTGGGTTCGAGCAGGCGGTTGGTTTCGGGGCTGACGCGATAATGGACCACCGCGCCATTGGGCCCTGCGCCCGAGATCGTATCGAACGACAGGTCCCTGAGCGCGCCGGTTTGCTCGCGGAAGCCAAGCAACTTCGCGGCGGCGGTAAGCTCATCGATCCCGCCTTTCGGGGCTTCGACCGACAGCCAGTGAAGGAAGCGGGTCAGGGCCGCGCCGTCGCGCGCCTGCGCGGCGTCCTGGCCGGCAATCTCGGCCGCATTCTTGATCGCCTTGGGCAGCACCGCGGGATCGCGCAGTTCGAGCACGGTCGCGCCGGCATCGTTGAGCGACTTGAAGATGGCTGAAACCGCGCGCTCGGGATCGGCCGCGACACGCTTGCCTTTCATGTTCGCGAGATGGCCGGAAAAGGCATCGCGCGGATGGAGCCGCACCGCATTGCCGAGATGCTGGGCGACATCCTCGCCCACCTTTTCAGGCGCGGCGAACAGATCGGCCGTGCCGTCGGCGTTGATCAGCGCGTAAGCGAGCGCCACCGGCGTGCGATCGACATCCTGTCCGCGCACGTTGAAGGTCCAGGCGATCGAATCGAGCGCGGAAAGCACCGCGGCATCGGCCTTGGCCTTGGTCAGCCAGTCGGCGATCTCCTGGCGTTTTTCGGCGGACGAGCGACCGGCAAACTGGTCGGGCTGAACCACCAAACGGGCATTGGACGGCAAAGGCTGGTCAGGCCAGACCGCGTCGACCGGATTGGTATCGACCGCGACCAACGTCGCGCCGTTCTCGGCGAGCGCCTTGGTCGCCTGCTCGACCCAGGTCTTGGTGTGCAGCCAGGGATCGTAACCGATGCGTGCGCCTTCGGGCGCATGCTCGGACAGCCAGGATGCGACGCTGGTCTGCGGTACCGACTGATAGCTCCACTGATCGGCGGAGACCTGTTCGCGCACCTGCAGCGTGTAGCGGCCGTCGACGAAGATCGCGGCCTCCGCGGGCAGGACAGCGGCGGTGCCGGCCGAGCCCTGAAAGCCGGTCAGCCAAGCGAGACGCTGTGCGTAGGCGCCGACATATTCGGACATATGCTCATCGGTGAGCGGCACGACGAAACCGTCGAGACGGCGGCGGGCAAGCTCCTCGCGGAGAGCCTGGAGGCGGTCGGCATAAGTGGACATCGGGGCGTAATAAACCTCATTGTGCGGCGATCAAACCCGCGCCACCCCAACGCGCGATCCGATTTCGCTCTCCATGTAGGCCGACACTTAAGATTGTGCCAATGCTTGCGATGGCGCGCGTGGATGCGCACAGAGGCGGGCATGACCGATCTTCCTCCGCCTCCCGTCGCCGCGACCAGGCCCCATAGTTTCGAGCATCATGGCATCCGGATCGACGATCCGTGGGCATGGCTCAAGGATTCCGGCTATCCGAACGTCGCCGACGAAGACATCCTCTCCTATCTGAAGGAGGAGAATGCCTATTTCGAGGCGGCAATGGCGCCCCATCAGGGGCTGATCGAGACGATCTACGAAGAGATGAAGGGGCGCCTGAAACAGGACGATGCCTCGGTCCCGCAGAAGGACGGGGATTTTCTTTATTGGTGGGCCTACGAAACGGGCGGGCAATATCCGAAATGGTGGCGCAGGCCGGTTGCGGGCGGTGCAGATCAACTGATCCTCGACGAACCCAAAGAGGCGGAGGGCAAGGAGTATTTTCGCGTTGGCGCGGTCGCGATCAGCCCCGATGGGCGGCTGATGGCGTGGAGCGCGGACGACAATGGCGCCGAACGCTATGTGCTGCGCATCCGGGATCTCGCCACCGGCACGGACGTCGAGACCGTCACGGCGGTCAGCAACGGCGTGGTTGCATGGAGCGCCGGATCGGACGCGCTCGCTTATACCGAGGTCAACGACAATTGGCGCAGCTATCGCGCCTTGCTCCACCGGCTTGGCAGCGATCCGGCGACCGACCCTGTCTTGTACGAGGAAGCCGACGAGGGCTTCCGCGTCGCGGTCGGCGGCACGCGCGACCGCCAATGGATCGAGATCGCGACGGGCGACAATCAAACGAGCGAGGTGCGGCTGGTGCCCGCAGCCGATCCTTCGGCCGACCCGATCCTGATCAGCCCCCGTCAGGTCAAGCGCCAGTACAGCGTCGATTCCGCGCACGGCAGCCTGTGGATCCTGACCAACGACGATCATGTCAATTTCCGTATCGTGCGCGCCGATCCGGCCAGTCCGGGTGTGTGGGAAGAGGTCGTCGGGGGATCGGACGAGGTCTATCTGACGGGGATCGCGGCGTTCGATCGCCATTTGATGATCGCGGCGCGGATCGAGGGGCTCGACCAGATCATCCTGCGCGCCTGGGACGGCAAGGAACAGCGCGTCCGCTTTCCTGAAGCGAGCTATAGCGCGGGCCCGTCGACCAACCCGGAATTCGCGCCGGCGGCCTATCGGCTGACCTACTCGTCGATGGTGACGCCACTTACCGTTTATGCGTGCGATCCGGATACTCTGGCGCTGACCACGCTCAAGGTGCAGGAAGTGCCGTCGGGCTACGATCCGGGCAAATATGCGACCGAGCGGCTGACGGTGACCGCGCGTGATGGGGCGAAAGTGCCGGTGTCGGTGGTCTATCCCGTGGGTTATCCGAAGGACGGCAGCGGCAAGCTCTTCCTCTATGCCTATGGCGCCTATGGCCACGCCATCCCGCCGAGCTTCTCGACCGGGCGGCTGAGCCTGCTCGATCGCGGCTGGGCCTATGCGATCGCGCATATCAGGGGTGGCGACGACCTCGGCTACGACTGGTATCTGCAGGGAAAGGCCGAAGCGCGCTGGAACACCTTCCGCGACTTCGTCGACGCGGCCAGGGGCCTGATCGATGCGGGCTTCACGTCGGCCGGCAATATCGCGATCAACGGCGGTTCCGCTGGCGGCGAACTGATGGGCGTGGTCACCAACACCGATCCCGATCTGTGGGGCGCGGTGGTGGCGGATGTGCCGTTCGTCGATGTGCTCAATACGATGCTGGATGCGGAATTGCCGCTAACCCCGGGCGAATGGCCCGAATGGGGCAATCCGATCACCGACAGGGCCGCGTTCGATCTGATCCGCAGCTACAGCCCCTATGACAATCTCGAAGCCAAGACCTATCCGCCGTTGCTGATCACCGGCGGCCTCAACGATCCGCGTGTGACCTATTGGGAGCCGGCCAAATGGGCGGCGCGGCTGCGTGCGACCAAGACCGACAGCAACATCCTGCTGCTCAAGATCAATATGGGCGCGGGCCACGGCGGCAAATCGGGCCGGTTCGAAGCGCTCCACGAGCGCGCAGAGGCCTTCGCTTTCGTGCTCACGCAAATCGGGTAAGGATATGCTGGCTTACCGCTGTTAATCTGCGGTAAATTCGGCTCCGATCCGATTCCAGTGGAGCGGACATAATGACGGGGGCAAATCTGCCATGACCTTGCTCAAGACAGCCTGTTTCGGCGCCATTGCGGCGTCGCTCGCCACCACTCCGGCCGTGGCCGAGCCCAAGCTCGCCAAGGCGTCGAGCGGCCAGCAATTGCAGCAAAAGACGATGGACGACGTGCCGCACTGCACGCGCAAGCTCGGCACCGTCTCGGTCGCCGATGGCGACGATCCCAATGGCTGGACCCAGTTCAGCCTCTCGCCGCCATCCAAATTGCTCAAGGTGATGATCCAGCGTTCGGGCTGCTTCAACCTGGTCGATCGCGGCACGGGCCTGAATGCGGCGGAGCGCGAGCGCGCGATCGGCGGCAATCTCGGCCTGCAGCGTGGTTCCAATGTCGGTCAGGGCCAGATCAAGGCGGCGGATTATGTGCTCGTCGCCGAAATCCAGGGCGCGAACAGCAACGTCAGCGGAGGCGGCGCCGGCGCGGCGATCGGCGGGCTAGTCGGCGGGCGATTTGGCGGACTGGTGGGCGGCATCCGCTCGCGCAAGGTCGAAGCCAACACTGTCCTGTCGCTCACCAACGTGCGCACCACCGAGACGATCGCGACCGAGGACGGTTATGCCGCCAAGAACAATATCAGCTTCGGCGGCGGTGGCGGCGTCGGCTTCCTCGGTGGCGCGGTGGGCGCGGTCGGCGGCGGCTACGACAATACCGATGTCGGCCGGATGGTAACGCTCTCCTTCATCCAGGCTTATTCGAAGCTGGTGACCTCGCTCAATCTGGTCGGTCCGGGCAGCGAAGGTACCGCCGAGGCGGCACCGGCCAAGACCTACACCGCGATCGGCCCGGTCGCGCTGCACAAGACCGCCCTTGCCGGCAGCCCGGTCATCCGCACACTTCCCGCCGGTTCGATCCTCTATCCGACCGGCAAGAAGGATGGCCTGTGGTGGGAGGTCGCTGACGAGAACGACAATGTCGGCTGGGCGCTGAACACCAAGCTGGCGCCGTCCAGATAAAGGGGATGCCCGGTCTCAGCCGGGCATCGTCTCATATTCGGTGAGCCCGGCTTTCACGTCCGCCCAGGCGGGGCGATCGCGCACGAACAGCGCGATCCTGGGCTCGAACCGCGACGGCTCGTCGAGCGAGCCCGCGTAGATCGTGTGCGCGTCGGTCTGCCCATGCAGGCCGCCGAAGACGAGGCTGCCGCACTGCGCGCAGTGATTGCGCGTGGCCGTGCCGCCGCCAAAGCTCGGGACATGCGACTGGCGCGTTTCGCCGGTGATGACAAGGTCGGCGGCGCGAAAACCCATGAAGGGGATGAAGGCCGATCCCGACGCCTTGCGGCAATCCGCGCAATAGCAGAGCCCCGCGTACAGCGGTTCGGCCGTTGCTTCATAACGCAGTGCGCCGCACAGGCAGCCGCCGCGATAAAGGATCTCACCGCTCATGCGCGCACTCTATGCGGCGCGGGCACGAGCGCAAGCTGCGTCAGATATCCTTGGTAATGCCGACGAAGAATCCGCGGCGCGGGCCATATTGCGGTGCGCCGACGCCGATGCCTGCTCCGTCGCGGATCTCATATTTTTTGTCGGCGAGGTTCACGACGTCGAAACGCACTTCCAACCCCAAGAGCATGAAGCGGTGGCTGACCGACAGGTTGAACTGCTCGTAGCTCGGCAGCACGCCGCCATTGGGGGTGGCGCCGTCAGTGCGCAGGCCCGATCCGTACAACATGTCGAGACCGAGCTTGGTGTTTTCCAGCCTGCCGTCCTGGAAGGCGTAGGAGATGCCGGCCGACCCGGTATATTTCTGGTCGTGATCGAGGTGAATATAATGGTTCTGGATATAGGCCAGATCGGCGGGGTCGAACGCGAACTGGCTTGAGACGATGTCCTTACCCTTTGCGCTGGCGACGGCGAAATTGGCATAAGCCAGCCAAGGGCCCTGCTGATAGGTCAGGTTGGCTTCGATCCCCTTGATCGTACCGAGCCCGTAGTTGAACGGCGTCAGGATGATCGGTGCGCCGAACTGACCCTCGTCGACCAGATTGTGCGATTTGCGATAATAACCGTCGAGGCTGAAGCTCAGGCCCTCGCTCAGCTTCTGCTCAAGTCCGACATCGAAATAATTCTGCTTCTCGGCCATCGGCGTGGTGTTGAGCGTGCCGGGCGCCTCGCCGCTGGTGCCGACAAGCTTGCCGACACTGGTGCTCGCGACCAGCTCGAACGGCGGCGGGGAGAAATAGCGCGCATAGCCCACGTGAATCGTGGTGCCGGGCATCGCCTGCCACACCGCGTTGATGCGCGGACTGAACTGATGCTCCTGGCGATAGGCGTCGTACAGATCGAAGCGGCCGCCATAATTGAGCGTGACGCCGGGCGCGATCTTCCATTCGTCCTGCAGATACGCCGAATAGGTCATCTCGGTCGCACCGCCCTTTTCGGGAATGGCGAAATAGGGGCCGGTCTGCGCGCCAGCGGCATCCACCGGGAAGACATAGGTGCTGGTGTCGCTGGTGCTATGATCGCGCGAGACAATGACGCCGCCGCGTAGCGTGTGCGCGCCGTTGAGGCGGTAGGCGGCCTCCAGCTGACCGCCAAAGGCGAAATCATGCTTCACCGCGCTCTGCGCCTGGCCGTTGAACAGCAATTCGCCGGTGAGGTCGGGCGTGTAAGTGAGGGATGAGTAGCGCGCGAACAGGCTCGCCTGCAGCGTGAGCTGGCTGCCATGATGGAGGTAGGAGGCCTGGCTGAAGGCGGTCCGCTCATGCTGGCGCTGGTCGAGATTGTCGCTCAGGAAATCGCTCTGGCCGCCGATCGTGTAACCGAGATCGGGGTGCAGCCCGCGCGGATTGGGAATCTGGAAGCGCTGATCCGAATAGCCGCCGATCAGCGATACGCGATTGTCGCTGTCCAGGATGTGGTCGACATAGCCGAAGGCGGTACCCTGGCTGGTCTTGTCGTGGAGCGGAGTGGAGGAGCCGTCGACGCTCTCGATGCCGAGTTTGTCGCGACGGAAATCTCCCGACACGAAGTAATTGGTGTTGCCCGAGGAGCCGCCATATTCGGCGCTCGGCTCGATCGTGCCGTGGCTGCCGCCATAGACCGAGATCTGACCGTTGTTCTGGAAGCCGGTCTTGGTGGTGATGTCCATGATGCCCGCAGTGCGCAGGCCATATTGCGCGGGCAGTGCGCCGGTCAGAAGCGCGAAATGGTCGATCAGGCGCGGACTGAGCGTCTGGCCGAACACGGCGATGCCTTCGGGCAGGATCGTGCCGTTGATACGATATTGCAGGCCATTATGGTCGTCGCGGACATGGAACTGGCCCCCGCCGTCCTGCACCACACCGGGCAATTGCAGCACGATCTGATTGAACTGCTGATTGTCGCCGCCGGGCAAGGCCTGGATCGTGGTGTTGGTCACGCCGTACGAGGTGGCGCCAAGGCTCGGCTGGATCGCGGCGCGCGCTTCGCTCAGCCGGCGCGCGGTGACGACGATCTCGTTAGGATGCGCGTTCGACGTGTCCGGTCCGGTGATCTGGGCTGGCGGCGTCGGTGGGCCCGCGGCAGGATCGGGCGTGCCGGGCGTATCCGCAGCCTGCGCCGCAGCCGCCATCATGGCTATCATCGATGCCCCGATCAGTGTCCGCAATCTGGTGATCCTTGAAATGCGATATGTTGTATCATCGCGCCGATGTGACGGATAATGGTCAGCCGTCAATGAAGCGGCGGTGAACCGATGCTGCAATGCGGCGGATTGTGTTGGCGGCGAGGTCGGGCGCGTTCGGTTCAGTGTGGCGCTCTCACGCGCGCATCCAGCCAGCGCGCGGCGGCTTCGGGCGGCTGTTTATCGGTGTCGCGGTCGACCGAATAATTGGCGGAACGCATATCTTCGACCCTGACCCGGTTCACCAACGGGCGAATGGCGGAGAGGAAATGGGCGTCGTGCGCATGCGGGGGGGACGTGAGCAGGATCGCGTCATAATGCGGCATCGCGCCTTTTGGGTCGGCGAGTATCGTCAGATGGTCGGCGGCGATGCGGCCGTCCGAGGAGAAAGCCGAGATTATATCGACCTGCCCCGACCGCAGTGCGCGATACATGAAGGTCGGGCTGTAGGCGCGGGTCGCCTTGAAGCGAAGTCCGTATGCCTCGCGAATCGCACGCCATTCGGGCCGGTCGAGAAACTCGAGGTCAGCGCCGAGCGTGAAGTTCGGGGCCTTTGCGGCGAGATCGGCGATGCTGGTCAGGCCGCTATCCGGGCGTACCGCGAGCGCATAGGCATTTTCGAAGCCGAGCGGGCCGACCAAAACAGTTTTCGGGCCGATGGCCATCCAGTTCCTGATTCCGTCGAGCATGGCCTCGCGCGAGGGTGTGTCCTTGCGGCCCATCGTGTCGGCCCACAATGTCCCCGAATATTCGACATAGACGTCGATATCGCCGCTCTGGAGCGCGCGGAACGCGACCGCCGAGCCCAGTCCTTCGCGATAGGTCACCCGATAGCCGGCTTGTTCGAGCCGCCCGCCGATCAGGTGCGCGAGGATATATTGCTCGGAGAAATTCTTGGCTCCGATCGTGACACTCGGCTGGGATGTGCGCAGCAGCGGCAGGCAGGCGAGAAGCAGGCCGAGGATCAGCAAGCCGAGCCCGGTGAGAGTAAGGCCGCGCTTGCGCTGGCCAATGCCGCGCTCGATCAGCCCGAGCAGCGTGTCGGTGACGATAGCCAGCAAAGCGGCGCCGATGCAGCCCGCGAGGACCAGATCCCAGCGTTCGATCTGCAGCCCCGCGAAGATCGGATTGCCGAGCGACGGATAGCCGACCGTGGTCGCAAGCGTCGCCGCGCCGATCGTCCAGACGGCGGCGGTGCGGATGCCGGCCATGGCCACCGCCGCCGCGAGCGGTGCCTCGACCAGCCGCAGCCGCTGGCCCGGCGTCATGCCGACCGCATCGGCTGCCTGCAGCACTGCCGGATCGATCCCCTGCAGGCCCGCGACGACGTTTCGCAGGATCGGCAGCAAGGCATAGAGCGTCAGCGCGAGCAGAGCGGGCAGAAAGCCCAGTGCGGGCACGCCGCCGCCCGCCAGCGCCGAGAGCGCGAGCAGCAAGGGGTAGAAAAGCGCGAGCAGCGCAAGGCCAGGTATGGTCTGTACCAACCCCGCAAAGCCGACCGCCACCGCCCCAAGGCGTGGCCGTCGCGCCGAGGCGATACCCAGCGGCAATCCGATCAGAAGCGCGAGGCCCATTGCCGCCGCGGCGAGCAGCACATGGCTGGCGATCAACGGCGGGAGTTGGCGCAATGCCTCGCTCACCGCGACAACTCGCTTAGCCGCTTGGCCTGTGCGCGGGGAATGGCGACCAACGCATCCACCTCGGGACCTGCCTCGCCGGCGAGCATCTCGCGCGGGGTCGCGTCCGCAACGATCCGGCCCTGTCCCATCACAATGATCCGTTCGGCAAGCAGCAGGGCCTCGGCCATGTCGTGCGTCACGAGGATGGTGGTGAGTCCGAGCGCGTCGTGGAGCCAACGTATAGTGCGGCCGAGCGTATCGCGCGTGACCGGATCGAGCGCGCCGAACGGCTCGTCCATCAGCAGTAATTTGCCGTCGCCCGCGAGCGCACGGGCAATACCCACACGCTGCTGCTGCCCGCCCGACAATTGCGCGGGGAAACGCGTTGCGAGATCGGGCGCAAGGCCGACTCGTTCGAGCGCGGCGATCACGTCCACCGGCGGACGTCCCTCAAGCTTGGGGATGATGCCGATATTCTCGGCGACGGTCAGATGTGGAAACAGCCCGATATTCTGGAAGACATAGCCGATCCCGCGCCGCAGCCGTATCGGGTCGGCATGGGCCACATCCTGCCCGTCGACCAGCACGCGGCCGGTATCGGCCGCGTCCAGCCGATTGGCGAGGCGGAGCAGGGTGGATTTGCCGGAGCCGGACGGGCCGACCAACGCGACGAAGCTGCCGCGTTCGACCTGAAGCGAGATGTGATCGATCGCGGACACGCCGGCATAGCGGCGCGAGACCTGCTCATAGGCGAGCGCTGGCCGCGTCTCAGTCGACAATGGCGTCGATCGCCTGGGCCAGCGCCACGTCGCGCTCGGACAGGCCGCCGCAATCGTGCGTGGTCAGCAATATGTCGACCCGGTTCCAGACGTTGGACCATTCGGGATGATGGTCCATCTTCTCGGCGATCAGGGCGACGCGCGCCATGAAGCCGAATGCTTCGGCGAAATCGGCGAACACGATACGGCGCGTGATCGCGTCGCGTGCCTCGTCATAATCCCAGTCGGGCAGGTCATCGAGCACGTCGGCCCGCTCCGCCTCGCTCAACGCTTCGATCGCCATGGGTCCCTCCTGCTGGCGCGCAGCCGCGCTTTGCGCTTATGTCGCGCGATGATGCGGGCAGGTCAAACAAGCGCGTGGGGCCAGGCGCCGGATGCGGATGCGATCGAGACGCTGGCGCGCGCCGCACTCGCCCGGCTCCCGGAGGCGTTCCGTAAATTTCTGGGCGACGTGGTGCTGCGCGTCGAGGAGTATGCGGACGAGGAAACGCTAGACGCGCTCGGGATAGAAAATCCGTTCGAACTGTCGGGCCTATATCGCGGTCGGCCGGTGGGTATGAAATCGATCGACGACAGCGGCGCCTTGCCCGACATGATCTTCCTCTACCGTCGCGCGCTGCTGGACGAGTGGGTCGAGAGCGGCGAGACGCTCGAGGCTTTGGTCAGCCATGTGCTCGTGCACGAGGTCGGCCATCATTTCGGGCTGAGCGATGACGACATGCACGCGCTCGAAGCGGCGGCGGGCGCGTGACGCGGCTCGCGCTGGACGGGGTCGCCTGTGTGCGCGGCGGGCGTCTGTTGTTCGAGGACCTGAACCTGGCGCTGGACCCGGGCGACGGCATACTGGTGACGGGCGCCAACGGCGTCGGCAAATCGAGCCTGTTGCGGATTGCGGCCGGCCTGCTTGCGCCGGCGGCGGGGCGCGTGGTGCGTGACGGGGAGGTCGCGCTCGCGGCCGAAGCGGCGGCGCTGGATGAGGATCAAAGTCTCTTCGCGGCGCTCGCCTTCTGGGCGCGGCTGGACGGGCGCGATGACGAGACGGTCGCGCTGGGGCTCGCGGCGATGGGGCTGGCGCAACTGGCCCAGGTGCCGGTGCGGCTGCTTTCGACCGGCCAGCGGCGGCGCGCGACGTTGGCGCGGGTGATCGCGAGCGCGGCGGGCATCTGGCTGCTCGACGAACCTGCAAGCGGACTGGACGCGGCCTCGCTGAATGAACTGGCGGCGGCGATGGCGGGGCATCTTGCAGCGGGCGGCGTGATCCTGGCGGCGAGCCACCAGCCGTTGGGGCTGGATATGCGGGAGCTCAGCTTGTGAGCGCGCTCCTGTCGCTCGTCCGCCGCGATCTCGCGCGCGCGTTCGCGCATGGCGGCGCGTGGCTGCCTTTGGTCTTCTATCTGCTGGTAGCGACGCTCTTCCCATTCGCGATCGGGCCGGATGCGGCCCTCCTTGCCAAGGTGGGGAACGGAGCCTTGTGGACCGCTGCCCTGCTCGCGGCATTACTACCGGTCGAGCGGCTGGTGCGTCCCGACATAGTGTCCGGCATATTCGATCAACTCGCCATACGCGGACAGAGCGACGAAGGCGTCGCCGCTGCCAAGCTGATGGCGCACTGGCTGAGCTTCGGGCCCCCCTTGATGGTGGCGACCCTGCCGGCTGCGGCTTTGCTGAATTTCGACGGCGCGACGCTCGAGCGGCTGGAGATAGGCCTGCTGCTCGGCACGCCCGGCCTCGCCGCGCTCGGCCTGGCAGTGGCGGCCTTGACCGCGAGCCTGCGGGGCACCAGCGCGTTGATCGGGCTGGTGATGCTGCCACTCGCGGTGCCTTTGCTGATCTTCGGCGCGAGCTCGGGTGCGGCGGCGCTGAAGTTGCTCGCGGCGACGAGCCTGCTGTTCGTGGCCGGGGCTCCCTTCGTTGCGGGTGCGGCGTTGCGGGCGGGGCGCAGCTAGATCCTTCCCGAAACGGGGGTAGGATCAGCGGCTCCAGCGCGCGAATATAGCGGTGGGAAGGAGCAGGCCGCGGGCTTCCTCGCGGACGGCCATTTCGCCGACCTCTACCGTGCCGCCAAGATCGGCCAGCTCCTGCTTGAGCAGTTCGCCGATCGCGATTGCGGACATGCGCACCGCATAGACGGTCAGGACCAGATATTTGGAATCCGCGTCGAGCAAAGCGCGGCAATGCTTGATCAGACCGGGGAGATGCTCCTCAAGCCGCCAGACCTCGCCATCGGGGCCGCGGCCGAACTTGGGCGGATCGAGCAGGATGCCGTCATAGCGGCGTTCGCGGCGCACCTCGCGCGCGGCGAACTTAACCGCATCGTCGACCATCCAGCGGATCGGGCGGTCGGCCATGTCGGACAGGAAGGCATTCTCCTTGCCCGCTTCGACCGATTTCTTCGACGCATCGACATGGGTCAGCTTGGCGCCCTTGGCGGCCAAGGCCAAGGTGCCCACGCCCGTATAGCCGAACAGGTTGAGCACCTCGTCCCCTTCGCCCGTGCGCTCGCGCATCCAGCTCCATTGGGGTGCCATGTCGGGGAAGAAAGCGAGGTGGCGGAAGGGGGTGTTCTGCGCAAGGAAGCGCACCTCTTCCCACTTGATGTGCCAGCCGCCGCGCGGCACGTCGCGCGAGAGATGCCATTTGCCCCCGCCATCCTCGTCGGACGCGGCGATGAAGTCGCCGTCGGCCTCCCAGCTAGGATTCGCCGGCGCCCACATCGCCTGCGGTTCGGGGCGGATGAAATGGAAACGACCGAAGCGCTCGAGCTTCCGGCCGCGGCCGGAGTCGACCAAGCCATAATCGGGCCAGGGTTCGGTGACGAGGGTAAGGAGGTTTGTCATTGAAATCCTCCCTGCGCGAAGCGCGGGGAGGGGGACCGGCCGCAGGCTGGTGGAGGGGCTCCACCACCACCGCCTTCGGCGGCGGTCCCCCTCCCCATCCGCGATGGGGAGGATTTTATCATGCAACCTCCGCGAGGCGGCCGCCGACCGTGGCGAGCGCTTCGCCGCCATCGAGTGCCGCTGTACCCGCGCGGCGCGCCTGATCGAGCGAGACCGCGTCGATCAGCGCCACCGTCTCGGATGGGGAAATGATGCGCCCATGAACCTGGATCGATCGGGCGAGATGGTCGGCGCGGGTCGCGACCGATTCGAGGCCCATCAGCAGGCCGGCCTTGGCCTGCGCGCGGGCGCGTTCGAGTACGGCGTCGGTCAGCCCCTCGGCGGTCTCGGCAAGGACCTCGCGGGCGAGTGCGAGCGCCTGGTGCGCGTCGGCGCGCGCGGCAGCGCAATAAATGCCGAACAGGCCAGTATCGGCATAAGAGTGCGCCCAGGAATAGATCGAGTAAGCCAGACCACGCTCTTCGCGTACCTGCTGGAACAGACGCGATGACATGCCGCCGCCGACCGCATTGGTGAAGAGCGAGAGCGCGTGCATATCGGGATGCGTATGGCCGACGCCTTCGAAGGCAAGCGCGACGTGCAATTGGTCGAAACGACGGCGGTCATGATGCGTGCCGCCGCCGAAGCTGCCGGACACGGGCACAGGCGGTGCGCCCGCAGCCATGTCGCCGAAAAGCCGCTCGGCGAGCTTGAGCAATTCGTCCTCGTCGACCTTGCCCGCCGCGGCAAAGACGAGACCGTCGGGTCGATACTGACCCTCGATCCAGCGTCGCAGCGCGGGCACGTCGATCGCGCCGATGCTTGCCTCGTCGCCGAGCACGGCCTCGCCCAATTGCTGACCGGGAAAGGCGGCGCCTTGGAGATGGTCGAAGATGATGTCGTCGGGCGTGTCGCGCGCCTCGCCCAGCTCGGCGAGCACGACATGGCGTTCGCGCTCCAACTCCTCGGCATCGAGGTCGGCATTGCGGACGAGGTCCGCGATCAGCTCGCTGCCGAGCGCGAGATCGCCCGCCAGGGCGCGTGCCTGGAAGACGGTGTGATCGCGCGCGGTCCAGGCGTTGAGCGATCCGCCTTTATCCTCGATAGCCTCGGCGATCTGCCGTGCCGAACGGCCGCCTGCGCCCTTGAACACCATATGCTCGACCATATGCGCGAGGCCCGACAGACCTTTGGGCTCGGAGCGCGCGCCGGCGTCGGCATAGAGGCCGACCGCGATCGTCTCGACCCCCGCCATCGGCTCGACCGCGACCCGAAGACCGTTGGCCAGGCGATGGAGCTTTGCGGTCATGCGGCCGTGGCCCGCTCGGCGATATAGGCCTGAACCGCAGCCAGATCGTTGGGCAGCACCTCATAGCGTTCGGCGCGATCAAACAGGTCGCCCACGCGCAGCGGCAGCACGGGACGGCTGCCGGTTGCACGTTCGACCGCGTCGCGGAACTTGGCGGGATGCGCGGTAGCGAGCGTCACGATGGGTACGTCCGCCGGCAGATCGGCGGCGAGCGCGGCGGCGTAGCCGATCGCGCTGTGCGGATCGAGCGTCATCGCGGATTGCTCGTTGGCGCGACGCATCGCCATCTCCATCGATTCGGGATCGATGCGTGCGCTGACGAGGAGCTCGGCCGCCTGCGTGCGCATCGCGGGTGTGAGGCTGAACGTGCGGTTCGCCTCGAACCCCTTCATCGAGGCGGCGAGCGCGGCGCCGTCGCGACCGTGAAGGTCGAACAGCAGCCGCTCGAAATTCGAACTGACCTGGATGTCCATCGACGGCGCGGCGGTCGGCGTGACGCTGCCGACCGAATAATCGCCTTCGCTGAGCGCACGGTGGAGGATGTCGTTGACGTTGGTCGCGACGATCAGTTTCGCGATCGGTAGGCCCATCTTCGCCGCCACATATCCTGCGAAAACGTCGCCGAAATTGCCGGTCGGGACCGAGAAAGCGACTTCGCGGTCGGGCGCCCCGAGGCGGACGGCGGCATAGAAATAATAGACGATCTGCGCCGCGAGCCGGGCCCAGTTGATCGAGTTGACCGCCGACAGGGTGAAGCGGCCCGCGAATGCCTGGTCCGCGAACATCGCCTTCACCATCGCCTGCGCGTCGTCGAAGCTGCCTTCGATCGCGATATTGTGGATGTTGGGTGCGAGCACGGTCGTCATCTGCCGGCGCTGCACGTCGGACACGCGGCCCTTGGGGTGCAGCATGAACAGATCGACCTTGGCGCGGCCGGCGAGCGCGTCGATCGCGGCCGATCCGGTGTCGCCCGAGGTCGCGCCGACCACGGTCAGATGCGTGTCGCGGGTCGACAGGAAACGCTCGAACAGCAGCCCGAGCAATTGCAGCGCGACATCCTTGAAGGCGAGCGTGGGGCCGTGGAACAATTCCAGCACCCATTGGCGCGCGTCGAGCTGGACGAGCGGGGTGACCGCGGCGTGGGCAAAGCGGCCATAAGCGGCATCGCAGAGTGCGCGCAGATCGTCTTTCGAAAGGGAATTACCGACGAAGGGCGCGAGAATCGCGACCGCGGTATCGACGTAGGACAGGCCCTGCAGCGCCCTTATCTGGTCGCGCGAAAAGCTGGGCCAAGCCTCCGGGACATAGAGGCCGCCATCCTTGGCGAGGCCGGCGAGTGTCACCGCCTCGAAATCGAGCGTGGGCGCATCCCCGCGCGTGCTGACGTAAAGCATGAGGCCCGTTAGCGGGGCGGCGGCCTCAGGGCAACTTTGCGTGCCCTTTGCCATAAGGCCACGCCGTAAATGATCAGCGCCAGGCCTGCGAACAGGAACCATTGCACCGCATACGCGACGTGGTTGTTGGGGATGTCGGCGGGATTGGGCTGTGCTGTCGGCGTGAAGCCCGGGGCGGCAACATCGCTCACGATCATCGGCGTGGACGCAGGCGCCGGGGCGAACAGGCGTGCGATCAGGGGCTGGCTACTCGGCGCCCAGGTCAGTCGGCCGCGCACCGCGCCACTCTTCCAGGCGGGCGCGGCCGAATCGGTGGAAACACCCATGTCGACCAGCAGGCCGGGCCCCTCGGCTCCGGCGCGGCAGGCGGCGAGGTGGCGCCAGCCGGGCGTGCCGTCGCCCGCGCGCCCGGCCTCAGCCCGCCAACTCACGACGCTCAGGCAATAAGCGCTGGTGCGGCGGTAGAGCGCGCCGTCGTCGACGGGAAAGAGCGCTATGAGGGGGAGCGGTGGCTTGGCCTGATTGGCGGTGTAGCGCGCGAGCAATGCCTCTTTCTCATGCAGGCGATGGATCTGCCAGAAGCCGAGCCGCACCATCAGCAGGGCTGCGAGCAGCACGATGATTGTCGGCACGACCGGAATCGTGCGCTTCACTTGACGATTCGCCCTTCATGCGCGGCGTGGCGGAATTCGAGCGCTAGCAGCACACCCTTGGACGCGCGCAGGCTCAGGATCGTCATCCCGAGCACGATTGGCGGCCACAGCAGGATATGGACCCAGAAAGGCGGCGAGAATTTGAGCTCGACGATGATTGCGGCGGCGGCTGTGACCGCGCCGAGGATCAGGATCAGGAATGCCGCCGCGCCGTCGCCGACATTGAAGCTCTTGAAGTCGAGCCCGCAGTTCGAGCATCGGTCCGCGAACTTGATCCAGCCCGAAAAGAGCGTGCGCGCATCGCAGCGCGGACAATGGCCGGTCAGCCCGGCCTTGATCGGCGGTGGCGGAGCGTCGGGCACGTCAGGCGCGGCCGACGCACCACGGATCGGGTTGCATGTCGATCGGCTGTTGGCCCGCTTCGTTGGGTATGGGGAAGCGTGCCTTGAAGGTGAAGGCCTGGGGGCAGGGGCCGTAGCGATCGAGCAGCCACAGCCGCGACAGGCCTTCCTCGACCGTCGGCTGGCGGCCCGCGGGAATCCACCACAAGGCCTGATAGGCGCCCTCGAAGCGCCCGAACCATTCGCGCCGCCGCGCCATGAACGGCGTGTGCGCGCTGCGATAGACGAACGCGAACAGACTGTCGGCGTCGGTCCAGACGGACATGTTGACGATGAACTGCGGATCGGGTGCGGGGCGGATGTCGGTCGCGCCGCCGCCATCGCTATTGTCCTTCAGACGCCAGACGAAGCCCGGCGCGGCTTCGGCCAGCCCGTTTACATGCTCCAGCGCATTCATGAAATCGGCAACGGCAGGATCCTCGGCGGGCGCTACCAGGCGCCCGACGTTGATCTGCGCCAGATGCCAATCGCGCGACATCAGCCGGCGAGCGGCGCGCCCCAGCCGCCCCAGACGTAGATCGAGATAAACAGGAACAGCCACACCACGTCGACGAAGTGCCAGTACCAGGCCGCCGCCTCGAAGCCGAAATGCTGCTTGGGCGTGAAGTCGCCCTTATAGGCGCGGACCAGGTTCACGCTCAGGAAGATCGTGCCGACCAGCACGTGGAAACCGTGGAAGCCGGTCGCCATGAAGAAGGAAGCGCCGTAGCTCAGCCCTTTGAAGGCAAAGGGCGCATGCGCATATTCCCAGCCCTGGATGCACGAGAAGGTCGCGCCCAGCAGGATCGTGCACCACAGGCCGCGGATCAGGCCCTTGCGGTCGCCGTGGATCAAGGCGTGATGCGCCCAGGTGACGGTCGTGCCCGAGCAGAGCAGGATCAACGTGTTGAGCAGCGGGAAAGCGAAGGGGTTGAGGACGGTCAGTCCCTTGGGCGGCCACACTCCGCCGACGGCATCGACCGTCGACGGGAAGAGCGAGAAATCGAACCAGGCCCAGAACCAGCCGAGGAAGAACATGACTTCGGAGGCGATGAACAGGATCATGCCGTAGCGCAGGTGGAGCGACACGACCGGCGTATGATCCCCCGCATGCGCCTCGCGGATGACATCCGACCACCAGGAGAACATAGTGAAAAGCACGCCCGCCAGGCCGGCGAAGAACAACCAGCCGCCATACGCCGCGCTATGCATCCACATGATGCCGCCCGACGCCATCGCCAGCGCCGCAGCGGCGCCGATCAGCGGCCAGATGCTCGGCGGCAGGATATGATATTCGTGGCTCTTCGCTCCGGCCATGCTCGTCGGGTCCCTGTAAGGCTAGTTTGAACTTCCCTTAGCTTGCCGTTTTCGGCTTCGCTACAGGGTAAAATGTGTAGGAAAGCGTGATCTCGTCGATCTGTCCGGCGTCTGGATCCTTGGCGAAGCCGGGATCGACATAGAAGACCACCGGCATCCGTACCCGCTCATGCGGTCGCAGCGTCTGCTCGGTGAAGCAGAAGCATTGGATTTTCACGAAATATTGACCGGCCTGGGGCGGTGTCACGTTGAAAGCCGCGCTGCCGGTGATCGCGTGATCGCTGTTGTTGACCGCGGTGAAAAACACCATCTGCCGCGCGCCGACCGCGACGCGGGTCACATTCTGGTCGGGCTCGAAGCTCCAGGGAAGGCTGGGCGAGACGTTGGCATCGAAGCGGACGTTGACGAAGCGGCCGGCGACCGCGCCGGGGGCGACCGCGTTCAGCCGTTCCTGCACTGTGCCGTTCCAGCCCGTGGCCTGGCAGAACATGCGGTAGAGCGGCACGCTCGCAAACCCCAGAGCGACCATGGCGGCCGCGACCAGCAGCATGAGCAGGCCGGTGCGCTTCTTCGCGCGATCGAGGGGAAGCGAGCCCGCCATCAATGCATCATCCGGGCGACCGCGATCGCGAAGAACAGCACGACGAGTCCGCCCAGTATCCAGCCGGTCACCCTGGCGCGGGCGCGTTGGCGGCGGCGATATTCGTTTTCATATTCAGGGGTCATGCGAGCACCAGCCGGTCGACCACCAATGCTCCGAACAGCACGAAGAGATAGAGGATCGAGAATTTGAACAAGGCCCGCTCGGGCTTCATCAGCGCCTGATCGGTTTCCCGGCTGACCGCGACGCGCGCGGCGAGGATCGCGAACCAGGTGGTGAGAAGGCTCGCCGTCACGCCGTAAATTGCGCCCGTGAGACCGAGCGGCCAAGGCGCGACCGCGGCGGCCGCCATCGGTAACGTATAGAGCAGCACCTGGCGCCGGGTCGCCCGGATTCCCGCTACCACCGGCAGCATCGGCACGCCGGCAGCAGCATAGTCGGTGCGCACGAACAAGGAAAGCGCCCAGAAATGGGGTGGCGTCCACAGGAAGATCAGCAGGAACAGCAGGACTGGGAGCAACTCGATCCGTCCGGTCGCCGCAGCCCAGCCGATCAGCGGCGGGAAAGCGCCGGCGGCGCCGCCGATCACGATGTTCTGCGGTGTGCGGCGCTTGAGCCAGACCGTGTAGACCAGAACGTAGAACAGGATCGATACGGTCAGGATCGCGGCGGCGAGCAGATTGACCGCCAGCCCCATCAGCACGACCGAGCCCACCGCCAGCGCGACCCCGAAATGGAGCGCCGACTGGCGGTCCATCCGGCCCGCAGGGAGCGGGCGGCTTTTGGTGCGCTTCATATGCGCGTCGAGATCGGCCTCGTACCACATGTTGAGCGCGCCCGACGCGCCCGCACCGACCGCGATGCACAGGATCGCGGTGAAGCCCAGCACCGGGTTGATATGAACGGGCGCCGCCAGCAGGCCGCACAATGCGGTGAAGACCACCAGCGTCATCACGCGTGGCTTGGTCAGCGCGAGGAAATCGCGCCATTCGGCCGGGAGTGCGGGCGTGATCGGAACGGTGGGGGACGGCATAAGCCCGCGCGCTATAGGCGCATGGAAAGATTCGCGAAAGGCCGGCGCGGCAGGGCTGTGACGAGACCCCTATAGAAAAAGCGCCCCGGGTTGCCCCGGAGCGCTGTTTTCTTGCCTACCGTCCGACGGCCCGTGCGTCAGTCGATGCGCGGGAGCTGCTCGAACTGGTGGTAAGGCGGCGGGCTCGGCAGTGTCCACTCGAGCGTGGTGGCGCCTTCGCCCCAGGGATTGGCCGGCGCCTTCGGCCCGGCGACCAGCGAATAGATCACGTTGACGAAGAAGATCACCATGCCGAGGACCATGATCATGTAGCCATCGGTCGCGATCGCGTTCCAGTGCGCATAGGCATCCGGATAATCGGGATAGCGGCGCGGCATACCCTGCATGCCCAGGAAGTGCATCGGGAAGAACAGCACGTTCACGCCAACGAAGAAGACCCAGAAATGGATCTTGCCCAGCAGCTCATTGTACATGCGGCCCGACATCTTCGGGAACCAGTAATAGAAGCCGGCGAAGAGCGAGAAGACCGCGCCCAGCGACAGCACGTAGTGGAAGTGCGCCACCACGTAATAGGTATCCTGGAAATAATTATCGATGCCGCCATTGGCGAGCAGCACGCCGGTCACGCCGCCGACGGTGAACATGAAGATGAAGCCGATCGCCCACAGCATCGGCGTCTTGAAGGAGAGCGAGCCCTCCCACATCGTCGCGATCCACGAGAAGATCTTGATGCCGGTCGGCACCGCGATCACCATCGTCGCGGCGGTGAAATACATCTTCGTGTCGACCGCCATGCCGGTGGTGAACATGTGGTGCGCCCACACCACGAAACCGACCACGCCGATCGCGACCATGGCGTAAGCCATACCGAGATAGCCGAAGATCGGCTTTCGGCTGAAGGTCGAGATGATGTGGCTGACCATGCCGAAGCCCGGCAGGATCATGATGTATACTTCCGGATGTCCGAAGAACCAGAACAGATGCTGGTAGAGGATCGGATCGCCACCGCCCGACGCATCATAGAAGGTCGTGCCGAAATTGCGGTCGGTCAGCAGCATCGTGATCGCGGCCGCGAGCACCGGCAGCGCCAGCAGCAACAGGAAGGCGGTGACCAGCACCGACCAAGCGAAGAGCGGCATCTTGTGCAGCGTCATGCCCGGCGCGCGCATGTTGAGAATGGTGGTGATGAAGTTGATCGCGCCCAGGATCGACGAGGCGCCCGCGAGGTGCAGTGACAGGATCGCCATATCCACCGCCGGCCCGGGCGAGCCCGATGTCGAAAGCGGCGCATAAACCGTCCAGCCTGTGCCCGCGCCGGGGCCCGTGCCGCCCGAGAAGAAGGTCGAGCCGAGCAGCAAAGTGAAGGAGGGGATCAGCAGCCAGAACGAGATGTTGTTCATGCGCGGGAACGCCATATCCGGTGCGCCGATCATGATCGGAACGAACCAGTTGCCGAAGCCGCCGATCATCGCAGGCATGACCATGAAGAAGACCATGATCAGGCCGTGTGCGGTGACGAGCACATTCCACAGATGATGCGCCTGGTCCGCGGTGCCCGCGCCGTGCAACATCTCGTACCAATGGCCTAGATACTGGATGCCGGGTTGCGCCAGCTCGGCGCGCATCAGGCCCGAAATGCCGCCGCCGATGATACCCGCGACGATCGCGAAGATCAGGTAGAGCGTGCCGATATCCTTGTGGTTGGTCGACATGAACCAACGCTGGAAGAAGGCCGGCTTGTGATCGGCGTCATGATGCTCATCGCCATGCTCGGCATGGAAATGGCTCGGGTGGGCGGCGATATCAGTCATTTATCTGGCCTTCAGTTCTGCGCGACGGCAGGCTGGGAAGTGGTGGCGGGCTTGTCGGCGGTGCCGGGGACGGCGGCGTCGGCCGGAACCGGGCCGGCGGCTGCCTTGCCCTCGGTCGCGGGCGAGCCGACGGTCGCGTCGGGGTTCGCAGCGCCCTTGGCGCCCGGAAGCGTGCCGCCCTTGTAGGCGACCCACTGCGCGAATTGCGCCTTGGTCACGACCTCGACCGCGATCGGCATGAAAGCGTGGCGCGCGCCGCACAGTTCCGAACATTGGCCGAAATAGACGCCGGGATGATCGGGCGCCTTGAACCAGGTTTCGTTGAGGCGGCCGGGGACCGCGTCCATCTTGACCCAGAAAGCGGGCACCGCCCAGCTGTGGATCACGTCGTTCGACGTGGTGATGACCTTCACCACCGCGCCTTCCGGCACGACCATGCGCTCATCGACTGCGAGCAGGCGGGGGCCGTCGGCGTCGGTACGGGGCTTTTCCTTGCCGGTCGCCTCGCCGGGCTCCTTCAACATGTTGGACACGACTTCGAAGTCGCCATTGTCCGGATATTGGTAGGTCCAATACCATTGGTTGCCGATCGCCTTGACCGTCAGGTCGGCCTTGGGTGGCGAATATTGATGCGCGAGCAACTTGATCGACGGGATCGCGATCGCGACGAGGATGATCACCGGCAGCAAGGTCCAGACGACCTCGATAAAGGTGTTGTGATGCGTCTGCGACGGGATCGGGTTGCGACGCGCATTGTAGCGGAAGATCACCCAGAGCAAGAGCACGAGCACCAGCACCGAGATCAGCGCCATCATCGGGACGAGAATATCGTCGTGGAACCAGCGGGCCTCGCCGCCGATCGGCGTCACCTGCGGCTGCAGGTCGATCTTGTCGGTCGGCATACCGATGCCGGCGGTCGGTGCGATATGGACGATATCGCCAGGCTTGCCCGCCACGACCGGCGGGGTCGGACTCGGCGTCACGACGCCGGGGTGCGGCGTTACGGTTTGCGGGATGGTGGTCGCTTGCGCGAGCGCGGGCTGGGCGCCAAGCGCGGCGAGCCCCATCAACATGGCGAGGACCGTGCCCCGGATCGTCTTCAACACTCGGATCGTTCCCCAGTTCGAGACCTTTGGGTCATGATACGGCGGCATATTTGCCGGACGTACCCGGGGGCCGTCTCAACACCGGATCGTGGTGAAATGCAAGCTGTTGAAGGCTGTCTTCCTGCCGTCTATCGCGCTTGTTTCAGGATCAAGCCGGGGAGGACGCGATGACCGACGAGGAAGTGCTGACGGAATTCCGCGCGGCCGACGCCCTGCTGGAAGGCCATTTCATCCTGTCGTCAGGCCTGCGCAGCCCGCGTTACCTGCAGTGCGCGCGGGTGCTGATGAATCCGGCGCGCGCCGCGCGGCTCGCCGAGGCGCTGGCGGCGCGGATCCCGGCGGAGATTCGCCATCGCCTCGAAGCCGTGGTCTCGCCCGCGATGGGCGGGGTCATCGTCGGCCAGGAAATGGGCCGCGCGCTGGGGCTCGACGCGATGTTCGTCGAACGGCCGACCGGCACATTCGAACTGCGGCGCGGCTTCTCGCTCCAGCCGGGGCAGAAGGTGTTGATGATGGAGGATGTCGTCACCACCGGCCTGTCCTCGCGAGAGGCGATCAAGGCGATTGCGGAAGCGGGAGGCAAGGTGATTGCGGCGGGCGCTCTGGTCGATCGTTCGAACGGCAATGTCGATCTGGGCGTGCCCTTCTTCCCGCTGATCCGGCTGGAGGTGCCGACCTACGAAGCCGACAAGCTGCCACCCGAGTTGGCGGCTATTCCCGCGATCAAGCCGGGGAGCAGGGCCAAACCATGAGCGCGAAGCTCCGTCTCGGCGTGAACATCGATCACGTCGCGACCGTGCGGAATGCGCGCGGCGGCGAGCATCCCGATCCGGTCCGCGCGGCGGAGCTGGCGGCGAAGGCGGGGGCGGACGGCATCACCGCGCATCTGCGCGAGGATCGGCGCCACATCACGGATACCGATATTGCGCGGCTGACGGCGGCAATCGGCCTGCCGCTCAATTTCGAGATGGCCGCCACCGACGAGATGGTCGGGATCGCGCTCAAGCATCGGCCGCACGCCGCCTGCATCGTGCCCGAGAAACGGCAGGAGCGGACGACCGAGGGTGGTCTGGACGCGGACGGACATCGCGAGACGCTGTCACCGATCGTCAAGGCGCTGGGCGAGGCGGGTATACGCGTCAGCTTGTTCATCGAACCCACGCCCGCACAGGTCGAGGCGGCGATCGCGCTCGGCGCGCCGGTGGTGGAATTCCACACCGGCCGCTACGCCCATCGCACCGGCGCCGCGCGCGCGGACGAATTGAGGCGCATCGCCGACATGGCCGCGCTCGCCGCCAAGAACGGGATCGAGCCGCATGCCGGGCATGGCCTCACCTACGACAATGTCGCGCCCGTCGCGGCGATCCCGCAGATCGCGGAGCTGAATATCGGCCATTTCCTGATCGGCGAGGCGATCTTTGTCGGACTGGAGGAGGCCGTCCGCCGCATGCGCGCGGCGATGGATGCGGCGCGGTGAGGGCTGGGGAAGATTGTCATCCCAGCGAAAGCTGGGATTTCGGGCGATCTGCTTTCGCGCTTGCCTCACGAGACCCCAGCTTTCGCTGGGATGACGCGCGGGGGGGCGCGCCATGATCCTTGGGCTCGGCTCGGATCTCTGCAATATCGAGCGGATCCAGGCGTCGCTCGACCGGTTTGGCGACAGGTTCATCGATCGCGTCTTCACCGATGTCGAGCGGGCCAAGGCGGACAAGCGCGTGATGACGCGCGCCGCGACGTTCGCCAAACGCTTCGCCGCCAAGGAGGCTTTCTCCAAGGCGATCGGCACCGGCTTCAACCAGGGCGTGTTCCTCAAGGATATCGGCGTGGTCAACCTGCCGTCGGGCGCGCCGACGCTCGCGCTTAGCGGCGGAGCGAAGGCGAAGCTTGACGCCATGACCCCGCCGGGCCACGCGGTGGATATTCATGTGACGCTCACGGACGACCATCCATGGGCGCAAGCGTTCGTCATCCTGTATGCGCGACCGATGTCTTAACGGGGTTTTTGAGTTTTGACCGAGCCGAACGCGACCTTCGCCGCGACCAAGAAGGACAAGCCCGCGACCGACTGGGTCGCAGAGGTGAAGAGCTTCGCCTGGCTGATCCTGGCGGTGCTGGCAGTGTGGAGCCTCGTCGCTAAACCCTTCTACATCCCGTCCGAATCGATGATGCCGACCCTGATCAAGGGCGATCGGCTGGTCGTGACCAAATACCCCTACGGCTATAGCTATGTCTCGCCCGCGCCCTTCCACCTGGTGCCGTTCATCCACGGCCGCCTGTTCGGACGGATGCCGCAGCGGGGCGACGTCGTGATCCTGAAGCCGCCGGCGGAGGATTCGGATTATATCAAGCGTGTGGTCGCACTACCGGGCGATCGGATCGAGGTGCGTCAGGGCGTGATCATCCTCAACGGGGTACCGGTACCGCGCGTCCGGTTGGCGCCTGCCATGATCCCGATCGATGCCAATGTGCCCTGCGCTACGCCCTCCGAGGCCGGGTTCCGCAAGACCGAGGCCGATGGTAAGGATTATTGCGAGCTGCCGCGCTTCCGCGAGACGTTGCCCAACGGCGTCAGCTACGACACGATCGACGACGGTTATAATCCTGGAGTCCCGGACGATTATCCGGAGATCACCGTGCCAGAGGGCCATGTCTTCCTGATGGGCGACAATCGCGACGAATCGGCGGACAGCCGCGTTCCCGAAGCGAATATGGGTCTCGGCGGGCCGGTACCGTGGGAGAATATCGGCGGCCGCGCCGAGTTCATCACTTTCTCCTATGACGGTTCGACCAGCTATTTTAACCCGATCAGCTGGTTCAGCGCGCTGCGGCACGGCCGGGCGGGTACCAGCCTGCGACCACAGCGCGGCAAGTAAGGGAGGCGGTCAGGGGATGGCGGACAAGGCGGCGAGCGGAGGGTGGAAAGCCGAGCTCAAGAGCCTTGCCGGCATGGTCCTCGCGATCCTGCTGGTGTGGACGTTCGTCGCGCGGCCCTTTTACATCCCGTCCGAATCGATGATGCCAACGCTGCTCAAGGGCGACCGGCTGGTCGTGACCAAATATCCCTACGGCTATGATTATGCCTCGCTGATCCTGCATCCGCATCCGTTCGGTGGACGCCTGTTCGGGCGCCTGCCGAAGCGTGGCGACATCGTCACCCTCGACCGTGACGGAGAGGACCTGATCAAACGAGTGATCGGCTTGCCCGGGGACCGGATCGAGGTCAGGCAAGGCGTGATCATCCTCAACGGCGTGGCCGTGCCGCGCGTGCGCGAGACTCCGGCGATGCTGCCCATCGATGCGAACCTGCCGTGCGAGATGGGCTATGAGGCAGGGTTCCGCACCGCGGCACCCGACGGCAAGCTCTATTGCGAATTGCCGCGCTATCGCGAAACCTTGCCCAACGGCGCGAGCTACGACACGATCGACATGGGCTATTTTCCTGGTGGGCCCGACGATTATCCCGAAATCACGGTGCCGCCGGGCCAGGTGTTCGTAATGGGGGACAATCGCGACGAATCCGCCGACAGCCGCGTTCCGTTCGATCAGAATGGCCTCGCCGGCCCGATCCCGCTTGAGGCGATCAGCGGCCGCGCGGAGGCGATCACGCATAGCTATGACGGCAACGGGCAGATCTGGAATCCGATCAGCTGGGTGACCGCGCTCCGGCATCACCGTGCCCTCATCAGCCTTCACCCCCAGCAGGCGGCGCGCTGAGCATGGCCCGGCCACCCCGCGAGGCGCCGGGCCCGTCCGATTTTACCAATCCCGCGACCAGCCGCGAAGTGCATCGCGCGGCGGTATGGATCGGGATGGTGGTCGCGGTGGCGCTGATCTGGATGCTGGCCCAGCCGCTGCTGCTGATCATGGGCGGGGTCGTGTTCGCGGCCCTGCTCGACGGCGGCGTACGCCTGCTTGGCAAGGCGTTTCCTCGGCTTGGGCGTGGTCTCCGGCTGGCGATCGTGGCGACGTTTGCGGTCGCCTTTCTCGCCGGCTTTTTCTATCTCGCCGGCAGCCAGCTCACCGGCCAGTTCGAGGCCTTGCGCGCGGTGGTGATGGATCAGGTCGCGCACCTAGTCGATTACGGGCACCGAATGGGCCTGGTGCCGCCCAATGAAGGGGCGAGCCAGATCGGCCAACAATTGGTGGGATCTCTCGGAAAGGTCACCGCGGCCTTGGGTTCGGCGCTCGGCGCGCTGTCCAGCCTGCTGGCAATGATCGTGCTCGGCCTGTTCATCGCGATGGAACCGCGCATCTACGAACGCGGTATCGCCTGGATGCTGCCGCTCAAGAACCGGCAGGACTTTTACCGCACCGCCGACAAGATGGGGCATACGCTGCGCCGGCTGATGGCGGGCAGGCTGGTGGGCATGGCCGTGGAAGGACTGTTCGTCGGGATCGCGCTGAGTTTGATCGGGGTGCCGATGGCGCCCTTGCTCGGCGTGCTCACAGGCTTGCTCGCCTTCCTGCCGACGATCGGCGGCATCGTGTCGGGCTGCCTGATCGTGCTCGTGGGCTTTTCCGCCAGCACCAATATCGGGATCGGCGCGATCATCGTCTATATCGCGGTGCAGACGTTCGATGGGTATGTCGTGGTGCCGATGGTCGCGCGCCGCGCCGTCGATCTGCCGCCGGCTTTGGTACTGGGCGCGCAGCTCCTGTTTGGGGCGTTGTTCGGCATTCTCGGCCTCGCCCTGGCCGATCCGATCGTGGCGATGGTCAAGGTGCTGCTCGAGGAGAAAAGCGAGCTGGCGGCTGAGGACGCGAAGGCGAGTTGATTCTATTCGTCACCCCGGCGAAAGCCGGGGTCCATCTCCGACCGGTTGAGTCTGGCGAAGAGTTCGCGAGATGGATACCAGCTTTCGCTGGCATGATGGAGCAAAGAGGATGGCGTATAGCGCCTGCCCGCTTACATTCCCGGCTGCTGCATCCCCGGCATGCCCTGCGGCATCGCCTCGAAATCGCGCATGGTGATGTCGAATACCAGCACCGAATTGCCCGGGATCGGGCCGTTATCCTGCGGACCGTAGCCGAGCCGCGGCGGGATCCAGACGCGATACTTTGCGCCCCGGGGCATCAGCATCATCGCCTCGGCAAAGCCGGGAACGACCTGGCCGACGGGCAGCGCCACCGGCTGCCCCGGCTTGCTCGCGTCGAACGGGGTGCCGTTGATCAGGGTGCCGCGATATTCGATCAGGGCGACGTCGGCGGCGGTCGGCCTGCCGCCGCTGCCTGCCTGGATCACCTTATATTCGACGCCGTCGGCGGTAGTCTGCACGCCAGTTTTCGTGGCGTTCTGCGCTAGGAACTGCTCGGGCGTTACGGTGGTGAGCACCGCCTTCTGGCTGGCGGTGTAAGCGGCATAGGCGCCGCCCGCCAGAAACAGGGCGACGCCGGCCCATAATGCAACAATCCCGCTCTTGCCCACGGGGCGGAGCGGGACGGCAGTCACGTCTGACATGAAATCAGGCCTTACCGGGCCTGATCGCGCTCGACGCGCTTGCGCTCCAGCTTGCGGGCGCGGCGGACGGCAGCGGCGCGCTCACGCGCACGCTTTTCCGACGGCTTCTCGTAATGACGGCGCAGCTTCATTTCGCGATACACACCTTCGCGCTGCAGCTTCTTTTTGAGCGCGCGCAGGGCCTGATCGACATTGTTATCGCGAACGATGATCTGCATAAAAAACCAATTCTCCAGTACGACTGGCGCGTCCGTCAGCCGGCAATAAAAGAGTGACGCCGCAGGCAAAACCCGCGTCGGGAAGCGGCGCCCCTAACAGCGCGAACCCGATTCTACAAGCCTATAAGGGCGCAGATACGCTTTGGGTTTCATCCGAAGCGGTAGGCCGAGACGGTCCAGCCGATTACATGGTCCTTAAGCTCGTGCCGCGCGGGATCGTCGCCGCCCGCGCCGAGCGCAACCATCAGCGGGAGCAGATGCTCTTCGCGCGGATGGGCGAAACCCGCCTGGGGTAGACTCGCCCAATCGGCGACCCGCGCGCGACGCTGCGCAGGATCGGGATCGGTCACGGCGGCGCTGAGCGCATCGTCGAACGCGTCGGCTTGCCGCGTCACATCCTGCCCGAGAGCGCGCATATTGTGAAAGCTCATACCCGAGCCGACGATCAGCACGCCCTCATCGCGCAAGGCCGAAAGCGCCTGGCCGGCCCGAATGTGCTCGGCCGGATCGAGATTCTTGCGCAGCGATAGCTGGACGGTGGGAATATCGGCGTCGGGAACCGCGACCTTCATCGGAATGAAGACGCCGTGATCCCAGCCGCGCCTGTCATTCTCCGCCACCGCGAAACCAGCGCGCTCGAGCAGGCTTTTGGCGCGTTGGGCGAGGCCGGGCGCGCCGGGGGCGTCCCAGTCGAGGAGATAGGTATGGTCGGGAAAGCCGTGATAGTCGAACAGCAGATCGGGTTGCGCGCCGGTATGGACGGTGAAGTCGGCTTCCTCCCAATGGCCCGACACGATCAGGATCGCCTTCGGTTTCTCAGGCAGCGAAGGTAGGATGGAGGCGAGATAGTCGCGCATCCGTGCCCAAGCAGGCGGGCAAGAGCCGTCGGGGTTGAGGAAGAAACAAGGGCCCCCGCCATGGGGGATGAACAGGCTGGGCTGGCGCATATTGCTGCATATGGGGCGGCGTCGGCGCTTTCCAATCCGACGCCTCTTTTATAGGGTGCGGCGATGACCCGCTTCACCGTCAACGGCGTGCCGGTCCATTACAAGATGGACCCGCAGACCCCCGTACTCTGGGCGTTGCGCGACGCGTCGAACCTGACCGGCACCAAATATGGCTGCGGCGCGGGCCAGTGCGGCGCCTGTACGGTGATTGTCGACGGCGTTGCCCGCCGTTCCTGTCAGATCACGATCGGTGCGATCGAGGGTACTTTCGTCACGACGATCGAAGGGTTGAGCGAGGATCGCAGCCATCCGCTGCAGCAGGCCTTCGCGGCGGAGAATGTGCCGCAATGCGGTTATTGCATGTCGGGCGTGCTGATGGCCGCCGCGGCGCTGCTGTCGCATACGCCCAACCCGACCGACGCACAGATGGACGAGGCGATCACCAACCTCTGCCGCTGCGGCACCTATCCCCGCATTCGTCGCGCCATCCGCCGCGCCGCGGAGGCGGGCAAAGGCGGCGAGCCACTTGCCGCGGCGCCACCGCCCGACATCGACCCCGAGGATGCGGCCGCGGCCGTTCCGGCGCTTACGCCCGCTCACAAATGAGGCCGCGCGGCCCGGAAGCTTTCTGAACGCTGACGGATCAATTCAGCCATCGATCACCCCGATGCGTTCAAAAGGACGTTAGCGGAGGCAGGCCATGGGCCAGCAGCCGAGAGGAGAGAGATGATGAAGAGCATGAGAATCGCGCTGCTCGCCGCCGCCGCTTTGGCGGTCCTGCCGGCGGCGGCCTATGCCGATACCAAGGAACAGCCCGACCGGGATCGGGGTGGCCACGCCGACCACGGCAATCGCGGTGGCGGCGATCAGGCGCGGCCCGCGCCCCCGCAGGCGCAGCCGCGCGGATCCGGGATGATGGTGATGCCGCGCGGCGGACCCGATGGCGGACGGCCGAGCCTGCCGCCACAGCAGGCCCAGCCGCCGCAGCCCCAGAATCGCGGCGGCTGGCAAGGCGGCTGGCGCGGTCCGGGTGCGCAGGGTCGGGGTGACGTTCGTGTCGAACGGCCGATGCCGGTGCCGGGCGCCGACACCGGCCAGGCGCGTGCACAATGGCGGCAGGAGGATCGTGGTGGCGCCCAGCAGAATGCAGGCCGTGCCAATGACGATCACCGCTGGGGCAATGGCCGTGGCCAATGGGATGGCGGCGATCGCCGTCCGGGCAACGACGACGGTCGGAACGGCGACCATCGTTGGGACAACGGCCGCAACCAATGGAGTGGCGGTGATCACCGCTCCGGCAATGACGACGGTCGCAATGGCGATCATCGCTGGGATGGCGGTCGCGACCACGGCAACGATCGCGGCGACCATCGGTGGGACGGACGTCCCAATTCGGGCGGATCCTGGAACGGTAACCACGGCTGGAATGGCCGCCCCGGCGGCAACGACCATCGCTGGGATCCGGGCCGGTGGCGCAACGACCACCGCTACGATTGGCGTGACTGGCGCAATGGTCACCGCGATCTGTTCAGCCGGCGCTATTATGCTCCGCGCGGCTTCCATTATCGGTCGGTCTATGCCGGCTTCTTCCTCGAGCCGTTCTTCTACAGCTCGAGCTACTGGCTGGACGATCCCTTCGATTATCGCCTTCCCCCGGTGGAATGGCCGCTGCGTTGGGTCCACTATTACAATGACGCTTTGCTCGTTGATGTAACAACCGGCGAAGTCGTTGACGTCATTCCGAACTTCTTTTTCTAAAAAAACTCGAAGATCCCATTGGCCGGCGCCGTACCTCACGGCGCCGGCCAAGTCTTTCTCTAAGCTGACAATCGCATTCGAAGCCCGTTCAGCGAATCAGGATTAGATCGATTCATGACGAAAGTGCGCAAGTGCTTTCGATCTTAGAAGGGACAGGAAAGGAACAGGATTATGCGTAAAGCCATGCTTGCAGGCCTTCTGGCCGCCACATTGGTCCCGACCATCGCCCAGGCGCAAAATGCCGAGCTGCGGCACGACCGTCGCGATCTTCGCGACGAACGGCGCGACGTCGCCCGCGATTATCGTGATGGCGCCTCGATGCATCAGATCCGCGAGGATCGGCGCGACGTGCGTGACGCCCGCCGCGACTATCGCGACGACTGGCGCGACTATCGCGGCCGGCATCCCGATTTCTATCGCGGCCCGGCCTGGATCGGCCCGCGCGGCTATCGCTGGCATCCGGTGACGCCAGGCTATCGGTTCGATCCGGTCTTCTATGACCGCCGTTACTGGATCGACCCCTATCGCTACCATCTGCGCCCGGTGCTCGGCTACCAGCGCTGGGTCCGCTACGGCCGCGACGTGGTGTTGATCGATATGCGCAGCGGCCGCGTGATCGAGGTCAATAACGGCTTCTTTTTCTAAGTTTCACAGCGTGTTGCATTGCGTATCGTAACAAGGGAGGCTCGGGGCGGGAAACCGTTCCGGGCTTTCTATCCTGCGCGAAACGGCGGGAGATCAGATCCGCCCGAACGGCAGATATTTCCTCGCGAGCAAAGCCGCGGTGCGGCCGTCGCCCGATCGCAGCGGGATCAGTACCAGCTGTGCCGCACGTTTCGCGATCCGATCGAGCGGGGTCGAGGCGGGCGCAATCGCAGCCTGCTCTGCGAGGGTACGCGCGGTAGCGACATCGTAGGGGTTGAGCCGAATCCGCATCAGCGCCGCGAAACCCGTAAAGAAAGGCCGTCCGCCGCCGAGCGCCACGGCCTTATCCAGTTCGGCCACGCCGACATCCTTTCTCCCGCCCAGCAACGTCGCCGCGAAGAAACCGGCATCCACCGTGTCCAGGTGCCAGGTCGCGATCGCGAGATGCGCCTCGGGATCGCGCGGGTTGGTTGCAAGGAAGGCTTCGAAGATGCGCCGCGCCGTCTTCGCGTCGCTCGGCGAACGGAGCAGGTGGCCGCGGTCGCCGATCGCGACGCCCCGCTGCATTTGCGCTTCCCGGTCCTGGGGGTCGTGCGCGAGGATCGCCTCGGACGCAGCGAGGCCCTGATTGATCAGGCTGAGCGCGGTCGCCTTGTCGTCGATCAGGAACGAGGCCTGCGTCAGCATTTCCCGCGGCGTCGCCGCCGTTGCCGGGCACGCCCAGGCGAGCGCCAGGCCGATCAGCCCTGCCCCCAGAGCGTTTCTCATTTTATCCATGGGGTTGGACAAAGCTTCGCGCCCCCAAACGATCCCTCAATCGCCCGCCAGGGCTTCGGCGATCAGCCGGCGGCTATTGTCGAGGCCAAAGAGCGCGATGAAGCTGCCCATGCGCGGACCCTGTTCGGAACCGAGCAGCGTCTCGTACAATGCCTTGAACCAGTCGCGCAGCCGCTCCTGCCCGTAATAAGCCTTGCCAACTTCATAGACTTCATTCTGCGCGGTGGCGGCGAGATCGTCGCTGCCGGCAAGCCCGGCCAGGCGCGCATCGAGATCGCGGAGCGCGGCCGCCTCCTCCACGGTCGGCGCGCGGCGCTGGAGCGTCGGCGCGACATAATCGCGATGATAAGCGAGCGCATGGCCGATCAGCGCATCGAGCGCGGGATGCTGCGTGCCCGGGCGATAGGCCTCGAGATAATCGCGCACGACCTGTTGGTCCGCCTCCCCGATCACGCCAACCAGGTTGAGCAGCAACCCGAAGCTGACCGGCAGAACCTCGCCCGGAACGTCGCCATTGTGGATATGATGGACGGGATTGCCGAGCTTCTGGGGCAGCCCCTGGTCGGGATAGTCGCCGACCGACTTCCAATAATCGTCGATCGCGCGCGGGATCACGCCGATGTGGAGCGCCTTGGCGCGCTTGGGTTCGCGATAGGCGAAATAGGCCAGGCTTTCCTGGGGGCCGTAGGTCAGCCATTGTTCCAGGCTGAGGCCATTGCCCTTGGACTTGGAGATCTTCTCGCCATGCTCGTCCAGGAACATTTCGTAATTGAAGCCCTCGGGCGGCCTGGCGCCGAGAACGCGGCAGATCTTCGACGATTGGGTTACCGAATCGATCAGGTCCTTGCCCGCCATCTCGTAATCGACGCCGAGCGCGACCCAGCGCATCGCCCAGTCGACCTTCCATTGCAGTTTGGCCGCGCCACCAAGCGCAGTGGTGGTGTGGGTGTCGCCGTCGGGCGTGGTATAGCGGATCAGGCCTGCGTCGGCGTCGACCACCTCGACCGGCACCTGCAGCACGATGCCCGTACGCGGGTCGATCGGCAGCACGGGCGAATAGGTCGCCTGCCGCTCGGCTCGCAACGTCGGCAGCATCACGCCCATGATCGCGTCATAGTGGTGTAGCACGTTGCGCAGCGCGTCGTCGAAGCGGCCGGTGGTGTAATAATCGGTTGCGGACGCGAATTCATAGTCGAAGCCGAAGCGGTCGAGGAAATCGCGCAGCATCGCGTTGTTGTGATGCGCGAAGGATTCGAACTTGCCGAACGGGTCGGGGATGCGCGTCAGCGGCTTGCCGAGGTGCTGGGCGAGCATTGCCTGGTTGGGGACATTGTCCGGGACCTTCCTGAGGCCGTCCATGTCGTCGCTGAACGCGATCAGGCGGGTCGGCACATCCGCCAGCGATTCGAACGCATGGCGCACCATCGTCGTGCGCAGCACTTCGTTGAAGGTGCCGATATGGGGCAGGCCCGAGGGGCCATAGCCGGTTTCGAACAGGACATGGCCTTTGGCGGGCATGCCTTCCGGATAACGGGCGAGCAGCTTGCGCGCCTCCTCATAGGGCCATGCCTTGGACGCGAGCGCGGTATCGCGCAGTTCGTTTGCCATTTGTTCCCGGATCACTTAACTCTGTAAGGCTGCGCCTTTACGGGGCACAGTCGCGCGTGGAAAGCGGAGTCGTAGAGCAGACAATGGACATTGCCCCGTCCGATACCAGCCTGCCCATTCCCTACGTCCGGCGGCTCGACCCGATTGCGGAAGAGACATTCTATGTCGCGCGGCCCGGCATCCGGGCGATTCCCCCGGGCGCGGGGACGGTGACCGTCTTCGTCGGGCTGCAGGCCTTCACGCTGACCGGCTTCCTCTGGGCGATCTGGTGGCCCAAGCCATCGAGCACGAGTGATTACATCTTCTCGATCAGCGCGACGGCGGTGCTGGCGGCGCTGGTTATGCTGATAATCGGGGTGCTGATGCGACGCTATCCGGGCTTCGTGCTCGCGGTTCTGCGCTCGCCCTTCATCAACCTCAAGGTTACCGACCGGCGGTTGCTGTGGACGCTGCCATGGATGAAAGAGCCGCTGATCGAGATCGGGCGCGAACGCATTCTGGGTGGTCTTCTCGGCAATCTCGACCATCGCGGCAACGGTCCGGCGGCGGTGGTGCTGGTCCCCGGGGACCCTTGCGCCGACATTGACGGCAATATCCATTTCGACCGCCTGCCCGACGCCGCCGCATTCGTGGCGGCGCTCGAGCGCTGGTGAGCGCGCTCCCACCGCTTCCCGCATTGCACGCGACGCATGGCGGGATCTGGCTCGCCACGGCGGAAGGCACGCGTGTGCTTGGCCGGGGCGAGGCGATCAGCTTCGCGTCCGAAACGCCGACCTTACTGCTCAACGCGCCGATGGTGGCGGCGCGGTTGGGGCTGAGCGAGCTTTCGGGGCTCGATCTGCTCGAACTCTATGCCTTCGTGCATCCCGCGCGCTTCGTGGTGCCGACGCCCGCCGGCATGGCGCGCGCGCTCGGCCTCGAATCGCCCAAGGAGGATGCGCTTGCCGCGGCCTTCCTGCGCGAGGCGGCGGGTGCCTTGCTCGCGCGGATGGGCGACAAGGACTGGCCCGAACGCGAGGGTGCCTGGACCAGCGCGCAGTCGCTCGGCCGGCTGCGTTGGCCATGGGCCAGCCTGGTGGCGCCGCTGATCGAGACGCCTGTGCAAAGCGAACGCTGGCTCTTCTCCAGGCTGCCGCAATGGGAGGAAAGCGGGCCGCGCCCCGATCCGCGCCCGTATCGGCTCGACGAGGAGGAGACGCTCGCGCGGCTGGCGCAATTGGTCGGCCGCGACGCCGAGGCGCGCGAGGGGCAGAAGGCCTATGCTATCGCTGCCGCGCGCGCCTTCGATCCGCGCGACGCGGCGGGGCGCCCGCATCTGGTGCTAGCGGAGGCCGGGACCGGGATCGGCAAGACGCTCGGCTATCTTGCCCCGGCATCGCTCCACGCGGCGCATGCGGGCGGGCCGGTCTGGGTGTCGACCTACACCAAGGCGCTGCAACGCCAGCTCGCGGCGGAAAGCGCGCGCCTCTTCCCCGACGATGCCGTGCGGCGCGAAAAGGTGGTGATCCGCAAGGGCCGCGAAAATTATCTCTGCCTTCTGAACCTGGAGGATGCGCTGCAGGGCGGCTTCCAGAATCGGGCGGCGGTGCTGGCGCAGCTGGTCGCGCGCTGGGCGGCCTATTCGCGCGATGGCGACATGATCGGCGGCGATCTGCCGGGCTGGCTGCCGACATTGTTCCGCCGCGCCGGCTCGACCGCGCTCACCGACCGGCGTGGCGAATGCGTTTACGCCGGCTGCCCCCACTACCGGAAATGCTTCATCGAGCGCGCCAGCCGCGCCGCCGACGAGGCCGATCTGGTGATCGCCAATCATGCTTTGGTGATGATCCTCGGATCGCGCCGGATGGACGAAGGCCGCCCGCTCGCACGGATCGTGTTCGACGAAGGCCATCATCTGTTCGACGCGGCGGATTCGACCTTTGCGGCTGCCTTGACCGGACAGGAGACGATCGAGCTCAGGCGCTGGATATTGGGCCCCGAAGCCAAGGCGCGCGGACGGCGACGCGGGCTCGCGGCGCGGTTGCTCGACGTCGCCTCCTATGACGAGGAGGGGCATCGCGCGATCGAGCAGGCGAGCGCCGCCGCGCGCGAATTGCCCGGCGACGGCTGGCTTGGGCGGCTGGCGGAGGATCTGCCGCTGGGGCCGATCGAGACGCTGCTCGCCGCCGTCCGCAACACGACCTACGCCCGCGCCAGCGCTGCCGATGCCGGCTACGGGATCGAAACCCATGCCGCCGAACTCGACGTCGGGCTGATCGAGGCGGCCGCGCCCGCGACCGAAGCGCTGGAGGCTTTGGTCCGTCCGCTCGCGCGGCTGCGCCAGCGACTGCAAGCGGTGCTGGAGGACGGGCCCGACTGGCTCGACAGCGCGGCGCGCGCGCGGGTCGAGGGCGCAATCGCGGGCCTGGTCAGCCGCAGCCAGACCTTGGCCGCCTGGATCGCCTTGCTCGGTCGGCTGGGCGGGCCCGCCGATCCCGATTTCGTCGACTGGCTCGCGGTCGATCGCGTCGACGGGCGCGAATATGATATCGGCCTTCACCGCCATTGGCTCGACCCGACCCGGCCGCTCGCCGAGACTGTGCTCAAGCCGGCGCATGGCCTGATCGTGACCTCGGCGACCTTGCGCGGTGGCGAGGATTGGGACGTGGCGGAGGTGCGGAGCGGCGCCAATCATCTCGACAAGGCGGCAATCCGCTTCGCAGCGCCCTCGCCCTTCGATTATGCCACCCAGGCCGAGGTGCTGATCGTCACCGATATCAAGCGGGGTGACACCGCGGCGCTCGCGGGCGCCTATGCGCGGCTGATCGAGGCGTCAGGCGGCGGCGCGCTCGGCCTGTTTACCGCGATCCAGCGGCTGAAGGCGGTCCATGCGCGCATCGCCGACCGGCTCGCGCGCGAAGGGCTGCCGCTCTACGCGCAGCATGTCGATCCGATCGATACCGGGACCTTGGTTGACATCTTCCGCGACGATCCGCGCGCGAGCCTGCTCGGCACCGACGCGCTGCGCGACGGCGTCGATGTGCCGGGCGATTCGCTGCGGCTGGTGGTAATGGAAGGAATACCCTGGCCGCGCCCGACCGTGCTCCACGGCGCAAGGCGTGCCGCCGGCGGCGGCACCGCGTTCGACGACCGGCTGATCCGCGCGCGGCTGGCGCAAGCGTTCGGGCGGCTGATCCGGCGCGCGGACGACAGGGGCACCTTCGTGCTGCTTTCGGCGGCAACGCCGTCGCGCCTGCTCGATGCTTTCCCGCCCGGTGTGAACGTTGCGCGCGTGACATTGGACGAAGCGGTGAGGCGGGTGTCACAGCGCCTTCCTTCTGTCGCATCTTTACGCCATCAGGCGGAGGGAGAGACGATCGCGAGGTCCGAATGAAGCGGCTGATGCTGCTCCGCCACGCAAAATCGGGTGACGACGGCGGTGTCGCGCGCGATTTCGACCGACCCCTGAATGCGAAGGGGCTCCGCGCCGCGCGCGCGATCGGGCGCTATATGCGCGATCAGGCGTTGAGTTTCGATGCGGTGATTGCGTCCCCCGCCATACGCGTCACCGAGACGTTGCAGGAGGTGGAGACGGTCTATGGTCTCGGTCTGAGCCCGCATTGGGACAAGAGGCTCTATCTCGCCACGGCCGACGAATTGCTCGACGCGGTCCATCGCGCGCCGGTGCAGGCCAGGACGATTCTGCTGGTCGGGCATAATCCCGGGCTGGAGCAGCTCGTGCTGCGGCTCGTGCCGCCCCGCGCGGAAGGCGACGCGCGCGGCGAAGTGGAGATCAAATATCCGACCGCGAGCCTGGCCGAAATGGCGTTCGCGGTCGATCGCTGGGATCAGGTCGCGGATGGCGGCGGCGATCTGGTCCGCTTCGTGCGGCCGCGCGACCTCGATCCCGAACTGGGACCCGATTACGCATGACCGCGCTCACGCTACGCCGCGCCGAACCCGCCGATGCCGCGCGCCTGTCCCTGCTCGGAGGGGCGACCTTCCTCCACAGTTTCGCGCACGATCATCCGGGCGATGCCATCGTCACGCATGTGGACGATTACCATTCGCGTCCCTGGTATGCGCGCCTGCTCACCGATCCGCAGAGTGCAACCTGGATATTGGAAACCGAGCTCGGGGCGCCGGTCGGCTATGCTATGATGACCCCACCCAAGCTCGATTGTCCGACCGACGCCGGCGACCTGGAATTGAAGCGCATCTATCTGCTCGGGCCATTCCAGTCGGGCGGCTGGGGCGTGAAATTACTGAATGCGGTCGAGGCGGAGGCGCGGGCCCGGGGTGCGCGGAGGCTATTGCTGTGCGTCTACAGCGCTAATCATGCGGCCCAGCGTTTCTATCGGCGCCACGGCTATGCCGACACCGGTTGTATGCAAAAGTTCATGGTCGGCGAAGTCGAATTCGAGGACTTCATCTGGGCCAAGTCGTTGGATATCGGAGCCTGAAATGTTGCGCCCCGTCACCTTCGGGGATGACGGGGCGCTCCGTTGCCGGGGACCTCAGCCCGCACCAGGCAGCGGACCCCGCCGCCTTCCAAACCCTTATCAGGCCCGATCCGTTCCCTTTCGGGTAAAATGCGGGAATCCCGCCGCCCATGCTTGTCTGGCGCCGAATGAAACGCGTCGGGCTCGGCTAGGCCCGTGTTACCCGCTTTGCGTGCTCAAAATGCTGCCAGCCGATCTCGACGAGGCGAGCCCGTGCGATCCTGGCGGAGTCTCGTCCGTCCGCGAGCAGGACCAGTTTATAGAAGCCGTGGTTTCGGACGATCGCCAAGCTCGATGCAATCCCGGTTGTGTGCCCCGCAATCAAGTTCAGGGCATGGCGAGCATTAGCAGCGGCCCTGAACGCACCAACCTGAATCCGAACGACTTTGGATTGCTTGACGTGGGGGAGCGAGGGCGATTCCGGCGCCGCATGCCAAATCCGGGCGGCCGGCAATGCTGCCGCGACCTGGACGCTTGGCGGACTCTCGCTTGAGGCGCTCGCGATCATTGGAGGGGAGGGAGAAGAGACATCCTGCGGCGGAGCGGTGTCGTCCATCATCGCCAACTTGGCCTTCGCTTCTGGGGAGCCCTCGGCGGCTGCCTTCCTCATAAGCACGGTAGCAAGGATCAGGTCCTGGTCGGCCCCGTCGCCCGTATAATAGATGGCCGCCAGCAGCGCGGTGGCGCCGGCATGATTGTGCGACGCGGCCAGCGTCAGCCACGGCACGGCATCCCGCGACTGCCGCATATTCACGAGAAGTGCACCCAGCGCGGCTGCCGAAGCGACATCGCCCTGGCGCGCCGCCCGCATGTACCAATTTCGCGCCTCAAGTTGGTCGGCCTCGACCGAGCGGCCGAGTCGGTAAGCCTCGCCCAGCAAATATTCGGCGTGGGGGTCGCCCGCGTTGGCCGCCTCGATCGCTGACGCGAAAGCTTCGCGATAGGCGCCCTTGTCCCAAAGCGCTTGCGCATTGGGAATGGCAGCGGGGGCTGCGCAGGCCGTCATGCAGACAACCAGGATGAGGCCCATTTTTAGCACTCCACCCCGCTAGCATCGCGCCGGTTAATAGATCGTAACCGTAACGATGTGCCGAAGACCGAGTGTGCATATGCCGGCGCGCGTGGGGGCTGAAAACAGCCCGGGCCCTCAAGCAGTCGGATTTTCTGCTGGATGCCCCGTGAGGATTCGAACCTCAATTGACGGAGTCAGAGTCCGTAGTCTTACCTTTAGACGACGGGGCATCAATGAAGGCGCGCGAGATAGGCAAGGCGGTCGGGCCTGTCAACGGATCGGCGCCGCCCTTGCCGGTTAGGGCGCTTTCGGACTAATCAGAGCCCAAGTACCGGCGGCCTGTGGCTGATTCCCGGAGAACATAAGAGACGATCGATGGTTGAGCGTGCGCAGAATGCGGCGCAGGCGTCCGGCGCGAATCGTCGGGCAGCGGCGCCCCCGCCCCGCACCCCGCGGGCCTCGGCGATGCGTGGGACTTATGCCGCTCTCGATCTGGGCACCAACAATTGCCGGCTTCTGATTGCGCGCCCGGCGGGCGATGGCTTCATCGTGATCGACGCTTTTTCACGCATTGTGCGGCTTGGCGAGGGTCTCTCGAAATCGGGCCAGCTGAGCGATGCGGCGATGGATCGCGCGGTGGCTGCGCTGAGCGTCTGCGCCGAGAAACTGAAAAGGCGTAATGTCACTTTGGTACGCTCGGTCGCGACCGAGGCATGCCGCCGTGCCACCAATGGTGGCGAGTTCGTCGCGCGCGTGCTCGCCGAAACCGGCATCCGCCTGCAGATCATCACAGCCGAGCAGGAGGCCCGGCTGGCGGTGATGGGCTGCCATGCCTTGCTCGAGCCGGGTACCGGGCCGGCCCTCGTGTTCGATATCGGCGGTGGATCGACCGAGCTGGTGCTGCTCGACGACAATATCGGCGAGGAAAGCGATGGCGCCCCCTATGTTGGCGACTGGTTCTCCGCGCCATGGGGCGTGGTGTCGCTGAGCGAGAGCGAGCCGCATATCGGCGATGACGAAGCACAATTGCGCGCCGCCTATGACCGGATGCGCGCCCGGGTGAGCGAGGCGTTCGCGCCGTTCGCGGCGACGCTCAAGGAACGCGGCTTCGGCGACGGGGGCCGGCTGCTCGGCACGAGCGGCACGGTCACCACGCTCGCCAGCCTGCACCTTAATCTGCCCAATTATGACCGGCGCGCGGTCGACGGGCTGATCGTGCCCGCCGAATCGATGCGCGCGCTGAGCCAGCGGCTCGCCGGCATGAATGTCTCGCAACGCGCCGAACTCGCCTGTATCGGCAACGAGCGCGCGGACCTGGTTGTCGCCGGCTGCGCAATCCTGGAGGCGATTTTGGATTTGTGGCCGGCCGAACGGCTGAGCGTTGCCGACCGCGGCATTCGCGAAGGCATATTGCGCAGCCTGATGGCGCACGAGCTGCGCAAATGAGCCGCGGCGGATCGGGTGGGCGCGTGCGCGTCCGCACCGGGCGCGGTCGCACCGCGGCCTCGACGCGCTGGCTCGAACGGCAGCTGAACGACCCCTATGTCCGCCGCGCCAAGGCGGAGGGCTATCGGAGTCGCGCGGCCTACAAACTGCTCGAACTGGACGAGCGCTTCGGGCTGCTGAAGGGGGTCAAGCGCGTGCTTGATCTCGGCATCGCACCGGGCGGCTGGAGCCAGGTGGTTCGCCGCGTCCAGCCCAAGGCGCAGATCGTCGGGATCGATCTGCTGCCGACCGATCCGATCGAGGGGGTCGTGATCCTGCAGATGGATTTCATGGACGATGCGGCGCCCGCGATCCTCGCCGAGGAGCTGGGCGGCAAGGCGGAGCTGGTTCTGTCCGATATGGCCGCCAACACGGTCGGCCATCAGCAGACCGATCATTTGCGCACCATGGGTCTGGTCGAGGCGGCCGCCTATTTCGCGGGCGACGTCCTCGCGCCGGGCGGGGCCTTCGTCGCCAAGGTGCTGGCGGGCGGCGCGGACCATGATCTGGTCGCTTTGCTCAAGCGCATGTTCGCGACGGTGAAACATGCCAAGCCGCCTGCAAGCCGCAAGGATTCGTCGGAGTGGTATGTGATCGCGCAGGGTTTCAAGGGGATACCGGCGGAGGTAGCGGACGAACCGGCATCCTGACGGGATCCGGTTGTCCGTTTGAATGGAAAAAGACCTCAAGATCAATCCAGATCGAAGACTGCTCCCCGCGCCTCGCCGCCCAACTCTTCGGCGCGATGCCAACTGACCCAAACGGGTTCAGCAACAAAACCGCCGGCCAAGAGTGCACCCAATAAGCACTTCGCAAGCCAATCCTCAGCAGGAGCAAGAGGATGGCTTCTCACAAAGCAGTCCATGCGTGAGTGTGTGTTGTATCCTTCGGCTCCGATATTGGGCAGCGTGATAAAATAGCGCCCAATCGGAGTCGACATGGATCCGCCATGCGAGTTTCGCGCGATGTGAAAGATTTGGCCGGTCCGGAAATTGCCGTCGGCATCGGACTGAACGTAAAAGTTCGGGTCTATTTGGACATCGGGTACCATCAGATCTTTATTCCCCGATCAGATGCAGCACCACGTTCCGCCGATGCGACCGGCGGCGATGTTCGAACAAATAGATCCCCTGCCAGGTGCCCAGCACCAGCCGGCCATTCACCAGCGGAATCGTCAGCGAGACCTGGGTGAGCGCTGTCTTGAGATGCGCGGGCATGTCGTCCGGGCCCTCATCGTCATGCTCGTAAAGCGCGGGATCCTCGGGCGCGATCCGGCCGAAGAAGGCGATGATGTCGTCCTTCACCTCGGGTGCGGCATTTTCCTGGATCAGGAGCGAGGCGGACGTGTGGCGGCAGAAGAGGGTGAGCAGGCCATCGTCCATCGCCTGCTCGCCGACCCAGCGCGCAACCTCGCGCGTGATCTCGTACAGCCGTTGCCCCGCTGTCTGGATATCGAGCGCGGTCGACGCCTGGCGCATCGGCTCAGGCGGCCGCCAGCAAGGTCGCGCGCACGCCCTTGTGGGCGGGATCGTAATCCACCGTGGATTTGAGCGTCGTCGCCATCGCGTTGATCAGTTTGGAACCGAGGCCGGTGCCCTTGACCGCTCCGTCCGCGGGCATGCCGACTCCGTCATCCTCGATCCGCAGCAGGAACTTGTTGCCCTGCGCCCTGAGTTCGACCCGGACCTGGCCCGTCTCGTGAGGGCCATACGCATATTTGCACGCGTTGGAGACGAGCTCGTTGACGATCACGCCGACCGCGACCGCCTTGTCGGTAGCGAGCGCGAGCGGCTCGGCGTAGAGCGATAAAGCGCGCGGTGCTTCGGGGGTCGACCAGGTTTCCTCGAGGTCTGTCAGCAGTGAGCCGAGATAGTCGGCCATGTCGACCTTGTTGACCGAATTCCCCGTATAGAGGCGACGATGGACCTGCGCGATCGCGGCGATGCGGCGTTGCGTGTCATCCAGAGCGGCCCGCGCCTCTTCATTTCGGACATTGCGCGCCTGCATATAGACGAAGGCGGAGACGAGCTGGAGGCTGTTGGCGACGCGGTGGTTGACCTCGTGCAGCATCGCCTCGAGCCGTTCATGACTTTCGCGCAGGCGCGCTTCTGCCTGCTCCCGTTCGGCATGCATCCGTACCCGCGCAATGCCGTTCTCGATCGCACGCGCAAGAAGGTCGAAAAAGTCTTCGCCAACGGTCTTCACCACATAGTCGATCGCGCCCGCCTTGAGCGCCGCCACCGCAACCCGGCTTTCCTCCGATCCGGTAACATAGATGGCCGGCGGCGGATCGGGCAGCTGGTGCAATTGCTGGAGCGTGGCGAGACCGTCCTGGCCCGGCATATAATGATCGACTGCGATCAGGTCGTACTGCGCCCTCTCCGCCATCGCGACACCTTCCTTGCCGCCGAACGCGCAATCGATCTGGAAACCGCGGCGTTCGAGCGCGCGAGAGACGAGCCGGCGAAGACCTTCGTCATCGTCGATATAGAGGATGCGCGGGGCGTCGCCGCCGTCAGCCATTCGCCTCGGGCAGATCCGGAACCTGGATCACCGATAGGAAGAGGCCGAGCTGACGGATCGCATCCGCGAAGCTTTCGTAATTGACGGGCTTGGTGATGTAGACATTGCAGCCGAGGTCGTAGCAGCGCTGGATCTCAATCTTGTCGTCGGTCGTGGTGAGCACGACGATGGGCGTGCGCTTCAATGGATTCCCCTCGGCCTTGATCCGGCCAAGGATATCGGCGCCGCTCATGTCGGGCAGGTTGAGGTCGAGCAGGATCAGCGCCGGGCCATTATGGGTCGGCCCGTCGGGAGCCTCCTCAAGATATTCGAGCGCGCTGGTGCCGTCTGTAAAGTGGCGGATGTCGTTGGAGATGCCGGCGCGCCGGATATTTTTCTCGATCAGGCGCGCGTGGCCCTGATCGTCCTCTATCATGATGATGTTGACCGGCTGGTGACTGTTCATCTCAAGCCTCTTGCTCCGCAACGAACGCGACCGGCAGGTTGATCCGGAACGTCGCCCCCCTGCCCAGTTCCGAGTCGACGCTTATCGTCCCGCTAAGGCGATACGCCAAGGCACGGGTGTGCGCGAGCCCGATCCCCTCACCCGGCTGGTCTTGCACGCCTGAGCGGCGGAACAGATCGAAGATGCGCTCATGATCCTTCCGCTCCACGCCCCGGCCATTGTCGGCGATTTCAAAGATCGCGCGCTGATTCTCGGTGCGGCCTCGTACCTCGATCCGGCCCCGGCGGCCTGGCGACATATATTTGATCGCGTTCTCGACGATATTGCCCAGGATCTGTTCGATCGCGAGCTGGTCGTTGACGATGGTCGGCAGCTTGGGGTCGATCGAGAAGTCGATCTCCTTCTCGTCAAGTTGGTGGCGATGCGAATCCGCAATGCTCCGGAATATGGCATTCATGTCGAGTTTCTCGGGCGTGATCTGGCGGCGGCCCTCGCGCGACAGACGTAGGATCGCGTTAATCAGACGATCCATTTTTTCGGTCGACGTGCGGATAAAGTGGATCGCCTCGGGTAGATCCTCGTTTACCGCGATCCGGACGCCTTTGTCCGCCAGATGTGGTGCTTCCGCGTCGATCTTGTCCATCATCGCTCGGAGCCTTTGGCCCGTACTTTCGAGTTCCGAGGTGAAGCCCATCACGTTGACGAGCGGGGATCGCAGATCGTGGCTCACGATATAAGCGAAGCGCTGGATCTCGTCATTGGCCCGCTGAAGGTCGATGGTGCGCTCGCGCACCGCGCCCTCAAGATCCGAGTTGAGCAGGCGCAGCTGATCGCGCGACGCAGCGAGGCTGCGCGTATAGCCCAGGATCACCCAGATCGATCCGGCGCCCACCAGCACCAACATCGCCCCTGCGACGGCGACCGTGACATAGAATAAGCGGATCGATCCGGCCGTGGCGGCGTCGCGGATCGCGAGTAGCCTATTCTCTTCGTCGTTCATCACCGCGGCCTGCGCGCGCAGGACCGTTATGGCGCGCCGCCCGACGCTGTTCCGGAACAGGCGCACGCCCTCATCGCGCCGTCCGCTGCGGACAAGCGCGACCGACTGGTCCATGAATGGGAGGTCGCTCCGCGTGAGCGCGATCAGGCGCGCGACATTGGCCTGTTGGCGCGGATTGTCATTGGTGAGATCACGGATGCGCGCGAGCAAAGGGAAAAGGCCCTTGCGCGCTTTATAATAGGTTTCCGCATGCGCCGCGACGCCCGTGAGGAGATAGCCCCGGCGCCCGGTTTCGGCGCGTTCCATCGTCGCCAGGAAGTCCGCGATCGCCCGTTCCGCCTGAAACGTGTGGTTCACACGGCTGGAGTGGAACTGGTTTTCCCGCACCGAATGATAGGCGGCTAGGCCGGTGGCGAGCAGCGCAAGAAAGCCGAGCGTAATCCCGCCGATCACCAGCCGGTTGAACCAGGCGTCCGAGACCGCCATATTCTTGAGCGACAGGCGCACTATCGCTGGATACTGGCACGGCGCGCGATTTCAAGGCTTTGACCTAGGTCACAGGACGATCTCGAAACAGGCGCCCTGGCTGCTTTGGCCCAGCGCGATCGTTCCGTCGTGCGCGGTGATGATGCGGCGTGCGAGGCTTAGCCCGACCCCCGTCCCGCCCGCTTTGGTGGTGAAGAAGGGCAGGAATATCTCCGCCGCGAGGTCGGGAGGGATACCGGAGCCGTTGTCGCAGATCGTGATCATCGAACGCCCGCCGTGCAGCAGCCGGATCGACAGGGTCATCGCCGGCGCGTCGCTATGCGTTGTCGCCGCTTCTGCTCCATTCTTGAGCAGATTGATCGCGACCTGCGCCAGTAAATCGGGGTCGGCGTCGAGATGCAGGTCGCCGGGCTCGATCGTCACGCCGAGCGGCACCGCGCGGCCCGATTCGGAGGCCGCGAACAGGCGATGCAATTCGTCAGCCCAGGGACGTGCCGCGAAACGCCGCCGCTCGACCACCGGCGCGCGACTGAAGGCGCGATAGGCCTCGACGAAATGCATGATGCCCGCTGCCCGCCGCGCCAGCGTCTCTACTGCAGCGCGCGCATCCGCCATTTCCGGCCGGTCGTCCGGAAGGTCCGCCATCAGCCGCGCCGCGCTTTCGGCGAGGCTGACGACGGGCGTCATCGAATTCATGATCTCATGCGTCAGCACCCGCACCAGATCGGCCTGCGCGGCGAGTTCGACCGCGGACAATTCCTGCTGGATCGGCTGGACCGCGACGATGGCCAGGCTGCGACCCAATCGATCGAGTGCGGCGCGTGACACCATCGCGCGCTGGGCGGCATCGTCGACGCGCAGCGGCACTACCTTGCGGGAGCCTGCACCTCCGCCGCGCAGCGCCGCGACGAGATCGGGGCCATAGCGGGCGAAATCCTCGATCCGGGTGCCGTCGAGCCGATTGAACAATTTGCGCGCGGCCTTGTTGGAGAGCGTGACGCGACCCTCATCGTCGACCAGCAACAGCGCAGCGGGAGATTCGTCGGCGAGCGCGGCATGGATCCGTGCTTCCTCATTGGCCTGGACGCGTTCGGCGCGCAGCTGGCGCATCGCGTCGCCCAAGGCGAGGCCAAGCTCGTCGAAGCCGCCGCCGGCGGTGCGACCGAAACCCTGGTTGAAATCCCCGTATCGGAGTGCTTCGACGAAGCGCGCCACCTCGCGATTGGTACGGCCGATATAGTGATACAGGCTCCACGCCGCGCCCGCGGCGAGCAGTCCCGCGACCAGCCGTGCGGCCGCGAGCCCCGGATGTAGGAGGGCCAGCGCGAGCGCGGCGACCGCAGCCAGAAGCAGCAGCAAGCGCCAGCTGAAGCCGACAGCGAAATTCCGCTCAAAGCCCATGCTTCTCCATGCGACGATAGAGCGAGCCGCGGGTGAGGCCAAGCTCGGCCGCGGCGGCGGAGATGTTGTACGCGTGCTTCTGGAGCGCGCGCTCGATCATCTGCTTCTCGGCTTTGCCTAGGTTGAGCCCGGAATCTGTCGGCGCGATCTGAGGAAGGACCTCCGGCGCGATCCGGATCGATGGCTGCGCACGCGACAACGGGAAATCGGAAATGGTATAAGCGTCGCCTTCCGCGAGGATCACCGCGCGCTCGGCGGCGTGGCGGAGCGCGCGCACATTGCCCGGCCAATCATAGTGTTCGAGTTGTGCAAGTATCGACGCGGGCAGCGCGCGTGCCGGCTTGCCATATTTGCGCGCATAGAGCGCAAGGAAATGTTCGAGCAGCAAGGGCACGTCCTCGGCGCGCTCGCGCAACGGCGGCAACTCGATCTCGACCGTGTTGAGGCGGAAGAGAAGGTCGGTCCGGAATACACCCGGATCTTCGATCTGCTCGGGCCGCAAATTGGTTGCCGAGACGATGCGGATGTCGATCGGGACGGGCTTGTTGGCGCCCACCGGCGTCACCTGGCGCTGCTCCAGCGCGGTCAGCAATTTCGGCTGGAGATGAAGTGGAAGGTTGCCGACCTCGTCGAGGAACAATGTGCCGCCGTCCGCCGCCTGCATCCGGCCGATCCGGTCGGCCCGCGCATCGGTGAAGCTTCCTTTCACATGGCCGAACAACTCGCTGTCGATCAGATGCTCGGCAATCGCGCCTAGATCGACCGAGAGCATCACCTTGCCCGCGCGATGCGAGCGGCGATGGATTTCGCGTGCCACGAGCTCCTTACCGGTCCCGTTTTCGCCCGTGATCAACACATTGGCCTGGGTCGGCGCGGCACGCTCGACCAATGCCAGGACGCGCCGCATTGCGTTGCTTTCACCCAGCAGGGGGATTTCGCCGGAGGCCGGCGACGCGATTGCCTCCGCCTTGGCCTTTTCGACGTCGGTGGCGCGGCGCTGCCTGCGCAAGGCGGCGGCGGTGCGCACTGTTGCGAGCAGCCGCTCATTATTCCAGGGCTTGGAGACGAAATCGGTGGCGCCCTGCTTCATCGCCTCCACCGCGATCTGCACCCCGCCATGTGCGGTGATCAGCACTACTACGGCATCCGGGTCTTTCTCGAGGATGCGGCCGAGCCAGAGGAAGCCCTCGCGCCCGTCGGTCGCGCCGCGCATGAAATTGGCATCGAGCAGGATCGCGTCGGGAGAGCGCTCGGCAATCACCTCCATCGCCTGTGCGGGAGAAAGCGTGGTGACCACCTCGGCGAACAATTCGCGCAGCAGCAGCCGCGCCGCCAGCAGGATGTCGGCATCGTCGTCGATTACGACACACAGATCGAATGCGGGTTTGTCCGCCATCATCACTCCCCGATCAGCTCGTTAGCTATCGGCACCGTTCCAATCAACAAACGTGCCAAACTGTCCGCCCCCGGACGGAAATGTGTCCGGTAGCGGCCACTCGTCATTGGGTGAGACCAAGCGGCGAAGCAGAATATCACAGTAAATCAAATGCCTGGTGGGGTTGGCACGGGCGATGCTGTGTGAATTGGCATCGGCAACCACGCCGATTTGATCCGGGAGTAATGATTATGAGCCGCTTGTCCCCCCTTGCTTTCGCCGTCTCGATGATCGCCACAGGCGTCAGCGTGATGGCCAGTTCGCAAGCCCAGGCCGCGACCTCACGCGTCCGCTACGCCGACCTCGATCTTTCGACCGCTTCCGGCCGTGCGGCGCTGGACGGTCGCATCGACCACGCCGCCCGCACGGTCTGCTGGATCGAGAACGCGAACCTCAGCAGCGCCAGCGCCTGCCGCCGCGAAAGCGTCGCCGACGCCCATGCCCAACTGCAGCACGCGATGCACGACCAGAACGCCCAGATGGCTTCGCGCTAATGGCCTTCTGTCCGCCGCCTGTCCGCACATGGACACTCAAGTGTCCGGAAACGGACAGGCGGAGGTGTGCGCGAACCTTTCGCTTCTGTGAACAGCCTCTGGCACGATCTCTGCTTAGGACTCATCCATGAGCGTTGTCCGCATGAAATCCGATACCGAAGCCAAGTCGCTGTCCGGCGGCATGGACCGCGTCATCGAGAAGAGGAAGCTGCCCGGCTGGGCCAAATATGCGGGTGGCGCGCTCGCGCTGCTGCTGCTCGGGCTGGCCTGGTTCCTGGCGCCGCGCGGCAATACGCAGTCGGTGCAGTCCGATCGCCTTACCATCTCCGAGGTGCGCAACGGCACGTTCGACGATTTCCTGCCGCTCCGCTCGCTCGTGACACCCCTACTCACCGTCTATCTCGATGCGGTCGAGGGTGGCCGTGTCGACAAGATCCTGGTCGAGGATGGCGCTTTTGTGAAGAAGGGTCAGCTGCTGGCGGTTCTGACCAATGCCGACCTTCAGCTTGCCACCCTGCGTTCGCAGACGGACGTGGCGCAGCAGGTCTATAATCTCCAGCTCGCCGAACTTAGCCTTGAGCAGACCCGCTCCGCCAACGAGCAGGCCGTGACCCAGGCCGAAAACGAATATGCCAAGGCCAAGCGCCAATATGATCTGCAAGCCCCGCTCGCGCAGCGCGGATTCGTCGCGGGCAAGGTGTTCGACGACACCCGCGACGATCTCGTCCTGGCGCAGCGCAAGCTGGCGGAAGTGCGCGGCACCAAGGCCGCCGAAGGCCGGCTGCAGACGACGCAGGTGTCGCAGATGCGCGCCACGGCGAACACGCTGCAGGGTGCGCTCGGCATCGCCCGCACCAACCTTGATCAGCTTAATTTGCGCGCGCCGGTCGACGGCCAGCTTTCGGCTTTTTCGATCCAGATTGGCCAGAGCATGAATCGCGGCGAGCGACTTGGCCAGATCGATAGCCCGGGCCACAACAAGCTGCGCGCGCAGGTCGACGAATTCTATCTCGGCCGCGTTCAGACCGGCCAGATCGCGACGGTCGATTATGCCGGCAAGACTTACAAATTGAAGGTCGCGCGCATCTATCCGCAAGTGAAGAACGGTATCTTCGAGGCCGACCTCTGGTTCCTGGGCGACGAGCCCAAGGGCATCCAGCGCGGCCAGACGATGCAGGCCAGGCTGACCTTCGGCGATCCGACGCCCGCTCGGCTGCTGCCCAACGGTGCGTTCTACAACGATACGGGCGGAAGCTGGGTGTTCGTGGTCGCGCCCGATGGCCGCCACGCGATCAAGCGCCAGGTTCGCTTGGGCCGCCGCAACGAGGATTATATCGAGGTGCTCGACGGGCTCGACCCGGGCGAGAAGGTGATCACCTCTCCCTATACCGGTTTCGCCGACAAGGATCGGCTGAACATCACGAATTGAGCCAAGGGGACTAGCCGATGCTGACTCTACGTAATCTTTCCCGGGTCTATCGCACCGACACGGTCGAGACGACCGCGCTCGATTCGATCGACCTTGACATCATGGACGGCGAGTTCGTCGCGATCATGGGCCCGTCGGGATGCGGCAAATCGACCTTGCTCAATATATTGGGCCTGCTCGATAGCCCGTCGTCCGGCTCCTACAAGTTTGGCGAGACCGAGGTAGCCGGGCTGAGCGAGGCGAAGCTGAGCGACGTGCGCAAGCGCCACATCGGCTTCATCTTCCAGAGCTTCAACCTGGTCGACGAGCTTTCGGTGCGCGAAAATGTCGAGCTCGCTTTGCTTTATCACGGCATCGGTGCTGCCGAGCGGCGCGCGCGGGTCGACGCGGTAATGGACAAGGTCGGCGTCGCGCACCGCGCCGACCATCGCCCCAGCCAATTGTCGGGCGGCCAGCAGCAGCGCGTGGCAGTGGCGCGCGCGGTGGTCGGCAATCCCGATTTGATCCTGGCCGACGAGCCGACCGGCAATCTCGATACGCATCATGGCGAGGAGGTTATGCGGATGCTCCAGGCGCTCAATCGCGAGGGCACGACCGTGGTGATGGTCACACACTCGCCGAGCCACGCTGATTATGCGGGTCGCGTCGTCAACATGCTCGATGGGCAAGTGCTCGCCGAGCGCAAGCGCGCGGCCTGACGCGAACAAACTCCTCCGTGGTCAGCGGAGGGACACAGGTGAGGGCCTTCGTGGGCCGCGTCCCTTCCGGCGTGCCGGGCGGCATCGCGGGGGCCCTCATCGAAAATGGGAAGGACGGAGGCGGGCGCGATGTGGCGCAATTATCTGACGATCGCGATCCGGATGCTGGCGCGCAATCGCGTCCAGTCCGCGATCAACATCGGCGGTCTTGCGCTCGGTCTCGCCGGTTGCCTGATGATCCTCAGCTATGTCCGCTACGAACGAAGCTACGATAGCTGGCTCGCCGATAGCGAGCGCGTCTACCAATTCCAGACGACGGTCCATCCGCCCGGCCAGCCGGATGTCCACTCGCAGCTGAGCCCGTTCGCCATTTACGAGCAACTGCCGGCAGCCTTTCCGCAGATCGAGGCGATTACTTCGGCTGCGTCCGGAAAAACGGTCACGGAGCGAGACGGCCAACCGGTCTTCGTCGACGTGCTCACCGTCGATCCTGAATTCTTCAAGGTCTTCAACCTGCCTTTTGCGCACGGATCGGCGGCGACTGCCTTGGCGGACCCCCATTCGATCGTAATGACCGAAAGCCAGGCAATCCGCCTCCTCGGGACCTCCGACGTGCTAGGCAAGATGGTCACTTTCGGCGCGGGGCCGGGCAAGAAGGGTCGTCGCATCACCGGGGTTCTGCGCGACCTTCCGCGCAATAGCAGCCTGCGGCTGGGCTTGTTGGTTCGACGCGACTTCAATCAGGTCCCCCAGGATGCCCGCGGTTGGGGCGTATTGGGCCAGCACCATTATGTGAAGTTCCGGAACCGCGCCGACGCTGCCGCGGTGAACGCTGGGCTGTCCGCGTGGGCCAAGCGCGTGATGACACCGGTGGTGATCAACGGCCAGACGGTGTCGCTCGCGAAAGCGGGCGTGTTCGAATTCACGCTCGCGCCGATCACCGGCGTCCACCTTGGCAAGGCTCAGGAGGGAGCCGAGACGCCGGGCGGAGACCCGCGCGCGCTGGGGACTTTCGCAGTCGTGGCGCTGCTCACGCTTGCCATGGCGGTCGTGAACTTCGTCAATTTGAGCACCGCGCGAGCAATCCAACGCGCACGTGAAGTGGCATTGCGCAAGGTGTTCGGCGCATCCCGGGGGCAGCTCGCCACACAGTTCATGGTTGAAAGTCTGGTGGTTTCCGCGGTTGCAATGCTGCTCGCGCTGACGTTGACCGAACTTTTGATGCCCTGGATAGCGCACGCTGTCGGAGCCGAAATGCGGGTCATCTATCTTGGCGCGCGCGGCATCTTGCCGGTGGTTGCAATCCTTTTCGCAATTACCGCACTGGCAGGCGGTCTTTACCCCGCCTTTGCCGTCAGCCGCGCAAACCCGGCACCCGTTCTCCACACCAATCGCGGATCGACGGAGACAGCTAGCAGCGGCCTGCTCCGCTCGTTGCTGGTGGTCGTCCAATTTGCGATCGCGATCGGCTTGATCGTCAGCACTCTCGTGATCTGGTCGCAGACCCGCTTCGTCGAGCAGGCCGATCCCGGATATCGGCGTGACGGATTGGTACAGATCGCGAATGCCTGGCGCTTCACGCAGGGCAGCGAATATGTCGCAGCGCGCGCGGCCATGCTCGCAATACCCGGCGTGACCATGGCGGGACGCACCAGTCTCGGCCTTGGTTCGGACGACACGTCGCCGCGCCTGACGCGGGCGCCCGGTGCGGGTGAGTATATCACCATGACGCGTGTCGCCGTGGATGCGGATTTCCTCCCGACCACCGGCGCCGAGCTGTTAGCCGGGCGCATGTTCGGCGACCGGGTCGCCGCCGACCGAGCGGACACTGCCGCCCCCGCTGACCTCAAGCGGCGGGGACTAAATGTGGTCGTCAGCCGTTCCGCCGCGGCCAGGTTCGGCTTCAAAGCGCCGCGCGCGGCTCTCGGCCAAAATATCCAGGTTGCGTTCGACGGAATGGATATGGTGCCGGCTACGATTGTCGGCGTAGTAGACGATATCCGTTTCCGTTCTGCGCGCGATCCGATCTCGCCAACCGTCTACATCTACGATCCGACCCAATGCACCCAGGTGCTGGTCCGCTTCCGGGCCGCGAGCCCCAACGCGGTAATGTCCGCACTAAACAGGGTCTGGCGCCGGTACGAACCGGAAATCCCGTTCGAGGCGCAGTTCGCCGACGACATCACCCGTCAGGCCTATGCCGCGGAACGCGGCCGAATGGCGCTGTTCGCTGCCTTTGCAATCATGGGCATTCTGATCGCCTGTCTTGGACTTTACGCGCTTGCTGCGCACGCGGCCGAGCGGCGGACGAAGGAGATCGGCATTCGCAAAGTGCTGGGCGCGACAGTGCTCGACATTGTGCGTCTGCTCGCCTGGCAATTCTCCAAGCCGGTGGTCATCGCGAACCTGATCGCCTGGCCGGTCGGCTGGTGGGCAATGCGCGATTGGCTCAACCAGTTCGATCTGCGCATCCCGCTCACGATCACGCCCTTCGCCCTTGCCGGCGCGCTCGCGCTCGCCATCGCACTCATCACCGTCGCCGGACACACGCTGCGCGTCGCGCGCGTGCGCCCCATCCACGCACTTCGCTACGAATAGGATAGTGTCATGATTCGCAACTATCTCACCGTCGGTCTTCGGGCGCTTGCCAAGAACAAGACCTACGCGTTCATCAACATCGTCGGGCTGGCGCTCGGCCTGGCCGCGGCGGTGCTGATCCTGCTCTATGTCCGCTACGAGATGAACTATGACGCGGCGTTGCCGGGGGCGGACCGCGCCTTCCAGTTCCAGACCTATTACAAGGCGGACAAGAAGGGCACTGAAGAGATGCCCATGCAGATGACCGAGTTCGTCGCGGGCCGCGCATTGGCGAAGGATTTCCCGCAAATCGAGAAGATCGTCTACGTCAAATCCGAACAGCCGGTGGTGCTGCAGGACGGCGTCGCCAAAGTCACCGACGAAGTCCGCATCGTCGACAGCAACATCTTCGACGTGCTCCAATTCCCGTTCGTCCGCGGCAATCCCGCGCACGTGCTGGACGACACCCACTCGCTCGCGATCAGCGAGAGCGAGGCGATCCGCCGCTTTGGCACGATCAACGTGGTCGGTAAGACGCTGACGCTGGGCCTCAACAACGGCAATGTGGATTATCGCATCACCGGCGTGTTCAAGGACATTCCCAAGAACAGTCAGTTCGCTGCCAATATCGTCGCCCGCGTCGATCCCAATACCGAATTCAGCGGGTTTCCCACCTTCATGACGAGTTGGGGCAGCCAGGGAGGCTGGTATTATGTGAAGCTGCGCCCCGGCGCGAGCGCGGCCGACATCAACGCGCAGATTCCCGCCTGGAAGAAGCGCAACATCCCCGACGACGTCACCAATGGCGAACGGTCCAACCAGGGCGATTTCCAGGACTTCGCCTTAGTCAATGTACGCGACGTCCATCTCGGCAAAGGGCAAAGGTTCGGCATCCGCCCGACCAACGACAAGCGCACCGTGCTCACCTTCGGCCTGGTCGCCTTGATGGTGCTGGGCATGGCATGCGTGAACTTCACCAATCTCGCGACCGCGCGTGCCTCGCAGCGGGCACGCGAAGTGGCGCTGCGCAAGGTATTGGGGGCGACGCGGAGCCAGCTGATCGCGCAGTTTATCGGCGAATCGGTGCTGGTCGCAGCGATCGCGATGGTGATCGCGCTGGCTTTGGTCGAATTGCTGCTGCCGACCTTCAACGATTTCCTTAGCGCGCAGATCTCGCTCAATTATTTCGGCGTCGATACCGTGCTGCCATATTTGCTCGGTCTGGTGCTGCTGGTGGGGGCTGCGGGCGGCGTCTATCCCGCTTTCTATTTGTCGCGGTTCGAGCCGGCCCGTGTGTTGCGGGCCAACAAATCGGCGGCCGACGCGCAAGGATCGGGGGCACTGCGCAACGTGCTGGTGATCGGCCAGTTCGCGGTCTCGATCGCGCTCATCATCTGCACGATCGTGATCTACGCGCAAACCGTCTACGCGCGTACCGCCAATCAGGGATATCAGCGCGAGGGTCTGTTCCAGGTGAGCAACCTCGACGCGCAGGGCGTCGACAAGGTTACGATGCGTCTGGTCGATCAGATCCGCCGCCTGCCCGGTGTGCAGGCGGCTGCCGCGACCGGCATCGCGATCCAGCCCAACAACAACAGCATGACCGGTGTCTTCCTGCCCGGCAGCAGCTCGTCGATCAGCATCGGCGACTATACGACGCAGGCTGGCTTCTTCCGCGCGATGGGGATGAAGATACTCGCGGGGCGCGATTTCGACGAAAATCGTCCGCGCGATGATGCGACCACGCCCTTCCCCGTCAACATGGATGCGGAGCGCGCGTTCGCAGCGCGCGGGGCCAATGTCGTCCTGAGCGAAAGCGCGGCGCAGCGGCTGGGCTTCCGCACGCCTGAAGCCGCGATCGGCAAGACAATGACCGCTGGCCTGTCGCTCAAGGAAATCGGTCTGGTGCCCGCCACAGTCGTCGGCGTGGTCCAGGATGCGCGCTTCCGCTCGATGCACGACCCGTTGCAGCCGATCATGTTCCTGATGGCCAAGAACGCCTTCACGCATATCGACATCCGTTATGCCGGCATCGCGCCCAACAAGTTGCGCGGCGAAGTGGAGGGCGTCTGGAACCGGCTATTGCCGCAAGTGCCGTTCCAGGCCGATTTCGCCGACGATATCCTGCGCGGCGAATATAAGGCGGACACAGCGCGCGGGCAGCTTTTCGCGGGCTTTGCCTTGCTGTCGGTGGTGGTCGGCTGTCTCGGCCTGTTCGGGCTCGCCTCCTTTACCGCCGAGCGTCGGACCAAGGAGATCGGGATCCGCAAGGTGCTCGGCGCGCGCACGCGCGACATCGTGCAGCTGCTCGTGTGGCAGTTCAGCCGGCCGGTGCTGATCGCAAATATGATCGCCTGGCCGATCGCCTGGTGGGTGATGCGCGACTGGCTCAACAAATTCGACCAGCGCGTGGGGCTGGGGCCGATGCCGTTCCTGCTCGCAGGCGGGCTCGCGCTTGGGATCGCGATCGCGACGATCGCGAGCCATGCCTTCCGCGTCGCGCGCGCCAATCCAATTTTGGCGCTCAGGTACGAGTAAGCGGCTTCTCGTCATGCCAGCGTCCGCTGGCATCTCAGGAGAAGCGGGACGCCCTCGCATCCCGAGACCCCAGCTTTCGCTGGGGTGACGGAAAGGCGGGGACTTGCGCGCCCGACTCGAACGGGCCACCATCGCGTCAATGCAGCAGAGCGGCGGCATCGTCGAACCCGCCTGTCCGTCCTCGGAACGGATGGTAACCTTACCCGCGAGGCCCGAACCGATCAGGCTCGCTGCCGATCAGACCGCCATCGTCGTGATCGACATGCAGAATGCCTATGCCTCGCCCGGCGGCTATGTCGATCTGGCCGGCTTCGACATAACGGGTGCGGCCAGCACGATCGGCAAGATCGCGACCGTGCTGGAGACAGCCCGCGCGGCGGGCGTGCAGGTCATCTATCTGCAGAATGGCTGGGACCCGGATTATGTCGAAGCGGGCGGCCCGGGCTCGCCCAATTTCCATAAGTCCAATGCGCTCAAGACGATGCGCGCGCGGCCCGAGCTCAGCGGGCAATTGCTCGCGCGCGGGGGCTGGGATTATGATCTGGTCGATGCGCTGGCCCCGAAGCCTGGCGACATCCGACTGCACAAGACGCGCTATTCGGCCTTCTTCAACTCGCAGCTCGACCAGACGCTTCGCGCGCGCGGTATCCGCAACATTGTCTTCGTCGGAATCGCCACCAATGTTTGCGTCGAGAGCACCCTGCGCGACGGCTTCCACCTCGAATATTTCGGGGTGATGCTGGAGGATGCGACCCACCATCTTGGCCCCGAATTCACGCAACAGGCGACCGTCTACAATGTGGAGAAATTCTTTGGCTGGGTCTCCACCGTCGCCGATTTCTGCGGCAGCTTCGGGCAGATAGAAGAAGGAGAGTAAGATGCCGTTCGAGGCGATCAATCCGCCCAAGTTCCCGACGCCGATCGCGCCATATTCGGCCGGCGCGAAGGCGGGCAACACGGTCTATGTCTCGGGCGTGCTCGCGTTGGGCGAGGGCGGCACCGTGCTGCATGTGGGTGACGCCGCCGCGCAGACGCGCCATGTGCTGGAGGTGATCAAGATCACGCTCGAGGCAGCGGGCGCTACGCTGGCGGACGTGGCGATGAACCACATCTTCCTCAAGGATCTGGCCGATTATGCCGCCTTCAACGCGGTCTATGCCGAGTATTTTTCGGGCCAGAAGCCGGCGCGCTATTGTATCAAGTGCGAGCTGGTGAAGCCCGATTGCCTGGTCGAGATAGCGTCGGTGGCGCATATCGGTGCCTGAAGCCGCCGGGCTCCATTACGACCTGTACGGGCCGCCCGACGCCGAGCCGCTCATTCTTTCACCCGGCCTCGGCGGCTCCGCGCATTATTGGCGGCCCAATGTCGAGGCCTTCGCCGAGCATTTCCGTGTCCTCGTCTATGATCATCGCGGCACCGGGCGCAGCGACCCGGCTTTGCCCGAGACGGTCAGTATCGAGGATATGGCCGACGATGTGATCGCGCTGATGGACACGCTTGCAATCGAGCGCGCGCATTTCGTCGGTCATGCGATCGGCGGGATGATCGGCATGGCGATCGCGCTCAAGGCGCGCACGCGGCTGCGGCGGCTGCTGGTGATCAATGGCTGGGCGCGGCTCGAGCCGCATACCGGGCGCTGCTTCGACGCGCGGCTGCGGCTGCTGCGGGACGGCGGCCCGCAGGCCTATGCCGAGGCCCAGTCTATCTTCCTTTACCCCGCGGACTGGACCGCGCTGCATGAGGAGGATGTTGCCGCGCAGGTTCGCGCCACGGTCGAGCATTTCCCGGAAATCGCCACGTTGGCGAGCAGGATTGCGGCCGCTCGCGCGTTCGACATCCTCGATCGGGTCGGCGAGATCGGCACGCCTCTGCTGGCGGTCTGTGCCAGCGACGACGTACTGGTGCCGTCGATCGCCACGACGCGGATCGTCGACCATCTCTCGCCCTTCAACGGCGGGACCGAAGTGACGATGCGCTGGGGCGGGCACGCCTGCAACGTCACCGATCCGGAAAGCTTCCACCAATTCGCGCTCGCCTGGCTGGCGGGGAAGGCGCTCATCGAGGAGTAAGTCCCATGCAGGTCGGCGTGTTCATCCCGATCAACAACAATGGCTGGCTGATCAGCGAGAATAGCCCGCAATATATGCCGAGCTTCGACCTGAATAAGGAGATCGCGCTCAAGGCCGAGGCGCACGGGATCGATTTCCTGCTGTCGATGATCAAGCTCCGGGGGTTCGGCGGAAAGACCCAATTCTGGGAATATGGGCTGGAGAGCTTCACACTGATGGCGGGGCTCGCGGCGGTCACGGACAGGATCAAGATCTACGCGACCTGCCCGACGCTCGTAATCCCGCCCGCTTTCGCCGCGCGCATGTGCAACACGATCGATTCGATCAGCCACGGGCGATTTGGCCTGAACCTGATCACCGGCTGGCAGCGCCCGGAATATAGTCAGATGGGAATGTGGCCCGGCGACGAGCATTTCCGCAACCGCTACGACATGCTCGGCGAATATGCGCACATATTGCGCGAGCTGTGGGCGACCGGCGTCTCCGATTTCAAAGGCGCATATTATCAGATGGACGATTGCCGCGTCCGACCCAAGCCCGAGGGCGACGTCAAGATCATCTGCGCGGGCTCGTCGGACGCGGGTCTGGCTTTCTCCGCGCAATATGCGGATTACGCTTTCTGCCTGGGCAAGGGCGTAAACACGCCCAAGGCTTTCGCCTCAAACAATGAACGCCTCGCGCTTGCGACGGAAAGGACCGGGCGCGACGTCTCCGTGTTCGTGCTGGTGATGGTGATCGCGGCCGAGACCGACGAGGAGGCGATGGAGAAGTGGATCCACTATCGCGAGGGTGTCGACCACGAAGCGGTCGCCTGGCTGGGCGAGCAGGGCGCGGCGGACAAAACGAGCGCGACCACCAACGTTCGCCAGCTCGCCGACAGAGAGAGCGCGGTAAATCTCAATATGGGAACCCTGGTCGGCTCCTACGAAAGCGTCGCACGCATGCTCGACGAAATGGCCGAGGTACCCAATACCGGCGGCGTATTGCTGACCTTCGATGACTTTTTGGATGGAGTCGACGCGTTCGGAACGCGCATACAGCCGCTTATGCGGAGCCGCAAAAAGGCATGAAGCACCCAATCTGCTCCGGCACGGATGGATTGGCAAAACGTCCGAATTGGCTGTTTTGCGCGATTTTTGGACCGTAGTGGCGCGGATACGTAAGAAAGGTTAAGACGTTTAGGCTCTTGTTAACCTTTAACCTTCATTACCGTGTTCGTAACCAAGCGCGTTGACGGATTGGGCGGGGGTTCCGTCCCGCACGCCAGGAGACAGGGGTTTAGGCCATGCGTGTTCTGCTTATCGAAGACGATCCAACGACTGCCCGCTCGATCGAGCTGATGCTGAGCTCGGAAGGGTTCAACGTTTATACGACCGACCTCGGTGAGGAAGGCCTCGATCTCGGCAAGCTGTACGATTACGACCTGATCGCACTCGACCTCAACCTGCCGGACATGACCGGCTACGACGTGCTCAAGAAGCTGCGCACCTCGCGGGTCCAGACTCCGGTCCTCATTCTTTCGGGCATTGCCGAGATGGACGCGAAGGTTCGCGCGCTCGGCTTCGGTGCCGACGATTATGTCACCAAGCCGTTCCACCGCGAGGAACTGATCGCCCGTATCCACGCGATCGTCCGCCGCTCGAAGGGCCACAGCCAGTCGGTCATCAAGACCGGCAAGCTCGCGGTCAATCTCGACGCGAAGACGGTCGAGGTCGATGGCGCCCGCGTCCATCTGACTGGCAAGGAATATGCGATGCTGGAGCTGCTTTCGCTCCGCAAGGGCACCACGCTGACCAAGGAAATGTTCCTGAACCACCTGTATGGCGGAATGGACGAGCCCGAACTCAAGATCATCGACGTCTTCATCTGCAAGCTGCGCAAGAAGCTCAGCCTGGCATGCGGCGGCGAGAATTATATCGAGACCGTCTGGGGCCGCGGCTATGTGCTGCGCGAGCCGAACGAAGGCCAGATGGCAGAAGTCGCGTAAACATCCTCTCCCTCCCCAAAGTTACTGCCGCCGTCCCGGTCCGCCGGGGCGGTGGCTTGTTTTTTTGGCCACAGCCGATCCCGCCGGCGCATCAACTGATCGGTTGGGAATAGGCCCCAGCTTTCGCCGGGGGTGACGTAACAGGCCTAATCGAGCTGAGGTTTGGCTCGATTCTTCTTCACCGCCCCCGTTCGCGCCTTGGCCTCGACCCGCTTGGCCTTCGCCGCCTTGCTGGGCTTGGTCTTGATCCGGCGCTCTGGGCGGATGCGCGCTTCTGCGACCAATTCGGCCAGCCGGCGACGCGCTTCCTGGCGATTGGCCTCGCGCGTGCGATGGGTGCGCGCGGTGACGAGGATGCCGCCGTCGAGCGTCCAGCGGCTGCCCGCCAGCGCTTTCAGCCGCGCGAAAATGTCGGGCGGCAGTCGCAGCGCATAGACGTCGAGCCTGAGCTGGACCGCGGTCGCAACCTTGTTGACGTTCTGCCCGCCGGGACCGGTGGCGGCAAGAAAGCGCTCTTCCAGGGCCTCTTCGGGCAAGGGCGGGGGTGGGGGCGGCGGCATGATATCCTCATGCGCGAGGCTAGAGCCTGATCTTCTCGGGGGGAAGCGTCGCGCGTCTGCCGGTTTCCTGAGCCTCGTTAATGACTTGGCAGCCATGTTTGAGCCGTCAAAAGTTATCGATTTAAGCTCATGATCCTGAACCAAACTACTGTACCGGCGGAGTTTTCGTGTTCATTTCCAAACCCAGCCTAACGGCGGAAACCCCTGTCGAAGACCGTCGGCGCAGCGTCCGCCATGCCGTCGTCAATCAGGTCGCGAAGATAAGGCTGTCGTCGGGGCGCGAGGAATTGTGCCTGCTCCGCGACATTTCGGCGGAGGGTTTGAAGGCGGAAGTCTATATTCCACTGGAGCGGGGCGCATCCCTAGATATCGAATTGCGCACCGCGCACACGGTCCGCGGAAAGGTCGTCTGGGTCGCGGACAAGGATATCGGCGTTGCCTTCGACTCGCCGATCCCCGCGGCGGCGATGCTCGCGCATTGCTCATTCGAGGTAAACGGAGGCAGTTTGCGCCCGCCCCGGCTCAAGGTGAATTTGCGGGGGCTGCTACGGATCGGCGCCGCGGCGCGAATGGTGAGCATCGGCAACATTTCTCAGGCGGGAATGCAGATCGCCGCGCCCGAGCCGCTACGAACCGGGGCCGCCTGCTCGGTTGCCCTGTCAGGCCTGCCCGCGCGTGCCGCGGCCGTTTGCTGGTGGCGTGACGGGGATGCGGGCCTGATGCTGACCGACCCCTTCGACTATCCCACCTTCGCGCAGTGGCGCGCGGGCATCCGCTGACGCCCTTCCTGGCCCATTAATCCGGCCAGTGAGTCGTTCCGGGAACGGTCCTGAAATAATGATCGTTAATTTGCCGCCAACGATGTTGAGGCGGGAATGGTTACGAGTTGATCAGGCATTCAGCTTGTCCAACCCGAGGCCGGTGGAGTTTGCGTGTTCTTTTCCAAACTCAGAGCAAATGTGGAGGAGCCGGTGCAGGAACGCCGGCGCAGCATCCGCCACACGACCGTGATGCAGGTCGCCAAAATCCGGCTCGGCACGGGCCGCGAGGAATTATGCCTGCTACGCGATATTTCTCCCGAAGGGCTCAAGGCTGAGATCTATGTTCCGGTAGAGACAGGCGCGCATGTCGAGATCGAGGTGCGAACCGGCCATAAGCTGAGCGGATGCATCGCCTGGGCGGAGCCCGACATGATCGGCGTGTCGTTCGACGAGCCGATGCCGATGGCCGCCATGCTGGCGCATTGTTCATTCGACGAAAGGGTAGGGACGCTGCGTCCGCCGCGGCTCAGTGTCGATATGAATGGCCTGCTCAAGCTCGGCGCCGAGGATCGCCCTGTGCGCGTCGGCAATGTTTCGCAGGCGGGTGTGCAGATCGGTGCGCCCGATCCACTCCACGCCGGCGCGCCGTGCGCGATCGCGCTGCCCGGCCTGCCCCCGCGTGCCGCGACCATCCGCTGGTGGCGCGACGATCAGGCCGGGCTACTTCTGTCCGAGCCATTCGACTATGCCCAATTTGCGAAGTGGCGCGCGATCGTGGCGGCTTAAGAGTCGAGCCCGTCCGCCAGCGTCCTCAGCGCGGCCGCTGGTGCTTTTTCGATCGGATCGCCATGCGACACGATGATCCGTATCAGTGCGGGCTCGTTCGCCCATTGCCGGAACTGCGACGCCAGCCGAGCTGGATTCCGTATAATCCTGCGCTTGATCAGCCAAGGCACCTCGGGGCCGGACACGCCGAACCCCATCAGCCGTGCCATCAGCCTGGCGCCCAGGCCATGCGGATGGCGGACATGCCCGATCACATCGTTGACGATCAGGGTCAGCCGCTCGCCACGCCGTACGGTAAGGGCACCTTCATGGCCTCCGGTCCCGGGCACCGTCTCGAAGCGGACCGCCGGATCATTCCACGCGGTCTCGGTGCTGTCGACCGGGACCACCTTGCTCACGCCGGCGCGCGCACCTGTCGCGGTGACGACGCGCAGTTCGGGATAGCGCGCCTTCCAGATCCGGGCATCGAGCCGATGCGCGTCGCTCGGCACAATCAGGAAGCTCGGGCGTCCAAGCGCCTCGATCCGCGCCATTTCGGGCTCGGCGAGCGCGATTGCGCTCCAGATCGCGGTGCGCGCTTCGTCGAGTGTGATCACCGTCATCCGTCGCGGAAAGCGGCCGAGCGGCATCGCGACCTCGCCCGCGACGGTCAGAATGCCATCGTCGACCTCTTCCAGCGGACCGTGCGGCATCACCGTCCAGTGGTCCAGAATCTTCGGCATGACAGCTCCTCGACAGGGGTGAACCGGCGGAAGGGCCGAACGATCCGCGCATAAGGCCGGACGCACCCCTTTCCCCACCCGGCTCCCCTTGCTAGGGGCACCTCACGCACCGCATCGCAGCATAAGGAATCCCGCCATGACCGCCGTTGGCCAGGACACGCTCGGCACCCGTTCGACGCTGGAGGTCGGTGGGCGTCAGCTCTCCTATTATTCGCTCGCCAAGGCGGCGGAGACGATCGGCGACATTTCGCGCCTGCCCTTCAGCATGAAGGTATTGCTCGAGAACCTGCTTCGCTTCGAGGACGGCACCACTGTTACGACCGACGACCTCAAGGCGATGGTCCAGTGGCTGACCGACCGCACGTCGGAGCGCGAGATCCAGTATCGCCCGGCGCGCGTGCTGATGCAGGATTTCACCGGTGTGCCTTGCGTGGTCGATCTGGCGGCGATGCGCGATGCGATGGGCCAGCTCGGCGGCGATGCGCAGAAGATCAATCCCTTGGTGCCGGTGCACCTCGTCATCGACCATTCGGTGATGGTCGACGAGTTCGGCACGGCCAATGCGTTCAAGGACAATGTTGAGATTGAATATGCCCGCAACATGGAACGCTACGAGTTCCTGCGCTGGGGCTCCAAGGCGCTCGACAATTTCAAGGTGGTGCCGCCCGGTACGGGCATCTGCCACCAGGTCAATCTCGAGAATATCGCGCAGACCGTGTGGGTTTCGCTGGATGCGGACGGCCAGGAGGTCGCTTATCCCGACACCTGCGTCGGCACCGACAGCCATACCACCATGGTCAACGGCCTGGGCGTGCTCGGCTGGGGCGTGGGCGGGATCGAGGCCGAAGCAGCGATGCTTGGCCAGCCGGTCTCGATGTTGATCCCCGAGGTGGTCGGCTTCAAGCTGACCGGCACGCTCGCCGAGGGCATCACCGCGACCGATCTGGTCCTGACCGTAACCCAGATGCTGCGCCAGAAGGGCGTGGTCGGCCGCTTCGTCGAATTCTATGGCCCGGGCCTCGACGCGCTCACGCTCGCCGACCGCGCGACCATCGCCAACATGGCGCCCGAATATGGCGCCACCTGCGGCTTCTTCCCGGTCGATACCGCGACGATCAATTATCTGCGCCTTACCGGCCGCGACGACGTCCAGATCGAGTTGGTCGAGGCCTATGCCAAGGCACAGGGCATGTGGCGCGACGCGGCCGCGCCCGATCCGGTCTTCACCGATACGCTCGCGCTCGACATGTCGACCGTGCAGCCGAGCCTCGCCGGCCCCAAGCGTCCGCAGGACAAGGTGCTGCTGTCGAACGTCGACGACAATTTCAACAATGAGCTGGTCACCGGCTACAAGAAGACAGGCGAGAGCGATCAGCGTGTCGCGGTCGAAGGCGGCGACTTCGATGTCGGCCACGGCGATGTCGTGATCGCGGCGATCACGAGCTGCACCAACACGTCGAATCCGTCGGTGCTGGTGGCGGCGGGCCTGGTCGCGCGCAAGGCGCGCGCGTTCGGCCTCAAGCCCAAGCCCTGGGTCAAGACCAGCCTCGCGCCGGGTAGCCAGGTCGTCACCGATTATCTCAACAAGGCCAAGCTTTCCGAAGATCTCGACGCGATCGGCTTCAACCTCGTCGGCTATGGCTGCACCACTTGCATCGGCAATTCGGGCCCGCTGCCTGCACCGATCAGCAAGGCGATCAACGAGAATGATCTGGTCGCGGCCAGCGTCCTCTCGGGCAACCGCAATTTCGAAGGCCGCGTCTCGCCCGACGTGCGCGCCAATTTTCTCGCCAGCCCGCCGCTCGTGGTGGCCTATGCGCTCAAGGGCACGGTCCGCGAAGACATCACCACCACCCCGATCGGTACGACCGAAGACGGTAAGCCGGTGATGCTCAAGGATATCTGGCCGACCAACCAGGAGGTAAGCGACCTCATCTCCTCGGTGATCGACAGCGATATGTACCGCACGCGCTACGCCAACGTGTTCGAAGGCGACGCCAAGTGGCGCGGTATCCAGGTCGAGGGGTCGGATACCTACAACTGGTCCGCTGGCTCGACCTATGTGCAGAACCCGCCTTACTTCGAAGGCATGACGATGACCCCGGCGCCGGTCGAGGACATCATCCAGGCGCGCCCGCTCGCCATCCTCGGCGACTCGATCACCACCGACCACATTTCGCCCGCGGGCTCGATCAAGGTCGACAGCCCGGCGGGCCGTTACCTCAACGAGCATCAGGTCTCGAAGACCGACTTCAACAGCTACGGCGCGCGTCGCGGCAACCATGAAGTGATGATGCGCGGTACCTTCGCCAATATCCGCATCCGCAACGAGATGGTGCCCGGCGTCGAGGGCGGCATGACCAAATATGTGCCGACCGGCGAGACGCTGGCGATCTATGATGCCGCGCAGAAGTATAAAGCCGACGGCACCGCCCTCGTGATCGTCGCGGGCAAGGAATATGGCACCGGCTCCTCGCGTGACTGGGCGGCCAAGGGCACAAACCTGCTGGGCGTGCGCGCGGTGATCGCGGAGAGCTTCGAGCGTATCCATCGGTCGAACCTGGTGGGCATGGGCGTGCTGCCGCTCCAATTCCCCGAAGGCGTCGATCGCAAGACTTTGGGCTTCGACGGCAGCGAGCAATTCACGATCGAGAATGTCTCCGGCCTGCGCCCGCGCCAGATGGTCACCGTCAAGGTCAAGCGGGCCGACGGCAGCGAGGCGACGTTCGAGGCGCGCTGCCGGATCGATACGGTGAACGAACTCGATTATTTCCTGAACGGCGGCATCCTGCCCTACGTGCTGCGCAAGCTGGCCGGCTGACGGCGGAGCTGCGCTCGGGGCAAAATAAAAGCCCGGGCGTCGCGCGTCGCGCCACCCGGGCTCTCCCCCATTGAAGTTCAAAATTTACGCGAACATTTCTTCCTGCTTGCCGCGGCGCAGCGCCGAGCCAAGCAGCCCGAAGCCCAGCACGATCATGCCCCACGTCGCAGGTTCGGGCACACCCGGCTGGACCGTATCGCGCGGGGTGTGCGTGATGAACGCCTGCAGCTGGTTGCCGGCGCCGGGATCCAGCAGGTGCAGCTGATAGCTCGCAACCGAAGTCGGCTGGAAAGCGCCTAGCCAGCTATTGGCCAGGCTCACCGCATCCGGCCCGCCCCACAGCGCGACCGAAAGGTTACCGCTGGTAAGGTCCCACGTGGTGCCGCTCTCGTTGAGAATCTCCCAGATCCCGAGCTGCGCCGCCGCCGAGGTCAACGGATCGTTGATCCCTTGCTGCTCGGCATAGACCATGAATTTGAACATGTTGCTGATCTGAGAGGTCGTGTAGAGGACCTGCGCGCTGCCCACGCCCTGCGTGAAATAGCTCAGCGGCTTCTCGACGAAGTTTCCGTTGCCGAGCCAGTCCGTCACATCGACGCAGAAGACCTGGATATCGCCGATCGTGTTCGTCGCCGCACGCAGGCCATGCAGGTCGATGCGGCCAATGGCCGCGCCCTCGCTCCGGCCCTGGCTCACCACATTGACGGTACCGTTGATGCTGCCGACCGATCCGTCGATCCCGACCCATCCCCCCGGAACGGTCGTATCGATCGAGAAATCGGTGGCGGAAGCGGCCGATGGCACGGCCATACTGCACAGCAGGCCACCAATTACGGCGACGGCCGAACGGTTTACGCGACTACGCATCTCTAAGAGTCCCCACTCTCGCTTTGCGGCAATTGATGCCGTGTTCCGGTCAAACTATTTTTGTTTTTGGTCTGTTGACCGTCTGGGGACCCGAGCCGCTAAGGACTGTAGGGGGGCCAAACGCCTCTGCCTTAGCATTGCGGATAACTAGAAGCGGTGCGATTCGCAACGGAAATAGATAGTTAACGATAATCGCTGCTAGATAGTTACATTTCACCCGCAGGCGCCAGCACGGCTTGGAGCCAGTCCGGACGCACGAACGTCTCGTCCTTGACTGCCCCCGCCGCGGTCGCGAGTCGTTCGACCTGCACCCGGAATACCGCGAGGCCGAGATCGGCATAATATATGCTCGCCGCATCTCCCGGGTCCTTCTGCACCTGCATTACGACAAGCCGTCGATTGACCTTGTGGCGCCAGTTCATCCGCGCCGTATTCTCCTGCCCGACATAGCAGCCCTTGGAAAAGCTCACGCCATTCAGCTCGGCGGCATTGGCTTCGAGCCAGAGGGTCTTGTCGGTCCCCAGTTCGGAAACGCCCTCCGTTACGCCAAGGCCGAGCCGGTGCGCACGCCAACCCTGCGCCGCGGAATCGGTGGTGAAGGCCGCGGGTGCGATCCAACGGCGGCCGAGCGCGGCAAGGCGGGGATCGGGTACTCCCCGGTCTCCGTCGGGCGACCAATGGACCGCGAGCGCCGCGTCGCGCGCAATCACGATCGGACGGCGCAGGCGATAGAGTGTGAGGCGGCGGATAAGCGAGTCGGCCTGCGCCTCCTCGCAATCGATCAGCAGGTCGTCGCCATCGTTCCACACCAGGAAATCGAACAAGGCCTTTCCCTGCGCCGTGAGCAGCCCCGCCCACACAGGCAAGCCGCCGATCACGTCGTTGGTGACGAGGCCCTGAAGGAACCCGCGCACATCCTCGCCGGAAAGCCGGACGATCGCGCGGTCGGTAAGGGTGGTCGCGGTCATATTCGCGAGGTAGGGGGTGCAACCGCCTCTGCCAATGGAGTCGCCTGTGGCCAGCTACGACCTTCTCCTCAAGAACGGCAACGTCTGGACCCCCGGGGGCCCGGTTCAGGCCTCGGTCGGGGTGTGCGGCGGCAAGATCGCGCATATCGGCGACTCGGCGGACGCCGGCGAGACGATCGATTGCACCGGGCTTACCGTGCTCCCAGGCGTGGTCGACAGCCAGGTCCATTTCCGCGAGCCAGGGCTGGAAGCGAAGGAGGATCTGGAAAGCGGCAGCCGCGCGGCTGTGCTGGGCGGTGTGGTGGCGGTATTCGAAATGCCCAACACCAAGCCCAATACCGACAGCGAAGCCGCGATCCACGACAAGCTCGCGCGCGCCGAGGGGCGTATGTGGTGCGACCATGCTTTCTATGTCGGTGCGACCAGCGCCAATGCCGAGTTGCTGGGCCAGCTCGAACGGATGCCCGGCACCGCTGGGGTCAAGATATTCATGGGAGCGTCGACCGGCGACCTGCTCGTATCGGAGGATGCGGAGCTGGCGCGCGTGCTCGCGCATGGCCGCCGCCGTGTCGCGATCCATGCCGAGGACGAGCCGCGCATGCAGGCGCGATTGGGCGAGCGCGTGGCGGGAGACCCCTCCTCGCATCCCGTGTGGCGGGACGACGAGAGCGCGATGCTGGCGACGCAGCGCATATTGCGCCTCGCCCGCGCCGCGCGGCGGCCGATCCATATCCTGCACGTGACGACGCCCGCCGAGCTCGAATATATCAGCCGGAACAAGGACATCGCGACCTGCGAGGTCACGCCGCAGCATCTCACGCTCGCCGGCGAAGATGCTTATCCGCGGCTCGGCACTTATGCGCAGATGAACCCGCCGATCCGCTCGGGCGCGCATCGCGATGGCTTGTGGCATTGGCTCAACCAAGGCGTGCCCGACGTACTCGGCTCGGACCACGCGCCGCATACGAAGGATGAGAAGGCCAGGCCCTACCCCGACAGCCCGAGCGGCATGCCGGGCGTGCAAACCTTGCTGCCGCTGATGCTCAACCATGTCGCGCACGGCCGGCTGTCGCTGCAGCGGCTGGTCGAGCTGACGTCCGCCGGGCCGCAACGCGTGTTCGGCATGACCGGCAAGGGCCGGATCGCGGCTGGCTATGATGCGGATTTCACGCTGGTAGATCTGAAGTCCAGATGGACGATCGAAGACAATTGGCTCGCGTCGCGCTGCGGCTGGTCGCCCTTCACGGGAATGGAGATCACCGGTCGGCCGGTGGGCACCATCATCCGTGGCCAGAGCGTGATGCGCGACGGCGCGCTTGCCGCAAAAGCGGTGGGCCGCCCGATCCGATTCGATTCGGCGCGTTGGGAGTGATCGCTGCCCGCAGCAAACGGTGCCCTCTTCCTCCTGGGGACCCGGCCCCCGCCGGGATGACGAGCAGAGGGAACCTCGCTATGGGCCCCGCATGACCGATACCACTCCAACCCCGCCCGACCGTCTTTCGGTCGATCCTCGCAGCCCTTTTTACGATGAGGATTCGCTCGCGCGCGGCGTCGGCATCGTCTTCAACGGGCAGGAACGGTTCAACGTTGAGGAATATTGCGTGAGCGAGGGCTGGGTTCGCCTCGCCATGGCCAAGACGCGCGACCGCAAGGGCAATCCACTGACCATGAAGATGAGCGGTACGGTCGAGCCCTTCTTTCGCGATAGCGCGCCCGAGTCGGAACAGGCCTGAACGTACTGCTGGGGCCGGTGCGGCCAAGGTTCGGCGGGTGCCGAACCGCACAACGAAGACTCGAACATGTTTGACAGCCCTTCTCCTTGCCATCCGAATTTGGGAGAAGGGCTGCATGACAAGGCCCCGCGCAAAGACGCGGGCGCCGCACAACATGTTCGCAAAGGTCCAATCCCTTGGCCAAGACTCCGACACCCACCGAAGCCGACCTCACGGCCGGCGAACCCCGCCGTCGTCCGCGCCATCAGGCGCTGGAGATAGGCAATCACCGGCTCAGCCCCTCGACCCTGATGATGGGGCACGGCTTCGATCCGGCTTTGTCCGAAGGCTCGCTCAAGCCGCCGGTTTTCCTAACCTCGACCTATGTTTTCGAGAATGCGGCAGCGGGTAAGCGCTTTTTCGAAGGCGTCACCGGCAAGCGCCCGGGTGGGGCCGAGGGGCTCGTCTATTCGCGTTTCAACGGGCCCAACCAGGAAATATTGGAAGACCGGCTCGGCATCTGGGAAGGCGCGGAGGATGCGTTGACCTTCTCCTCGGGCATGGCCGCGATCGCGACCGTGCTATTGGCGCTGGTGCGGCCCGGCGACACGATCGTCCATTCCGCACCGCTTTACGCCGCGACCGAGACGTTGATCGGCAAAATTCTTGGTCGATTCGGCGTACACTGGCTGGATTTCCCGGCAGGCGCGACCCGGGCCGAGATCGACGCGGTGCTGACCAAGGCGTCCGCCGCCGGTCGGGTGCCGCTCATCTATCTGGAGAGCCCCGCCAACCCGACCAATGCGCTGGTCGATATCGAGGCGGTAAGCGCGTCGCGCGACGCTTTGTGGCCTTCCGCAAAAAATGGGGGCGAGAAGCCACTGATCGTGATCGACAATACCTTCCTCGGCCCGCTCTGGCAGCAGCCGCTGAAGCATGGTGCGGACCTCGTTCTCTACAGCCTCACCAAATATGCTGGCGGGCATAGCGATCTGGTCGCGGGCGGGGCGGTCGGCTCCAAAGCGGCGATCAACCCGATCCGCTTGATGCGCAATACGATCGGCACGATTCTCGACCCGCACCCGGCGTGGATGCTGCTGCGCAGCCTCGAAACGCTCGAATTGCGCATGAGCCGGGCGGGCGAGAATGCGGCTAAGGTCTGCGCCTGGCTGCGCGACCATCCCAAGGTCGAGCATGTCGGTTATCTCGGCTTCCTCGACGAAGGGTCGCGGCAGGCGGACATTTACAACCGCCATTGCACCGGAGCGGGCTCCACCTTCTCGCTTTACCTGAAGGGCGGCGAGGCCGAGGCGTTCCGCTTCCTCGACGCGCTCAAGATCGCGAAGCTCGCCGTCAGCCTTGGCGGCACCGAGACGCTCGCCAGTCATCCGGCGGCGATGACGCATTTGTCGGTACCCGACGCGCGCAAGCAGGCTCTGGGGATCGGCGACAATCTGGTGCGCATCTCGATCGGCGTCGAGAATGCGGATGACCTTATCGCCGATTTCGAGCAGGCGTTGGCGGCCGTTTGAGGGAGAGCCGCACCGGCCCGCACCCCCACCCGGCCTCCCAGTCAGCCTATGCTAGGGGAGGCCGGGTGCGGGCCGGTGCGGCGCCTGGCGCGCCAGCGTCCGCAATCTAAGCCCGACAATATCGATCGGCCCGTCCTGCCAGGATCGGACGATCACGCGATCCCGGTGCAGTTCCCGCAGGAACATGTCGCCGGGATCGTAGGTCTTGGCGCCCAGCCGCAGCAGCCAGATCGTAGGGACTGACCGCGCCTCCGGGGCTTGCGCGATCGCGCGGAGCTGGTCGCGCGGCAGGGAGACCACCCCGCGGCTGCCGGTCGGGTACCAGCCGCCCGCGATATCGAAGCTCGGCACCGCGGTCGGGATCGGGCGGATCGGATAGTCCAGCCCCTTGTCGCGCAGAGCATAAAAAAGCGGCAACGCACCTTCATTGGGATAAGCGAAGATCTGGTCGCCCGGCTGGAAGCGCGGCGAGAGCCAGGCGATCGTGCGGTACCAGTCCTGCATCGGCCCGGCCATGCGCGCCTGAATGTCGGCGGCGAGCATCGACGCGCCTAGGATCAATGCCGCGCCGAACCCGAGCATTTTTTTCGTGTCGGTCCAGGCGGCTGCACCGATCGCCAGCAGCAGCATTGCCGGCACCGCGACAGGGGTCATGGTGCGCGTGATGAAGACTGGCGATATGGCGAGCGAGACCGCCGCCGCCAGCATCACCGGCAGCAAGGCCAGGATCAGCAGCAGACCCGCCAGCCGCCGGCCAACATCCTCCCGCACCAGGAAGAGAATGGCGAGACCGAGCAGCACGAACATGAAGAAGCCCGGCCAGCCGGGCGCCGCGTAGAGCGAGGTCAGATGGTCGAAGAAACCCTGGTCGAGCCGGAAGCGCAGCCAGGTGTGGGAGACCCAGGTCGGTGCCTGATCGCGCAGGATCGCGAGGCCGGGCAGATAGAATAAGCCGACCAGCATATGTGCCGCCACGAGCCAGCCGAGATCGGCACGGCGCTGATCGCGCCCCAGCAGCGCGACGCAGAGCGCAAGCGTCAGCGACAGCGCGTAAAGCGGCCCCAGATTGTGGAGCCACAGCATCACTTCCAGCAACAGGAAATAGCCCGCGAAGGCGCGCCCGACCAAAGGCCGCCCCTCGGCGCGCAGCCGTGCCAGCCGCAGCATCAGGATCAGCGCGCCGGCATAGACCAGGATCATCAGCGGATAGGGCCGCACTTGCCGCGTCATCTCGACCAAGGCATTGGAAACGCAGCCAAGGCCGAAAGCAGCGAGATAGAGGCGGCTGCGGCGCTGCGCGTCCCAGCCGAGCCAGGCCGCAGCCTCACGCGCGGCCAGCGCCAGCGTGATCGGTGTCGCCAGTCCCGCGATCAGGCCGGGCATGCGCATCGCCAGCAGCCCGTCGCCGAACGCCGCGGCCCAGACGTGCATCAGCGAATAATAAAAGGGCGGGTGCGTTTCGAATTTGGGCACGACGTGGAACAGGAAGGCCCAGTCGCGGTCGGCGGCATAGGCGCTATAAGCCTCGTCCAGCCAGAAGGGCTCGGAGGCGATATGCCAGGCGCGCACCGCGAGCCCGATCAGCCCCAGCAAAGCGAAGACCGGCCAGAAGGATCGCGATTTTCCCATCGCTCCGGCTCTTAAGCTGTTCGCAGGCACTTGTCGCGCCGGCTGGCGACGCCATAAGGGAGGCGCATGTTCCGCTCAGGACCCCCGGTCGAAACGCCTGCAGGCTGGTGGAACAGCCGGTGGTTCCTGATCCTGCTGGTGCTGCTCAGCGCGGTGCCGCTTCTCTACCCCGCTATCCCACCGCTGACCGACTTGCCCGAACATATGGGCCGCTACCGGATCCAGCTGTCCGACCCGAATGATCCTTTGCTCAAGGATTATTTCAGCTTCCACTGGGCTTTCATCGCCAATCTCGGCGTCGATCTGCTGGTCGTGCCGATGGCGAAGATTTTCGGGCTCGAGGTTGCCGTGAAGCTGATCGTGATCGGCATTGTGATGCTGACGGCGAGCGGGATCCTGTGGACGGCGCACGAGGCGCATGGCCGCGTGCCCCCGCCGGCCCTGTTCGCGTTGCCACTCGCCTACAGCTTCCCGCTGATCTGGGGCTTCCTCAACTTCCTCCTGTCGATGGCGCTTGCGCTCAATGCTTATGCCTTGTGGCTCCGGCTCGGGCGGCAGGGGCGCTGGAAGTTGCGGCATACTCTGTTCGTGCCGATCGGGCTTGCGCTCACCACCGCGCATATCTTCGGCTGGGCGGTGCTCGGCCTGCTCGCGTTCGGGGCGGAGACGGTGCGCGCGCGCGACGCGGGCAAGAAATTCCTGCCCAGCATCTGGCAGGGCGGGATATCCTGCCTGTCGCTGGCGCCGCCTTTGCTGCTGCTGGTGGCGTGGCGGAGCGGTGATGCGAGCGGCGCCAATGTCGACTGGTTCGCTTGGCGCGCCAAATATGTCTACATGGTTTCGATCCTGCGCAATACCGAGATGGAGTTCGATCTCGCCTGCGTCTACCTCCTGTGGGGGCTGGTCGCGTTCGGGTTGGCGGGCGTGTGGGTACGGATGAACCGCACACTTGGGATCGCGTCGCTGATGCTGATCCTCGCTTATATTCTGTTGCCCCGCATCCTGTTCGGATCGGCTTATGCGGATATGCGGCTGGCGCCTTATGTCATGTTGATCGCGGTAAGCGCGCTGGTGCTGGTCACGCCGTCGCGCCGGCAGGCAGCGATCGTGGCGGGCGCCGCGACCGCCTTGTTCGTGTTACGCATGGGCATCCTCACCGACGATTTCGCGCAGCACGATCGCAACAACGCGCATCAGCTCGAGGCTCTGAACCTGGTCAAGCCGGGCAGCCGCGTCTTCGTGGAGGTACATCTCCCCTGTCTCAGCATGTGGGAGACGTCGCGCATGGATCATCTCGGCGCGATGGCGATCGTGCGGCGCGGTGCCTTCGCCAACGGCCAGTGGACTGACGCCGGTGCGCAACTGGTGCGGATCAAATATGCGCCGGCGAAGGGCTATGCCGAGGATCCGACCGAAATACTGCGGCCGCGCCCTTGCAATGATCGCCGGGCCAAACATTATCCCGACGGGATCAACAACCTGCCGCACGACGCGTTCGATTATGTCTGGCTGATCGACATGCCGCGCAGCAAATGGAACAGCTTTCCCGGCCTCACCCCCATCTGGACCGGGGGCGAAAGCGGCATTCTCTACCGGGTCGGTCCGCGCCCCTCCTGGTCGGTGCCGATGCCGGAACCGGCGGGCTCGGCCACCAAGGCGATCGAAACGCCGGCCGGGAACAAGCCGCGCACCGCGGCGTGACGCTCCGACCCGAATAGCCACGTCAGGATCGTGTTGACCGGCCTCGGCGGAATACGATCCTCGTCTCCCCCTTCGCGCCGAAGCACGCGGTTGAGCCAGCGCACGCCCACGATCGCCGGTAGCAGCACTGTATTGAATGCGGTGCGGCGAAGCGTGCGGAAGCCCGCCGCCTGCACGACCGCTTCCAGCGTCTGCCGCGTATAGCGGCGCTGGTGATGGTGGGCGACATCATGCCCACTCCACAAGGACGGCATGGCCGGCACCGCCAGCATCAACCGGCCGCCGGGCGCAAGCTTGGGCCTCAAAGCTTCGAGTGCGCCCTTGTCATCCGGAATATGTTCGAGCACGTCGAGTAGCACGATCAGGTCGTAATGGCCGTCCAGAAGCGGCACGTCGGGCAGGTAGCCGCCCTTCACAGCCACGCCGGTTCGCTGTGCCGCGAAGGCGCGCGCATGGTCGTCGGGTTCGATCGCATCGACCGTGCCGAATTGCTGGAGCATGGCGATGTTGGAGCCCGTGCCGCAGCCGACTTCGAGAATCCGCAGCGGTCCCTTCCAGGGACGCCAGCGTTCCAGCAGGGCGGTCAGGATCTTGCGGCGGCCGACGAACCACCAATGATCGCGGTCGATCTCCGCCATCCGGTCATAGACATGGCGTTCCATCAGACCTGGTCATCACCCGTATCGCCGATCGTCTCTCGCACGATGTAGATCGGACGGCGCTTGGTCTCGACCAGGATGCGCCCGACATATTCGCCAAGGACGCCGAGCGAGAGCAATTGCACGCCGCCCAGGAACAGCACGGCGACCATCATCGAGGCATAGCCCGCGACGTCGATACCGTAGAGCACCACGCGCCCGATCAGGAACAAGGCGTAAAGCAAGGCGATCGCCGCGATCACGAAGCCGATATAGGACCAGACGCGGAGCGGCGCGGTCGAGGCCGAGGTGAGACCGTCGATCGCGAGCTTCCACAGCTTGATATAATTGAATTTGGTGCGGCCGACCGAGCGCTCGGCCCGGTCATAATAGACCGCCGCCTGCTTGAACCCGCCCCAGGAGAAGAGTCCCTTCATGAAGCGGTTGCGCTCGGGCATCGCGCGGATCACCTCGACCACCTTGCGGTCGAGCAGGCGGAAATCGCCGGCATGTTCGGGGATCTTGTCCTCGGACAGCCAGTTGTGCGCGCGATAATAAAGGTCTGCGGTCAGTCTTTTGGGCAGACTGTCGGTCATGCGGTTGCGCCGCACACCGAACACGACTTCGTTGCCCAGCCGCCATTCGTCGAGCATCGCGCCGATCACTTCGGGCGGGTCCTGCAGGTCGACGTCGATCGGGATCACGGTTTCGCCGCGGACATGGTCGAGCCCGGCCGACAAAGCGGCCTCCTTGCCGAAATTACGCGATAGCGAGATGCCGACAATGCGCGGATCACGTCGGTTGGCGGCCATGATCGCGGGCAGCGTCGCATCGGAACTGCCATCGTCCACGAACAATATTTCCCACAACGCCGCGTCGCCCGCCGGATCGCGCAAGCCGTCGAGCACCGCGGTCACGCGCGCGACGAACGGCTGGATCGCATCCTCTTCATCCTTGACCGGTACGATCACCGAGACGAGCGGGCGTTTGGCTACAGCCGCGACCGGTTTATTGCGCGCAGGGGACGTGGACGAGACAACTTTCACTTGAACACCCACCAGCGGTTCAACGCGAAGATCATAGCAGGGGTGATGCACCAGATCGGCACATAAAGCGTCCAATGCGGCAATTTGAGCGCGTCGGTAAGCAGCCACGCCCAGAAAGCGTTGAGCGCGAGGCTGGGAAGCGAGGCGAGCACGAACCGCATCTGGCTCGATCGGTCACGGGTACCGTGATTACGGAACGTCACTTTGCTGTGGAGGAAGTAGCCAAGGCTGAGCGCGGCGAGATAGCCCGCGAAATTGCACAGCTGGAGCGGCAGATGCGTCCAGCTGTCGAGTGACACCAGCACCAGCGAATACAGGCTGGTGACAATGCATCCGTTCACGCCGTAGCGCACGACCTGCCAGAACATTTCACGTCGGGCCGCTATCGCGGTCAAATCATCATCCCCTATTCGTCCTGCTAGGAAAGCGCGAAAGGCTTTCCCGACCACGCCTATGGCTCTAGAGCGCCGCCACCGGAGAGGGAAGAGCGGTGAGCGAACAGACTGAGCAACCGACCTATTGGCGCCGCTGGTTCTTCGCCGGTTGGGCCGCGTTCGTCGTCTACATGCTCTATTACAAGTGGAACGGCATCCACTGGTTCTCGCTCAGCGATACCGACGACAATATGCGCTTCGCGCAGGTGCAGGCTTTGCTCGACGGGCAGGGCTGGTACGATCTGCGCCAGCACCGGATCAATCCGCCCGGCGGCATCTCGATCCACTGGTCGCGACTGGTCGATCTCCCGATCGCGGCGCTGATGCTGATATTGAGGCCCTTCCTCGGCGGAGAGGAAGCCGCACGCTGGGCCTGCGCGATCGCGCCGATGCTGGCGATCGGCCCGGCCCTCTACGGTTTGATGCTGACGGTTCGACGGCTGGTCGACCGCTGGTCCTTCTTTCTCGCCGCCGCCATCCTCGCCTGCGCCAACACCACCTTGCTGATGTGGATGCCGCTGCGCATCGACCATCATGGCTGGCAATTGGCCAGCCTGATCATCGCGGTATCGGGTATGGCCGACGGTAAGCGCTTTCGCGGTGGCCTGACCGCCGGCTTTGCGACCGCGTTCTCGCTGACGATCGGACTCGAGCTTCTGCCCTATCTCGCAGTGGTGGGCGCGCTGATCCTGTTATGGTGGGTGATCGAGGGCGCGCAGGCGCGCCGCCTGCAGGGCTATGGCATCAGCCTCGCGGCGGGCACCGCTTTTGGCTATCTGGTTTTCGGCTCGTTCGACAATGCGCAAATGCTGTGTGACGCGCTGACCCCCGTCTATCTGTCGACCCTGGTCGCTGCGGGTGCGATCCTGTTCGCACTCGGTACCCTGCCATTCGGCGCTCGCTGGCATCGTATCGCCGCCGCCGTCGTCGCCGGCGCCGCAATCTGCGGTTTCTACGCTGGTGCCTTTCCGCAATGCTTAGGAAGGCCCGAACATCTTTCACCCGAAGCAGACAAGCTGTGGTTCAGCCATATCAAGGAAGCGAAGCCGCTCTATCAGCATGGCTGGCGGGTCGCCTTTCCGACGCTTTCGCTGTCGGTGATCGGCGTGATCGGCGCGGCCTGGTCTTTCTGGCGCGCGCGCGGGACCGAGAAGGCGATTCCCTGGGCCTTGGTCTTTCTGCTCTCGCTCTTCTCCGCGCTCCTGCTGTTCTGGCAAACCCGCGCGGGGCCGGGTTCGCAACTGATGGGCGTGATCGGGGCAACCGCCATGGGCTGGCCACTGATGACCTGGACGCTCGAGCACCGGAACGTGCTGGTCCGGGTGTTCGGCACGGTCGCGATATTCCTGCTCGTTTCGGGCTCTTTCTCCGCCCTGATCGTGCAGAATGTGCCCGAGCATAAGAGCGCCTATCGCGTGAAGGTGGATCAGGCGAGCCGGCGCTGTCCGACCTTGCCCGCACTCAAGCCCATCGCCGACCTGCCGCCGGCGACGATCCTTACGTTCATCGATCTTGGACCGCGGCTCATCGCGGTTACGCATCATGACGCAGTGGCCGGCCCCTATCACCGTGCGGGCGATGCAATTCTCGACGTGCAGCACAGCTTCCGCAATCCCGACCCGGAATTTGCGCACGACGTGATGCGACGCCACGGCGCGAGTCTGCTTCTGATCTGCCCCGGTTTCCCCGAATCGACCGTCTATCTGAGCGAGGCGCCCAAGGGCTTCTACGCCCAGATCCTCCATGGCCAGGTACCCGCCTGGCTACAGCCGGTGAAGCTGCCTGACCATTCGCCGTACCGGTTGTGGCGAAGGACCAACTGATGATGATCGACCCCAGGCTTTTTGCGGAGCGCTGGCTGGCGGCATGGAACAGGCGTGATCTGGAGTCGGTGCTGGCGCTGTTCCACGACGACGTGGTTTTCACATCGCCGCTGGCGGCAAAGGTCGTTCCAGGGAGCGATGGGGTGATTAGCGGCAAGGCGGCACTTCATGCATATTGGAGTGCGGCGCTTGCGCAGCTTCCCGAAGCGCATTTCGAGCTGACCAGCCTGTTCGCGGGTATAGACTCGTTGCTCCTCGGCTTTCGCATGAACGGCGGGGCCGAGCGGTTCGAGATATTATGCTTCCGGGAAGATCGCGTGAGCGAAGGTCACGGGACTTACCGCGTCGAATCCTAGCGCTGCTCGGGCGGAATATTGCGCAGCCTGCGCGACAGCGCCTCGATATCGGCCGGGTCGTAGCTAAGCGATCGGCGCCGCGTGGACGGCGGGCGTTGGGCGATCGACAGGCCCGGGCGCCATTCGGTCGCGGGCCGGATCGGGCGCGGGCTGAAGCCGCCGCCGCAATTGGGGCAGACGTCGAACAGCCGCGTATCGACGCAATCGGCGCAGAAGGTGCATTCGTACGTGCAGATGCGCGCGTCGGTCGCGGCCGGCGGCAGATCCTTGTCGCAATATTCGCAATTGGGCCGAAGCTCGAGCGCCATGATCGCCTCCCCGCCGACGTGTAAATCGCGCCTGTGCGGTCGGCAATGTGGTCGAGGCGCATATGACGGCACTTGCGCCAGTCTTCCGGGCGCCCGGTAAGGAATTGAAACCCCGCTGATAAACGCGGCCGATCGAAATATCTTATTGCGATGCAATACGAAAATTGAGGTCTGCGCCAAGGGAATTACAAGATAATTGTTGCGTTGCGGAAGCGAATCAGTCAGCATCGCTGCAACGCACAACGTTTGTGCGCCACATCGGCCGCGGCTCAATGATGAGCCTCACCGGCCACCAGAATCAGCAAAGCCGCTGTTGGACCCACAATGGGCCCAAGAGCGGCTTTTTTCGTGTTTGCGCTTCATCGGGGGATAGAATGACCGACACCGGCAAGACCATTATCGATCATCTGGGCGCCCCGCTCGGGCGGCGGCGCTTTCTTTCGCTGGCGGGTGCCGGCGCGCTCGCGGTCGGCGGCGGGCTGGCGGAAAGCGCGCTCGCCGCGCCGTTCAAACCCGAAGTGACGGGCGCCAAGCTCGGCTTCATCGCGCTGACCGATGCGACGCCGCTGATCATCGCCAAGGAACTGGGCCTGTTTGCCAAATATGGCATGCCCGATGTCGTCGTCGCCAAGCAGGCCAGCTGGGCCGCGACGCGTGACAATATCGTGCTCGGTTCGGGCGGCGGCGGCATCGACGGCGCGCATATATTGTCGCCCCTGCCCTATCTGCTGACGCTTGGCGCGGCGGGCAAGACGACGCCGATGAACATCCTCGCCCGCCTCAACGTCAACGGCCAGGCGATTTCGGTCGAGAAGCAATATCTCGGCTCGCGCGTCGACATCAATTCGGCGCGGATGAAGCCGCTGATCGCGCAGCGCAAGGCGCAGGGCCGCAAGATCACGATGGCCATGACCTTTCCGGGCGGCACGCACGATCTGTGGATCCGCTATTGGCTCGCCGCGCAGGGCATCAATCCCGAGAGCGACGTCGATCTGATCACCATCCCGCCGCCGCAGATGGTCGCCAATATGAAGGCGGGCACGATGGAGGCCTTCTGCGTGGGCGAACCTTGGCCGGACCAGCTGGTCGCGCAGGGCCTGGGTTATACCGCTGTCTCGACCGGCCAATTGTGGATGGATCATCCGGAAAAGGCGTTCGCGATGCGGGCGGACTGGGTCGCGGCGCATCCGATGGCCGCGATCGCGCTGACCGCGGCGGTGATCGACGCGCAGCGCTGGGCGGACAATCCCGCCAACAACGCCAAGCTCGCTGAAATCATCGGCGGACGCGACTGGCTGAAGGTGCCCGTCACCGACATCCAGGATCGCCTGCTCGGCAATTTCACGATGGGCGACGGCCGCGTCATCAAGAATGCGTCGTTCAAGATGAAATTCTGGGCCTCGCACGCCTCCTTCCCGTACAAGAGCCACGATCTGTGGTTCCTGACCGAGGATCAGCGCTGGGGAAAATTGCCGGCGAACCTCGACAAGAAGGCGGTGATCGCCAGGGTCAACCGCTCCGATATCTGGCGCCATGCGGCGATGCTGGCGAAGGTCCCGGCCGGGCAGATACCGCCGACCGATAGCCGCGGCGTCGAGCATTTCTTCGACGGCAAGAGCTTCGATCCCGTCAATCCCGCCGCCTACCTCGCCAGCCTCAAGATCAGGAAGGCCTGATCGGCCGCCGCCTGGAGATAGACATGCTCTCGACCGCGAATGCCGTGGCCAACGTCAGCCATATGCCCGAACCGGCGACCGCCGGAGGAGAAGGGGTGGTCATCACTCTGCCTCCGCCCGCAGTCGCCACCGCACCGTCCAAGGAGCTTCCCGTGCGTCGCTTGCCCCGTATCGTCGAAGCTGCGGGAGAGGCGGCTGCCGCCATCCTCCCGACGATCGTCGTGATCGCCGCGCTGCTCGCCGTCTGGCAATTCGCGTGCAGCGCGCCCGGCTCGGCCCTGCCCAGCCCGTCCCGGATCTGGACCGAGAGCCATGACGTAATCATGCACCCACTGAAGGGCGTGGCTTTCCACGGGATCGTGCCGAGCGTCGATGGCGGCGATGTCGGCATTGCCGTCCATATCCTGACCAGCCTGCGTCGCGTCGCGATCGGTTTCGGCCTGGCAGCGGTCTGCGGCATCGGGCTGGGCGTGTTGATCGGGCAGAGTCGTCTCGCCTATCGCGCGCTGGATCCCCTGTTTCAGGTGCTCCGCACGGTGCCGCCGCTCGCCTGGCTGCCGATTAGCCTCGCCGTGTTTCAGCAGGCCCAGCCTTCGACCATCTTTCTGATCTTCATCACCGCGATCTGGCCCGTAATCCTCAACACCGCGGCGGGGGTGCAGGCGATCCCGCCGACCTATCGCAATGTCGGCCGGGTTCTGGCGCTCAACCCGCTGCAATATTTCACGCGGATCATGCTGCCAGCGACGGTACCGCACATGTTCACGGGGCTTCGCATCGGTGTCGGCATGAGCTGGCTCGCGATCGTCGCGGCGGAGATGGTGCAGGGCGGCACCGGCATCGGCTTCTTCATCTGGGACAGCTATAACAGCTCGCTCCTCACCGACACGATCGTAGCCCTGGTCTGGATCGGGCTGGTCGGCTTCGCGCTCGACCGGATCGTCGGCTGGATCGGCCGCCGCATCGCCCACCAGGCCTGACCGTACAGCGCAAAGAGGAGCTCGCTTTATGAAGACCCGAAGCTATCTGGCGCTCGAAGGAATCAGCGTCACCTTTCCCACCCGCAAGGGCCCTTTCACCGCGCTCGACCGGGTCGATCTGTCGATCGAGAAAGGTGAGTTCGTCGCGCTGATCGGCCATTCTGGCTGCGGCAAATCGACCCTGCTCAACGTTATCGCCGGCCTGACCAAGGCCAGCCGCGGCGTCGTCTTCCTCGATGGCGAGGTGATCGATCGGCCCGGCCCCGATCGCGCGGTGATCTTCCAGGACCACTCGCTCCTGCCCTGGCTCACCGTGGAGGAGAATGTACGCCTCGCGGTCGACCAGACGATCAAGAGCAGCCGCGCCGAGCGCCGCGACTGGGTCCGCCACAATCTTGAGCTCGTCCATATGGGCCACGCGCTGGCCAAAAGGCCGGCGGAGCTTTCGGGCGGAATGAAGCAAAGGGTCGGCATAGCCCGCGCGATCGCGATGAACCCGCGCGTGCTGCTGATGGACGAGCCGTTCGGTGCGCTCGACGCACTGACCCGCGCGAGCCTGCAGGACGCGGTGATGGATATCCAGGCCAAGACCAACAATACGGTGGTGATGATCACCCACGACGTCGACGAGGCGGTTCTGCTGGCCGATCGCGTGGTGATGATGACCAACGGCCCCGCCGCGACGATCGGCGAGGATCTGCGCATCGCCATGCCGCGCCCGCGCAACCGGATCGAGGTGGCCGAAACCCGCGAATATAACCATGCGCGGGCCGAGGTGCTCCATTTCCTCCATCAGCGCTTCTCGAACCCGATCGATCAGGCAGCCTGAAACGGGCCCGCCAGCGCGAGAGGGCCTATCAACCGAAGCTCGCCTTGACCCCGTCGATCACATATTGAGCGGCCAGGGCGGCCAGAAGCACGCCCAGGATGCGCGTGATCATCGCTTCCAGCTTGTCGCCCAGCACGCGCATGATCGGGCCAGCGGCGAGCAGCGAGACCAGCGTGGTGGCCAGCACGGCCGCCAGTGCGCCCAGCACGATCATCAGGTGGAGGCCATGATTGCGCGAGGTGACCAGCATCACGGTGGCGATCGACCCCGGTCCCGCGATCATCGGAATCCCCATCGGGAAGACGGAAATATCCTCGGGCTCCTCGCGATGCTCTTCGGCGTGGCGGCGGGTGATCTCTTCGACCCGGCCTTCGCGGCGCTCGGTCCGTTTCTCGAACACCATCTCGATCGCGATCAGGAACACCATGATCCCGCCCGCGATACGAAACGCGTCGAGGCTGATGCCGAGCGAGGTCAGCAGAGGCTCGCCCACCAGTGCGAACAGGATCAGGATCACCGTCGCGATGCCGGTCGAGCGCAAGGCCATCGCGCGCCGATGCGCAGCGCTGCCGCCGCGCGTCAGGCTGGCGAAGATCGGCGCGCAGCCGGGCGGATCGATCACCACGAAGAAGGTCACGAAGGCGGAGAGGAATAGACCCAGCATCAGCCGAATATCCCATCCGCGGCGACCATCATGCAGCCGCCGGCCGCAGCCAGCCCCGCCATCAGATCGCGCCCTTTTCCAGCGGGATGCCTGCGTTACGGTGTGCGGCGACCAAAGTGTTGCGCAACAGTACCGCGATCGTCATCGGGCCGACGCCGCCCGGCACCGGGGTGATCGCGCCCGCGACCTCCTTAACCTCGTCGAACGCGACGTCGCCGACCAGGCGGGTCTTGCCCTCGCCCGCGTCGATCCGGTTGATGCCGACGTCGATCACCGCCGCACCCGGCTTGATCCAGTCGGCCTTGACCATCTCTGGTCGCCCGACCGCCGCGACGACAATATCCGCGCGGCGAACTACGCCTGGCAGGTCTTTGGTCCTGGAATGCGCGATGGTGACAGTGCAGCTTTCGCCGAGCAGCAATTGCGCCATCGGCTTGCCGACGATGTTCGAGCGGCCGATCACCACCGCTTCCTTGCCCGCGAGATCGCCCAGGCGATCCTTGAGCAGCATCAGGCAGCCGAGCGGGGTGCAGGGCACGAAACCGTTGAGCCCCGTCATGAGCCGACCGGCATTGACCGGATGGAACCCGTCGACATCCTTGTTGGGGTCGATCGTCGCGATCACGGCATTTTCGTTGATATGCTTCGGCAGCGGCAGCTGGACGAGAATGCCATCGACACTGTCGTCCGCATTCAGCGTGCGCACCTGATCGAGCAATTCCGCCTCGCTCGTCTCGGCGGGCAGGCGGATCGTGTCGCTCTTCATGCCGGCGGCCTCGGTCGCCTTGCCCTTGGAACGGACATAGACGGTGCTTGCGGGGTCCTCGCCGACCAGCACGACCGTCAGACCGGGCCTGCGTCCCGCTTTGGCGGTGAAGTCGGCGGCGAGTGCCCCGACACGTTCGCGCAACCCCTCGGCGAACGCCTTGCCGTCGATAATTGCCGCGCTCATACGCCGGCCAGCGCCGGGCTCATGCTGGCTTCGATATGCGGGATGACGATGCCCGACACGATCTGGATCAGCAGGAGCACTACCAGCGGCGAGAAATCGAGCGCGCCGAAATCGGGCATGATTCGTCGGATCGGGCGATACATCGGCTCGGTCATGCGATTGAGCGCGTAAAGGATCTGGCGCACGAAATCGTTGTGCGTGTTGATCACGTTGAACGCGATCAACCACGTCAGCACCGCCTGGATGATGATGATCCACGTCACGATGTGGAGCAGGAACTGAATGATATCGAAAACCATGAACATAAAGTGGTCCCGTCCAATTGTTACGGCACCCTAACGCAAGCGTTAGTGCCGCGCCACGTCAGCCCTGGCGCACCAAGGTGCCTGCGCCCTGGCGGGTGAAGATTTCGATCAGCATCGCATGCGGCACGCGCCCGTCGAGGATGACCGCCGCGTCGACCCCGCCTTCGACCGCGTCGATGCAGGTCTGCAGCTTGGGGATCATGCCGCCATGGATCGTGCCGTCCTCTTTGAGTCCCGCAATGTCGCGCGGCGTGAGGTCGCTCAGCAATTTCTTGTCCTTGTCGAGCACGCCCGGGACGTCGGTCAGCAGGAACAGCCGCTCGGCACCGGTTGCGATCGCGAGCGCGCCCGCCATCGTGTCGGCGTTGATATTGTAGGTCTGCCCGTCCGCGCCAACGCCGATCGGCGCCACCACCGGGATCATGCCCGCCTTGGAAATCGTGTCGAGGATGCGCGTATCGACATCGTCGGGCTCGCCGACAAAGCCCAGGTCTTGCTCGCTCTGGACCTTGGTCGCGGTGACGAGCCGGCCATCCTTGCCCGAAATGCCGACCGCGCGTCCGCCCTCGGCCGCGATCCAGGAGACGATCTCCTTGTTGATCGACCCCGACAGGACCATTTCCGCGACCTTCATCGTCTCGGCATCGGTCACGCGCAGGCCGTCGACGAAGCGGCTTTCAATCCCCAGCGCCTTCAGCGCCGCGCCGATCTGGGGCCCGCCGCCATGCACCACGATCGGATTGATCCCGACCGCCTTGAGCAGCACCACGTCTTCGGCGAAATCCTCCGCCAGGTCGGCGTCGCCCATGGCGTGGCCGCCATATTTCACGACGAAGGTGCTGCCCGCATAACGCTGCATGTAAGGCAGGGCCTCAGCGAGCGTTTCCGCCTTGAACAGCAGAGCGGGATCGGGCGCGTAATTGGTCATGACCGGCCCTTTAGCGTCCGCGTCATGCCAGCGAAAGCTGGCATCTCAGGAGATAAGTGTTTCGCTTGTCGACTAGATACCGGCTTCCGCAGGAATGACGTCAAGCATCCAGCTTCCGGCCCAGCGCAACGAACAGATAGACGAGCGGCGGGACGAGCAAGGCCGACAGGACCACCTTCACGATCATCTGGCCGGCAAGCAGCCCACCGATCGGGAAGACGCCGTAAAAGCTGATCGTGATGAACAGCAATGTGTCGACGATCTGCGACAGGACCGAGGCGATGCCCGCGCGCAGCCACAGCAATTGCGCGCCCTCGCGGCCCTTGAGCCAGGCGAAGATGGTGACGTTCAGCGTCTGCGACGTTCCATAGGCGATCAGCCCAGCAAGCATCAGCCGTGCGCTCTGGCCCAGGACAGTCTCAAACGCCGCGAGGCGCGCCGCATCCATCGCAGGCGCCGGAGGCAGATGGAGCACCAGCTCGATCAGCCCCATCGATACGATCAGCGGCAGGAAACCCCATCGCACCAGCAGCGTGGCGACGTTGCCACCATGCAGCTCGGCAACCGCACTCGACAGGATGACGAGCAACAGGAAGGCACAGATGCCGGCCTCGATCCCGAGCGGGCCAAGGCCGAGCGCGATGCCAAGATCAGACAATGGCCCGAGCGCGACCAATTTGTTGCCGAGCACGCCCGCAATGCAGACCATGCCGCCATAGAAGATCGAAAAGACGAACAGCGACTTGGGTATCGCGGGCCCCGGTGTTTCCATGGCGACATGCGTAACGTTGTTTCGCGAACTGTCATCCGGAAAAAAGCGCTTGAAGCTGACCTAACGTCAGCCGCTACGTGGTGGTCATGGAACAGCCGCTCAGCATCAGCGAGGTCATCCGCCGCACCGGCCTTACCGCTCGCGCATTGCGCTTTTATGAGGCGCGCGGGCTGGTGCAGCCGCTGCGGACCGCATCGGAGCGCCGGCTTTACGGCCCCGGCGAACTGGCGCGGCTGAACGCGGTCGTGGCGCTCAAGCGCGCGGGTTTCAGCCTCGCGCAGATCGGCGCCATGCTGAAGCGCTCACCCGTCAATCTCGGCCGGCTGGTTGCCGCGCAGATTGCCGCACTCGACCTGCGCGAGGCGGAGATCGCGGAGGCGCGCAAGCTGCTCCAAGCCGTTCAGTCCAGCATCGATCGTGGCGAGCCGATCGACGTCGCGACCCTCTGCTCGCTCATTCGAAGCGGAGAAACGATGATGGAACAGGAAAATTGGAAGACGGTCTCGGATCGCTATCTGTCCGAAGAGGCCAAAGCGGATTTTGCGCGGACGATGCCGCAAATGGCCACCGATTTCGATCAGGCGGCCCATAATGCCAAATGGGCCGACCTCACCGCGCGAATCGAGGCGGCGCTGCCGATGGATCCCGCCTCGCCCGAGGCGCGAGCCTTTCACGACGAATGGCAGGCGCTGCTTGCGCCATTCAAGGCCATCGCGACCCCCGCAATGATGCAGGGGGTGGGCAAGATGTACGACAATATCGATGCGTGGAAAGGCGAGCAGAAGCCGCCTTTCTCGTCGGAAGTCTGGGCCTTCATCAAATCCGTCGGCGCGGCCAGGTCGGGCGCTCAGCGGGTCGGAACCGGCTGGGGCCCGGAATAATCGTAGAAGCCCCGTCCGGTCTTGCGGCCGAGCCAGCCCGCGTCGACATATTTGACGAGCAAGGGGGCGGGGCGGAACTTGGGATCGCCCGTGCCCTCATGCAGGACGCGGGCGATCTCCAGGCAGGTGTCGAGCCCGATGAAGTCGGCAAGCGTGAGCGGCCCCATCGGATGATTGAGCCCCAGGCTGACTGCGGCGTCGATGTCCTTCACCGTGGCAACGCCTTCGCCCAGCGCGAAAATCGCCTCGTTGAGCATAGGCAGCAGCACGCGGTTGACGATGAAGCCGGGTGCATCGTTGGCGTGGACCACGGTCTTGCCCAGGCTTTGCGCGAATGTCTCCACCTTCGCGACGGTGTCGTCCGAGGTGGCGAGGCCGCGGATCAGCTCGATCGGCTTCATCACCGGCACCGGATTGAAGAAATGCACGCCCATGAAGCGCGCGGGGTCGGGCGTTGCCTGGGCCAGTCGCGTGATCGGGATCGAGGATGTGTTGGAGGCGAGAAGGGCGTCCGCTTTCATCACCTTGCCGACTTCGGCGAAGATTGCGCGCTTCACCGCCTCGCGCTCGGTTGCCGCCTCGATCACGATGTCCGCCTCGGCGAAGGCGGCATAATCGCCATGCGGCGCGATGTGGTCGCGCGCGGCGTCCGCATCGGCCACCGAAATCTGTTCCTTCTCGACCGCCCGCGCGAGGCGCTTGGCGATGCCGGCTTTTCCCTTCTCGGCGGCTTCGAGGCTGATGTCCGAAAGCAACACGCGATAACCCGATTGCGCCGCGACCTGCGCGATGCCCGCGCCCATCTGGCCTGCGCCGATCACACCGATGGTTTTCATTCCGCCCTCATTCCGTTCGTGCCGGGCCTGTCGAAGCAGTGTCCCGGTTTGCCCATGAAGGCAGTACAGCCCTTCGACAAGGCTTCAGAGGCTAGGGCGCCACCGGCTCGGGCTTCGCCTCGGCGAGAATCAGCGAGAACATCTGGTTCGCATCCGACCATTCGCGCAGCGGGGTCCAGCCACCGGCCGCAAGCAACTGGCGCCCGCTGCGCGGCGTATATTTGTGGCTGTTCTCGGTGTGGATCGTCTCGTCGGCATGCATCTCGAAATGGCGCCCGGCGATCATGAAGGACAGATCGCGGGTGGCGACCAGATGCATCTCGATCCGGCTCCACGTGTCATTCCACACCGCGCGGTGCTTGAACCAGTGCACCGGAATGTCCGCGCCCAGCTCGCGGTTGATCCGTTCGAGCAGATTGAGATTGAACGCGGCGGTGACGCCGGCTTCATCGTCATAGGCGCGGATCAGGATGTCGGTATCCTTCACCTGATCCATGCCGATCAGCAGCATCGAGCCCACGCCCATCGTCTCGATCATGTCGCGCAGCAGGTTTACGCCCGACCTGGGAACGAGATTGCCGATGGTGGAGCCGGGGAAGAAGCCCAGCTTCGGCAAGGCGGAGACGCTGCCGGGCAGCGGTACCGGATGCATGAAATTGGCCTCCACCGGCACGATCGGCAGCTCCGGAAAGCCCTCCTGGAGCGCGGCGGCGGATTCGCGCAGGAATTCGCCCGAAATGTCGATCGGGACGTAAGCCGATGGCGCGACGCAGGCGAGCAGGCGCGGGGTCTTGAGCGACGAGCCGGAGCCGAACTCGACCACGGCGCGGCCTTTGCCCGCGATCAGCCCGACCTCGTCGCAATGCTCGCCGAGAAGCGCGCTTTCGGTGCGAGTGGGATAATATTCGGGAAGACGCGTAATCTCCTCGAACAATTGGGACCCGCGAAGGTCATAGAACCAGCGCGCGGGGATTGCTTTCTTGCGCTGCGACAGGCCCTCCAGCACGTCCGACAGGAAGGCGGGATCCGCGCTCGAAACGTCGGCACTCCGTTCTTCGATGCGTAGCATCACAGATCCTTCGCGAGGCGGACACCGGTGAACTGCCAGCGCTGCCAGGGGTAGAAGAAGTTACGGTAGGACGCGCGGCTATGCCCACGCGGCGTCGCGCAGCTGGCGCCCTTGAGCACCGACTGCCCGCTCATGAACTTTCCATTATATTCACCGACCGCACCCTTGGCAGGCGCGAAGCCCGGAAATGGCAGGAACGCGCTTCCAGTCCATTCCCATACGTCGCCGAACATCTGGTGCGGTGAATCGCTCCACCGCGCGGCGCGCGGGCGGACCGGGCCGGCCATATCGAGCTGCGTTCCCTGGCGCGGATCGAGCCCGTGCGCGGCGCTTTCCCATTCCGCCTCGGTCGGGAGCCGCGCGCCCGCCCAGCGCGCGAAGGCGTCGGCCTCGTAATGCGAGATGTGCGTCACCGGCGCGGCCGGGTGAAGCGGGTGCAGGCCGTCGAGCGCGAAGGCGAGCCAGCCGCCCTCGCCGTCGCGTCGCCAATAAAGCGGGGCCTCCGCCTGCTCGCGTTTCACCCAGGCCCAGCCGTCCGACAGCCAATATTCGGGTTTCTCGTAACCGCCGTCGGCCATGAAGGCGCGCCACTCGGCATTGGTCACCGGGCGGTCGGCAAGGGCATGGGGCACGAGCAATGCGCGGTGGCGCGGGCCTTCGCAGTCGAAGGCGAAGCCATCGCCGCCATGGCCGATCTCGACTATGCCTTCGCCGCCTTCGATCCATCCCATGTCGGTCATCGGTGCCGGCCGGTTGCGGGGATGGTCCCACATCGCCGGATCGAGCGGGTTGGCGGCGAAGGCGGCGAGAATATCGGTCAGCATCAATTCCTGATGCTGCTGTTCGTGATTGACGCCGAGCAGGACCAGATCCTGTGCCGCATCCGGCAGGCTGGGCAGGGCCGCCGCGATCCGCTCGTCCACCGCCGCCCGCCAGGCGAGAATCTCGTTCAGGCCGGGGCGGGACAGCATACCGCGCCGGTCGCGGGCATGGCGTGCGCCTTCGGCCTCATAATAAGAATTGAAGAGATAGGCCCAGCGCTCGTCGTAGCGGCGATAGCCGCGAACATGGTCGCGCAGCACGAACGTTTCGAAGAACCAGGTCGTGTGCGCGAGATGCCATTTGGCGGGGGAGGCATCGGGATGCGGCTGGATCGTCGCATCGGCATCGGACAGCGGTTCCGCTATCGCGACCGATAGGCCGCGGGTGGCCTGATAAGCGGCGTGAAGGTCAGGCGCGTGGCTTAGGTCCTGAGCGCGAGCGGCCATGGCGAAGCCCCTTTGCCGGCGCCAAAGGGCGCGGTTCCCCTTCTAAGATCGTTGCGACAACGCCGCAATCAACCCCGCGTTGCCCCCGGGCGCCAAAGTATGTCGCCACCTGCTGCCAGATTCAGCAAGCGGGCGAGTACGAACAGATGGTCCGACAAGCGGTTGATATAGGTCAGCGCCTGTGGGTTCAGGCTCACTTCAGCGGCGGCTGCGACTGCGGTTCGTTCGGCGCGGCGCACCACCGCGCGGGCAAGGTGGAGCTGCGCCGCCGCGGGCAGTCCGCCCGGCAGGATGAACGAGGTGAGTGGCGCCAGCGCCTCATTCATCTCGTCAATCTCGCGTTCCAGCCGTCCGACTTGGGCAGACGTGATGCGCAGCGTCATTTCACCCGGCGTGAAATCCTCGCCCGGCGTGGCGAGATCGGCGCCGAGATCGAACATCTCGTTCTGGATCCGTGCCAGCATCTCGCGCGCGGGGCCGTCTTCCAGGCCAGCCGCCGCGGCCCCGATCGCGCAATTCGCCTCATCGACATCGCCGATCGCGGTCATGCGCGGATGAGCCTTGCTGACGCGCGACCCGTCGACCAGGCCGGTCTGCCCGGTATCGCCAGTGCGGGTGTAGATCTTGTTGAGCTTGACCATCAGCCCGTCTGGCCGCGCGCCAGTAGCAGCAGGATGACGACGAAGACGATCGCCAGGCCCTGGAACTGGATACGGCGCCACATCATGCGATTCTGCTTAAGACTGGATTCGCTGATGCCTTCCTCGTTCAGCCGCGCATGATCCTGCTGGAGCATGGCGATCACGCCGCGCACGATCGAAACCACCGCGCCAAGCGCGCAGACGATGATGAGGATGCCGAAGAAGAGCTTCATGATTGCTCTCTAGGCCTTGGTCGAGGGGACGCCAATCGGAACTTGTCAGGCACGAAGCGTGGCTAGCAGTTCCGCGGGATCCGCTCCGTCGGCGCGCAATTCGGCGAGCGGCCGCGCGCCATTGCGCTTGGCGAGCCGTTTGCCGTCGGGCCCGATCAGCAGCTGATGGTGATGATATTCGGGGGTCGGCAAGCCGAGCAGGCCCTGGAGCAGGCGGTGAACATGCGTCGCCTCGAACAGGTCGATCCCGCGCACCACATCGGTCACGCCCTGCGCGGCATCGTCCACCGTGACGGCGAGATGGTAGGAGGTCGGCGTCTCCTTACGGGCAAGGACCACGTCGCCGGCCGAAGCGGGATCGGCTTCGACCCAGCCCGCAAACGCATCGCGCCACCATAAGCCCTCTCCCCGCTGGCGGGGAGAGGGTTGGGAGAGGGGGTGGTCGGCGGTTTCCGGCAGCGCGCTCTTGCAATCTTCCCCTCTCCCCTGAAAGGGAGAAGGGGCGCAGGCGGCCACCGCCTTACCCATATCGAGCCGCCAGCAATGGGGCTCCCCCATCCGCGTCGCCCGCTCGGCGACGGACAAGTTGCGGCACGTCCCCGGATAGACCGGCCCCTCCGCCCCATGCGGCGCGCTTGCGCTGGCGGCGATTTCGGCACGTGTGCAGAAACAGGGGTAGATCAGTCCCATCGCCCGAAGCTTTTCCAGCGCTTCGGTGTAGGGGCCCATCCGCGCCGATTGCCGGATCACGGGGCCGTCCCAGCTCAGGCCCAGCCAGGCGAGGTCTTCCTCGATCCCGGCGATGAAATGGTCGCGGCTGCGCGTGCCGTCGATATCCTCTATCCGCAGCAGGAATTGGCCGCCTTTGTGTCGTGCCAGATCGTGCGCGCGTACCGCTGAATAAGCATGGCCCAGATGAAGCCGCCCTGTCGGGCTCGGTGCGAACCGGGACACTATCCACATGTTTCTGGACTCACGAAAAAACGGCACTTGACCGCGAGTCGCGGGAATGTTGTCATGCCCGTGTCACGCCGCTCTGGCAGGCGGCAAGACGACGGAGACGTGGCGGCAACGGCCTCGCCTCCCGAGTGCGACGGGACCGAGTGACGATCCCTGGCCGGTACGCTCCGCCGATGCGGAGGGCTTGGTCGTTCCATGTATCATCCTGATCTCATTCGACACCCCGACAGCTGCCCGACCTTGGTGTTGAACGCCGATTATACGCCGCTGTCTTATTACCCGCTCTCGATCTGGCCGTGGCAGACCGCGATCAAGGCGGTGTTCCTCGATCGCGTCGACATCGTCTCGCATTATGAGCGCGAGGTGAGAAGCCCGACGCATGCCATCAAGCTGCCGTCGGTGATCGCGCTCAAGCAATATGTGCGGCCCTCGGCGCATCCTGCCTTCACCCGGTTCAACCTGTTCCTGCGTGATCGTTTCTCCTGCCAATATTGCGGGACGTTGGCGGATCTGACCTTCGACCATGTTATTCCGCGCGCGCAGGGCGGACGGACGACGTGGGAGAATGTCTCGACCGCATGCGCGCCGTGCAATCTGCGCAAGGGTGGGCGGACGCCGCGTCAGGCCGGGATGAAGCTGTATGAAATGCCCTATCGCCCGACTTCTTGGCAGCTGCAGGAGAATGGGCGGAGCTTCCCGCCCAACTATCTGCACGACTCCTGGCGCGACTGGCTTTACTGGGACATCGAATTGGAGGCGTAGCTTTCGAAAAGCGCCGCACCGGCCCGCACCCCCACCCACCTCCCATAGCATAGACTGGCTGGGAGGTCGGGTGGGGGTGGGGGCCGGAGCGGCGGAATGCGCTCTTCCGCGCATTCTCGAAGGGGTCTAACGCCTCACACACAATTCGATGGAGTAGACCGTGGGCGCCGGTAGCGCATTCCAATGGGACGATCCGCTGCTGCTGGACCAGCAGCTTGGCGACGAAGAGATCATGATCCGCGATACCGCGCGGGCTTATGCGAAGGACAAACTCGCCCCGCGCATCCGCGAGGCTTATGCCAACGAGCATACCGATCGCGCGATCTTCGACGAGATGGGCGCGCTTGGCCTGCTCGGCGCGACCTTGCCCGAGCACTATGGCGGCGTCGGCGCGAATTATGTGAGCTATGGGCTGGTCGCGCGCGAGATCGAGCGCGTGGACTCGGGCTATCGTTCGATGATGAGCGTGCAGTCGAGCTTGGTCATGTTCCCGATCCATGCCTACGGCTCGGAAGACCAGCGCATGCGGTGGCTCCCGAAGCTGGCGTCAGGCGAACTGGTCGGCTGCTTCGGGCTGACCGAGCCCGAGGCGGGGTCCGATCCGGGCGGAATGCGGACGCGCGCCGAAAAGATCGACGGTGGCTACAAGCTAACCGGCGAGAAGATGTGGATCACCAATTCCCCGATCGCGGACCTGTTCGTGGTGTGGGCCAAATCGGACGCGCATGACGGGAAGATCCGCGGCTTCGTACTCGAAAAGGGCATGCAAGGTCTCAGCGCGCCCAAGATCGAGGAAAAGCTTTCGCTTCGCGCCTCGATCACCGGCGGGATCGTGATGGAAGGGGTCGAAGTGTCCGAGGAGCATCTTCTTCCCAACGCGCAAGGCCTGGCCGGGCCGTTCGGTTGCCTTAACCGTGCCCGCTACGGCATCGCCTGGGGCGTGATGGGCGCCGCGGAGGATTGCTGGCACCGCGCACGGCAATATACGCTCGACCGACGCCAGTTCGGCCGGCCGTTGGCGGCGACGCAACTCGTTCAGAAGAAGCTCGCCGACATGCAGACCGAGATCACGCTGGGTTTGCAGGCGGCGCTGCGCGTTGGGCGGCTGTTCGACGAAGGCAAGATGGCACCGGAGATGATCAGCCTGATCAAGCGCAACAATTGCGGCAAGGCGTTGGATATCGCCCGCGTCGCGCGCGATATGCACGGGGGCAACGGCATCACGGGCGAATATCACGTCATCCGCCACTCGCAGAATCTCGAGACGGTCAACACCTACGAGGGCACGCACGACGTGCATGCGCTAATCCTCGGCCGCGCGCAGACGGGCATCCAGGCGTTTAGCTGATGGCGGACGATCCCCTCGTCTTGTTCGATGCCTGGTATGCCGAGGCGCGCGCGGCCGAGATCAACGACAGCAACGCCATGGCGCTGGCGACCGTAGATGCGGGTGGCCAACCTTCGGTACGGATGGTGCTGCTCAAGGGCCACGACCAGCGCGGCTTCGTCTTCTACACCAACCTCAACAGCCGCAAGGCGCGTGCATTGATCGATACGCCCAAGGCGGCGTTGCTGTTCCACTGGAAATCGCTTCGTCGCCAGGTGCGGATAGAAGGGCCGGTGGGCGGCGTGTCACTGGAGGAGGCCGACGCTTATTTCGCGTCGCGCGCGCGCGATTCGCAGCTTGGCGCCTGGGCTTCGGATCAATCCCAGCCTTTGCCTTCGCGCGATCTGTTCGAGGCACAATTCGCGGAGGTGGAAGCCCGGTTCGAGGGGCAGGACGTGCCCCGCCCGCCGCATTGGTCGGGCTTCCGGGTCGCTCCGCAGCGGATCGAATTCTGGCAGGACCGCGCGCATCGGCTGCACGAACGGCGCCTGTTCACGCGCGCCGGCGATGGCTGGAACGAGGGATTGCTCTACCCGTGAGCGGCGTGCCGTTCTGGCATATCGATGCGTTCGCCGATGGGCCCTTCACCGGCAATCCCGCGGCCGTGATCCGCCTCGATTGCTGGCGCGATGAGGATACGCTGCGCACCATCGCGCGCGAGATCAATCTGCCCGCGACCGCCTTCGCCGTTCCGGCCGGGGGCGAAGCGGATTTTACGATACGCTGGTTTTCCCCGCGCGGTGAGATCGGCCTGTGCGGCCATGGCACGCTCGCCGCTGGGCACGCGCTGATCGGCGACCGATCCGCAATCTGCTTTGCGACGCGGACAGCCGGGCGGGCGCAGGTTGCGCGCGAGGGAGACATGCTCAGCCTGTCGCTGCCCGTCATCCGGGCCGAAGCGCGCTATCTGCCCGACGCTGTGGAGATGATTGGCGGGGCGCCTGTCGAGACACTCTGGAATGAGCGCGGCTATGGCATCCTCCGTTATGCGGACGAGGCCGAGGTGCACGGGCTTATCCCCGACTTTGCCGCTCTGGCGCGAATGGGGGATGTCCAGTTCAGCGCAACCGCGCCCGGGGCCGCGACCGACATCGTCAGCCGCGTCTTTTCCTCACGCGCGGGTGAGGATGCGGTGACTGGATCGGCGCATTCGGTGCTGACGCCTTATTGGGCCGAGAAGCTGGGCCGAGACGACTTCACCGCTTTCCAGGCCTCGGCCCGCGGCGGGCGGCTGGATTGCAGGCTGGATGGTGACCGCGCGGTCCTGAGCGGGCGTTGCGTGACGGTGGTTGAAGGCAGGTTTCTGGCATAAAAATCCTCTCCGGGACGGGGAGGATTTCAGGCCGCCTCCATCTCCGCCGCCACGGTTTCCTCGATCCACCCACCGCCTAGCACCCGATCGCCATCGTAGAGGACCGCCGCCTGGCCGGGCGAGACGCCATATTCGGGCGTCCCGAAATGGACCGAGTCGCCATCGAAGCGTGCTGGAACCGGCTTGGCGAGCGAGCGGACCTTGACGCTGAGCTCGCCGCCCAGCGCCTCGCCCAGCCAATTGACGTCGCTGAGCCGCGCGGCGCGAACCGCCAGCGCGCTGCGCGGGCCGACGACAAGGCGGCGTTCGGCCGCATCGATCCGCACGACATAAAGCGGCTCGGGCGTACCGCCGATCTCGATGCCGCGGCGCTGGCCGACCGTGAAGCCGGTTATGCCGCGATGCTCGCCGATCACCCGGCCGTCGAGGTCCACGATTTCCCCCGGCGCGGCCGCCTCCGGGCGCAGCTTGCGCACCAGCCCGGCATAATCGCCGTCGGGCACGAAGCAGATGTCCTGGCTGTCGGGTTTCGCCGCGACCGCCAGACCCTGCTCGGCGGCGATCGCGCGGACACGGTCCTTGGGCATCCCGCCCAAGGGGAAGCGCAGATAATCGAGCTGCGCGCGCGTGGTCGCGAACAGAAAATAGGACTGATCGCGCGCGGGATCGTGCGCGCGATGCAATTCTGGCCCCTTCCCGCCCATGACGCGCCGGACATAATGGCCCGTGGCGAGGCAGTCCGCGCCAAGGTCACGCGCGAGCTTGAACAGATCGGTGAACTTCACCCCCTGGTTGCAGCGCACACACGGGATCGGGGTGCGTCCAGCAACATATTCGTCGGCGAAGCGGTCGATCACGGACGTTCGGAACGCGCTTTCATAATCGAACACATAATGCGCGATGCCGAGCCGCCCGGCGACCGCGCGTGCGTCGGCGATGTCCTTGCCTGCGCAACAGCTGCCCGCGCGCCCGACCGCGGCGCCGTGATCGTAAAGCTGCAGCGTGACGCCGATCGTCTCCGCGCCGCTCGCCGCTGCCAGCGCGGCCACAACCGAGCTGTCGACTCCGCCCGACATGGCGACGACGATACGGCGGCGCTTTGCCCCGGTAGTCAGCTGAAACAGGTCTTCCATGATTTACCGGGCCTTTAGCCGATCCGGTCCGAAATGAACACATGGCTAAAGATCGCCCGCCCGGCACCGTCAAAGAGGCATGACCAAACGGGTGTGCAGAGCGTGAAGATTCATCTGGACATGACGGGCAGGCCGCTCGCCAAGCCGGACTTCGCGATGCTGCGCGCTGGGCTCGCCGCGGCGCAGGCGACCACGCCGACCGCCGCGGCGAGCGACAAAGCACATGCCCGTCTCGACCTCACCGAGGCTTTGACCCGCTTGTTCGGGGACAATTCCGCGGACGCCGAGGGGGCAGTCGCACTGCACGGGAGCTTCAATCCCGCGTCGGTGCGCGAGGAGGACGAGCCGGAAAAATGACCGGGACTTTTACCTTCCGGTTTCAAGCTTCCTTCAAACCGCGCCGGTACGAAGGATGCACGAGGGGGATCGGTGCCCGCTAAGGGCGAGCGCGAGGATGACAATGATCGAAAATCAGAAAATCAGGCCGGCGCAGGTAGTGGGTCCCCTCGGGGAACCGCTGACCATCGACTCGCTGCCCCCTCCGGGCACGACGCGATGGGTTGTGCGCCGCAAGGCCGAGGTCGTCGCTGCCGTCAACGGCGGTCTGCTTTCCTTTGACGAGGTTTGCGAGCGATATGACATCAGCCTCGAGGAGTTCGCCTGCTGGAAGCGGGCGGTCGAACGTTCGGGCATGCCGGGCCTGCGTGTCACGCGGATCCAGCATTATAAGTCGCTGTACGAACGTCAGCAGAAATACTGATCTGAACCATCAGTTGGGGGGAGCGCACCGGGAACAAATTTTGTTTCCGGTGCGTATCCATGTCCGACCGCTGCGTCCCCATAACGTATCGCGGCGAACAGGAGGACGGACATGGGACTCATTCTTTGGCTTGTGATTGGCGGTATCGTCGGCTGGCTCGCCAGCATCGTCATGCGCACCGATGCGCAGCAGGGCATCGTTCTGAACGTGGTCGTCGGGATCGTCGGCGCCTTCATCGCGGGCCTGATCTTTTCGGGCGGCTCGATCAACAACGCGCCACTGAACGTCTATACCTTCCTGACCTCGCTGGTGGGCGCAATCGTCCTGCTCGCGATCGTCAATCTGGTTCGTCGCGGCTCGATCCGCTAGAAGCGCGAGCCTGATTCACGCTTTCCGATAGGAGGCGATCAGGCTCGGAGGCGAAAGCATTCGTCGCGCAAAGGGCCGTCCCGGGAGACCGGGGCGGCCCTTTTCTTTTGGGTTCCCCGTTTACCCGTCATGCCGGCTTTCGCTGGAGCGACGATGTAAAGATCAATTCAGCTCGAACACGACCGAGAGGTTGACGGCCAACTCCTGCTCGCCGGCCTCGACCGGAGTAGCGTCGGCACGCTTCATCGCCATCATCGCCATCGGACGGGGGGGCAGGCGCGCTTCCTCGCTCTCGCTGATACGCACGATACGGCGCACCGTCAGCCCGGCCGCCTTGGCATAGAGGTCCGCGCGCGCTCGTGCGGTGGCGAGCGCCTTCGCGCGCGCCTCGTCGAGCGCGGCTTCGGGATGCTCGACCGAAAGCGTCGGCCCGTCGATCTGGTTGGCGCCCGCGCCGACCAAGGCGTCGATCACTCCGCCCGCTCCCTGCAGATCGCGTAGCCGCACCGAGACGCGGTTGCTCGCCTGATAGCCGGTCAGCACCGGCGGTTGATTGTCGCCGTACCGATATTGGGGCTGTAGATTGATCGACTGGGTCTGGATGTCGCGATCCGCCACACCGGCGCGCTTGAGCGCTGCGATGGTGGCGGTCATCGCCTTGGCATTGGCCGCCATCGCCTCGCCCGCTTTGGGCGCCTGCGTCACCACGCCCGCGCCGATCGTGGCGATGTCAGGGGTCCGGGTCGAAATCCCGGTCGCCGAGATATCGAGTTCGGTCCCCGCAATCGGAACGGTCGTGACGTCGGCCAAAACCGGGGCGGCAAAAGCGAGCGCGGCCAGGGGCAGCAACAGGGTCTTCATCATATGTCTCCTCTCGAGAGGATGATCGATCAAATGCACTGCACACGGGATGAATGTCTTCGTCATCCCAGCGAAAGTTGGGATCTCGGGGGCTCACCCTGCCTCGGCGACGATCCTGTTCCATTCAGCCTCGTCGATCACGCGTACGCCGTATTCCTTTGCTTTCTTCTCCTTCGATCCCGCGCCCGGCCCGGCAATCACCAGGTCGGTCTTGGCCGAGACCGATCCCGAGACGCGCGCGCCAAGGCCTTCGGCCTGTGCCTTGGCCTCGTCGCGGCTCATCGTCTCGAGCGTACCGGTGAAGACGATTGTTTTGCCGCTCACCTCGGATTCGCGAACCTCATGTACGAACGGGACGGGACGGCATTCGCTGAGCAGATCGTCCCAAGCTTCGCGGTTGTGCGGTTCGGCGAAGAAGTCGATCAAGGCTTCCGCCACGACCGGGCCGACACCCTCGACCGAAATGATCTCTGCGCGAGCCGCCTCGTCGGTCGCGGCGGCGGTCGCGACCTCGGTGATATGCTCGACCGTGCCGAACGCTTTCAGAAGGTCGCGCGCGGTGATTGATCCGACATGGCGGATGCCGATCCCGAACAGGAAGCGTACGGGATCCGGATGGCGCTTTTCGTCGATTGCCGCGAGCAGGTTTGCCGCCCAGACATCGCCCTTCTTCTTGCGCGCGAGCAATTGCTCTTCCTTCAAGCGAAAGATATCGGCGGGGGAATGGATCAGGCCGTCGTTGAAGAAATCCTCGATCTGCTGGAGGCCGAGGCCGCGAATATCGAGCGCGCCGCGCGAGCAGAAATGGATCAGCCGCTCGACCCGCTGCGCGGCGCAGATCAGCCCGCCGGTGCAGCGATAATCGACCTCGCCTTCCTCGCGCTCGGCGGCGGAGTCACAAACCGGGCAGTGCGTCGGGAAATGCCAGGGTTCGCGCACCGCATCGCGGGTTAGGTTCTCGACGATCTGCGGGATCACGTCGCCCGCGCGCTGGAGCACGACCCGGTCGCCCGGGCGCACGCCCAGCCGCTCGATCTCGTCGGCATTGTGCAAGGTGGCATTGGTCACGACCACGCCGCCGACCGTGACCGGCTCCAGCCGGGCGACGGGCGTGAGCTTGCCGGTGCGGCCGACCTGGATGTCGATCGCGCGCAGGGTGGTCTGCGCCTGCTGCGCGGGGAATTTGTGCGCGATCGCCCAGCGCGGCGCACGGCCGACCTGGCCGAGCCGATCCTGCCAGTCGAGCCTGTCGACCTTATAGACCACGCCGTCTATGTCATATTCTAGGTCGGCGCGCTGACCTTCGATCATACGGTAGCGCGCGAGAGCGGCTTCGGTGTCGGGACAGCGTACGCGCAGGGGCGTGCCGCCAAAACCCCAGCTGCTGATTGCGTCCATCACCTCGGTCTGGGTCTGGCCCGGCAAGCCCGAATGTTCGCCCCAGCCATGAAATATGAAACGCAGCGGTCGGGTTGCGGTGACTGCGGCATCCTTCTGGCGGAGCGAGCCCGCAGCGGCGTTGCGCGGATTGGCGAACTGGCGCGCCTTGCTCTCGTCGCCCGCTGCGCGCGCTTCATCCAGCAGGCGTTGGTTGAGCGCGGTGAAATCATCCTTGGCCATATAGACCTCGCCGCGCACCTCGAAGAGATCGGGCGCGGTCGGCGGCAAGGTCTGGGGGATGCCCTTCACGAACTGGACGTTGGGCGTGACATCCTCGCCGATCGCGCCGTCGCCGCGCGTTGCGGCCTGTACCAGTCGGCGCTTCTCGTAGCGCAGCGAGCAGGACAAGCCGTCGATCTTGGGCTCGGCGGTCAGCAAGACCGGCTCGCTGGCGCCCAGCCGCAAGAAACGGCGCACGCGATCGACGAAGTCGGCGACATCCTCGTCCGAAAAAGCATTGTCGAGGCTGAGCATCGGTCGCGCGTGGCGGACCTTGACGAGAGGGCCGGTGGGGGTGGCACCCACGCTGCGCGATGGGCTATCCTCACGGATCAGCTCGGGAAAACGCGCCTCGATTGCGGCGTTGCGCCGAAATAGCGCATCATAGTCCGCGTCCGAAATTTCCGGCGCATCCTGATCGTGATAAAGGCGCCCATGATGCGCGATCTCGGCGGCGAGGCGCTCGAGTTCGGCGGCGGCTTCGACTGCGGTCAGCGCGGCGGGATCGACCATGGGCTGCGCTTTCCACGGCCCTTGGCGGGCGTCAACCGTCCAGCGCCCATGGTGCCTTGGCGAAACGCCTGGCGAGAAACTCTATCAGGACGCGCACGCGCGCGGGCCTCAGCGCGTTCGGCGGCGTCACCAGATTGAGCGCGCGCGGGGTTCTCGTCCATTCGGGAAGGATTTCCTCGACCTTTCCGTCGGCAAGCGCGCGCCAGACCATGAAATCGGGCAGCATGGCGATGCCCTGCCCTGCGCACACCGCGGGCAGGAAAGCGTCGCCATTGTTGGAACGGATCCGTCCATGCAGCGGCACCGCATATTCGCCCTGGGTGGGATGATGCAGCCGCCAGAGCTCCGGATTGGGGATACCGGTGTAGATCATGGTCCGATGATCGGCGAGTTCGCGCGGATGTTCCGGCCGGCCATATTTTTGGAGGTAGGACGGAGCGGCCACGATCGGCGTGCGCACCGGGCACAGCCGGCGCGCACGCAAGCTCGAATCGGCGAGATTGGTGATGCGGAGCGCGATGTCGAAACCGTCGCCGATCAGATCGACCATCGCATCGCTCAGATGCAGATCGAGATCGACCTCCGGATACATGTCCAGGAATTCGGGCAAGGCTGGTGAAAGATGCTCCATGCCGAACGACATCGGCGCCGCGATGCGGACCAGTCCGCGCGGCCTTTCGGCCTGGTCCGACGCTTCCGCCTCGGCCGCCTCGCCCTCGGCAAGGATGCGCGCGGCCCGGGTCAGCGCGACCTTGCCCGTCTCGGTCAGCGACAGGCGGCGAGACGTCCGGTGCAGCAAGGGCGCACCGAGCCTCTGCTCCAGCCGCGCGACCGCCTTGGACACGGTCGGCTTTGACAGGTGCAATTCGCTCGCGGCGCGCGCGAACGAGCCGGTCTGCGCGATCTTCGCGAAAATGGCCCAGGCGTCGAAGTCCGGCAGGCGCATCGATAAAATTCCGTAACCGGTGGCTTGCCTTCAATTCTATTTTCTTGACGCTCCGGTCAACTATCTAGGTTGGCGACGCCGAACACAGGTTCGGCACGGAGATACGACATGATCGACGTACGCCCTTTCAATACGCTCGGTGCCGCCAACCATGGCTGGCTCGACGCGCACCATCATTTTTCCTTCGCCGATTATTATGATCCCAAGCGCATGGCCTGGGGCAATCTGCGCGTCTGGAACGACGACGCGATTGCACCGAAGAGCGGCTTTCCGGCGCACCCGCATTCGGACATGGAGATCATCACCTATGTCCGTGAGGGCGCGATCACGCATCAGGATAGCCTCGGCAACAAGGGCCGCACCGAAGCGGGCGACGTCCAGGTGATGTCGGCCGGCAGCGGGATCACGCACGCCGAATATAATCTGGAGGACGAGACGACGCGCCTGTTCCAGATCTGGATCGTGCCGAGCAAGCGCGGCGGGGATCCGAGCTGGGGCGCACGGCCTTTTCCCAAGGGTGATCGTTCCGGCCGGTTCGTGACACTGGCCTCGGGTTTCGCCGAGGATGGTGAGGCATTGCCGATCCGTACCGAGGCGCGCGTATTGGGCGCCACGCTCAAGAAGGGCGAGACCACCGAATATCCGCTCGGCGCAGATCGTCACGCATATCTCGTGCCCGCCACCGGCAAGATCGAGATCAACGGGACGCTCGCCAATGCCCGCGATGGCGTCGCGATCAGCGACACCGAGACCCTGACCGTCACCGCTCTGGAAGATGCCGAGCTGGTGATGGTCGACGCTGCCTGACCCCATTTTTTTGAGGATACTGACGATGAGCAAGGTTCTGGTTCTTTATTATTCGAGCTACGGTCATATCGAACAGATGGCGCAGGCAGTCGCCGACGGCGCGCGCGAGGCGGGTGCCCGCGTCGATCTCAAGCGCGTGCCCGAGACCGCGCCGATCGAAGTCGCCAAGGCGGCCCACTTCAAGCTCGAGCAGGACGCCCCGATCGCCAAGGTCGAGGATCTTGCCGATTATGATGCCGTGATCATCGGCGTGCCGACGCGTTTCGGCCGGATGCCCGCGCAGATGGCGGCCTTCCTCGACCAGGCCGGCGGGCTGTGGGCGGCCGGCAAGCTCAACGGCAAGGTCGGATCGGCGTTCGGATCGACCGCGACCCAGCATGGCGGCCAGGAAACGACGCTTTTCTCGGTCATCACCAACATGCTTCACTTCGGCATGGTGATCGTCGGCCTGCCTTATTCCTATGGCGGCCAGATGGGCCTGACCGAGATTCACGGCCTGTCGCCTTATGGCGCGACCACGATCGCGGGCGGCGACGGCAGCCGCCAGCCGAGCCAGATCGAGCTCGACGGCGCGCGCTTCCAGGGCAAGCATGTCGCGGAGGTCGCGAACAAGCTGCACGGCTGAAGCTTTCCCCGAGACCGGGTTACCCCCTTCCCGGTCTCACTCCCCCGCCATCGCCGGGCGCCCTGCGCCGGAGGTGGCGGGTTTTTTTGATTCCGGCTCAGTCGAGTGCCGCCGCCATCTCGGCCAGTTTGGCGACTGTGTTCATATTGCGCGCGGTGCCCGCCTTCGCGGCGGGGATAGCGAGACGGGAATCGGCCATACCGTCGCCATAGAAGACATAGATTTCGCGCTTGCCGAGTGCCATTTGCTCGTCCTTGACGCCCTTTGCGTGATCGAGCGCGTCCTTGGGGATCGGTCCATCGACAAACAGGGCGACCACGCGGTTTCCGGGCCTGTCGGCGAAGGGGTTGCGTTCGAGCGTGCCGGCCATTTCGGCTGCAGTGCGCACGAGCACGCCGACCGGCTTGCCGGCATAAGCCTCCAGCGACTTCTCGATTGCGGTGCGGACCGAATCCTCGCTCTTGTCGCTGGTGAAGACGACATTGCCGCTGGCGATGTAGGTGCGGACCTGCGCGAATTCGGCCGCCTCGCACATCGCCTTCAGTTCCGTCATCGGTAATTTGCCGGTCCCGCCGACATTCACCGCACGGAGCAAGGCGATATAGGCGGTCATTCGCGCGCTTCCCTTGTTCGATCAGTCCGGCTTGTGCGCCGCGAGTTCGTTGCCGTCGGGATCGCGGAAGTGGAATCGGCGCCCACCGGGGAAAGAGAAGATCGGTTTGCTGATCGTGCCGCCGGCCTGACCGACCGCCTCGAACGCGGCTTCCAGATCGTCGACCTGGATCACGATCAGCGGCGCCCGTGTGCGCTCCGTGGGATCGGCCTGCAGCCCGATATCGACATCGCCCGTCAGCGTGCAGGCATAGGTCGGGCCAAAACCGGTCATCTGCCAACCGAAGGCCGCGCCATAGAAAGCTTGCGCTGCCGCCAAGCTGGCGACGGGAAGCTCGAGGAAATCCGGGCGCGGCAGATCGGCCATATCAGTAACGGCGCAGCAGGCCAGCCAGCTTGCCCTGGATGCGTACCTGGCCGGGGCGATAACGCTGCGGATCGTAGGAACGGTTGGCCGGATCGAGCCGGATCATCGAACCTTCGTGGCGGAAATATTTGAGCGTGGCCTCGCTGTCGTCGATCAGCGCGACCACGATCTCGCCATCGCGCGCGGTATCGACCTTGCGGACCAGCGCGTAATCGCCGTCGAGAATCCCCGCCTCGACCATCGAATCGCCCGCAACCTCCAGCGCATAATGTTCACCCGGGCCGAGCAGGGCGGCGGGAACGGACAGGCTGCTCTGCCCCTCCAGCGCCTCGATCGGCATGCCGGCCGCGATACGGCCGTGCAACGGCACCTCCAGCACATCGTTGGCGGCGGGCGGCATCACGCGCGACGGCGGTGTCTGGATATTGGGCTTGGCCGCGGTCGGCGCGGACGTCTTGATCGCGTCGGGCAGGCGCAGGATTTCGAGCGCGCGCGCACGATTGGGCAGGCGGCGGATGAAATTGCGCTCCTCGAGCGCCGAGATCAGGCGATGCACGCCCGATTTCGACTTCAGATCGAGCGCCTCCTTCATCTCCTCGAACGAGGGCGATACGCCCGTCTCGCTCAGGCGGTCGTTGATGAAGCAGAGCAGCTCATGTTGCTTGCGGGTCAGCACGGCTTTTCCCCTTTAGTCCCAAGGAACGTATGGAGAACGTATATTAAACGTTACGGGGAACGTCAAGCGACCCGCAGGATATCCACGATTTCATCCACAGCCGCCGCTGGGAAGCCCGCCGGCCGGACGATCAGAGCGTCAGCCACGGCAAGCATGGAGAGTGCGCCGCTGTCCTGATTGGGAAGCGGCACGACACGGCCTTCCGCGCGCGTGGCGCGAACATAATCGTCGCGATTGCCGACCGCCGGCAGAGGGGCCGCGAGCCGCGCGCGCTCGGTCCGGGGAATAGGCGCGTGTGCGCCGCCGAGATGCGCGATCAGCGGCAGGAGGAACAATTGCGCGGTGACGAAGGCGGAAACCGGGTTGCCGGGCAGGCCGAGGATGATCGTGCCGCCCAGCCTTCCGGCGAGCAATGGTTTGCCGGGGCGCATCGCGATCCGCCAGAAATCGAGTGTCGCGCCGGCTTCGGCGAGCGCGGGACGCACCAGATCATGGTCGCCGACCGACGCGCCACCGGTCGTGACGATGATATCGGCGTCCGCAGTGCGGAACGCCCGAACGAGTGCGTCGAGCCGGTCAGGCACGATGCCAGCATCCCGGACCTCGGCTGCCGCGCCGATCAGCGCGTGCAGCATTACGCCGTTCGACGCGGGGAGCATGGCACCCTCAGCCGCCTCGCCCGGCGGGACCAGTTCGTCTCCGGTCGAGATCAATGCGACGCGCGGCCGGCGCCGTACCGCCAGCGTGCCATGGCCGCCTACCGCCGCTGCCGCGATCCGCCCCGGGGTGAGCAGGTCGCCTTTGGCCACCAGGCGCGTGTTCTCGACAAAATCCGATCCGCGCGGGCGGATGTTCGATCCCGGCCGGGGTGGGCCCTCGCCGGCCAGGCGGAGCCGATCGCCTTCGCGTGCCGCCTCCTCCTGGATCAAGACCGCGTCCGCACCTTCGGGCACGGGCGCGCCGGTAAAGATGCGTGCGGCTTCGCCGTAGCCGACGCTGCGCGCGAGCCCCGTCCCGGCACGGCTTTCGCCGATCACCCTCCAGGGCCCGGGCAGGTCTGCGAAGCGGATCGCATAGCCGTCCATCGTCGAAAGATCGGCCGCCGGCTGGGTGCGTCGTGCGATCACGGCTTCCGCGGCCCATCGTCCGGCGGCCTCCGTCAGAGACAAGGTCTCGGTCGGCAATGGGGTCGCCAGCGCGAGCAAACGCTTCTGCGCTTCCGCGACGGGTAGCAGGCTCACGCCAACATCCGTCGGAAGCAGACGATGCGCTCGGTCTCCGCAAAGCCGAGCGCGACGTGGAAGGCGTGGCTTGCCTGATTGCCCAGTTCGGCGTCGGACGCATATTCGGTGCAGCCACATCGTATCGCCCACGCCGCGACCGCTTCGTTGAGCATGCGTCCGACGCCGCGCCGCCGCGCACGGGGGACGACATAAATTCCTTCGAGAAAGGCGACCGGCGAGGTCTCGCAGCCATTCACATAATCATGACGAAGCGAGGCTTCGGCGAGCCCCACCGGAGTGTCGTCCTCAAATGCAAGCCAGGCGATCTGGCCTCCTTCGGGCTGGGCGAGCATGGCATCGATTTCCGCCGCCGCTTCGGCCTCGCTGTCGGGCCAGAGCGCGACCCGAAGCGCCCGCCAAGCGTCGCGATGGACCGCCGAAGCACGCTCGATCCGCACAGGGCCTAGCCTTCTGCCCGCCAGTCTCCCGACCGTCCGCCCGATTTGGCGAGCAGCCGTACGCCGCCGATCGTCATGCTGCGGTCGATCGCTTTTCCCATGTCGTAGAGCGTGAGCAAAGCGACCGAGACGGCGGTCAGCGCCTCCATCTCAACGCCGGTCTGGCCGGTGGTGACGACGGTCGCGGCGCAATCGATGCCGGCACTGTCGAATGTGAAATCAACGCTGACGGACGATATCGGCAGCGGATGGCACAGCGGCACAAGCTCCGAGGTGCGCTTGGCGGCCATGATTCCCGCCACCCGCGCCACCGCCAGCGCATCGCCCTTGGCAAGCGCGCCGCCCCGGATCGCGGCAAGCGCCTCGGTGGTCATCGAAATGTGTCCGGTCGCAATCGCCTCGCGCTTCGTGACCGCCTTGGCCGAAACATCGACCATATGCGCCGCACCCGCATCATCCAGATGCGTGAGCTTGCTCATGCCGCGAGCAATGCCCGCGTCGCGGCCTCGACATCGGCCTGGCGCATCAGGCTTTCGCCGACCAGGAAGGCGCGCACGCCATTGGCGGCCATGGCTTCGAGATCGGCGTGCGATCCGATCCCGCTTTCGGCGACGAACAGGCAATCGGCGGGCGCGCGCGCGACCAGTTCGTAGGTGCGCGCGAAATCGACGCTGAAGTCCCTGAGGTCGCGATTGTTGGCACCGATCAGCCGGGATTTGAGCGTGAGCGCACGGTCGAGTTCGGCCGCGTCATGCACCTCGACCAGCACGTCCATGCCGCGCTCGATCGCGGCAGCCTCGATCTCCGCCATCTGGCCGTCCTCCAGCGCGGCGACGATGATCAGGATAGCGTCGGCACCGAGCGCGCGGGCTTCGGCCACCTGCCACGGATCGATCATGAAATCCTTACGCAGGCAAGGCAGCGAACAGGCCGCGCGCGCCGCCACCAGATAGTCGTCCGCACCCATGAAATAGGGCGCGTCGGTCAGCACTGACAGGCACGCCGCGCCGCCGGCCTCATAGGCGCGGGCATGGGCGGGCGGATCGAAATCGGCGCGGATCAACCCCTTGGAAGGGGAGGCCTTCTTGATCTCCGCGATCAGCGCGAAGCCGTTGGCGGCCTTATTCTCCAGCGCCATGCGGAAACCGCGCGGCGACGATTGCAGCACCGCGGCCGCGTCGAGAGCGGCAAGGCCGCGCGCGGCCTTGGCCTGCGCGACATGGTCGGCTTTGGTCTTCAGGATCTGGGTCAGGCGATTAGTCATGGCGGCCTCTATCGAAGCGAGATGCAACTGCCATTCTTCCTTCGTCAGCCTGAACTTGTTTCAGGGTCCATCTCGCGGCGAGGCGATGATCTCCCGGTGGATGCTGAAACAAGTTCAGCATGACGGTGTACGTCGTTGCAGCATCAGTAAGCGATCCAGCAATTGAGCAGGGCGTAAGCCAGCCCTTTGTCGATCGTCTCGGCGGCTTCCTCGACGCCGCCGCGCAAAGTCGTCGCCTCGCCGGCCACGACCAATGCCGCGCCCGCATTCAGCAACACCGCATCGCGATAGGCGCCGGCCTCGCCCTGCAGCAAGGCGCGCAACGCGGCCGCATTATAGGCGGCATCGCCTCCGCGGATCGCATCGAGCCCATGGCGCGCGAGGCCCGCATCCTCGGGAGTGATCAGGCCGCTCAGGCCGCACAGGCCCACTGACACGGTGCGGCTCGGCCCCGCGATCGAAAGCTCGTCGAGGCTTTCCTCGCCCGAGACGACCAGCCCCGCCTCGGTGCCGAGCATGTCGAGCGCCTGCGCGACCGTATCGAGATAGTCGACGCGTGCGACACCCAGCAGCTGGCGCGTGACGCGCGCCGGATTGCACAGGGGGCCGACGATATTGAAGATCGTCCGCCGTCCGATCGCGCGCCGGATCGGCGCCAGACGGCCGAGCGCGGGATGATGCTTCTGCGCGAACAGGAAGGCGATGCCGAGATCGGCTAGGCTCTCCTCCGCGCGCGCCGACGCGCGATCCAGGTCGAGCCCGAGCGCTTCCAGCGTATCCGCCGCGCCCGCCTTGGACGAAGCCGCGCGATTGCCATGCTTCGCCACCGGCACGCCGGCTGCGGCAACCACGATCGCGACCGCGGTCGAGATATTGAGGCTGTGGGCGCCGTCGCCGCCCGTGCCGCACACGTCGATCGCGCCCTTAGGCGCCTTTACCTCGATCATGCGCGCGCGTAGCGCGCGTGCGGCGGCGGCAATTTCGACGCTGGTTTCGTCGCGGATCGTCATCGCGGTCAGGAATTGGGCTACGCCCTCGTCGGATACCTTGCCGTCGAGGATGTCGGCGAAGGCGGCCTCGGCCGTCTCATGCTCGAGCGGCTCGCTGGGATCCGGCAGGAGCGCGAGCGTGGTCATGTCCGCTCGCTGACCTTGATCCCGGCGAGCGTCATGAAATTGGCGAGCAAATCATGGCCATGCTCGGTCGCGATGCTCTCGGGGTGGAATTGCACGCCGTGGATCGGAAGCTCCGCATGGCGGAAGCCCATCACCATGCCATCGTCGCTATGCGCGTTGGCGATCAAAGTCGCGGGCGCGTTCTCGACCACCAGCGAATGGTAGCGGGTGGCGGTGAAAGGCGAGGGAATTCCGGCGAACACACCGCTGCCGTCATGCGTGACGGGCGAGGTCTTGCCGTGCATGAGCCGGCTCGCGCGCACCACCGCGCCGCCGAAATGCTGGCCGATCGCCTGATGGCCGAGACAGACGCCGAGCAAGGGCTTCTTCTGGTCGGCGCAGGCCTCGACCAGCTCCAGGCTGATCCCCGCCTCATTGGGCGTGCAGGGGCCGGGCGAGATCAGAAATGCCTGCGCGCCCGACGACATCGCCTGGCCGACGCCGATCGCGTCGTTGCGGACGACCTCAACCTCGGCGCCCAGTTCCTGAAGGTAATGCACCAGGTTCCAGGTGAAGCTGTCATAATTGTCGATGACCAGGATCATGGGTTTGCGACCTAGGCACAGGCGCGCCGCAAGGCAATTGCCCGCATGCTTGGGACGGGCCAAGCGGCGCTATTCGTTGCGGCATCGGAATGGCAAATCTTGATTAATTATCTCAAGGATGCACGATTGGTTCATAAGTGTAGGGCGCAAAACTGATAATATCTCTGGTTTGAGCATAAGGTTACGTTATCGTAATAAGATAATTGATCCAGGTTATGATGAAATAGGGAACTTCCTGCCTTGGCGTCGCATTGTCCGGGCCGTCCGAAGAAGTGCAGGAGTGTCTATGCCGATTCTTATCAAGTCGATCGTCGCGGCAAGCGTTTTTGCCGTCGTCGTGCCGGCTGCGGTGGATGCCACCGATCGCGACGACGCGCGCTTCGCGATCATGCATGCCCGCGCCAAGATCGAGGCGGGCGACCGTGCCGGCGTTAACGGCCCGGCGGCCGACGCCCAGGCGCGCGCCCGCGCCGCGCTCGACGAGGCGCAGGAGCAGTTCCACAAACATCATGAAGATCGCGCTTTGGCCGCCGCCGAGCGCGCGAACTCGCTCGCCGATCTGGCGCTCGCGACCGCGCAATCGCGCCAGGCCGACGCCGAGCGGCAGGCCGCGATCACCACACCGCAGGAGTAAAGTCATGAACAAGTTCACCATCAGCCTGATGGGCGCAGCCGCGACACTCGCGCTCGCCAGTCCCTCGCTCGCGCTCAGCCGGGCCAACCGCGTAATCGTCGAGAATTATCGCGACAAGATCGCGACCGCGCGCGCCGAGCCCGGCGTCGCCGCCAATGGCGCCGATGCGCTCGCCAAGGCCGACAGCGAGATTCCTTTGCTCGCCGACGCGCTCGACGATCACAAGACGCGCCGCGTGGCGGAGCTGACGTCCGATATCGACACCCAGCTCCAGATCGCGCGCACGCGTGCCCATGCCGCGATGGCGCAGCATGACGCGGTGCAGATCGGCGCGGCCAAGGCAGAGGCCGCCGATGCGCGGGCCGATGCCGCGGCGGCGCGCGATTCCGCCGCCTCCGCTGCTGCCGCCGCCGAGGCCAACGCCGCCGAGGCCACAAGGGCGCGCGCCGACGCCGATCGGCTGCGCCAGCAAATGGCCGATTATCAGATGAAGCAGACGCAGCTGGGCGCGACGCTCGTGCTGCAGGACGTCGTGTTCGAAACCGGCAAGGCCGATCTCAAACCCGGCGCGGCGGATCGCCTGCGCCCGCTCGCCCAATATCTGCAGGCCAATCCCAACGTGCAGGTGCGGATCGATGGTCATACCGACGCGCAGGGGTCGGATGCGATGAACCAGCAGCTTTCCGAAGCGCGCGCCGGTTCAGTGCGCGCGGCGTTGGTCGGAATGGGCGTCGATGGCGGACGCATCCAGGCGATCGGCCATGGCAAGGCCGATCCGCTGGCAGACAACAAGACCCCTGCGGGCCGCCAGCAGAATCGCCGCGTGGAGGTTACGCTCGTCGGTCAGCAAGCCAACGCGTTCGGCGCCTGACGGCCCCCCCCCAAACCGTTCGCGCTGAGCCCGTCGAAGCGCCTTCCTCTCTTCGCTGAGGCGCAAAGAAGAACAGGGCTTCGACGGGCTCAGCCCGAACGATGGTGATTTAGCCCGGCGCTATTGCCCGAATCCGGCCTCGCTTGCCCGGGCGACCGCCTCACGCGCGGCGGCGAACAGGGCGCCGGCCTTGGCCTCGCACTCATTTTGCTCGGATATGGGATCACTGTCGGCGACGATGCCGGCGCCCGCCTGGACGTGCATCATCCCGTCCTTCACTACTGCGGTCCGGAGCACGATGCAGCTGTCCATGCTGCCGTCGGGCGAGAAATAGCCGACGCCGCCGGCATAAGCGCCGCGCGTCTCCGGTTCGAGCTCCGCGATGATCTCGCACGCGCGGACCTTGGGCGCGCCGGATACGGTGCCGGCGGGGAAGCCCGCGAACAAGGCTTCGAGCGCGTCCTTGGATTCGTCGAGCCGCCCGACCACGTTCGAGACGATGTGCATCACATGGCTGTATTTCTCGACCGTATAGCTGTCGGTCACCGCGACCGTACCCTTGGCGGCGACGCGGCCGACATCGTTGCGGCCAAGGTCGAGCAGCATAAGGTGCTCGGCGCGCTCCTTGGGGTCGGCGAGCAGTTCGTCGCGATTTGCGGCATCCTCCGCAGCGGTCTTCCCGCGCGGTCGCGTGCCCGCGATCGGGCGGATCGTGACCTCGCCGTCGCGCACGCGTACCAGGATTTCGGGTGAGGAGCCGATCAGCGCGAAGCCCGGCAGATCGAGATGATAGAGGAAGGGCGACGGATTGATCCGCCGTAGCGACCGGTAGAGGTCGAACGGCGGCAGCGGGAAGGGTGTGGTGAAACGCTGCGCCAGCACCACCTGAAAGATATCACCCGCCGCGATATACTCCTTCGCGGCCGCGACCATCTCGCCATAGCGGCCGGGGGCAAGCTGCGGCGTGGGTATGGGCAATGCGATGTCGCCGGGGTCGCGGCGCGGTTGCGGGACCGCCCCCGCTAATTGCGCTGCCGCCGCCTCGATCCGCTCGACCGCGCGGGCGACCGCGTCGCTCGGCTCGGGATTTCCCGGCCAGACCGGCGCGACCAGATAGAGCGCGTCGGCAAGGCGATCGAACACCAGGATCAGGGTCGGCCGCACGAACAGCATGTCGGGCAGGTCGAGCGGATTGGGCGCCGGGCGGGGCAATGTCTCGACCAGGCCGACCGTCTCATAGGCGAAATAGCCGACCAGGCAGGCGAGCGCGGGCGGCAGTCCCTCGGGCACTTCGGCGCGGCATTCGGCCACCAGCGCCCTCAGCGCCTTCAGCGGACCGCCTTCCACCGGCCTGAAAGCATCGCGATCGAACAGCCAGTCGCGGTTGATCGCGGCCTCGGTGCCATCGGCGCGAAAGACCAGGTCGGGGGCGAGGCCGAGCAGGCTGTAGCGCCCGCGCGTCGCGCCGTCCTCGACCGATTCGAGGACGAAGTCGCCCCGGCCGGGCACGATCAGCTTGAGCGCGGCGGCGACCGGCGTCTCGGTATCGGCCAGCTGGCGCCGCCACACCATCGCCGGCCGGCCGGATGCCAGGCTGCGGATCGCGTGCGCGTCCTGTTCGGCGTCTCCGCCGGCGGTCTCCACCTTACTGCCCGTTGCCGCGCAATTGCTGTTCGAGCTGGATAAGCGCCTGTGGGTTGCGCTTCACCTTGACCTCGTTGCGCGCTGCGGTGGCGAATTGCTGGGCATATTCGTCGCCCAGGCTGCGCTGCAGTTCGCCGCGTGTCGCGTTTACCACCATCGGCAGGAATTGCGGGTTGCCCGGCGCAATCTGTTCGAGCTTCACGATGAACCAGCTGCCATTCGGCCCCTGCACCAGATCGGCCTTGCCCGGCGCCAGGCGGAACAGGACGCGGATCGGGGCGGGGACATTCTGGCCGGCGCGTGACAGTTCGAGCTGGCTGAGCGCGATCGGCTTGGGCGCTTCAAGCCCGGCGGCGGTGAAGGCCGCGGCCATCGGCTGCCCGGCCTTGATCTTGGCGAGCACAGCCTGCGCGACGCCATGAGCGCGTTCGGCCGCACGCTGGACCTGCATGTCCAGCGCGACGCGCGGCTTGATCTGGTCCAGCGGTACGGGTGCCGCCGGGATCACGCTCGCCACGCTCAGCAGCGCAGCATGGGTCGGGTCGAGTGTCTCGACCGTGGGCTCGTCGTCGGCCGTGGCGTCGGCTGCCGCCTTGAGCAAGGCGGTGACCGTGGCATCCGGCTTGAAATTGGTATCGGTCGGCGCGGTGCCGTTGGGCAGCAAGGGCGGGGTGGTGACCGACTGCAGCTTATGCTTGGCCACGATCTCGTTGAAGGCGGCGCCGTCTCCGACCGCATCCTCGACCTGATTGATCGTGGTGGCGAGCGCATCGTCCCCCTTCTTCTTGGCGAGCGCCGTCCTGATCTCGGGCGTCGCCTGCGCGAGCGAGCGGGCGGGAATCTTGGTGATCGCCTCGACATGGGCGATCGTCCATCCGAGTGCGGACTTCACCGGCGCGGTATTGCCCGGCCCGGCCAGGCTGAACGCCGCGTCGGCGATCGCCTTGCCGTCGGTGCCGGCAAAGGAATCGCGCGTCACCGCGCCGACCGTGATGTCGGACGCACCGAGCCCTGCCTCGGTCGCGGCCTGGGTGAAAGCGGTGCCCTTGGCAAGCTTGGCGGTAAAGGCCTTTGCGGCATTCTCGTCGGGCAGCACGACGCGCTGGATGGTACGCGTCTCGCTCGCGGCATATTTCGCGGCGTCGGTCTTATATTGCCCGGCCACCTCGGCGTCGGTCGGCGGCGCGACCGTCACCGTCTCCGGGCTGACGATGGCATAGCGCAGCGCCCGGCGCTCGGGCAGCGAATAGCGCGCGATGTGCGCCTTGTAGAAATCGCTGACCTCCTGGGCGCTTGGCACCGCGATGCCGTCCGGCTTGGCCGGGATCATGCCGATCGTTCCCTGCCGCTGGTCGATCACGAGCTGCGCATAGGCGCGCAACAGGCTTTCCGGCGCGCGGGCGCCGCCCATGATCGGCGTCAGCAGCTGACGGCGGATCAGGTCGTCGCGAACATCGTCGTGCAGCGACGCGAAGGTGATGCGCTGCTGCGCGAGGACATTGTTCATGACGTCCTGGCTGAACTGGCCGGTGACCCCGTGAAAGGCCGGGATCTTGCCGATTTCGCCACCGATCAGCCGCTCGTTCGCGGCAATGCCGTGGCGCCTGGCCCATTCGACCAGTACGTTAGCGCCGATTGTCTGTTCGACGATCGGGCCGAGTCCGCCCACCGCCGCCAGGAACTGGGGCATGGTCAGCGAGGGCTGCTGCTCGCGCGCCTGGCGGAGCGCCTGGTTTGCGCGCCGGTTGATCTCGGCGGTCGAGATCGCACGGCCGCCCACGGTCGCGACCGCATCCGCCCCCGGGCCGCCGCCGACCAGCCCGCCGCCGGGCGTGCCGACGCCGGTGACGATAAACGCGATCATGATGAGGGCGAGGAGCGCCACCGCCATCCACGAGGACAAGATACGGCGGAAAAAGGCGAGCATGGGCGTTCCGAAAATGCCGAAGGAAGCCGAACCCAATAGAGAGGCGTTGACCAGGCTTCAAGCGGGCGGGTTGGCGCGATGCACCGCGCTTGCTAACCGCCGTCGCAGGAGGATCCGGGTTTGCGATTCCTGATTGCCGGCAACTGGAAGATGAATGGGTCGCGCGCGATGCTGGCCGAGCTCGATCGGATCGCCGAGGCGGCCGCAGCCCGCCCCTGGGTCGACGTGGCGATTGCGCCGCCCTTCACCTTGCTCGCCGATGCCGGGCCGCGCGCGGGTCGGGTGCTGATCGGCGGCCAGGATTGCCACCCGGCGGCCAAAGGCGCGCATACCGGTAGCATCTCGGCCGATATGCTGGTCGAGATGGGTGCGCATTTCGTGATCTGCGGCCATAGCGAGCGCCGCGCCGAGTTCGGCGAGAGCGATTCGCTGATCCAGGCCAAGGCGATGGCCGCGCAGGCGGCCGGGCTGATCGCGATCGTCTGCGTCGGAGAGGATGAGCCCGAGCGCGACGAAGGCCGCGCGGTGCCTGTCGTCGCGGCCGAGATCGACGGATCGGTGCCGCCCGCCTCCGACGCGGACAATCTCGTCGTCTCCTACGAGCCCGCCTGGGCGATCGGGACCGGCCGTACTCCGACCATGGCCCAGATTTGCGAGATGCATGCGATGATCCGCGCCAAGCTGATTCAGCTGCTGGGCGAAGAGGGCACAAGGGTGCGCATCCTCTATGGTGGCTCGGTCAATCCCGGCAATGCCGCGCAGATATTGGCATGCGAGCATGTCAATGGCGCGCTGATCGGCGGCGCGAGCCTGATTGCGGATACATTCGCGCCGATCGTCAAAGCTGCGGCCGATATCGCCGGATAGATTTTTTCGCATGGCCCTTACCTGCTTCGGGCGTTAGGGGCGAGCGAACCTCACAGCCCCCCCAAGGAGGATCAGATGGCCTTCCAACTTCCCCCGCTTCCGTTCGACCCGTCCGCGCTGGCGCCGCACATGTCGGCCGAGACCTTCGAATTTCACCATGGCAAGCATCACAAGGCCTATGTCGACAAGACCAATGGCTGGATCGAGGAAAAGGGCCTTGCCGGCCTGTCGCTGCTCGATGTGATCAAGAAGGCCAAGGACACGTCCGACAAGGGCCTGTTCAACAATTCGGCCCAGATCTGGAACCATAGCTTCTTCTGGAACTGCCTTGCGCCCGCCGGCTCGACCAAGCCGTCGGAGAAGCTCGGCAAGCTGATCGACGATTTCGGCGGTCAGGACGCGCTCGTGAAGGCGATCGCGACCGAATCCGTCAACCACTTCGCGTCCGGCTGGGGCTGGCTGGTGCTGGAAGGCGACAAGCTCAAGGTCACCTCCTACCATGACGCCGACACGCCCGTCGCGCACGGCGTGACCCCGCTCTTCACGCTCGATGTGTGGGAGCATGCTTATTATATCGATTATCGCAATGCCCGGCCCAAATTCGCCGAGACGATCCTCGGCAACGTGATCAACTGGGACTTCGTCTCGCAGAATCTCGACGGCCAGGGCGCCAGCCGCGCCGACCAGCAGCAGTAAGACGTCTTAAGCCCCTCCCGCTTGCGGGAGGGGTTTGGCGAGGGGAAGCGCTTACGTCCCCACGGCACGTCGGCCGAGCTGGGCCAGCTGCCCCCTGACCATATCGAGGTTCTGGCGCGCGAGGCGGCCGCCCCGGCCGTGCACGCTTCCTTCCAGTTCTGGCTGGTCACCGATGCTCAAGCAACGCTCCCACGCGGCGCACGCGAGCGGCAGCCAATGGTCGATCGCCCCCGCCGGGTCGGCCACCGCGCAATTGAGATAGAGGTCGCCCGCGACGAAGAAGAAATCGGGGGATTTCGGCCAGTGCAGCTCTTCCCGCGCAACCAGCGCGAGCGCCATGTCGAGCTGCCCGAGCCGGCCGAGCGCGGCCACTTGGCACAGCACAAGCGCGTGACGCCACCCCGCATTCAGCGGCGCCTCCGCCAGCGCGTCGGCATAATGGAGGCTCGCGTCGGCCAGGTCGCCCAGCATCTCGGCGTCGCGTCCCAGCTGATATAGAATATAAGGATCTCCTGGCCGGTCGCCCAGCTCGGCCAGAAGCAGCGGTCCGTTGCGGTCGCGCTTGCGGCCCAGCTGCGCGTCGCAATAGCCGTCATGGCTGAGATGCAGCCCCAGCCGCACGCGCGGCAGCGTGCCCGCCACCTGCTCATGCACCCGGCCTTCGAACAGCGCGCCGCGGGGCAGCACGCGCGTGATCCAGCTTTGCGCTGTCTGGGGTTCGCCCGCGCCGCGTTCGACATCGAACGCGCTGTGGACGCAGACCGTGCCGAGCGTCGCACCGGCCGTCCGGGTCCAGGCACGGAGCAGCTCCCCGCCCGTCTCGATCCGCTCGTCGGCGTCGATCACCAAATTCCAGTTCGCGTTGGACAACGACAGCGCATGGTTTCGGGCGACGGCAAAGCTGTTCGGCCACGCGATCCGATGCACCTCCGCACCCGCCGCAATGGCGATATCGCGCGTTGCGTCGGTCGAGCCCGTGTCGACCACGATCATCCGGTCAACCCAGGGGCGAATGCTGTCGAGGCATCGCGCCAGGCAGCGCGCCTCGTTGCGCACGATCATCGTCGCGGCCAGTCCGCATGCATCGGTGGCGGATCGGCCCTGCTTTCCCGGATGGGCGCTCATGTCTGTTATCACTCTCCCATCGGACCAATTGCCTTTAGAAGAGCATGGTTAAGGCGCCATTACCCGGCAGCGGCCCGGCGGACGGGAAAGGCGAGGGCCGGCGCCCGACCCGCGCCGCCCGGAACAGCCACTTTAATCCCGATAGCGCGGGCTGCTCCGCACGCGTACACTGTTCCCATGAAAGCCTTATCCAGAGGCGTTTATGGCAAGCTGTTCGTCGGCGCGGCGGCGATATGCGTGGCGGCTGCGGCTCCCGCGATCCTGCAAGCGCAGACGCCCCAACCCAGTCCCTCACCTGCCGCGCAACCGCCCTCGCTGCTTCCTCCGCTGCCGCCCGCCGTCATCGACAACACGCTGCAGATCGGCGGCGCGGATATCGCCGCGCGCAAGGTCGAAAGCCGCATGACGGTCGCCGTCGAGGTCGAAGGCCGCGGGCCGTTCCGTTTCGTCGTCGACAGCGGAGCCGACTCCTCCGCCTTGGGCGCGAGTGCTCAGCGTATATTGAGCTTGCCCGCAGCGACACGCGCCATGCTGCACGGCATGACCGCCAACAGCCTTGTCGACCGCGTCACCGCCTCCGAGCTCAAGGTCGGCCAGAGCACGATCCGCAACCTCGAATTGCCCGTGCTCCGGGACGAATATCTCGGAGCCCAGGGTCTGCTGGGAATCGACGCGCTGGTCGAGCAGCGGCTGATGATGGATTTCGACAAACGCGTCATCACGATCGAGGACGCGCAACGCCCAGCGCCTTATATCGAGGGCGAGATCGTCATCACCGCCAAACGGCGGCGCGGCCAGCTCATCCTGACGCAGGCGAGCGCGAATGGCCGGCCGGTCGACGCCGTGATCGATACCGGCTCGGAAATCACGATCGGAAACCTTGCTTTGCGCGACCGTCTCTTCAAGAAGAACGTCAAGAGCCTTGTCAGCGGTCAGGCAATCGGCGTCACCGGCGTCGCGGTCATGATGCAGCTGGCGCATCTCGACGAACTGCGGATCGGCCCGATCCTGCTGCGCGATGTGGATATCGCCTTCGCCGATGTCCCGCCCTTTGCCGCGTTCGGGCTCAACGACCATCCCGCGCTGTTCCTCGGCACCGATCTGATGGCGAACTTCCGCCGCGTCTCGCTTGATTTTCATGCACGAAAGGTCCGGTTTCAGCTCAAGAAATGCAAACCAACCGGGTTCACACTGGGTGCGACGATGGGGTGGACAAGGATGTCCTGGGGCGAACCGGGCGCGACGGATTGCTAGGGATCGAATTCCGGGCAGCACCACAGGCTTGCGCGCGCCGCGCACCACCGCCAATCACCCCCGATGCGCATCGCCCTGTTCGAACCTGAAATCGCCGGAAACGTCGGCGCCGTCCTGCGGCTCGGCGCCTGCATGGGCGCTGCTGTGGACCTGATCGAGCCGATGGGGTTCGAATGGGACGATCGACGGGTCCGCCGGACCGCCATGGACTATATCGATCATGTCGCCATTGCCCGCCATGCCGGTTTCGACGCGTTCAGGGCGACGATCGGTCCGCGAAGGCTGATCCTGTTCACCACGAAGGCAACGCAATCGGCCTACGATTTCCAATTCATGCCCGACGATATCCTGCTCTTCGGCAAGGAAAGCGCGGGTGTGCCGTCAGCTATAGCCGACGCCTCCGATGCACGGCTGCGCATCCCGATGCGGCCGCAGGTACGCTCGATGAACCTCGCTACCTCAGCAGCGCTCGCGCTTGGCGAAGCCCTGCGCCAAGTCGCAAGCTTGCCGTGGTGACGGGCGCGGAAGAGTCAGCAGATGTCGCCGGTTCCACAGGCTGAAATAAAGCCCGAAGGCGGCCATTCGTTCAGCTGCGTTGGAAACGGCCGCTTACGACCCACTTGCGGGCATTCGACTGGCACTGCTGCATCCCCGATAGGTTGCCGTTCAGCGATACGACGGGTCGGCGTCCCACGCGTACAAGCTTCCAGGGCGTCGACAACAGTATCTTGTCGTCTGTCCTGTTCGCGAGGCGATAGTAGATTGCAAACACGCATGAACCATTGACCACACCCGCCGTTAATCCCGATGAGATTCCAGAGGGTTTTTGTGGATAAAAGCGATCTAATTGCGCAGATGCAGGCGCGGGTGGCTCAGTGCCGTCGCTTGGCGAGCAGCGTGATGGACGAGAAAGCAGCGGCTGCCCTGCGTCAGATGGCCGATGAGGGGGAAGCCACCATTGCCAAGCTAAAGGCTGAAACGGTCCGCGATTAGCCCTATCACGGGTCGAGCTTCTCGGCGACGGCTATGCCCCGCGACCGGATTCGACCGCGCGGGCGAGCGCTTTCAGCTTGTCAGATTGACTCTGAGCCTCGGCCGTTTTCGTATCCGACGTGCGGCAAGCGTTTGCCCTGTGCTCGGCTAAAGGCGCGGTATCCTCGCGGCTATCGACCCAGTGACGGTCATCCGCCAAGATGATCCCGCATCCCGACCGTACTCACGCCGGGGCAAGCTGGCCTTACGGCAGTCTCACGCAGCGTGAGAAGCGGGTAAAGAACCTCCGCCTCTCGGTCCAACCGACGCAACACCTCACGCCGCATTTCCGCAGAAGCGCGCTTATATCCGTCCCAGTCCGAACAGATCGCGGTCAGAGTCCACCGCGTGATGTGCTGCGACATCCTGATCGCATGTGTTGCCGTCTCCAAGCGTAGTTCGGACAGCGCGCGCGCATCGGCCGGACCGGCATCGGGCAAAAGCGGCAAGATCGCACAATCGATCAGGGAAAGACGGCGGCGATTGATCCTCATGACAACAAGCCTTGCCGCCGCCAGCGCGTCGCCATCCCGGTCGGGGTGGGAAAGGATCGCCGCCAGCGAGGCGACCGCTTCACGCTGCTCCTGGTGTATCGCCTTCAACTTATCGAGCACGCTAAATTCCTCAATTATAAAGGACTTCCTTGGGCGCGCTGGATTAAAAATCGTTGAAGAAACCCGCACGTCAGTGAGGTAAACCAGAATAATGTCTGGATTTGGAAGTAGATTGATTTGCGGCTAAATTGGTCCGTGCCGGGCGCATCTGCCGCTTCGCGCTGAAGGTCGATGGAATGGACAAGGCGCTTTTCCGTGCGGACGCTGGAATGCCGGGCATTTTCTCTCGGGTATATCTGATCTCGCACAGCGAGCTATTCACGGAATGCCCGCGACCATCCATCCGTCTCACAGGACCAGCGCGCTCTCTTCCCAGTCCATTAAACAGCGGAACTTGTCCTGTAGCACCAGCACGGCCGACACATAGTCCGGCCAATGCTGGTCAATGTTCTGCGGAGTCCATTTTTGCACATGCACGCTATAGTCGGCCCGCAAATGGCGCACACGATCTTCATATTCCCGGAAGATCGGCAGAAGCCGCGACCCGGCCGGGGACGCCACCAGTACACGAAGATGCTCCGCTTCCTCAGCCATATGGCTGGCGAAACGTCGCGAGAATAGCAGCCGCGCGCGCGGCAGCGCGGCGGAGCCGCCTCCCCGCGAACTGGCCATGAGCTCGGCGAAGTCATCCATCATCCGCCGGAGCTCGCCATGCTCCCCGCTGCAATCCATCCTGCGACGCCACCCTCTACTTTCGATTAGGCATAGCGCGCGCTCGTTAACAGCGGGTTTGTGGCGACGACGGTCAGGAAGCGCCGCCGTATCGAACCTGTGAGAGCCGGGCTGCTTCGGCGGCACTATCAAAGCTATCGGTTCGGCATTCATGGAAGGGCTTTCGGCCTCCACGTTCGATAGCCCGCCTCACTCCTCCGGCGGTAGCACAACCTTGTTATCATCCGCCGCCAATCCGTGCCGCATCAGCATCGGCACGTTGCACGCCGCGAAGATCAGGGTAGCCGGCATCGATCCCCACAATTTGTAGCTCAGCCAGAAGGCGGTCGAGGTGTTGCGCCACACCAGCTCGTTGGCGATCGCAAGGCAGAAGAAGAAGATCGCCCAGTTGCGCGTGAGCAGGCGCCAGCCCTCTGCATCCAGCCCGGGATAGGCCTGCCCCAAGACCATCTGCAGCGTCGGCCGCCCGGTGGCGAGGCCCCAGATCAGCACCGCGCAGACGGTCAGATAATAGATGGTCGGCTTGATCTTGATGATCCAGTCCTTGTGCAGCCAGATGGTCAGGCCGCCCAGGATCAGCACCATGATCGCCGAGAAGATCTGGATCGGCGAAACCTTGCCGAAGCGGATCAGCGAGACGAGCATCGCCACCGCGGTCACGCCCATGAACACGGCGGTCGAGATGAAGATGTCGTGCTTGGTGGCGGCGTAGGTCGCGAAATAGATCGCCAGAGGGCCCAGATCGAGCGCGAGGCGCATGCCGATGCCGGGCTCGGCGGGCTTCGTCGGGCTGGTCATCTTGTCTTCTCCGGCGCGAGACGTTCGATCCCGGCGATCGCCCGGGCCACTTCTTGGGCGTCGAACGGGCGAAGATCGTCGATCGTTTCGCCGATCCCGATCGCATGGATCGGCAGCCCGAACTTCTCGGCCGCCGCCACCAGCACGCCTCCGCGCGCGGTGCCGTCCAATTTGGTCATCACCAGGCCGGTCACTCCCGCTTCCTTCTGGAATACCTCGATCTGGTTGAGCCCGTTCTGGCCGGTGGTCGCATCGAGCACGAGCACCACATTGTGCGGGGCGGCGGGGTTCAATCGGCCCAGCACGCGGCGGATCTTGGACAATTCGTCCATCAACCCCGCCTTGTTCTGAAGTCGCCCGGCGGTGTCGACGATCAGCACGTCGGTCCCCTCGGCGGTGCCGCGTTTGACGCCCTCGAACACCAGCCCGGCCGCATCGCCGCCTTCCTTGCCGGAAATGATCGGCACGCCGATCCGGTCGGCCCACACCTTGAGCTGGCCGATCGCGGCCGCGCGGAACGTGTCGCCTGCGACCAGCATCACCGAATAATCCTGTTCGGTGAACAAATGCGCCAGCTTGGCGATGGTAGTGGTCTTGCCCGATCCGTTGACCCCGATCACCAGAATGACTTGCGGGCGCGGGAAGGCATCGATCTCAAGCGGCTTGGCAACGGGGGCGAGGATTGCGCCAATCTCTTCCGCCACGACCTCGCGCAATTTGGCTTCGGTCAGCCCGAGCGCGAACCGTTCGCCCGTCAACCGCTCGCGCACGCGCCTGGCGGTAGTGGGGCCGAGATCGGAGGCGATCAGCGCCTCCTCGATCTGGTCGAGCGTATCGGCATCCAGCGCTGCCTTACCGAACAGGCCCGACAGATTCTCGTTGAGCTTGTCGGACGTCCGGCGGAACCCGCCGAACAGCCGTTCGGTCCAACTGCTCATGCCGCGATCCCGATCAGGCTGTCGCCCGCGACGGCGGCGATACGCGCGCGGACGATGGAATTGGCGTCAAAGCCCCTCCCCTTCAAGGGAGGGGTGGGGGAGTTGGGTACACGGGAGTCCGACGCGAAGGAGCTCGCTGCGCTCGCCCCCACCCCTAACCCTTCCCCTGAAGGGGAGGGGGATAGGCACACTCGTGCGAAGTTCTCGGCATGGCCGCTTGTCCCGTCCAACTCGACCAAAACGTCCGTCACCTGTCCAACCTGCTCCTCCAGCCACGCGGCCCTTCGCCGTGCCGCCGCATCGCGCAGCCGGGCCGCGCGGTTCTTGACCACATCGCGCGCCACCTGCGGCATGCGTGCCGCAGGCGTGCCTGCGCGGGGCGAATAAGGGAAGATATGCGCCAGCGCGATCGCGCAATCGTCGATCAAAGCCAGCGTGTTGGCGAACATCGCCTCATCCTCGGTCGGGAAGCCCGCGATCAGGTCTGCGCCGATCGCGATGTCGGGACGCAGCGCCGTCAGTTTCGCGACCAGATCCACCGCCTGCGCGCGGCTGTGGCGACGCTTCATCCGCTTGAGGATCATGTCGTCGCCCGCCTGCAGCGAGAGATGGACGTGCGGCATCACGCGCGGCTCATGTGCGATGAGGCCGAGCAACGCGTCATCCACCTCGCACGGATCGAGCGAGGAAAGCCGCAGGCGCGGCAATTCGGGCACATGCTTGAGGATGCGCGCGACCAGGCTGCCGAGCGAAGGCTGGCCGGGCAGGTCGGCGCCGTAAGCGGTGAGGTCGACGCCGGTCAGCACCACCTCTTTCGCGCCCTGATCGACCGCCGCCTTGATCTCGTCGATCGCCCCGCCCGCCGGCAGCGAGCGGCTGGGTCCGCGTCCGTACGGAATGATGCAGAAGGTACAGCGATGGTCGCAGCCATTCTGCACGGGCAGGAATGTGCGGGCATGCGTCGTACGCGGCAGACCCACAACATTCCCCGTCGTCCCGGCGAAAGCTGGGATCTCAAGAGGCGAACGCGGGCCGCTCATCTCCTGAGATCCCAGCTTTCGCTGGGATGACGCGTAGAGGGCTGGATCGAATTTCCTTGTATTCGGCACGATCGCCGACACCTCGGCCATCGCCCGAAACGTCTCAGGTTCGGTCTCCGCCGCGCATCCCGTAACCACGATCTGCGCCTCCGGCCGATCGCGCTTCGCCCGCCGGATAGCCTGTCGCGCCGTCTTTACCGCCTCCGCCGTCACCGCGCAGCTGTTGACCACCACCAGATCGTCCGCATCGCCCAGCATCGCCGCGATCTTCTCGCTTTCGGCGATATTGAGGCGGCAGCCATGCGAAATAAGCGTCGCGCCGCTCACAGGCCGGCGGCCTCGCCCGTGTAAACGTGTGTGGCGGGCCCCGACATGCTGATGCTTCCGCCCGGGCGCCAGTCGATCAGCAATTCCCCGCCGGGCAGCGCGACTGTGACCGGGCTGTGCGCGCGGCCCGCCTTAATCGCGGCGACCGCGGTCGCGCAGGCGCCCGTGCCGCAGGCACGGGTCAGCCCGGCGCCGCGTTCCCACACGCGCAGGCGGATGCGGTCCTGGTCCTCGATCGTCGCGACGTTGACGTTGACGCGGTCGGGGAAAAGCGGGTCATGTTCGATCTGGGGCCCAAGCCGGTCGAGTTCGACCGCGTCGCAATCGGGCACGAAGAAGATGACGTGTGGATTGCCGACATTGACCGCGGCGGGATCGCTCAGATCCTCCCAGCCGACCGGCATGCTTCCGGTGTCCATCGCGTAGCCGAGCGGTATCTCGTCCCACCCGAAGCGGGGCGAGCCCATATCGACCGTCGCGAGCGTGCCCTCGACCGCCAACTGGAGCGTTCCGCCCAAGGTCTCGAGCGTGGACTGGCGGCCGAGCAGGAGTGCGACCGCACGCGAAGCATTGCCGCACGCCTCGACCTCGCTCCCGTCCGAATTCCAGATCCGCATCCGTGCGTCGGCGACGTCCGATGGCTCGATCAGGATCAGCTGATCGCAGCCAATCCCCTCGCGCCGGTCGGCGATGGCGCGGGCGCGCGCGGCATCGATCGCGACCGCCTGATCGCGCGCATCGATCACCACGAAGTCGTTGCCGAGCCCGTGCATCTTGTGAAAGCGAAACGACATGTCCGCGATCTAGGGAGCGCGGAGGCGAGTGTCTACTTTGGCTAACGATTCCGCGTCCCAACACCGTTCGCCCTGAGCTTGTCGAGGGGCTGCCATACGACCATTGTCGTGGCTTTCGTAGCGACCGCTGGCCCGATAGAGCGGGACCATGCGCAATGCTTATTGGTTGATGGCCACCACCTTTCTGCTTGGCCTGCCGCTTTCCGCTTCCGCGGCTGCTTCCTCCGCCTTCCAGACTGCTCCGGCCGAGCCAGGCGCGGTCACCGTCAAGGCGGTGGGCGACGGCCGCGCCGACGACAGCGCTGCGCTCCAGTCGGCGATCGATCAGGCCGCGTCGAGCAAGACCGGCGAGGGCATCGTCTTCCTGCCCTCGGGCCGTTACCGGATCAGCCGCACCCTCTACATGTGGCCGGGCGTGCGCCTGTTGGGCGTCGGCAAGACCCGGCCGCTGATCCTGCTCGGACCGAACACGCCCGGTTTCGGCCAGGGCCTCGGCACGATGATCATCTTCGCGGGCTTGAACCCCGCCCGCCCGCCCGCTTCCGGTCGCGCCTTCCGCGTGCCGGTCCCGCCGCAAGGCAGCGTGCCTGCCACCGACAAGATCGCCGACGCCAATTCGGGCACCTTCTACTCGGCCATGTCCAACGTCGACTTCGCGATCGGCCCGGGCAACCCGGCCGCGACCGCGATCCGCTTCCACGCGGCGCAGCATGCCTATCTCAGCCATATGGACTTCGATCTCGGCTCGGGGCTGGCCGGTCTCTACCAGGTCGGCAACGAGGCGGAGGACCTCCACTTCCACGGCGGCCGCTACGGCATCCTCGCCGAGAAGACCTCGCCGGCCTGGCAATTCACTCTGATCGACTCAAGCTTCGACGGCCAGCGCGATGCCGCGATCCGCGAGCACGAGGCCGGGCTGACCCTCGTCAATGTCGCGATTCGCGACACGCCCGTCGGGATCGACATCGACGAAGGCTATGGCGACTGGCTGTGGGGCAAGGGCGTGCGCTTCGAGAACGTCTCGAAGGCAGGCGTCATCATCTCCAACGAGAACAACGCCTACACCCAGATCGGCTTCGACGATGCGCTGGCCAAAGCCACGCCCGTCTTCGCGCGCTTCCGCGACAGCAGCAAGACCGTCGCGGGGCCGGGCGTGGCCTACCGCGTGAGCGCGTTCAACTACGGCATGGTCGTCCCTGGCCTCGGCCAGACCGGCCGTTACGCCACCAACATGCAGGCGCAGCCCCTCAAGGCCTTGCCCGCCCTCCGCGACCGCGCGGTGCGGTTGCTGCCGCCGGTCGGCCAGTGGTTCAACGTGCGCGACGCGGGTGCGAAGGGTGACAATGAAGCCGACGACACCGCCGCGATCCAGCGTGCGGTGGACACACATCGCGTGCTCTACTTCCCCGTCGGCCGTTACCGCGTCACCGATACGCTCAGACTTCGGCCGGACAGTGTTCTGATCGGGCTGCATCCCAGCCTGACGCAGATCGTGCTGCCCGACGCGACGCCGGCTTATGCGGGCACCGGCTCGCCCAAGGCGCTGATCGAAAGCGCCAAAGGGGGCGACGCGATCGTCTCGGGCCTCGGCCTGAACACCAGCGGCGTCAACCCGCGCGCCACAGCCCTCCTCTGGAAAGCCGGCACCGACTCGCTCGTCCAGGACGTCAAGATCCAGAATGGTCACGGCACCAACCTGCCCGACGGTACGCGATTCGATCCCTACAATGCCAACCATAGCGGCGACGCCGACCCGGCCCGGCGCTGGGACGCGCAATATCCCAGCATCTGGGTGACCGACGGCGGCGGCGGCACCTTCACCGACATCTGGTCGCCCAACACCTACGCGACCGCCGGCTTCAAGGTCAGCGACACCGACACGCCCGGGCATGTCTACGAACTCTCGAACGAGCATCATGTCCGCGCGGAGATCGTCCTCGACGGCGTCAAGAACTGGGAGTTCCTCGCACCTCAGACCGAGGAAGAGGCCGGCGAAAGCCAGGATACGGTCAGCCTCGACGTCCGCAACGCGCGCAACATCCTGATCGCCAATTATCACGCCTATCGTGTCACCCGCTCGCTCAAGCCGGCGGCGACCGCGATACGGTTGATCAACTCGTCCGACATTCGCTTCCGCAACGTGCACGTGAATGCGGAGAGCGGCCTTGCCTTCTGCGACAAGACCGGCTGCGGCACCTATCTGCGCGCCAGCAAATACCCCTATGAGAACGCCGTCACCGACGTGACCAGCGGGCTCGAGGTACGCGAGCGCGAATTCGCGATGCTCGACGTGCCGGGCACACCGCCGCCCCAGCCAGCGCAAGCGCCCGCGGTGCGCACGCTTCATACGGGCTTCTATTCGATCGCGGGCGCTGCGGTGGATGCGAAGGGCAAGCTCTACTTCGTCGATCGCAGGATGCAGACGATCTACGGCTGGTCGAAGGACGAAGGCCTTACGATCGAACGCGACGACACGCTCGATCCGGTCAACTTGGCCTTCGATCGTTCGGGCAACCTGCTGGTGCTGTCATCCGAGGGCGAACAGGGAACGGTCTACACCTTCAAGCCGGGCGGTTCGAGGAGCAAGATCGAGGTCATCAAGCCGACGCCCGTCAAAGACCGTCGCGACGCCGCGGTCGCACTGCCGGGCAATGTCTGGAACAATGGCGAATTCCGCGACCAGCTCGATCTCGCCACCTACCGCTTCACCACGCTGGCCGAGATGTTCGCGCGCGATGTGGGGGCGCCCAAGGCCGAGGAATATGTCTCGCCCGACGGTAGCCTCGTCCTCCCTGCTTTTCCCTTGCACGGCCAGGGACCCTCGAATTTTCTCGGCTGGCGATTTTCCGATTCGCTCGACACCTATGGCTTCGTCACCGCAAAACCGGGCGATCGCGTGTTCCTGATCAATGCATCGGAAGACAAGACCTATAGCGGCATCGTCGGCTCCTATGGGAACGTTACCAACCCGAAATCCTTCGCCGATCGGGGCGGCGAGAGTGTGGCGGTGGGGCCGGACGGGCGCGTCTACGTCGCGAACGGGCAAATCTTCGTCTACGCGGCCGACGGTGCCGAGGTGGGCCGGATCGACGTGCCCGAGCGGCCGCTGCAGCTTATTTTCGGCGGACCAAAGGCGCGAACGCTCTTCATTCTTGCCCACCACGCATTGTTCGCGGTGGAAATCTAGAAGATCAGGCGGCCTCGTCCTGCTGCGCCCACAAGGCCGCCTCGACGACGATCGCGACCTGGGTGCGGTTGCGCACGTTCAGCTTGCGCATCAGCGCGGTCATGTGCGCCTTTACAGTAGCTTCGGCGATGCCGAGATCGAAGGCGATCTGCTTGTTGAGCAGCCCCGAATGGACGCCGTACAGGACCTTGAGCTGGGTGGGGGTGAGGTCCGCAAATCCCGGTGGAAGCCTTGGTCCCGCGGCGTGAAAGATGGACGGCTCGATTCGCGAAATCAGTCCCATAATTCCCCTCTCCCAGGTGCGTACACCCATGCCGGGACGGATCGCTCCAGAGGCTCGTCACCGGCCTGCCCCCGTCCCCGCTATCCTCTGTTGAGAGTTGCCGGAATCGGTTGGACAGGTTAACGCTAACTGTCAGCGAAAGGCGCGTCAAGGTCGATTGTTATCGTTAAAGTTGTTGGACAAGTTTTGGGAGTTGGTACAACAGGCGGAGCGAGTGTGTCCGGACTGGCCGCATAATGCGGTCCGCGCTAAGCCCGCGAAGGAGAGGGGGGCCTCGAATATTGGCCACGAACATATTCGTGCAGGAAGGCAGGCTGGCGGATCGCGCCTATGCCGGGATTGTAGAAATCATCAATCGGGACGGGCTGCAGGTGGGGGATCGCCTGCCGTCCGAGGCGCGGCTGGCCGAGATATTCGGCATGTCGCGCACGATCGTGCGGGAGGCGTTGGTGCGCCTCGCGTCGGACGGCATTACCGAGGCGCGCCGCGGCGCTGGATCCTTCGTGAAAAGCCGCCCTTCGGAGCGGCTGGGTGCGCATGTCCCTATGGCCGAGCTTTCGGCCACGCTCGGAACCTATGAGGTGCGCTTCGTGATCGAGGCGGAGGCTGCCCGCCTCGCCGCGCAGCGCCGCTCGCCCGAGCAGATGGCGGAGATCGCCCAGCGGCTGGTCGAATTGCGGCAGGCGCTCATGTCGTCGGCGCCCGCGCATGACCAGGATTGGGCCCTGCACCGCTCGATCGCCGAAGCGACCGCCAACCCCGCTTTCGTCGCCTCGTTCGACCTCCTGCATGACGAGGTCGAGCACATATTGCGCGCCGGCATCGACATTTCGCGCTCACGCCCGCCCGACGTGATTCAGGCGATGATGCGCGAGCATGAGATGATCGTGGACGCGATCCGCGCGCAGGATGCGGATGGTGCCGCGCTGGCGATGCGTTGGCATCTCACGCAAGGCCGCAAGCGACTGATGCCCTAACCGGCGCGCGCGGGCTTTTTCGCGCCGGTTTCCTTTGCCGCGAGCCATTGGAGCACGCGATCGGCCTCCTGTTCGGGCGGGAGGGCGGAATCGAGTGTGATCGCGCTTTCGTCTGCGCCGGGCAGCTCAAGGATGGCGAGCTGGCTGTCGATCAGGCTGGCCGGCATATAATGGTCGGGGCGGCTGTCGAGGCGGCGGACCAGTTCGTCGCGCCGGGCCTCGAGCAGGATGAAGCCGGTCGGCGGGCCGATCGCCGCGCGCAACCGGTCGCGATAAGCGCGCTTCAGCGCGGAACATGCGGCAACCGCGACGCCCTCCTGCCGGACCGCCGCGTCGATCGCTTCGCCCAGCCTGTCGAGCCAGGGCCAACGGTCCGCGTCCGTGAGCGGCACGCCCGCGCGCATCTTCGCGACATTGGCCTTCGAGTGGAAGGAATCGCCTTCAAAGAAGGGACAGCCCAATCGCCGGCCGAGCAGGCCCGCGAGCGTCGATTTGCCGCTGCCGCTCACGCCCATGATGATGATCGCCCGGGCGGATCCCATCTCGTCTTTCCGCCCCATCCGTTTCTCCAGACCCCCCCCCAATCGGGGCTGCGGAAAGCCGCCCCCAAACCGCGATCCCATATCCGGCGCGGCGTCGCCGCTGGCCATTACGACCATCGTCGCGGTCGTTTAGCCGCGCGGCCTCGCTTAACCACGCATCCTGTCAACGTCGTTTCCACGGCGGCCCGCCGGGAAGGTCGCGGCTCGGAAGGTTATGAAGAGGTGGCGTGATATGGAGTGTGGGTTGAAGGGGATTTCGTCTTCCCTGCGGTTGCGCGCGTTGCTTTCGGCAAGCGTCATCGGCCTGAGCGCGGTCGGCATGCCCGCTTTTGCGCAGACCGTTCAGGGCGCGGCCCCGACCGTCGCGGCGCAGCCTGGCGCGCCTGCGGATATGGGCGAGGTGATCGTCACCGGCTCACGCATCAAGTCGTCAGGCTTCAACGCCCCGACGCCGACGCAGGTGTTCGGTGCCGCCGATCTGGCCCGCAGCGCCGAACCCAACGTCTTCACGACGATCACCCAGCTCCCGTCGCTGCAAGGCTCGACCGGCGCCATCACCAACACCAACAGCACGTCGAGCGGCCAGCAGGGCCTGAGCTCCTTCTCGCTGCGCGGTCTCGGCACGATCCGCACCCTGACGCTGCTCGACGGGCAGCGCGTCGTGCCTGCCAACGTCACCGGCGTGCCCGACATCAGCCTGTTCCCGCAGCTTCTGCTCGAGCGCGTCGATGTGGTCACGGGCGGCGCGTCCGCCTCTTACGGCTCCGATGCGGTGGGTGGTGTCGTCAACTTCATCACCAACAAGAAGTTCGAAGGCTTCAAGGCGAACGTCTCGGGCGGCATCACTACCTATGGCGACGACAAGCAATATCTGCTCCAGGCCGCGGTCGGTAAGTCCTTCCTCGACGACCGACTCCATGTCGAGGCCAGCGTCGAATATGACCATGAGCAGGGGGTGCCGGCGGGCGGGTTCGGTGAGGATGCGCCCGGCAGCCGCGACTGGTATCGCACGTCCACCTTCGTCAATCGCGGCGTCACCAATGACGGATCGCCCCAATATCTGGTCGCCGATCACGCCCAGGCCTATCAATATACGAAATACGGCCTGATCAATAACGGGCCGCTGCAGGGCATCGCCTTCGACAAGAACGGCAACCCGTTCCAGTTCCAATATGGCGGCAGCGCCTTCGGCGTCCCCGGCGTGCCCGCCAAGAACGCGGCGGGCAACGTCACCAATTGCTATGCGAGCGGCAGCTTCTGCGTAGGCGGCGACCTGTCGGGTGGCGTTGGCATCGGTACCTCGCTCCAGTCGCGGCTTCAGCGCATGGATGGCTATACGCGCATCGGCTTCGACATCGATCCCAACAATGAGATCTACGCCACGTTGAATGTCGCGCGCGTGAAGACGAGCAATCAGCCCAACCCCGGCGCGCAGAATCCCAACATTACGGTCCAGTGCGCCAATCCCTATGTGCCGGCCTCGGTGGCGGCACAGTGCACCGCCGCGGGCATCACCTCGTTCCGGCTTGGTACCAGCAACGCGCTACTGCCGCGGAACATCACGGTGCATCCCACGCGAACCCAAATTCGCGGCGTGATCGGTGCGGACGGGCGGATCAGCCTAGGAAACACAAACTGGCGCTACGATGCCTATTACGAGCATGGCGAGAATCTGACGAACCTTCACGTGCGCGACATCATCCTCAACGCGCGCTATACGGCAGCGGTCAATGCGATCTCGCTTAACGGGCAGATCGTTTGCGCCGATCCGGTGGCACGTGCAAACGGCTGTACGCCTTTCAACGTAATGGGCGGGCAGACGCCCAGCGACGCTGCGCTTGCTTACATCACGCCTAAAAACGGGCCGTTCCAGCATTCGCGCCAGAAGCAGGACGCGGCGAGCCTGAGCTTCAGCGGCGAGCCTTTCTCCTTGTGGGCAGGGCCGGTGTCGGTGGCATTCGGCGGCGAATATCGGCGCGAATGGTATCACGTCGTCTCCGATCCCTACGGCAATGGCGTGACGGTCGAGACGCCGAACAGCGCGGCTTACCCAGCGGATCCGGTGCTCAACAGTGCGCTCGGCAACAATTGGTATGCCGGCAACTACCATGCCGGCCGCGGCCAATATCATGTGACCGAGGCGTTCCTCGAAGTGAACCTGCCCTTCCTGAACTCCGACCAGCTCGGCAAGGCCAACATCAATGCGGCGGGCCGCTGGACGAAGTACAGCACCTCCGGCACGGTCTATACCTGGAAGGTGGGCGGCACCTGGGACACGCCGATCGACGGCGTCCGCCTGCGTGCGGTGACCTCGCGCGACGTGCGCGCACCGAACCTGTCGGAACTGTTCGCGGCGCCGACGACCACGACGCAGCCCAACTTCACCAACCCGTTCGCAACCGCGCAAAACGGTCAGCCGGCAGCGCTTACGGTCAACCAGATCGCGGTCGGCAACCCGAATTTGAAGCCGGAAATCGCGCGGAACACCGAGCTGGGCGTCGTTTATGCGCGGCCGCGCTGGGCGCCAGGCCTCAGCCTGTCCTTCGATTATTACAACATCAAGATCAGAGGTGTGATCTCGTCCCTGTCCGCGCAGCAGCAGGTCCAATTCTGTCATGATATCAATCAGTTCTGCGATACGTTCGTGCTGATCCCGGCGGACGGGAGCCGGGGCTTCGTCAACGTCCAGTCGTTCAACCTGGCTTCGATCAAGACGAGCGGGTTCGATATCGAAGGCAGCTATCGCATGTCGCTCGAAGGGATGAACCTGCCGGGCAACTTCACGCTCCGCGCACTCGCGACCAACGTTCGCCACTTCATCACGGATCCGGGCCTGCCCAACACCGTGCCGATCGACTCCGCCGGTCAGGACAGCGGCGCCACGCCGAGGTGGAAGCTGCTCGCGATCCAGGCCTGGGACAGCGACAAGATCAGCTTCAACCTGCAGGAGCGCTGGTTCAGCAGCGGGCGCTATGGTGGTGCCACCACCGACTATATCGAATGCTCGGTCGGCTCCTGTCCCGTGTCCACCTCGCAGCACCCGACCATCAACAACAATCACATGAGGGGCGCGATCTATTGGGACGTGGGTGGCTCGTACAAGCTGACGAGCAAGCTGACCGCTTATTTCAAGATCGACAATCTGTTCGATCGCGGCCCCACTCCGTCGCCGCAGACCAACACCGGAATCGATTTCAATCCGGCACTCTACGATGCGCTGGGCCGCTTCTATCGCGGAGGCATCCGCTACAATTTCTGATCGCCGTCCCCGCAACCCTTCCGGTTGGGGAAAAACCTGGGCGCCTCGCGGGACTTTCGCGAGGCGCCTTTTTTAATGGGCGAGCAGCCGGGCGATGTGGCGCACCGCGAGCGCGTAGCCATGCGGGCCGAGGCCGGTGATCATGCCGGTCGCCGCCGCCGTCATCAGCGAATTGGCGCGCCATGCCTCGTCGCGGGCGTGGATGTTGGAGATGTGGACCTCGACGATCGGACAGTCGCACATCTTGAGCGCGTCCAGGATCGGATAGCCGGCGTAGGAAAAAGCGGCGGGGTTGATGACGATGCCCGCCGCGCTCTTTCGCGCTTCGTGCAGCCAGCCGATCATCTCATGCTCGGCATTGGTCTGGTGGAAGCGAAGATCGAGGCCCGCGGCGTCCGCCTCGGCACGGCACAAGGCCTCGATATCGGCAAGCGTGGTCGTGCCGTAGATTTCCGGCTCGCGCTCGCCGAGCAATTCCAGGTTCGGGCCGTTCAGAACGAACAGAACGGATTTCGCCATTTCTTTTCCCCTCAGGACATTTCCTTGCTGGTTTTGGGGATGCGGCGCAAGGAGGATGCTTGTAGAGGCTGGTGTTGCATTGCAGCAGAGACTCGTCATGAACGCCATTCCGCCCGTCGCGCAAAACCCCGATGTCCGCTTCCTCGGCAAGCTGCTGGGGGACGTCATTCGCGCTTATGGCGGAGACAAATTGTTCAAGCGGATCGAATATATCCGCTCGGCTTCGGTCGATCGCGCGCGCGGCGTGGGCGGCGACGTCGATCCCGGCCTCGATGCGCTCGATCTGGACGAGATGCTGGCTTTCACGCGCGGCTTCATGCTCTTCTCGATGCTGGCGAACCTGGCCGAGGACCGGCAGGGCGTCGCGGCCGAGCCGGGTGCGGACCTTGCCGCGGCGATCACGAAATTGCGCGGGCAGGGCGTGGAGAAGGATTCGATCTCCGCGGTGTTGGACAACGGCCTGATCGTGCCCGTGCTGACCGCGCACCCGACCGAGGTGCGGCGCAAGTCGATGATCGATCATCGCAATCGTATCGCCGACCTGATGCACCTGCGCGACGCCGGCGCGGAGGAAACGCCGGAAGGGGATCTGGTCGAGCAGGCGATCTACCGGCAGATTGCTTTACTCTGGCAGACGCGTCCCTTGCGGCGCGAGCGGCTCTACGTGGCGGACGAGGTCGAAACCGCGCTTTCCTATCTGCGCGATATTTTCCTGCCGGTGATGCCGTCGCTCTATGCGCGCTGGGAGCGCGTTCTTGGCCGGCGGCCCAAGAGCTTTCTGCGCGCTGGTTCGTGGATCGGCGGCGATCGCGACGGGAATCCCAACGTCACCGCGGCATCGCTCGAGCTCGCGACGCGGCGAAATGCCGAGACCGTGCTCGGCCATTATCTGTCGCTGCTGCACAATATCGGGGGCGAATTGTCGATCTCGACCGAGCTGATGCCGACTTCGCCTGCAGTGGAGGCATTGGCGGAGGCAGCGCACGACGATTCTCCCGCGCGTGCCGACGAACCGTATCGCCGCGCAATTACAGGAATCTATGCACGCCTCGCAGCCAATTATGAAGCGATTTCCGGCCACGCGCCTCCGCGGCCTGCATCGGTGAAGGCGGAGCCCTATCCCGATGCACTGGCGTTCAAGGCGGATCTGCGCACGCTGGCCAAGGCGCTCGCTAAGGAGGGCAGCGGTGCTCTTTCCTCGGGCGGGGCGCTGGGCCGGCTGATCCGCGCGGTCGAAACATTCGGCTTTCATCTCGCCACGCTCGATTTGCGCCAGAATGCCGACGTGCACGAGCGGGTGGTGGCGGAACTGCTCAGGGTGGCGTGCGTCGCGCCGGATTATCTCTCGCTGGATGAAGAAGAGCGCGTCGCCTTGTTGCGAGCGGAGCTGACCACGTTGCGACCGCTCGCCAGTAATTACGTCGATTATGGTGCAGAGGTCGCGTCCGAGCTGGCGATCGTGCGCGCGGCCGCGGAAGCGCATCGCCGTTTCGGCCCACAGTCGATCACGACCTACATCATCTCCAAGGCGGCGACCGTATCCGACCTGCTGGAAGTGATGGTCATGCTCAAGGAGGCGGGCCTCTATCGCCCCGGCGCCGAACCGAGTTGCGATATCATGGTCGTGCCCCTGTTCGAGACGATCGAGGATCTCGAGCGCGGACCAGACGTGATGTCCGCTTATTTCGCGCTGCCCGAGATAGCCGCGCTCACCACCGCGCGGGGCTATCAGGAGGTGATGGTCGGCTATTCGGACTCGAACAAGGACGGCGGCTATCTGACCTCGGTCTGGTCGCTCCATCAGGCGAGCCGCGCGCTGAAGCCGGTGTTTGAGCAGGCGGGCGCCGCGATGCAGCTGTTCCATGGCCGCGGCGGCGCGGTCGGGCGCGGTGGCGGATCGGCCTTTGCCGCGATCCGGGCGCAACCGTCGGGCACGGTCGAGGGCCGGATCCGCATCACGGAACAGGGTGAGGTGATCGCCGCCAAATATGGCACGCGCGACGCAGCCCAGGTCAACCTGGAGGCGATGACCGCCGCCACGTTACTCGCCAGTCTCGAGCAGAGCGAGATTGCGGAGAAGGATCGCGCGCGCTTCGCCGATGCCATGGCCGAGATATCGGCCGCTGCGTTCAAGGCCTATCGCGGTCTGGTCTATGATACGGACGGATTTCGGACCTTTTTCCGTCAATTCACCCCGATCGCGGAAATCGCGACGCTCAAGATCGGCTCGCGCCCGGCCAGCCGCACCAAGAGCGACAAGATCGAGGATCTGCGTGCGATTCCCTGGGTTTTTTCCTGGGCGCAATCGCGGGTGATGCTGCCCGGCTGGTACGGCGTCGGCCAGGCGTTCGAATCCTTCGCCGACAAGGGCCTGCTCAGGGAAATGGCGGAGGGCTGGCCATTCTTCCAGGCGACGCTTGCCAATCTGGAGATGGTGCTCGCCAAATCCGATATGGGACTGGCTGAACGTTATTTGGCGCTGGTGGAGGATCAGGCGGCGGGCCGGGCGATCTTCGACCGGATACGCGCGGGTTGGACCCGGACGAGCGAGGGTCTGCTGGCGGTTACCGGCCAGTCGCGCCTGCTCGAAAGGACGCCCTCGCTTGAGGCATCGGTCCGCCTGCGCTTGCCCTATATCGAACCGCTCAATCTGCTGCAGATCGAACTCATTCGACGGTGGCGCGGCGGCGAGCAGGACGATCGCGTTCGGGAAGGGATCCAGCTCTCGATCAACGCCATCGCCACGGCCCTCCGGAATAGCGGCTGATCGCTCGTCGAAGCGCAAATTTTAAGGGAAGTTTAACCAGTCCCTGCGCAGTTTGTCGCATCGAGCGAAAGGCTTTCCTGGGGTGGGAAAAATAGCGTCTCGGCTTCGTCGGCCGATCCTCGGGATCGGCACGGGGGCCCTGTTTTTACTTTCGGCTCTCGGAAGTCATCTCGCTGCTATGCAGAGCAGTGGGCTCGAAGCGTTATGGCCGAGCAACGCGATCGTGCTCGCTATCCTGATCCTGGCCGGCCATAGTCGCCGCGACATCGTCGCGATCGTCGCGGGCGGCGCGGCGGGAAGCATCGCGCTGCACCTGCTCTATCGCGATCCGCTCTCTATCCTGATCGGGCTGACTGCAGCCAACGTCGTCGAAAGCGGTTTGGCCTTCGTCCTGTTGCGCAAGGCAGGAATTCGCGGCGGGCTGGTCGAAAGGGTCGGCAATTATTTCGCGCTGGTGATCGCCGCCGTCATGGCCGGGTTCTTTTCCTCGACTATTGGCGGGCTTGGTCTGTTGATCGGCCGCCATGTGCCATTCTGGGACGGATGGCGCAGCTGGTATGTGTCCGGCGTGCTGAGCGCGGTCATGGTCGCGCCCGGCGTGATCGTCGCAGTCGATCTGGTGCGTGGCCGTGGGCGGCGCGCGCCGGACAGCCGCAGCGTGCTCGAATTCATCAGCCTGTCGTCACTGGTCGCCGCCGTCACTGCTTATGTGTTTCTGAACCGCTGGCTGCCGTTGACCTTCATGGTGTCTCCCTCGGTGCTGCTGCTCACCTTCCGTTTCCGCGCGGTCGGCGCGGTCGCGGGTGTCGCGCTCGTGACCACGATTGCCGCTACCGCCACGGCCACGGGTCATGGCTCGATTGCGCTCTTGCTGCGGGGCCATCCAGGCGAGCAGGTCTTGCTGCTGCAGGCCTTCATCGCGACCAGTTTGCTCTCCGCCCTGCCTGTCGCAGCGGTGCTTAACGAACGCGACTATCAAGCCGACGAGACGCGCGCCTTCGCCGAACACTTCAAGTCGGTGGTCGAGAATATCGGTGAGGTGATCTTCCGTATCGATAGCCAGGGCCGTTGGGCCTACCTCAATCCCGCCTGGGAAACGCTGACCGGCCAGCCGATTGCTGGCACGCTCGGCCGCTCCTGGCTCGATCTGGTCGAACCGAGCGCGCGGGCCGAATTGGCCGATCGTGCCGAGGCGGTGCTGCGCGGTGAGGATCATTCGGCCCGCCGTGCCGTCCGGCTGGAAACGTCCGGTGGTCTGCGCTGGGTCGAATTGTTCATCCAATGCCTGCGCGACCAGGACGGGCGCGTCGCAGGCGCGACCGGCACCCTGCGCGACATCGACGATCGCAAGCGACTGGAAGAACATGTTATCACCGCCAAGCGGCGCGCCGAGCAGCGTGCGCGCGAGGCGACCTTGCTCGCCTCGACCGACGAGCTGACCGGCCTTGCCAATCGCCGCGCCTTCATGGGCCAGCTCGACCGCGAGATTGCCGGCGCCGCCGAATTCGGCTGGCCGCTCGCAGTAGCGATGTTCGACGTCGATCATTTCAAGCTGGTCAACGACCGTTACGGCCACGCCGTCGGTGACCGCGTACTTCAGTTGATCGCCGCGCGCGCCGCAAGCGTTGTGCGCGGCGGCGACCTGGTTGGACGGCTGGGCGGTGAGGAGTTCGGGATTCTCATGCCGGGCGCCTCGCCCAACGAGGCCGCCCAGGTCGCGGAGCGGCTGCGAGAGGCGATGGAAACCGTCGCACAGGCAGATGAATCGCTCCCGGCGGTGACGATCAGTGTGGGTATTGCGGCGCGCGCGGGACAACGGACCGCGGTCGAACTGCTCGCAGCGGCCGATGTCGCACTTTACGCGGCAAAGGGCGAGGGGCGAAACAGGGTGCGCATCGCAGCCTGACGGTTCGGACAGGTCTGCCCGCGCTGGTCGAGCTCCCGGCGTCGCCGGCGAACATCTCGTCTTTCTCTCGGGTTATGCGGTCGCTAAAGGTCGGTACGACGTTCAGGGGGACAGACGGTGACGAGGGAAAAGGTTTATCCCTTCCACGCGCCGAAAGACAGCGAGCTCCGTGAGCTGATTGCGGGGCACGACTGGACTCAAACCTCGCTCGGCCCGATCGAAACCTGGCCGGGCCCGCTCGTCGATACGCTCTCGATGATGCTGTCGGCTCCCTCGCCGATGGTACTCTTCTGGGGGGGCGAACTGATCGCGCTTTACAATGATGCCTACGCTTTCGCGATCGGCGACCGGCATCCCGACGCGCTCGGCGGGCGCGGTGCGGACAAATGGGCGCATATCTGGGACGATATAGGGCCGATAATTGCCCGGGTGCGCGAGACGGGCAAGGGCGAGATGGTCAACGACCGGGTGTTCCCGCTCTGGCGCAAGGGCGTCACCAGCATGGCGCAGCTCGACATTACCTATAATCCGGTGCGCGCCCCAGGCGGTGGCCCGGGCGGCGTGCTCTGCATCGTCTATGAGATGACCGAGCGGGTGCAGGCGATCGACGATGCCAACCGCGAACGCGCAAGGCTGGCCCGGATGTTCGAGCAGGCGCCGAGCTTCATGGCGCTGCTGCGCGAGCCGGGTCATGTCTTCGACTTCGCCAATGCCGCTTATCTCCAATTGATTGGGCGCCGGCCGTTGCTGGGCCTTCCGCTGGACGAGGCCCTGCCCGAATTCGCCGCACAGGGTTTCGTCGCGCTGCTCGACGACGTGGTAAAGAGCGGCAAGCCCTATTCGGGTCGCGCCGTGCCGGTCGCGCTGCAGCGGCGGCCTGGCGAAGCCGAGGAGCAGCGGATGCTCGACTTCCTCTACCAGCCGATCCTCGACGACGACGGCAACGTCACCTCCATCTTCATCGAGGGCAATGACGTAACGGATCGGGTCCGGTTCGAGGAGGCGCTTGAAGTGAGCCGCGGCTCGCTCGAACTGGCGGCGGAAATGGCCGAGATCGGTACCTGGGACCTCGATCTGGTGGCCGACACGCTCGACTGGTCGGACCGCGCGCGCGCCATGTTCGGCATCTCGCCGGGCGTGCCGGTGACGCTCGACGATTTCTACAAAGGCCTGCATCCGGAAGATGCGCGGGCGACACGCGGCGCCTTCCTGGCCGCGCTCGATCCCGATCGCCGCGCGCAATATGACGTGGAATATCGCACGATCGGCAAGGAGGACGGCGTCGTTCGCTGGATCGCGGCGAAAGGACGCGGCGTGTTCGAGGGCGGGCGGTGCGTGCGTGCGATCGGCACCGTGCTCGACGTAACAAGCCGCAAGGCCGCGCAGGAAGAGATGCGCGAAAGCGAGGCGCGCTTCCGGACGCTGGCCGATAGCGCCCCCGCCTTGATCTGGATGTGCGACGAGGAAGGCGCGCTGGTCTTCGCCAATCGCTGGCATGAGGAAACGTTCGGCCGGCCCGCCGCCGAATTGATGGGCGAGGGCTGGCAGGGCATCATCCATCCCAAGGACCAGGAAGGCTTCATCGCCGATTTCGACCAGGCCTTCAAAAACCGCGCGCCGTTCAGCCGCGACGTGCGTGTGATCGATCGCTACGGCGTGACGCGCTGGCTACACAGCGAGGCGCGCCCGCGCGAGATCGAGGGGAGGTTCGTCGGCTATGTGGGTTGTGACGTCGACATCACCGAAGTCCATCTCGCATCCGAAGTGCTGGAGCGCGGCATCGTCGAGCGAACCAAGGAACTCGCCGCGACCAACCGCCAATTGTCGACCCAGATCGAGGAGCGCGAACGGGTCGAAGCGACGCTGCGCCAGATGCAGCGGCTGGAGGCGATCGGCCAGCTCACGTCGGGCGTGGCGCACGATTTCAACAATCTGCTGACGGTCATACTGGGCAATGTCGATCTGGTCGCGCGCGCCGCGACCGAGGCCAAGATGGACGAGAAAACGCGCCAGCGGCTGGGCTATATGCGGACCGCTGCGGAGCGTGGCGCGACGCTGACCGCGCAATTGCTTGCTTTTTCGCGGCGGCAGCGGCTGGAGGCGCGCCCGGTCGATCTCAACGATACCGTGGTCGGGATGCGCGACTTGCTGCAAAGCTCGATGGGTGGATCGGTACGGCTGGAGGCGCGGCTCCGGCCCGATCTGTGGCCGGCGCTGGTCGATCCGACCCAGATCGAACTGATCATCCTCAACCTCGCGATCAATGCGCGCGATGCGATGGCGGTAGGGGGATCGCTGACCGTCTCGACCGACAATATCACGCTGGGTGAGCCGACTCGTGCGGAGGAGCCGCAGCCCGGCGATTATGTGCTGATCGCCGTCACCGACACCGGCAGTGGAATGCCGCCGGAGGTGCGCGACCGCGCGTTCGAGCCCTTCTTCACCACCAAGCCTGTCGGCAAGGGATCGGGGCTGGGTCTGCCCCAGGTCTATGGCTTCGCCAAGCAGTCGGGCGGCGGCGTCGCGATCGAGACCAAGCTCGGCGAGGGTACGTCGGTACGGGTTTATCTGCCGCGCGCCCAGGAACGCCGTCGCACCCCGCGCGCGACCAGCTACGAGCAGCCGGCCGAGCAGCTGGCCGGAGTGCGCGGGCGCCGCGTGCTGGTGGTCGACGACGATCCGCCCGTGCGGGAGATCACCGCGACGATGCTGCGCACGATGGGCGCCGAGGTGGTCGAGGCTGGCAGCGGCGGCTCGGCGCTGGAAATGCTCGACGCCGGTGCCAGGGATTTCGACCTGATGGTGGTCGATTTCGCCATGCCAGGAATGAACGGCGCCGAGCTCGCCGCGACCACCGCCAAGAAATGGCCGGACCTGCCCATCCTGTTCGTGACGGGCTATGCCGATCTGAGCGCGATTTCCTCGGTCAGCGAGGACCGGATCGTGCAGAAGCCGTTCCGCGGCGGCGAATTGCAGCGCAAGATCGGGCGGCTGCTCGCGAGCAAAGCGGGTTAGGGCACGGCGACGCGATCCAGGTCTTTCGCGGCTGGCAATGACGGTGAGAGCGTCTGCATTTTTCGTCACCCCGGACTTGATCCGGGGTCGCGCTGCCTTGGCGCGGGAGGAGGAAGAAGAAGCTGTACTCCGGATCAAGTCCGGGGTGACGGTATGGAGATTGGGGCTGGTCTTTCCTCTCCTGAGATCCCAGCTTTCGCTGGGATGACGGATATGGGGTGACGGAAAGAAGGCGCGCGGACGCAGTTGTCCCATGGCTTGGGTGCAAGCGAGAGTGACCGGCGCGGTTCCGCACACCTTCTCGGCCGCGGGGAGGCTGCACGCTGACTTTGGGCCGTGAAGCCCTGGATACCGCCTGCAGGCCTGCCAATGCGCGCTATCCGGTCGGGGCGGCTGCGGGATTGGGTTGGGTAACATCGCTGCCCCTGAAGGTGTGACCCTCCAGCAATCGCCCGCATAGCCACGGTACGCGATTGCCAACGCGAAGCCGCGGTCTTGGCCGGGGGTTACCCCCAAGGGTTGCGAAGACCCCCACGTCGTCCGCATAGCTCCGCTACACGACGCCGGCATCACCATGAGACGCGAGCGTCCATGCCGAGATCTGTACTCTTGGGCGCAGATACCGTCTCATGCATGCCGAGGAGCTTCGCGCCGGTCGTGTCCCCTGACCCGGTTTCCCAAGTCAGCGAACGCACCATGCGTACACGGTTTGTTCCACTTTGTCAAGTCCGCCGTTTCCAATCCTCCCCCGCCAGGGGGAGGTGGCAGGCGCAGCCTGACGGAGGGGGAGGATGGCGGAGGTTCTCTCTTCCACGTGCATCGCTTTCCGCCCCCTCCGGCGCCTTCGGCGCCACCTCCCCCTGGCGGGGGAGGATCGATATCAGCGCGTGTCGTCGAGGCGGGCGGTGACCCGGACGAGGGGGCGGGGTGACGTGCGTGGGATTAGAAGTCTTGCCAGTCGAACGGGAGCGGGGCCTCGCGGAAAGCGAAGCGGTCGACGTGGCGGGCGACGACGTCCTTGAGCGCGTCGCGCTGCTCGGGCGAGGTGGCGTCGATCCGCACGTCCAGCGCGTCGGCCCGCGCGTCGAACGTGAGCAGCGCATCGCCGGGGTAGTCGGCGCCGCGCACGTCTCGAGGAAAGGTGACGGTGCCATGCTCGGGCGAGAATTCCACGGCAAGATTGTGCGCCCAATGCTTGCACAATTGCTGGAGGTAGCGGCTGCCGCGCGCGGTCGGCACGGCCGCCTGGGTGGGGAAGGTCATGGTCGCGACTTTCGCAAAGATATCATTGGCCGCGGCCAGCGCGAAGCGCGGCCAGGGCCGGACGGCGATCAGCCGCGTCATCGCTCGAGGCGTTCGATCTTGCGGGCGGCTTCGTCGATGATCGCGGCGACGTCGTGGACCAGGTCCGCATTGGCGCGCGCGGCGCCGAGCGTGTCGCGTAGCGCCATGCCGAGGCCCATCATCGCGCGGCGGATCGGGGCGCCGCCGCCGCTGCGGCCTTCCTGCTCGCCGATCGCGGCCAGCCGTTCGAGCAAGGCGTCGACCTCCTCGCGTTTCTCGGTGAGATGTTGCCGGCCGGCGTCGGTGATGGTGAAGCGCTTGCGCGATCCTTCCTCCTTCACCTCATCGATAAGCCCCATCTCGTCGAGCATGGTCAGCGTGGGATAGACCACGCCCGGGCTGGGCGCGTAGCTGCCGCCGGTGCGTTCCTCGATCTCGCGGATCAAATCGTAGCCATGACGCGGCTGCTCTTCGAGCAATGCCAGCAGGACGAGCCGAAGCTCGCCGCCGTCGAACATGCGGCGGCGTCCGCCCCCGCGCTCATGATGGCTCCAGCCGCCGCGCTGGCGTTCGCCACGTTCGCCGGGTCCGAAACCGCCGCCAAGCCAGCGGCCATAACCATGTCCAAATCGCATTTTGATAAACTCCTGCATCATCGAATCACATCTAAGATATATCTTGACTCAATTCAAGACTGTTTCGTGCTTCCGATTTGCCGTCGTCATTGCGAGCGGAGCGAAGCAATCCAGGCGGGCGTTTGTGGCGAGGACGGGCCTGGATTCTGGATTGCTTCGTCGCTGACGCTCCTCGCAATGACGAGAGGGGGCGACGGGGCGGAGGCGCGCGCCCAGCCGCCATTCCCCTCCACCATGCTTCGCATGGTCCCCCTCCCCGTTCCGGGGAGGATCTCATGGCGGAGCTTCCTCCTGCACCCTATATTCACACCATGGCCGACCTCTTTGCCGCCGATCTTCCGCCCGATAGTGCGCCGTCCGCGCCCGGCCCGGACGCGCCGCTCGCGGACCGGATAAGGCCGCGTGCGCTCGGCGAGGTGATCGGGCAGGCGCATCTGACCGGGCCGGAGGGCGCGATCGGGCGGATGGTGGCGGCGGGGCGGCTGTCGTCGATGATATTGTGGGGGCCGCCGGGCACTGGGAAGACCAGCATCGCGCGTTTGCTGGCCGATGCGGTCGGCCTGCGCTTCGTCGCGATCTCGGCGGTGTTTTCGGGCGTGGCCGATCTCAAGAAGGCGTTCGCCGAGGCGCGCGAGCATGCCCGGATCGGCAAGCGCACCTTGCTGTTCGTGGACGAGATCCATCGCTTCAATCGCGCGCAGCAGGATGGCTTCCTGCCCTATGTCGAGGACGGCACGGTGGTGCTGGTGGGTGCCACCACCGAAAATCCATCGTTCGAATTGAACGCGGCCTTGCTGTCGCGCGCACAGGTTCTGATCCTCAATCGGCTCGACACCGAAGCGCTCGAAGCCTTGCTGGCGCGTGCCGAAGCGATCGAGGAAAGGCCGCTGCCGCTGGACGATGCGGCGCGCGCGGCGATGATCGCGAGCGCGGACGGGGATGGGCGCTTCCTGCTCAACCAGGCCGAGACATTATTCTCGGTCGGGCTGACGCAGAAGCTCGATCCGGCCGGGCTGGCGGCGTTGCTGCACCGCCGGGTCGCGGTCTACGACAAGGATCGCGAGGGACATTACAACCTCATCTCCGCGCTCCACAAAGCGGTGCGCGGGTCGGATCCGCAGGCGTCGCTTTATTATCTCGCGCGGATGCTGGTGGCGGGAGAGGAGCCGCTTTACCTGCTGCGGCGGATCGTGCGGATGGCGAGCGAGGATATCGGGCTCGCCGATCCGAATGCATTGGTGCAATGCCTCGCCGCCAAGGACGCCTACGACTTCCTGGGATCGCCCGAGGGCGAACTCGCGATCGCCAATGCGGTCGTCTATCTGGCGACCGCGCCCAAATCGAATGCGGGCTACAAGGCCTATGGCGCGGCGGCGCGCGCGGCGAAGGAGACGGGATCGCTGATGCCGCCCAAGACGATCCTCAACGCGCCCACCAAGCTGATGAAGTCGATCGGCTACGGCAAGGGCTATGCCTACGATCATGACGCGGACGAGGCTTTTTCCGGCGACAATTACTGGCCGGAGGAGATGGAGCCGCAGACCTTCTACACACCGACCCCGCGGGGGTTCGAGGCCAAGATCTCCGAGCGGCTGGCTTACTGGCAGAAACTGCGTGAGGAGCGGGGGCAATGAGCCTCAACTGGGACGAAGTGGTGGCTTTTGCCCTGTCGCTGCCCGGCACCGAACTGACCACCTATTATGGCGGCCCCGCGGTCAAGGCGAACGACCGTGCGGTCGTGACGCCTGCGCACGAGCATGACAGCTTCTGCCTGCATACGCCCAAGGACAAGGTCGAGATGCTGAAGCTGATCGATCCCGACACCTTCTGGCAGACGCCGCATTATGAAGGCTATCCGGCGCTGCTGGTCCGCTACGATAGCGCCAATGTCGAGATGGTGATGGATCAGATCGCCGCGTCGCGCGATTGGGCGATGGCGCGGCCCAAATCCAAGCCGCGCAAGAGATAGGCTCACCTCATTGCGAGCATAGCGAAGCAATCCCGAACTGCGCCATCCCGACGGTCCGGGCCTGGATTGCTTCGTCGCTACGCTCCTCTCAATGACGACAATGGGTTCAGGCCAAGTTCAAGGCCGTCCCTTAAGGAGACCGGATGCACCGTTTAGTTATCGCAGCCGCGCTGATCGCGGCGCCCGCCGTCGCCCAGACCGGCGGCCTTGCCCAGGTCCAGGCGCATCTGCGCGCCGTCACCACCATGACCGCCGCGTTCGCGCAGACTGATCGCGTGGGCCGGACACTGACCGGCACCGTCACGCTGAAGCAGCCGGGCAAGATCCGCTTCCAATATCAGAAGGACGTGCCGTTGCTGATCGTGGGCGACGGCAAGGCGCTCACGATGATCGATTATAAGGTCGCCCAGGTGTCGCGCTGGCCGGTCGGCAATTCGCCGCTCGCGCTGCTGCTCGATCCGTCGAAGGACATTTCGCGCTACGCGCATGTCGTGCCGGGCGCGCCCGAAGGGCGGATCGTGATCGAGGGCCGCGACCCCAAGCATCCCGAATTCGGCACGATCACGATCGGCTTTGCGAGCAAGTCGGGCGCTCCGGGCGGGCTGGCGCTGGCCGGCTGGAGCGTGCTCGATGCGCAGGGCAACCGCACCACGACCGTGCTGTCGGATCAGAAATTCGGGGCCCCGGTCAGCGACCAGACGTTCCTCTGGCGCGACCCGCGGCCGCAAACGTACCGACATTGATAGGGTTATTCATGTTCGTGACAGGTAGGACGGCCTAGAGAGGCTTTGCGGTCGCGATGCCGCCCCCGGAATTCCCCCCTGTTGTTCGGGCCCGGTATCGCAACCTCACCTGCGTGACGAACGCCAGGTCGGCCCTCGCTCCAGCCCCCGGAGCGGGGGCCCTTCCTTTTTTAATAAGCCTCAAGCGCCGGCGGCCGCGTCCGCGGCCTTGGCTATCCTCGGATAAGCTCGGGCGGCCGTTCGGCCCGGGGGGGCTTTCGTTTTGGGGTTTGTGGCCATCGCGCCGCTGAGGCCGCTCGCAAACACTTTTGCTCGCCATGCATTCAACGCGTCACCCCAGCGAAAGCTGGGGTCCATCTCCTGCCCCCTGTCGCAGGGGCGTAGCGCCGGAGATGGATGCCAGCTTTCGCTGGCATGACGGAAAGAATTAGGGCTTCAATCGCCAGCCGGTGCGGAAGATGAAGGCGAGCAGCAGCATGCAGGCGGCCATGAAGGCGGCGGTAACGCCGAGGCTTACGCCGACGCTGACGTCACCGATCCCGTAGAAGCTCCAGCGGAATCCGCTCACCAGATAGACGACCGGATTGAACAGGCTGAGCGTGCGCCAGGGCTGGGGCAGCATGTCGATCGAATAGAAAGCGCCGCCGAGGAAGGTGAGCGGCGTGATCACCAAAGAGGGGATGATCGCGAGCTGCTCGAAGCTCTTCGCCCAGATGCCGATGATGAAGCCGAACAGGCTGAAGGTGATCGAGGTGAGCAACAGGAACGCCACCATCCAGAAGGGGTGCAATATCTCGACCTGGGTGAAGAAGCAGGCGGTGACGAGGATGATCAGCCCGATCCCGACCGATTTGGTCGCGGCCGCGCCGACATAGGCCGCGACCGTCTCGATCGTGGACATGGGCGCGGACAAAATCTCGAAGATCGTGCCGGTGAATTTGGGAAAATAGATACCGATCGAGGCATTGCTGATGCTCTGCGTGAGCAGGGTCAGCATGATCAGCCCGGGCACGATGAAGGCGCCGTAATGGACGCCGCCGACATGCTGGATGCGCGATCCGATCGCGCCGCCAAACACGATGAAATAGAGCGCGGTGGTGATCACCGGGGTGGCGATGCTCTGCCAGACGGTGCGAAAGGTGCGCGCCATCTCGGTCTTGTAGATCGCCTGCACGCCATGGCCGTTGACGCTCATGCTCCATTCTCCACCAGTCCGACGAAGATATCCTCGAGCGAGCTCCGCGCGGTATCGAGGTCGCGATAGTCGATATGCAGCTCGTCGAGCTTGCGCAGCAGGCCGGGAATGCCCGTCGCCTCATTCTCGGCATCGAACGTATAGACCAGTTTGTGGCCGTCATCCTCGAGCGCGAGCGGCCAGTCGGCGAGGGCTACGGGCAATTCGGTCATCGGATCGTGGAGGACGACGGTCAGCCGGCGCTTGCCGAGCTTGCGCATCAGGGCGGCCTTGTCCTCGACCAGCAGCAATTTGCCATGGTCGATCACGCCGACCCGGTCGGCCATCTCCTCGGCTTCCTCGATATAATGGGTGGTGAGGATGATGGTGACGCCCTTCTCGCGCAGCTTGCGCACCAGCGCCCACATGTCGCGGCGCAGGTTGACGTCGACGCCCGCGGTCGGCTCGTCGAGGAAGAGCAGATCGGGTTCGTGGCTCAGCGCCTTGGCGATCATCACGCGGCGTTTCATGCCGCCGGACAATTCGATCACCTTGTTGTTGCGCTTCTCCCAGAGTGAAAGGTCGCGCAGCAATTGTTCGATGAAGGCGGGATTGGGCGCCCGGCCGAACAGGCCGCGGCTGAAGCTGACCGTGTTCCAGACGGTCGCGAAGATATCGAGCGCGATCTCCTGCGGGACTAGCCCGATCTTGGAGCGCGCCGCGCGGAACTCGCGCTGGATGTCGTGGCCGTCGACGGTGATCGTGCCCGAGGTGATCGAGACGGTGCCGCAGACCAGGCTGATCAGCGTGGTCTTGCCCGCGCCATTCGGCCCGAGCAGCGCGAAGATCTCGCCGCGTTCGATCTCAAGATCGACATGGTCGAGCGCGGTGAAGTTGGATTTGTAGCTCTTGGTGGCGGCGGAAACGGATAGGATCGACGGCATGGGCCCTCGCTGCCGGAATTCTGGGTCGCCGGCGTATAGCGATGTCGTCCGGCGAAGCCAACCGTCCGGTACAAAAATAGCTGCTGCCTTGGCCCGTCATCCCAGCGGAAGCTGGGATCTCAAGAGGCTAGGTCCGTCATCGCGCCATTTCCTGAGACCCCAGCTTTCGCTGGGGTGACGGATATATTGGCCAATCTTCCATAGGCGTCGTCGGCTCGCTACATGCCGGACATGGCAATTCTCAAGATCGCGTCCTGGAACATCAATTCGGTGCGGGCGCGGATCGGCATCGTCGAACGGTTCCTCCAGGAAGAACAGGTCGATATCCTCTGCCTGCAGGAGACCAAGGCCGCCAACGACGTCTTTCCGGCCGACGATTTCAGGCGGATGGGCTATGTCCATCAGAGGCTGAACGGCCAACGCATGCATCATGGCGTGGCGATCCTGTCGCGCGTGCCGCTCAAGACGCCGAACGAGGATTGCTGGCGGTTCGACTGGCAGGACAATGGCGAGGCGCGGCATGTGGGCGTGTGGCTGGAAGCGGGTTTCCGGCTGGAGAATGTCTATGTGCCGGCCGGCGGAGACATCCCCGATCCGGCGGCGAACCCCAAATTCGCACAGAAACTGGCCTTCGTCGAGCGGATGACCGACTGGGCGAAATGCCTGAGCGAGCCGACCCTGATCGTGGGCGATTTCAACATCGCGCCGCTGCCCGAGGATGTCTGGAGCCACAAGCAATTGCTGGACGTGGTCAGCCATACACCGGTCGAGGTTGATGCGCTCGATCGCCTCAAGGCGGCGCATGACTGGGTCGATCTCGGCCGCCATTTCTATCCCGCGCCGGCCCGGTTGCACACCTGGTGGAGCTATCGCTCGCCCGACTGGACGGTGAACGATCGCGGGCGTCGGCTCGACCATATGTGGGCGAGCCGGGAGGTTGCGGCCAAGGCGATCGCCCACAGGGTGCATGAGAGCTGCCGCAACTGGCTCAAGCCGTCCGACCACGTGCCACTCGTGACCGAGTTCGAGGTGTGACGGACCCCATGCAGGCGGCGCGCGCGATCGACGCGCTTCGGCGGGGATGGCCGGTGAGGGTCGTGGGAAGCGACGGTGCGCTGACGGTGATCGCGGTCGAGCGGGCAGACGAGTTGCGGCTGGCGGCGTTCGACCCCGATAGAACGGCCGAGCTTCTGCTTTCGGCCGAGCGCGGCGCGATCCTCAAGCTCGCCAATCAGCGCGACGCGGCGACGCCCGGTTTGCCGGTGCTGCTCGAGCGGGTGCCCTGGCTCGATCTGCCCGCCGCGATCGCGCTCGCCGATCCGGCCAATGATCTCGCGACGCCGTTCAAGGGACCCTATCGCACACGCGCCGTGACGGAGGCCGAGGCGGCGTCTGCGGCGCTGACGCTCGCGCGCGTCGCGGGGCTGCTGCCCGCTTTCTTCGTGCGCGCCAGAGGCGAGGCGACTACGACGGTCGAGGCCGCCGATATCGCCGCCTATGAGCGCGAGGACGGGATCGCGATCGTCGCGCGTGCGCATCTGCCGGTGGCGGGGGCGGAGCAGAGCGAAATCGTCGCCTTCCGTTCGCCCGCCGACGCGGCCGAGCATGTCGCGCTGGTGATCGGATCGCCCGACGGCAATCCGCCGCTCGTCCGCCTGCATAGCGAGTGTCTGACCGGCGACGTGCTCGGTAGCCTCAAATGCGATTGCGGGCCGCAGCTGCAAGCCGCGATCAAGGCGATCGGGGCGAGCGGATGGGGCATATTGCTCTATCTGCGCCAGGAGGGGCGCGGGATCGGGCTGATCAACAAGTTGCGCGCTTATGCCTTGCAGGATCAGGGCTATGACACGGTCGAATCCAATTTGCGGCTGGGATTCGCAGTCGACGCGCGCGATTTCGGGATTGCGGCCGCGATGCTGCGGCTGCTGAATCAGGATCGTGTCCGGCTGCTCACCAACAACCCCGCCAAGGTCGCCGGGCTGGAAGCGGCGGGCGTCACGGTCGCCGAACGTGTGCCGCACAAATTGCCGCCCAACCCGCACAATGCGCATTATCTGGAGGTGAAACGCGACCGTACCGGCCACTTGCTATGAAGCTGGTCGCGGACGGCAAGGCGGGGCTGCTCCATGCAAGCGACCAGCTGATCCCGTGTAGCATCGGCAAAAGCGGGCTGATTGCGGCCGCGGACAAGAAGGAAGGCGATGGCGCGAGCCCGATCGGTGTCTGGCCGATCCGTGGCGTGCTGCTGCGGCCGGACCGCGTGGCCTTGCCCGAGGGGCTGCAATTGCCCTGGCGCTGGATCCGGCCGGGCGACGGCTGGTCGGACGGGGTGGATGATCCCGCCTACAATCTCCCCGTTCGGCACCCTCATGCGTATTCGGCCGAGCGGCTTTGGCGCGAAGACGGGCTTTACGACGTTGTGGTGGTGCTCGGCTACAATGATGCTCCGCCGACGCCGGGGGCCGGCAGCGCGATCTTCCTGCACTGTTGGCGAGACGGTGCCGCGACCGAGGGCTGCGTGGCGATCGCGAGGCGCGCGCTGATCGGATTGCTGCCGACCCTGGTTCCAGGCGACGCGGTCGAAATCTGCTAGCTGCTCACAAATATTCGCGCGAGACATCCTGCTTCAGGCCGTGAAGGCGCACGACGCGGTCACGCTCGCAAACGGGCGCGGCCATCAGGCGCATCCACCGGCGGCCGCTCCCGACGGTCCGGATTTGCATATCGACGGTGAAGCCGCGTCGATGCTTGATCGAGTAGGCGCGGAGGCGCTCCATAGCGGCGCGAGATTCCTCGCAATAGAGCGCCACGATCTCGTCGCGGGAGATATGGGCATCGCGTGGCAATCCGAAGAGATCGAACACCGGATCGGTCCAGGTGAGGCGGCTGTCGGCCAGCTCGCAGCTCCAGCTGCCTATGCGGGGTATGGATAGCGACGGTGGGATGGCGCGGCCTCCGCCCAGCTCGTCCAGCCCGAACAGCCTGCCCAGATCGAAGCGTTGCCCGCACTCGAACAGCGGCCAGCTATGATGGAGCGGCAGAGGTGTCGTTGGCTTCAAGACGCGCGGCCTTTCCCAGACCTCAAAGTAGCGAGGCGCTGCTTAACGGGCGGTTACGTGCCTGCGGGCGATGCGTCGCTCCGCGGCTGCCATTTGCCCTTGGTCCGGCTGGTGAGATGGAAATGATCGCCGCGATCGCAGCGATAGAGACGCAAGGGAAGGCCGCTGTCCCGAATGGCGGCGAGCGCGTCCGCTGCCGACCGAAAGCGCGTTTTCCTGGCGCAGGTGCTGAGCCTGGTCCGCATCCCGCGCCCCGTGTCAGGCCGGCCGGTTGGGCCGGCTGCCGAAGCCTAGCGGGCGTGCCAGGGTCGTATGGTCTTCGCGCGCGCCGAACAGTGCCGACCCGACGCGGACGCAGGTCGCGCCCAGCATCGCCGCAGTCTCATAGTCGCCCGACATGCCCATGCTGAGTTCGGACAGGCCATTGGCCTTCGCCAGTTTCGCCAGCAGCGCGAAATATGGCGCGGCTTCGGTGTCCGCAGGCGGCACGCACATCAGGCCGGCGACAGCGAGGCCCAGGTCGCGGCATAAAGCCAGCAAAGCGGGCAGATCGGCGATCGCGCAGCCGCCCTTCTGCTCTTCCGCGCCGATATTGACCTGGACGAACAAGGTCGGCGTGCGGCCCGCCTTGTCGATCGCCCTGGCGAGCGCCTCGGCCAGGCTCGGGCGATCGAGCGAATGGATCGCGTCGAAGAGCGCCACCGCCTCGGCGGTCTTGTTGGACTGGAGCTGACCGACCAGATGCAGCCGGATGTCGGGATAAGCCGCCTTGAGCGCGGGCCATTTGCCCTGCGCCTCCTGCACGCGATTCTCGCCGAAGCTGCGCTGACCGGCCTCGATCAGCGGCTCGATCGCCTCGACGGGATGCGTCTTGGAGATGGCGATCAGCTCGATAGCGTCGGCCTTTCGTCCAGCCAAAGCGGCGGCGCGCGCCAGTTTTTCGCGAACCGCGGCGAGGCGCGCGGCGGGATCGTCTTCGGTCGGGAGCATGGCCGCGCTATAGGGGTGCCGATGCGCTCTCGCCAGCCTCTCCCGCGCCTGTGGTTGATGACCGACGAACGGATGGGCGACGCGCTGTGGACCGCGCTTGGCCGTCTGCCGCCCGGGAGCGGGGTGATATTCCGCCATTACCGAAGTGAGGATCGGCGGGCCTTGTTCGAACGGGTGCGCCAGATCGCGCGGAGGCGCCGGCTGATCCTGCTGCTGGCGGGAAGCCCGCGCCAGGCGGCGGCGTGGCGGGCCGATGGCGCGCATGGCCGTTCGCCGCATCGGCGCGCGTCGCGTCCGCTGGTGCGGACCGCACCAGCGCACGATGCGCGCGAGCTGGGCGCGGCGCGGGGGCATGCCGTACTGGTATCCCCGGTCTTCCCGACGCGCTCGCATCCCGATGCCCGGCCGCTGGGGACGCTGCAGTTTGCCGTCCTTGCCAGGCGCTCCGCGCTGCCGGTGATTGCGTTGGGTGGTGTCGACGCGCGGACCTATCGCCGTTTGGCGCGGTTAGGCAGCTACGGCTGGGCGGCGATCGACGCGTTCAGCGCCTAGAATTTGAAGGTGGTGCCCAGATAGACCGACTGGCTGTCGCGGCGATCGTCGGTGAGCGATTCGGCCTGTTCATGCTGCTGCTTGTAGCGCACGCCGCCGGTTACGTTGAGGCGGCGGCTAAGCGCATAGGACCCGCCCAGACCGACCGAGAAGCTCTGGTCGACGCTGGGACCGACCGGCATATGCGGACCCGAAGCGCGCTCGCCCGCGACCACAAGTTCGGTCGCCCAGCGCTTGCCCGAGAAGATCAGGCCGAGATCGGCGGATTCGCGCCCATTGGGCAGCAGACCGCCATCGATCTTCTGCACGTCGCCCGACAGCGCGAAGCGCTTCCAGCCGATCGAGGCGCCCAGGCTGTAGGCCGAGGGCGCGAGACCGTCATTGGGCAAGGCCATTGCGCGCGCGGCCTGCTGGCGCGTGATCGCGTGCGACCGCACCGCGACCGTGATCGCGCGGCGATTGTTGCTGACATTGGACGGCGTAAAGCGGAAGGCGCCGTCATTATAGGCGTCGCCCACTCCGAAGCTGAAGCGCGGATCGGCCGCAGCGGGGGTGAAGGAGTTGAACGCGAAGGCCGGCGCGACGGTCATTGCGGGCGCACGATGATGGCGGCGCATCCTGGCATCCGCCGGTGTCGCGGAGGCGGCACAGAGGGCTGCCAGCGCCAAGGCGCCGCCCCAAAACCTGCTATGGCCGCGAATCACTGTCATTTGGGCTCCCATATGGGTCGCATGCCGGCCGGGGGCTACCCTCTTGCGCAACCTTCTTCCTCTTCAGATGCCGAATCATTTCATTATGTTGCAGAGGCTCCACATTTTTACGGGCAGTTAACCATGGTTGACCGCGCGCATGGGGAGTCGCAGCCCACCGCACGTGGCTTGCGGGGCGCGGGCGAGCTTCTATAACGACGCGCCTGCCCGACCCTCAGAAGGTTTTAGCCCGCACATGATCCGTCCCTCCCGTCCCCTGATCGGCCTTCTGATCGCAGCCAGCCTCGTTGGCGTCGCCGATGCGCGCAAGAAGAAGAACCGGGCGCCGGAGATCGCGCCCGTCAACGTCACCACGATCGGGGTGAATGCCTATCTGTGGCGCGCCGCGCTCGACACGCTTTCCTTCATGTCGCTGGCGCAGACCGACAGCAATGGCGGTGTCATCATCACCAACTGGTACGTCAATCCGCAGGTCCCGTCCGAGCGGATGAAGGTGTCCGTATCCATCCTCGACGCGACGCTGCGCGCCGACGTCGTGCGCGTTTCGACCGCGCGCCAGGTCTATCAAAACGGCCAGTGGGTCGATGCCGCGGTCCAGGCCGCGACCAACGCCAAACTGGAAGAGATCATCCTTCAGAAGGCGCGCGACCTTCGGCGCAACGCCGCCGCGCAAGGATAATTTTCCTGTGAGCGAGCGGTTCGAGCCCCGCGACAGCGACACGCGCTGGCAGCGGGAGTGGGAGACGCGCGGCACCTTCCACGCCGACGATTCCAGCCCCAAACCCAAAAGCTACGTGCTCGAGATGTTCCCCTATCCGTCGGGGCGCATCCACATGGGGCATGTCCGCAATTACACGATGGGCGACGTACTCGCGCGCTATCGGCGGATGAAGGGCATGGAAGTGCTCCATCCGATGGGGTGGGACGCGTTCGGCATGCCCGCCGAGAATGCGGCGATGGAGAAGAACGTCCATCCCGGTGCTTGGACGCGCTCCAACATCGAAGCGATGAAGGCACAGTTGAAGCGGCTCGGCTTCGCGCTCGACTGGAGCCGCGAGGTCGCGACCTGCGAGCCCGATTATTATGGGCAGGAACAGGCCCTGTTCCTCGATTTGTATGAGGCCGGGCTGGTCTATCGCAAGGAAAGCGCGGTCAATTGGGATCCGGTCGACATGACCGTGCTCGCCAACGAACAGGTGATCGACGGGCGCGGCTGGCGCTCGGGCGCGCTGGTCGAGCGGCGTAAGCTCAGCCAGTGGTTCCTCAAGATCACCGATTTCGCCGACGAATTGCTGGAGGGCCTCGACGGCCTGGAGCATTGGCCGGAGAAGGTAAAGATCATGCAGTCCAACTGGATCGGACGATCCAGGGGGCTGCGGTTTCGGTTTGCTATCTCCCCCTCCCTCCCGAGGGAGGGAGCCGGGCGGGTGACTTCGGTCGAGGGGCAGGACGGTCCGCTGTCATCAGCGGACTCACCCACCCCAACCCCTCCCTTGGAAGAGAGGGGCTTAAGCGAGGTCGAAGTCTTCACGACGCGTCCGGACACGATCTTCGGCGCGTCGTTCGTCGCGGTTTCGGTCGATCATCCGCTGGCGCAGGCGCTGAAGGATAGCACGCCCGGCCTGCCCGACTTCATCGAGGATTGCCGCCGCACCGGCACCGCCGCCGTCGAGATCGAGACGGCCGAGAAGAAGGGGTTCGATACCGGGCTGAGCGCGGTCCACCCGCTCGAGCCGGAGTGGAAGCTACCCGTCTTCGTCGCGAATTTCGTGCTGATGGACTATGGCACGGGCGCGGTGTTCGGCGTGCCCGCGCACGACCAGCGCGATTTCGAGTTCGCGCGCAAATATATGCTGCCCATCACGCGCGTGGTCGCGAAGTCGGCGGATCATGCGAACGATCCGGTCGGTGACGAAGCCGACAGCGATCCCGGTGTCGCGGTCAATTCGCGTTTTCTCGACGGAATGTCTTCGGAGGACGCCAAAAGCGCGATCGTCGACCGGGCCGAAGCCGAGGGCTGGGGCGTCGGCACGACCGTCTATCGCCTGCGCGACTGGGGTGTCAGCCGCCAGCGTTACTGGGGCACACCGATCCCGATCATCCATTGCGACGGCTGCGGTCCGGTCTCGGTGCCCAAGGATCAGCTCCCCGTGGTGCTGCCCGACGATGTGAGCTTCGACATTCCGGGCAATCCGCTCGACCGGCATCCGACCTGGAAGCATGTCGATTGCCCGAAATGCGGCGGCAAGGCGCGGCGCGAGACCGACACGCTCGACACGTTCGTGGATTCGAGCTGGTATTTCATCCGCTTCGCGAGCCAGCCCAAGGACCAGCCGTTCGACCGCAGGGTTGCCGAGCAATGGCTGCCGGTCGGCCAATATATTGGCGGGGTCGAGCATGCGATCCTGCACCTGCTCTATGCGCGTTTCTGGACGCGTGCTTTGAAGCATATCGGCCGGCTCGACGTGGCCGAGCCGTTCACCGGTCTGTTTACGCAGGGCATGGTGACGCACGAAACCTACTTCACCGAGGATGCGGAATCCGGCCGCGTCACCTGGTTTGCGCCCGAAGAGATCGACCGGCGCGACAATGGCGTCTTCCTGAAGGACGGCGGTCCGCAGATTCGTCTCGGCCGCGTCGAGAAGATGTCGAAATCGAAGAAGAACACGGTCGATCCGGCGCCGATCCTCGACCATTATGGCGCGGACGCGGTGCGCTGGTTCATGTTGTCCGACAGCCCGCCCGAGCGCGATTTGCCGTGGAGCGTATCGGGTATCGAGGGCTGCGCGCGTTTCGTCCAGCGGCTGTGGCGGGCGACCTTGGTGCAAGGCGGTGAGGGCGTGGATCTGGCGCTTACCCGCAAGACGCACCAGACGATCGCCGGCGTCGCCGCCGACGTCGAATCGCTCTCGTTCAACAAGGCGATCGCGAAGCTCTACGAACTGGTCGGCGCGGTCGAGAGGGCCACGCCGTCGGCGGCGCGCGACGAGGCTGCGCGTGCGCTGATCCGGCTGGCGGCCCCGATGGTGCCGCATCTCGCCGAGGAAGCCTGGGCGCGGATCGGCGGCGAGGGGCTGGTCGCGGATGCGGCCTGGCCCGAGGTCGATCCGGCGATGCTGGTTGAGGACGAGGTCACGGTCGCGGTGCAGGTTAACGGCAAGCTGCGCGATACGCTGACCGTCGCCAAGGGGCTGTCCAAGGGCGAGCTCGAAGCGCTGGCGGTGGGTTCGGCGAAGGTCCAGGCGTTCCTGGCGGGCGGGACGCCCAAGAAAGTGATTGTGGTCCCCGACCGCCTGGTCAACATCGTCGCATGATGCGGCGCCCGCTCCTCGGCTTGCTCCTGCCCATCGGCATGACGCTGGGCGGCTGCGGATTGCAGCCCATGTATGCGGGGGGTGGTCACGGGCCGGTCGCGCGGGCGCTCAGCGATGTCGAAGTCGGGCCGATTGCGGGCCAGCAGGGTTGGTTGCTGCGCAATGCACTGATCGACCGGCTCGGCGCAGACGGGCACAACAAGGGCCGTTACCAGCTCGACGTCGTGCTCGACGACCAGATTACCGGCTTCGGCATCCGATCGAACAATACGGTGACGCGCGAACGGCGGACGTTGCGCGCGCATTTCAAGCTGGTCGACGCGTCAAATCAGGCGGTCTTGCTCGACGCAACCGCCGGATCGGACGCGGGCATCGACGTCGTCACCTCCGAATATGCCGTGATCGCGGCCGAGCAGACAGCGCTCGAACGCCTTTCCGGCGAGGTTGCCGACCAGATCGTGACGCGGGTCGCGCTCTATGCGCGGCAGCATCGCCAAAAGGAATGAAACCGGACGAAGCCCGGTTGCGGCGCGCGCTCGACGCCGCCGATCCCACAATTCGCTTCTACTTGCTCTACGGCCCCGATGAGGCCGGTTCGCGGGCGCTGGCCGAACGGCTCGGCGCGGCGATGGGTGCGGAGGCGGAGCGGATCGACCTCACCTCCAGCCAATTGAAGGCGGACCCTGCGCGACTAGCGGACGAAGCGGCGTCGATCTCGCTGTTCGGAGGCAAGCGCTGGATCCGGCTTGAGCCCGCCACCGATGACTCGATCGAGGCGGTACAGGCGCTGCTGGAGGCGCCCGCGGCGGGCAATCCGGTTGCCGCGATCGGCGGCGCGTTGCGCAAGGATTCGAAGCTGGTGAAGCTCGTCCAGGCCAGCAATGCGGCGCTCGCCCATCAAAGCTGGGTGCCCGAAGGGCGTAATGCGGCGGCGCTGGCGGTCGAGGTCGGGCGCGAATTGGGGCTGCAATTGCGCAACGACGTCGCCAACCGCGTCGCCAGCGCCTGCAACGGCGACCGCGCGCTGATCAGCCGCGAGCTTGAGAAGATGGCGCTCTACCTCGACGCCGCGCCGGATCGGCCCAGGCCGCTGGAAAATGACGCGCTCGATGCGCTGGGTGCAGCGATGGAGGAGGGCGACCTTTCGCGCCTGTCCAACGCGGTCTTTTCCGGCCAGCCGGGTGAGGCGGATGCGGAGCTGGCCCGCCTAGCCAATGAGGGGATCGAGGATATTCCGGTGCTGCGCGCGCTCGCGCGCCGCGCGCTCCAGCTGGCGCAGCTGCGTGCGCAGATGGCCGAGGGCGAAAGTATCGACCGGGTGATGGAAACCGCGGGCAAGGCGATTTTCTGGAAGGAGAAGCCGGCGATCCAGGCGCAGCTCCAGCGCTGGACGCCCGACGGGTTGGCTACCGCGATCACGCGGCTGGCCGAGGCCGAGCGCCAGGTGAAGGCGCCGGGCTATGTCGGGGCGGCGCTGGTGGAAGAGGAAGTGCTCGCGATCAGCCGGTATGCGGCGCGACGGAGATAAAGCGCGCGCGCCGTCTACACGCATCGCCGCCTCCCCTCCATCGCCTTCAGCGCCATCTCCCAGGCGGGGAGGATTGGGTAGGGGCAAGCTGTTCTGGATACCCTCTCCCTCCTCGCCAGGGGAAGGCGGCAGGCGCAGCCTGACGAGGGGAGGGCGGCAATCAGCCCGCGGACTGCTCTCGCCGTTCGAGCGCGACCAAAAGGATAATTTGAGGCGCGTTTGCAGGGCCGGTGGGACGCTGAACAAAACGCGTTGGGTATTGCACCCCTCGCGTCTCCACCCGGCTGCAAGGATCGTTATCGATCCTTTAACGCATGGCGTGGCATCGCCGCGTGTCTAGGGGGCAGGCTATGCGCCATAACGTGATAGAAAAGCCGGCCGGGATGGGAGGCGCCACTACCTCGTTGGCAGAGATCCTCGGTGCTTTTTCCTACGCGCTCGATCTCACAGAAGGGCAGCCGGCCGGCCATTCGCTGCGCGCCTGTTGGATCGCGGGGCAGATGGCGCGCTCCGCGGCGATGTCGCCGGTCGACCGTTACACTATCTATTATGCGACCCTGCTCAAGGATCTCGGCTGCAGCAGCAATGCCGCGCGCATCGCCGAACTCTATTTGACTGACGATCGCGCACTCAAGCACGACTTCAAATTGTTGCCGCAGGGTATCGGCCCGGCCTTGCGCTTCGTTCTGACCCGGACCGGACAGGATGCGCGCCTTCCCGATCGCGTGCGCGCCGTGCTGCACATCCTTCGCGACGGGTCGACGATCATGCGCGATCTGATCCAGACGCGTTGCACGCGCGGCGCCGACATCGCCCGCCAGCTCCGTTTTCCGGAAGCGGTAGCGCAGGCCGTCAGCGGGCTGGACGAGCATTGGGACGGCAGCGGCAAGCCGCTGGGCCTCGCGGGTGACGCAATACCGCTCGCCAGTCAGTTTGCCTTGCTCGCCCAGATCGCAGACGTGTTCCATCGTGCCGCCGGTCCGGACGCCGCACGCTCGGAGATTGCCGCTCGCTCCGGCAGCTGGTTCAAGCCTGAACTCGTCACCCTGTTCCTGAGTGTCGCCGCCAGCGACAGCTTTTGGGGCGCGCTCGACGATCCTGTGCTGGAGAGGCGCGTTCGCCGGTTGGAGCCGCCCGAGACCAGGATCGCAGTGGACGACGATTATCTCGACGACATCGCTGCCGCGTTCGGCGCGGTGATCGACGCCAAAAGCCCCTTCACCGGTGGCCATTCCGCCCGCGTCGGCACCTATGCGGCCGGCCTCGGAGAGGCGCTTGGGATCGATCCCGGGAGCGTCCGGACGCTCCGCCGCGCGGCCATCCTGCACGATGTCGGCAAGCTGGCGGTCAGCAGCCGCATTCTCGAAAAGCCCGGCGCGCTCGATGGGACCGAATGGGACGAGATGCGAGGGCACGCCGCGCAGACGACCAGCATCCTTAGCCGTATCGCGCCGTTCCGACGCATGGCCGCGATCGCCGGCGCACACCACGAACGACTTGACGGCCGTGGTTATCCACTAGGCCTCGACCAGCGCAGCATCGCGCGCGAAGCCCGGATCATAACCGTGTGCGATTTTTACGATGCGCTTACCGCGGACCGCCCGTATCGCGCCGCCATGCCGGTCGAGCGCGCCCTTGCAATCATGAGTGGGGAGGTCGGTCGCGCTATCGACGAGGATTGCTTCGATGCCCTGCGCGCGATCGTTAAGTGAGGCCCAACTCACGTCCAGCATGACCGGTTCGAGGTTTCAGGCCCGCCTGCGCGGCCAGCGGAAGCTGAACTGGTCGCGTTCCAGCTGCTCGCGCGACTGCGAATCGGGCAGGCCCGAGGAGAAAATCACCTTGTTCCGCCCCGCGCGCTTGGCGTCGTAAAGCGCGCGGTCGGCGGCGCTGTAGAGCCGCTGAAAGCGGGTGCGGGTCGTTCCTTCCGCGACGCCGATGCTGACGGTGACCGCGCGCTGCCGGGTGACGTCGCCATGGTCCAGCGCCCCGAGATCGCTGCGCACGCGCTCGGCGAATTGCGCGAGCGCGAAGCTGGTGAGCCCGCTGATCGCCACCACGAATTCCTCGCCGCCCATGCGGCCCGCGATGCAGACCTCACGCTCGAACCGGCGCAGCAGATCCGCGATGCGGCACAAGACCGCGTCGCCTGTCTCATGCCCGAATTGATCGTTGATCGATTTGAACAGGTCGACATCCATCAGGAGCAGGGCAAGCGGCGCCTCGTTGCCGCCGACGAACGTCGTTTCGAGGCAGTCCACAAAGCCCCGCCGGTTGAGCAACGCGGTCAGCGGATCGCGGCTCGCCAATTCCGCCAAAGCCGATTCGGCCGCGCGTGCCTGGTCGAGCTCCGCGCGCATTGTCGAAAAATGCAAAGTGGCGGTGATCGACAGCCAGATCGTCTGGAATGCCGATGCGGAAAGCACCGCGATCTGCGCCCCGCCGCCGAATATCGCATCGCTGAAGTCGAATAATTGGGTCAGCGCCAGCACGCCCATCGGCAATGCCCAGGATTTGGCGAGGTCGCGCGCCTGACCCTGGCCGTGACGCCAGCTCCAGCCGATCGCGAGCGCGACCCCGAGCAGGTCGGCGAGCACCAGCACGCCCAGCAGGTCGGCAAAGATGTCGACCGATCCGTCGGTCACGAGCGAGCCGGGAATGCCGACGACCGCGACCGCCACGCCAAGACCGATCGTGGCGCGTGCCATCCAGCGCGGCAATGTCTCCGATATGGCGGCGATGACGCTGATCGTGGCGGTGGCGACCGCCAGGCAGGCCAGCAAGGTGCAGGTCTGCGCCGCATAGGTGCCCGCCACCTGCGGCAACAGGATCAAGGCGATCTGCGACCAGAACAGGCCCCACAGCACCATGCACACCGCCCACATGCCGTGCCAGGCTAACGACTGGCGCCGGACCGCGATCGCGAGCGAGAGATTGTAGACGCCCGCCATCAGCAGCAGCGTGATCGATCCCCCCGCCAACACCGCGGCGGTCGCAAGATCGCGGTTGGCGGCGACGTGGCCGAGCAGGCGAACGCGCAGCAATTTATGGCTGGCGAGATGCGCGATCCCAAGCGTGACCCCCGTCACGGGGGCAATGCGCGCGGGCGCCTCAAACGCGATCTGGCCGCCGATCCGCCAATGCGCGCCATAGTCGCCGCGCACCACCTCCTGCCGGCCGGTGAAGCCGTCGGCATAATGGAAGAGCACGACCAGCCGGTCGAAGCGGGTCTGGTGGACAAGCAGGACCGGCTCTGCCCGCATATCGTCGGTGGCCGTCAGGTCGGCGTGCAGCCAGAGCGTGCCGGATTGATAATCGCGCGGTTCGTCGACGCACCCATAGGCTTTCCCGAGCGGCGCGGTCTGATCCGCGGTCACCGCATGGCAGAGCGGCTTGCCCAACCGCAGCGTCAGCGCGTCGGCCGCGTGGGCCAGGCTCGTCAGCAGAAGGACGGCGCACAGGCTCCGGAGCCAATTACGAACAGACGCAGCCAAATGACGATACCCAGCGATGCCGAGCCCGCGGCACGGCAATATCGGCGTGTCGGCGGGAGCATCCCGCACGTCAAGCACTGATCCAGGCTACCGATAGAATGTGAAGGAAAGACCAAGAGAGCCGCGCTCAGAGCGTATTTGGGAATGCGGCTCCACAGCCCCGGAACACACGCTTCGATGCATCTTCAGACAGCGCTCAGACGCCGTCGTCATCCTTATATTTGAGTTCGAGATAGCGCCCCTGCGTCGCGAGCTTGTTGAGGTCGCCGCTGGCGAGATCGGCGCTCATCCGCGCCAGTTCGCTGTCGACCACGCTGAGCGCTTCCACCAACTGCTTGTCGGGGGCGATGCCATTGCCCGCATCCTGGCGCAGGTTGAGCGGCACGCGCGTATAGCCGTCGATCAGTTCGGGCAGTTCTACGCTGAGCAATTTGCGCACTTCGGCTGCCGCGGGCTCGCGTGGATCGAGGGTCGCGACCTGGGGCGCCAATTGTTCGAGCTTGAGTCCGATCCCGTCGGCAAGGCGCTGGGCAGGCGCCGGCAATGCCGCGCGCTGACGTTGAAGCCAGGCCTCGGTCTTCTGCGGCAGCATCGTGATGTCGCTCGACGCCAGCGTCTGCACCGTCTCCTCGGGCTCGTGGCTCATCGCGAACACGACCACCCACGCGGCAAGTATCGCAACCAGCGCGACGAGGAAGCCGATCTGCCCGATCGGGATCACCCAGCCGACCGCGGTCGCGGCGAGGATGATCGCGACGGTAGCGCCGAGCGCGCGAAGGAATGCCTTCATCAACACCCGGTTGCGGCGCTGGCGCTGGCGCTGGGCGAGGCGGCGGCCTTCGGGAGAGACGCGCTGGAGCAGCGCCTCGGCATCGGCCATGACGCGATTGGGGTCGGGCATCAGATCGCCTTGAACGGATCTTCGGCGGCCGGGCTGCCGCTCGCGGTCAGGCGCGCCTGCGATGCGCCCTCGGCCCGGGCGATATAGCCGCGCGACTTCTCGACCTCGTTGGAGAGGCTGTCGACCGTGGTCTTCATCGAATCGAGCGCTTTCAGCTTGAAATTATCGACCGCGTCCATCGTGTCGTAGATATTCTGGAAGGCGCGCTTGAGCGTTTCGATCGGGATCGTCGCGCTCGCCGCCTGCTCGTGGATCTGCGCGGTCTGGTTGCGCAGCATCTCGCCGGTCGAATCGATGATATTGGCGGTGGTCGTGTTGAGCTGGGTGATCTGCTCCAGAACCAGTTTCTGCCCGACCAGGGCCTGCGCGACCGTGACAGCCGTGCGCAATGCCGCGACCGTGGTGGTGGAGGCGCGATCGACGCCCTTCATCAGCTCGACATTGTTCTTCTTGACCAGATCCAGCGCGAGATAGCCCTGCACGGTCACCGCCATCTGCGTGAGCAGGTCCTGGTGGCGCTGGCGGACGTAGAAGAGCGCGGTCTCGCGGATCGCCTTGGCCTTGGCCGGATCGCTCGTGTCGAGTTCGTTGGCCTTGTCCTCGAGCAATTTGTCCGCGGTCTGCGCGGTGTGGATCATCTGCTCCAGCCGGCCCATCGCCGCCCACAGATTCTGCCGCTCGGTATCGATCGCGGCATTGTCCTTGAGCAGCTCGTCCTTGCCGTTCTTCAAGGAGACCAGGATCTGCGAAATGTGGTTTTGCGAGCTTTTGTAGCTGTCGAAATAATTACGCAGCCGGTTGCCGAACGGGATGATCCCGAACAATTTCTTCGGCGCGAGCAGATTGCCCTTCTTGCCGGGATCAAGATCCTCGATCGTGCGGCGAAGCTCGGCCAGGTCCGTGCCCACGCCGCTGTCGCTGTCCATCGCGCGCACCGGACGATCGAGGAAGCGGTTGGACTGGCCGGCCGCCTCGCGAATCTCCTTCTGGCCAAGGTTGGAGATGGTATCGACGCGCTTGCCGAATTCGGGCGAATTGGCATCGAGCCCGGCCAGATCGTCGACGAACGCGCTTACGCGCTTCTCGAGCTCGCTCTTGGTGCCCTCGTCGAGCGGCACCAGCCCCGCCGCCTTGGCCGGCGCAATTGCCTGCACCGGCGCCGGGGGCGTCAGCACCAGATCGTCGGTCTTGGTCTCAGTCGCGGTCGTGGCCAATGTTCTTACTCCGCCCCTTGGAACGCCCAAGATAGGAGGCAATTGCTGTATTATTCAAGTGAGACGGTTGCGAATCCCATCATTCCGGCCCTCGCCCTTGTTGCATCGCCGCATTTCAGCTAATGGCGCGCCCGACTTCGAAAACACGAAACGAAAGACCACCATGCGCCTCCGCAACGTGGCCATCATCGCGCACGTCGATCATGGCAAGACCACTCTGGTCGACCAGCTCTTCCGCCAATCGGGCACTTTCCGCGACAATCAGCGCGTCGAAGAGCGTGCGATGGATTCGAACGATCTCGAAAAAGAACGCGGCATCACCATCCTGGCCAAGTGCACGTCGGTCGAGTGGGAGGGCACGCGCATCAACATCGTCGATACGCCCGGCCACGCCGACTTCGGCGGCGAGGTGGAGCGCATATTGTCGATGGTCGACGGCGTGATCCTGCTGGTCGATTCGTCCGAAGGCGCGATGCCGCAGACCAAGTTCGTGACGGGCAAGGCGCTCGCGCTCGGCCTGCGCCCGATCGTGGTGGTCAACAAGATCGACCGTTCGGACGCGCGTACGCAGGAAGTGCTGGACGAGGTGTTCGACCTGTTCGTCAGTCTCGAGGCGACCGACGAGCAGCTCGATTTCCCTGTCCTGTTCGCTTCGGGCCGTAACGGCTATGCCAGCGAGGATCCGGAGGCGCGCGAGGGCACGCTGACGCCGATGTTCCAGAAGATCGTCGAGCATGTGCCGCCGCCGAGCGCTGATCCGGACGGTCCGTTCAAGTTCCTGGTGACCTTGCTCGACCGCGACAATTTCCTTGGCCGCATCCTGACCGGCCTGGTCTTCTCCGGCTCGGTCAAGACCAACATGCCGATCCATGCGCTCGACAATGACGGCAATATCGTCGAGACGGGCCGCGCGTCGAAGATCATGTCCTTCCGCGGGCTCGAGCGCGTGCCGGTCGACGAGGCGCAGGCGGGCGACATCATCTCGATCGCAGGCCTGACCACGACCACCGTGTCGAACACGATCTGCGATCCGAGCGTGACCGAGCCCCTGCACGCGCAGCCGATCGATCCGCCGACGCTTTCGATGCGCTTCGCGGTCAACGATTCGCCGATGGCGGGCCGCGAGGGCACCAAGGTGACGTCGCGCATGATCCGCGACCGTCTCCTGCGCGAAGCCGAGAGCAACGTCGCGATCAAGGTCACCGAGAGCGACGACAAGGACAGCTACGAAGTCGCCGGCCGCGGCGAGCTTCAGCTGGGCGTGCTGATCGAGACGATGCGCCGCGAGGGCTTCGAACTCGGCATCAGCCGTCCGCGCGTGCTGTTCCGCGATGGCGAGAACGGCCGCGAGGAGCCGTACGAGACCGTCGTGATCGACGTCGACGAGGAATATTCGGGCACGGTCGTCGAGAAGATGGCCAACCGCAAGGGCGAGATGACCGACATGCGCCCGTCGGGCGGCGGCAAGACCCGCATCACCTTCTCGGCGCCCTCGCGCGGCCTGATCGGCTATCATGGCGAGTTCCTGTCGGACACGCGCGGCACCGGCATCATGAACCGGCTGTTCGAGAAATATGGCCCCTACAAGGGCAATATCGAAGGCCGGAAGAACGGCGTGCTGATCTCGAATGGCGCGGGCGAGGCCAATGCCTATGCGCTCGGCCCGCTCGAAGAGCGCGGCGTGATGATGGTCGCGCCGGGCGAGCAGCTCTACGAGGGCATGATTATTGGCGAGAATGCCAAGAATGACGATCTCGAAGTCAATCCGATGAAGGCCAAGCAGCTCACCAACTTCCGCGCGAGCGGCGGCAAGGACGATGCGATCCGGCTCACCCCGCCGCGCCGCCTGACGCTGGAGCAGGCGATCGCCTATATCGACGACGACGAGATGGTCGAGGTCACGCCCAAGAACATCCGCCTGCGCAAGCGCCACCTCGACCCGCACGAGCGCAAGCGCGCCAGCCGGGCCAAGCAGGCCGCCTGAGCGGGAACGATGGCCTGACGCTGGATCAGGACGGCGCGCAGCACTTTAGCGGCGCGCTGGACGCGGCGGGTCTGGCCGAAATCGAAGCGGCGCTGACGGGCCTTCCCGTCGCGCGGGCCGGCGTGCGGTTGTAGGGGCCTGCCCGCCTTATCTCGCCTGCTTGGCGTTGCAACGCCCATTGGGGCAGTTGTGGCGACCGCGTTGGGACCGGACTGTTTTCCCGTCCGCGCGCTTCTGTTCGACAAAACGGAAGCGACTAACTGGGCGCTCGGCTGGCATCAGGATCGCACGATCGTGGTGCGGGAACGACGCGAAGCCCCTGGTTTTGGCCCCTGGACGGTCAAGAGCAGTCTCCAACATGTAGCGCCGCCCGTCGACGTTCTGGCGCGGATGGTGACATTGCGGCTCCATCTCGATCCCGTATCGGAAGATAATGCGCCGCTGCAGGTCGCGCTGGGCAGCCATCGGCTCGGCATGGTCCCGGAGGCGATGGTCGACGAAGTGGTCGCACGGTCCGAAATCCTGAGCTGTCTCGCCGAGCGCGGCGATATTTGGCTTTACCGCACGCTCGTCCTTCATGCCTCGGCCGCGGCTTCCTGCCCGGTTCGGCGGCGGGTGCTGCAAGTCGATTATGCGGCATCACCGTTGCCTAACGGCCTGGAATATCTCGGCGTCTAGGAACGACAGCCGCCCCTGGCTGGTTGATAGGTCTTCCAGTGTAAGGAGGCTTATCATGGCGGATGCGGCACGACGGAAGAAGGGGCTGACGACCTTCGGCTGGCTGCTGGTCGGGGGCGCGGCCGCGTTCCTGCTGAGCAGCGGCAAGCGGCGCGACAAGGCGGTGAGCTTCGCGCGCGATTTCGCGGCCAGGTTCACGCCGGCGGAGCGTAACGCCACGCCCGCCTGAGCGAGCGCATTGACCCGTCCCCGGATCGGCGCATGATGCGACCGTCCGGGGAGGGGAATGACAATGTACGTGCATCAGACGCCGGTCGGCGTGCCGGCACCGGTCATATTGGTCGCGGGGCTTGTCCTGTTCGCCCTGCTGGTGATGATTAAAAGCGGCGGACCGTCCGATGAGGCGGGCGCCAAGCGCTCCCGTTTGTCGATGCTCGGCATCGCCATCCAGGTCCTGGGGTTCTTCGCGGTCGGCTTTGGGGACGTCACGATCGGCTATGCATCAACATCGCCCGCGGCGCTCGAGCAGGCAGGGGTGACGCTGTTGCTGGCGGCAATCACGTGCGGCGTGTTTGCCGCATCGAAGCGTGCGCTCGGGCGCAACTGGAGCCTGGTCGCGCGGACACGCGCGGATCATCAGCTCGTCACATGGGGCGTGTTCGCTTACGTCCGCCACCCGATCTACAGCGCCTTGTTCGTGTGGGTGATCGCGATGGCGGTCGCGTTCGGCCATTATTGGGGGCTGATCCTCGCCGTGCCGCTTTACTGGATCGGAACGATCCTGCGCGTCCGCGAAGAAGAAAGACTGCTGCGCGCGCAATTCGGCGCGGAGTATGAGACCTATGCCGGGCGCGTGAAGCGCTTTCTGCCGGGGATCATCTAGAGGCCGAGCCAGAGGCCAGCCGGACTGGGGCGGTCGTCGCGAGGTCGGTCACGGGCGCATCGCCGACGCGGTAGGTAGCGGAATAGCCTACATGGTCGGACAGCATATTGCCGGTGGCGTCGTGACCGAACAAAGCGGCCATCGATTTGAGCGTGAGGCTGGCCGCTCCGCTCGATGCGAACAATTGATAATCGCGCCCGCGTTTCTCGCTGAACGCCAGATCCGGGCGGTTGTCGGTCGCGCAGAGTTCTCCCGCCTGCAGACAGGCATCCAGTGCGACCCTGATCGGCAAATTACGGCGCCAGCTTGCCGCCTGCTGCATCAGATAATCCCGCCGGCGCGGTTCCTGTCCTGCGTTGAAGTCGCCCGCGACGATGAAGGGCATGCCTGGCGCGATGTTGGCGCGCACGAAGTCAGACAAGGCGTCGACCTGGCGCTGATAGGCGTAGAAAGAGCGGTCGATCGACACACGCGCGGCGCGGTGCGAATTGAGATGGGTATCGACGATAGCCACCGGCTGAGACACGCCGGGCAGTGCGATCGTGACCAAAACCGCGCCCTTGTTCGCGAGGCAGTCCAGCCCTGCGCAGGTGGAATAAGCCATGCGCTTCACATCAAGGATCGGGAAATCGGAGGCGATCCGCAGGCCGCTTCCGCGCAACTTGCCCAATTTCTCACCCGAGAAGAACCGGGCGGCGGCCCTGAAGGCGCGGTCGGCGGGCGAACTGTCGGGCGCGCCGGTATCGGACGCGGACGGGCCGTCGGCGACATAGCGATAACCCGCTTTTCCCGCGATCGCGCGGGCCTTGTGCGAGAAAGCCTCTTCGAACAGCACGACATGCGGCTGACGCCCTTCGGCACGCAACGCCCGCAGCTGATCGGCGATGCGCGAAAGGTCTTCGCCTCGTCCGTTGCGTGCCGGCCAGGGGAGCCCTTCGATATTGTAGGTGAGTATCGAAAGCTCGGCTGGTTCCTGCGCGGAGGCCGGAGAAGCGACCGCCAGACCGAGAGCCAAAGTCGCCAAAACAGGCGTGCTGTGGCGAGCCGGGATTGTCACTTTGCCTCACTCCTACTGTCATAGGCAACGACGCCGTCAGCGTGGCAAAGCCGCACCTGTTCGGTGCTTGCTGTCGCGGGTGCGGAAAGCGCCGTGCCGCGCCGTCGTTGCGGGCAAAGGGTGGTCTTATGTTTACAAAGGCCTTGATGACCGCACTGCTCACCGCAGGGGCCGTCACGCCCGCGCGAAGCGAGCTGCGCGTTGCCGATGCCCCGGTGACGCGGTCCGGCTCGGCCCCGATCCCCATCGCGCGGCTTGTGCCAGCCGGGCCGGCGCCTGGACATGGCGGTGGTCCGCGCCTCCATCTCGGTCCTATCTCGTCGATCCGAAGCGTGGCGGGCGGAGTGGATGCCTCGCCTTTCGTAACTGCGCTGCCCGGCGAAATGTGGCACGGTCGCAAGCGTAGCTTTGGCACGGCGGACGGTGACGGTTTCTCTGGCATTGCGGTGCGCGCGCGGTCGATCGGATTCGCAGGCCTGCAGCCTGAACGCCATGTTTCAGGCTTCCTCGCGACACAGCTGCGTTATGGCTTGCCGCTCGACCACGACGATCTGCTGACAGCCGACTTCAGCGCCGCCTGGCAGCGCCTTCCGGCAATGCAGGCTACCGGCCTGGGCGCGTCCGTGCATGCCGGGAGCGTCTATCTGGGGGCGGCGCTGGTCCACGCCCACCGTCTCTCGTTCACCGGCGGTTGGTATAGCCTTAGGGTGAGTACGCTCTCCCCGCTCGATTATGCCGTCGAGCGCGCGGCGGGAATGCCTCCGTCGGGTCAGGGCCTAAGGCTCGGATTGGATTGGCGACTGGGGCCGACAAGCGTCAGCGGGCCGGCACGCATCAGCCTCGACTATCGCGACGGCGACGCCGATCGGGATCGGTCGCTGGCACTTGGCTCTGGCAGCGGCCGCGAGCGACGGATGTTGCTGCGTTTCACCGCATCCTTCTGAGTCGCTTCAGAAGCGCGCGGTCAGCGCGATGCCGCCTCCGCCGCTATCTCCCCACGGCACAAGTCTGACCCTCGCGTCGCGGCGGTTGGTGAGGAGCAAGCCGGTCCCCGTGCCGATGGCCGCGCCGGCGACACAGTCATACCAATGGTGCTTGCGCGCCTCGACGCGCGCGGTGGCCACGAAGGTCGCCAGCGCGAAGGCGGGCAGGCCGGCTTTCCAGCCATAGCGGTTTTCCAGCGTCGCCGCCGCGGCGAAGGCATCCGCGCTATGGCCTGAGGGGAAGCTCCTATGGCTGCTATGGTCGGGCCGTTCTTCACGAACGGTTCGCTTGAGCCCATAAGAGATGCCGGTCGTGAGCAGCAGGCTCCCGCCCGCCTGCAGATCGCCGCGCCAGTCGCCCTGCAAGGCCGGCACGCCCAAGGCGGCGCCGATCAACAGATCGCGGCCGGCCGAGCTTGCCCTGTCCCATCCGTGCGGGCCGGCATAACAGGGCTGAGCGCAGACGATCGCCGCGATCGAGAGGCCGAGCGTCCTTGTCTTTAAGCGGCGCACTCGCGCACGCACCGGTCGATCAGATCGAGATAGGAGGCGGCGGCGCGCTCCTCGTCATGGCGCGCGAGCAGCATCGGGTCGACCGCTTGCAGCCGATGGCGACGCCGCACCGTCTGGACCGCGCTGGCGATCGCGCCCGCATCGGGTGGGCTGACGCAGCCGAGCCCGTCGCGCGGCAGGATTTCCGACAAAGCGGGCGAACAGGGCGTGACGACTGCAGGCACGCCGCTCGCAAGCGCCTCGACGAGCGAGGCCGGATAGCCCTCGTAGCGCGACGTCATCAGATAGCAGGCTGCGCGTTCGAGCCAGGGGGTGACGTCGCCCACATGGCCCATCAGCGTGACGCGCTCGTGCAGGCCGAGCCGGTCGATCATCCGGGCCAGACGCGCGCGTTCGCTGCCATCGCCAAGAATGACCAGGCGCGCGTCGCTCCAGCGGCTGAGATGCGCCATCGCCTCGATCGCGAGGCCGAAATTCTTCTGCGGCTCCAGCCGGCCGGCGGCGACGATCAGACTGGGATCCCGTTCGGGCCGCTGGTCTGTAGCGGTGCGCGTTGCGGGGATCAGCGGCTCCCAGCGCGCGGATACCCGATCGGCGTCGATCAGCAACGCGGCTTCGGCGCGAAGCGCGGGGCTCATCGCGACAAGGCTGTCGATATGCGCGGTCAGCAGGTGCATCACCCGGCGGCGGAACCAGCCGGTCACACCGGGCCGGCCATGATGCATCAGCGGATTGCTGATCTTGCAGAGCGTTGCCGCGCCCGAACGATCGCGCAGCCCGAAGGCGGCCATCGCCAGCAGGTGGAAATTGCCCGGCGCGAACACAGCGTCGGGTTGGAAGCGATCCGCGGCGGCCGCGAGCGCGAAGCCCAGACGGATGCGCGAGAAGAGACTGCGCGGCAGGATCGGATCGGCCTGTTCGACGAAGACTTGCGCCTCGACCAGAGACCGCAGGGGGCCGGCTTCGGTGCCGCAGAAGATGCGAACCTCGCGTCCCATGCGCGCCCACTGATTGGCGAGCCGGATCGCGACGCGCTCGGTGCCGCCGCCCGAAAAATCGTGGAGCACGACCAGGATGCGGTGCGCCGGACCCGGCGCGTCGTCCTCCGCGCGCCAATCCGACGCGGTCGGGAAAGAGGGATTGCCGAGAGGAGCGTCCATCACCGCAAAGACGTAGTATCCGTTGCAAACCCGCATCACCTAGCGCCAGAATATGACAGCGAAGCTCTGGCGCTGCGGATTCCATCCTTCGGCGCCGTCTCCCGCGATCATGGCGCCATCGGTTTCCCTCAATATTGTCCAACTGCCAGGTGGCGGTTATGACGGTTGCGCGGATAGGCGCATGGGTTTCCGAATGATCGCAAGCGGACTTAGCGCCGTGCTTATCGCCAATCGCGGGCCGCTGCTCCGCTTTCTGCGCGCGCGCGGCGCGGGCGACGACGGCGAGGACATATTGCAGGAGCTGTGGCTCAAGGTCGAGCGCCTGGAGGCCGAAGGGCCGATCGCGGATCCGCGCGCTTATCTGTTCCGCATGGCCGACAATCTTATGCACGACCGGGTGCGCGCGAGCATGCGCCGCGGCAATCGCGAACAGGCCTGGACCCAGGCGGGATTCGATCCCGCGGGCCAGGACGAGACGCCGTCGGCCGAGCGCGCTCTGCTGGCGCGCCAGCGGCTGCGCCGGGTCGAACTGGCTTTGGCAACTTTGGGTGAGCGTACCCAGGCCATCTTCCGCCGCTTCCGCATCGAAGGCGTGAGCCAGAGCCGGATCGCGGAGGAGGAAGGCATCAGCGTCAGCGCGGTCGAAAAGCATCTCCAGCGCGCCTATCGCGTCGTCGCGTCGCTGGTGGACGAGGCCGACGATGCGGGACCGCAATCGCGGAGGGCACCATGATCGACGCCGTAGTCCGCGACCAGGCCGCTTTGTGGATGGCGCGCGCGCGCGACCCGCGCTTCAGCGACTGGGACGCGTTGACCGAATGGCTCGATGCCGATCCCGCGCACAATCTCGCTTATGAAGACGCCTTTGCGGGCCACGATCTGGCGGACGTGCTCGGCATGGCGACGGTCGCCGAGCCCGCCGTGGTAACGACGGTATCGCGCTGGCGTCGCGCGGGGATGATCGGCGGCGGTCTTGCAGGCACCGCCGCTGCGGCAGCGGCAATCTTCGCGCTGCTGCTTCCGAGCGCGCCGATCGCCGATATGGTGATCGCGACCGCACAGGGCGAGCATCGCCTCGTCGATCTCGGGGATGGGACACGGATCGCGCTCAACGGTGGCAGCCGGCTCGTGCTCGACCGATCGAACGGACGTACCGCCCGGCTCGAGCAGGGCGAGGCAATGTTCAGCGTTGTCCATGACGAAACACGGCCGTTCACGGTCGATGCCGGGGGCACGCGGATGGTCGATCTTGGCACGCGCTTCGATGTGGTGCGTACCCCGCGCGGCAGCGAGGTATCGGTGGCCGAGGGGGCGGTGCTCTACGATCCCAACGGCGCGGCGGTGCGGCTGGGTGCGGGCAAGATGCTGCGCCGGAATGATCGCAGCCAGGTGGTCGAGGTCAGCCAGGTCGATCCGGCGGCGGTCGGGGCCTGGCGCACGGGGCATTTCGCCTATCGTGATGTCCCGCTGTCGCGCGTTGCGGAGGATATGGCGCGCGCCACCGGTCTCCAGATCGCGGTGGATCCAGGCGTGGCGAGCCGCGGCTTCACCGGCGCGATCGTGGTTCCCACCGACCGGGCGGCTTTTCGCAACCATTTGGGCGCCATTCTTGACGTAACGGTCGCGCAACAAGGAAACGGCCTGTATCTGAAGGCGCGTGCACCCCGCTAAAGGCTTCGCAATCGGAATAATCGCAATGGCGGCGGCGAGCCCGGCGCTTACCGCGCTGCGGGTGACGGTCGATCTGCCCGCGACCACGCTGGGCGACGCGGTGATTCGACTTGCCGAGGCCGCGAATGTCACGATCGGCATGACCGATCCGGCGCTGGCGCATCTGCCGACGAGGCGCCTGCGTGGCCATATGCGTATCGATCAGGCGCTCGGCCGTCTGCTGCAGGGCCTGCCTGCCAAAGCCGATCGGATCGACGCGACCGGTTGGCGCATCGTCGCCGCGCCGCCTGACCGAGCGATCGCGCGACCGGCCGGATCGGAGGCGAGGACCGGCACGGTGCCAGGCGAGATCGATATCATTGTCACGGGCAGCAAGACGGGCACCCGCTTCGATCGCTATGCCGGCACCGCAAGCGTGCTGTCGGGCGCCGATCTTACCCTCGGCGAGGAGGGGCAAGGCAGCGATGCCCTCGTCCAGCGGTTACCCGTGTTCGCATCGACGCACCTCGGCTCTGGACGCAACAAGCTTTTTATCCGCGGCGTCGCCGATTCGAGCTTCAACGGACCGTCCCAGGCGGTCGTGGGCGAATATCTCGGCGATGTGCGGCTCAATTATAACGCGCCCGACCCCGACATCAGCCTCTACGACGTGCGATCGGTCGAGGTGATCGAGGGGCCGCAGGGTACGCTCTACGGCGTCGGCACGCTGGGCGGAGTAGTGCGGATCGTGCCGGAGCCGGTCGACATGACCGCGAGCGAGGTCAAGATCGGGCTCGATTGGGAAACGACCGCGCATGCCGCCGATGGCTATGATGCGGTCGCACTGGTCAATCTGCCGATCGTCCCTTCGGTCCTGGGGCTGCGCGCGCTCGCGTTCAAGACGTTGGAGGGCGGCTATATCGACGATGTCGGCCGGGGCCTCACCAACGTGAATCGCACGCACAAGAGCGGAGGGCGCGCGACCATCGAATTCCGGCCGGACGCGTGGCGGGTTCAGCTTGGGCTGGTAATGCAGAATATCGACAGCGCGGACGGGCAATATGCGACGCGCGGCCTGGCGCCGCTCACGCGCAGCACGCGCGTCGCGCAGCCGTTCGATAATGATTATCTGCTGACGCATCTGACCGTCGCGCGGGATTGGGGCGCGACATCCTTCCTGTCGGCGGGCGCCTTCGTGCGGCAACGTGCGAACTCGCGCTTCGATTTTACCCCCATCGGCGCGGCCACCCCGCGTATTTTCGACCAGGCCAACCATATCGATCTGTTCACCAACGAGACCCGCCTGTCGCGGCTCGACAGCAGCGGCCGGGGCTGGGTGGTCGGCGCCAGCATTCTTTATGACAAGGAGAAGCTGACCCGTGCGATCGGCACGCCGGCCGCGCCGACGCGGATTCTGGGCCTGTCCAACAGCGTGACCGAAGGCGCGCTGTTCGGCGAGGCCGGGCACCAGATTTTCCCCGACGTGGTCGCAACCGCAGGCGCGCGGCTCGAATATGCGCATCTCGTCGGCGAGCCGCTCGATCGAGCCGCCCGCGTCGGCCAACCGCGCCGCGACGAGATGGCGGTGCTGCCGTCCTTGTCGGTTTCGTGGCAGGTCGGTCCGCAGTGGATGCTGTTCGCGCGCTATCAGGAAGGGCTGCGGCCGGGCGGTCTGTCGGTCACGCCCAGCGCAAGCGGGCCGCCGACCGTGGAGCGCTTCCATGGCGATAGCCTGTCGTCGATCGAGGGTGGCGTGAAGATGCTGCCCGACGCCTCGACCCGGCTGCGGGCGGCGGTCACCTTCTCCTATTCGCATTGGGAGGATATCCAGGCCGATCTCGTCGACAAGCGCGGCCTGCCTTATACCGCCAATATCGGAACGGGCCGGATATGGGGTGCGGAGACATCCGTGGAATGGCGCCCGGTATCCAATCTCAGCCTGATTGCCGCCCTGTTCGCTAATAAGAGCGATCTGACCTACGCCGAGCCGGGAATGACGTTCAGCGTGAATCAGGAAATCCCCAACGTTGCGCATTTCGGTGCAAGCGGGCGGGCGCATTATCGTCGGTCGGTCGGCGGCCCGTGGCAGATCGATCTCGACGCCTCTGGACGCTATACCGGCCATTCGCGGCTGGGGACCAAGCCCAATCTCTATATCCAGCAGGGCAATTACGTGCAGAGCAATGTGTCCGCGCGGTTCGGCACGCCGCGCTGGGGCCTGTCACTGCAACTGGACAATCTGCTCGACCAGCATGGCAGCACCTTCGCGCTCGGCAACCCGTTCAGTGTAACGAGTGGACAACAGCTGGTGCCGCAACGGCCGCGCACGATCCGGTTCGGCGTGGATGCCCGGTTTTAGAGTCGTTTTCAGCTACGTTGAATCGGCACCGGCCCGCTCCCCGCCCAGCCTCCCATAGAATATCCTGTTGGGAGGCCGGGTGGGGGAGCGGGCCGGTGCCGCGTCTGTTTCAGCCTTGCTGAAACAGACTCCTGAGCCTGATCAATGAGGAGCGGATCGACGGAATCGGCCGCGGCCGGCCGATCGGCCTGAAGCGTCGAGGTTGGCGAGCGCCTGCCTGATCCGATCCAGTACGGCGGCGCCCGCGCGCGCGAAGGACGCTTCGCCGAACCGGTCGAGCACCCGCGCCCGACTGGCGGCGCCTTTCGCCGCGAGCTTGCCGGGCTCGCGCAGCATCGCGACGAGCTTCGCCGCCAGCGCCGCGGGATCGTCCGGCGGAACCAGCCCACCGGTCTCGCCATCGACGATGCTATAGCGCAGCTCGCCGACCGCCGACGCCAGCACCGGAAGTCCGGCCGCCATCGCCTCGTGAGCGGCGATACACAGCCCTTCCGAGCGGGAGGGTTGGAGATAGAGATGCAGACCGGCGAGAAAGCGGCCCGGCTCGGTGAAACCGATGAAGCGCAGGTTTTCCAGGCCCGCGGCCGACGCCTGCGAGACCAGATCGTCGCGCAAACCGCCGTCGCCGGCAATCTCGACCTCGAACGACAGGTCCGCGCAGGCGTCGCTGGTGCGCAAGGCAGCCAGCGCGGCGATCAGCACGTCATAGCCCTTGACTCGGTGCAGCCGACCGAGCGAGCCGATCCGGATCGGCTCGCCCGGTTGCCAGGGGCGAGCTTGGGGCGCTGTCTCATCCGCGGCGAAGAGCGGCCATACCGCGATCCGGTCGGGATCGAGGCCGAGCCTGCGCTGCGCCCAGGCGGCGACATTGTTGGAATCCGCAACCCAGAAGATCGACCGGCGCTGCCGCAGGCGCAACAGCAATGCGTTGATCGGCCTGAGGAAGGCGGCATGCTGCCAGGACACGACCGGGATGGAATGCATCTGTCCGACGATCTGGCCGAGCAAAGTGGCGCGGGTGAGCGAGGTCCAGATCAAATCGGGTTGCCAGGCCATCGCCTCGGCATCGAGCCAGCGGAGCGCGCTCAGATGGTCCTTTTCGCCGCCATCGCGGATCGTCACCGAGAGCCCGGCGCGCTCGATTGCGGGCAGGCCGCGGCGGTCGCGCGCCGTGAGCGCCGCGATGCGTATCTCGCAGCCTTGCGATTGCAGCAGGGCCGCGACCGCGGGCACCGGCGCGGACGCACCGCCGCCCTCGAGCGAGTTGATGACGTAGAGGATGCGCATCAGCTGGCTGCTATGGCGGGCGCGGGATCGCGCGTCTGGCGTATGACCAGCAGGAGCAGCAAAGCCGAAGCGCCGACCCCCTGCAAGATGGCGTGCCAGCCCGAACCGACAAGCCCGAAGCTCAGCATCATCAGCGGCAGCAGCGGCAGCAAGCCGAGGTTGATCGCCATATTGGCAGCAACCGACAGGGTCGGGCGGCCGAGCGCGGTCAGAGCCGAGCTGGCGGGAGGAGCGACGAGCCAGGCGGTGCGCGCGATCGCGAGCAGCAGGATAAGATCCGCCGCGCCCGCAAAGGCATGGCCGCCAAGCGCGATCGCCACCGCCCGCCCGAAGAAAGCGAGGATCAGCAAGACGGGTGTGGCGACCGCGATCGCGACGCCTCCGCAGCGCAACAACGCTCCGCGCAGTTCCGCGCCGCTGCCACCGCCCGCGACGAGGCGCGCTAGTTCGGCATAAGCCGCTTGTCCCATGATCTGCGCGGGCTGCTGGATCACGACGGTCGCGCGCTGCGCCACCGCGTAAAGGCCGGCAGCGGCCGGACCCAATATCCAGCCGACGAACAAGGGCGCGATGCGTGCGGCCAGCTCCGTCAGCGTCACGTCGGCATTGGCGGCCAGCATGAAGCGCCACAGGCCGGGATTTTCGGCGACTGCGCCACGGACGGTGCCGAGCAGAACGGGATCGCGCAACGTGCGGCGCATCGCGATGATGCCGAGCGCCCACATCGCGGCCCATTCGCACAAAGCCGCGACCAGCCAGGCGACGAGGAACGCCTTGAGCCCGAGATGGAAATAGAAAGCGATTCCCGCGCCGACCAGGCGGACCGCGGGCGGGACCATGTTGTGCAGGCCGAGCAGATCGAAGCGGCCGAGCAATTGGAGATAGCCCGCCGGCGTCGCCCGAATCGAGGCGAGCACCGCGAAGCTGTACGGCACGGCGAAGGCGATCGCGGTCGGCGACCAGCCGAGCGCGGGGCCGATCAGGGGCGCGAGGATCGCCGCGGCGAGGATCGAGGCGACGCCGCCCGCCGCCTCGACCAGGCCCGCGAAACGCAGGAGGCGCATCATCCGCGGGTGATCGTCTTCGGCCAAAGCCTGTGCGCCGTAACGGACGATGGCATGCCAGCCGGGGAATTCGACGATCCCGCCGACCGTCATCGCGAAACCGTGCACCAGCACCAGCACGCCATAATCGACCGGCCCCAGCGCATGGGTGGCGATCACCATATAGCCAAGGCCGAGCACGGCGGAGGCCGCCTTGCCGCCCAGCAATCGCGCCAGATTGGCGTAGATGCGCGAAACCAGACCGCGCGTGGCGGCGTCAGGCATTGACGATACGGCGCGCGGTACGGGCTTTGGCTGCGGACAATGTGAAACCCCCGACTCGCGCCACGGCCTCTGCCGCCCTGACCGAGGAAGCGATGTCGGTGAGATCGAACGTATCCTCGAGCAGTCTTTTCTGCGCGGCGGCGTAGCGACCGCCCGGATCGCGCATCGCTTCCGACAGGGCATCGCCAAGGCATGCAGGATCGTTGATCACGGGCCCTGCACGCCAATGTGCATAATTCTTGTCGTCCACCCAATCCGTTTCGTGCGCGTCAAGGAACACACAGGGGCGCGGATTGAGCAGGAATTCGTAGATCTGGCTCGACACGTCGCCGAGATAGATATCCGCGCGATTGGTGTAAGTCATGTTGCTTGATGCGCGGCTGCCGAGATCGATGTGGATATTGGGCGCGCGCAGATAGCGTTCCTCGATCCGGCCGGGGCGATCGATGCTGAGTTTGTCGATCGTAAGCGCAAAACGCCGCTCGAACAGCATGACGTGCGGCGCGAAGATCAGCTGAAAATCGTCATGCTCCACGAACCAGTCGAGCACCCGGCGGCCCATCTTGTACCAGGACGACAGATGCGGCGAGACGTGCGGATTATAGAGCACCACAGGACGGCCATTGTCGATCAGCGCGTGCGGGCGGCTCATGCCGTGAAGGTCGAACTTGGGATAGCCGACCACGCTGATCCTGTCCGGATCGACCTGCGCGTCGGAGATGAGACGGCTGCGCACCTTCTCGCCAGGCACGAGCACGTGATCGAACTGTGCGCTGACGGGATCGAATCCGATCGCACGGTCGCCGGCGCCATGGCGGGTATGGATGATCTTGAGCTGGTCGAGCCCGTAGCGCGTCTTCAGCAGAAGCGATGTCTTTTCCGCGACTACCAGCACGTCGAGCGAGCGGAAGAAATCGAGATTGTCACGGTAGACAAGCAGTTTGCGCGCCGGTGCGAAGGGTTCGGTCAAAGCCGCCAGGACGCTGGAGCTGCGACGGTGCAGGTCGAGCGGATGAAGGATAAGGTTGTCGCGCAGCCGGCTGCCGGCGAGGCGGACGACCTCGGTCTGGATCCGCGGATTGGTGGGCGCGAGGATGACCTCGACCTCAGGCGCGCGATCGGCAAGCGCCAGCGCGATCGGCAGGCTGTGCGCTACCTGGTGCACCTGATCATGATTGAAGAGGAAACAGACCCGCATACCGAAAGACGCCATTCCGGAGCTCATCCCGCATCGAAAGCGGGCGCCTTGTCGTCCCCAATCTGGGCGCTTTGATGACTGTCGTTGCCGGTGCCGGGCCCGGATCGTACAGGGCGGGCGGCATGATCCGTATCACCGATCTCAAATTGCCCCTCGGCCACCTGCCCGACGCATTGCGTGATGCGGTCGCCGCGCGGCTGGGCCTGGAGCGGGACGCCGCATTCGATTTCACGATCGCCCGGCGCGCGAACGACGCACGGCGCAAATCGGCCATCCTGATGGTCTATTCCGTCGACGTCGCGATCGAAGGCGAGCAGGCGATCCTCAGCCGCTTCGCCGCCGACCCGTATGTGCGCGAAACCCCCGAGACGCGCTATCGCTTCGTCGCGCGCGCACCGAACGGCTTCAAGGGCCCCCGTCCGGTGGTGGTCGGGGCCGGTCCGTGCGGCCTGTTTGCCGGCCTGTTGCTCGCGCAGATGGGGTTCCGCCCGATCATCCTCGACCGCGGCAAGGTCGTGCGCGAACGCACCAAGGATACGTGGGGCTTGTGGCGGCGGCGCGAGCTCGATCCGGAATCGAACGTTCAGTTCGGCGAGGGCGGCGCGGGCACCTTTTCAGACGGCAAATTGTGGAGTCAGGTCAAGGACCCGCGCTTCCTCAGCCGCAAGGTCCTGACCGAATTCGTCGCCGCGGGCGCGCCGCCCGAAATCCTGACTGAAGCGCACCCCCATATCGGCACCTTCCGGCTGGTTTCGATGGTCGAACAGATGCGCGCGACCATCCAGGCGCTCGGTGGCGAATATCGCTGGCAGAGTCGGGTCGACGATCTTGTCGTCGAAACCGGGCGCGACGGCGTCCGCCGGCTGACCGGGCTCGTCCTGCAGAGCGGCGAGGTGCTGGAAGCCGGCCATGTCGTGCTGGCGATCGGTCACAGCGCGCGCGACACGTTCGAGATGCTCTACGGCCGGGGCGTGCATATCGAGCCCAAGCCATTTTCGATCGGCGTCAGGATCGAGCATCCGCAATCATGGATCGACCGCGCCCGGTTCGGCGCCTGCGCCAAGCACCCCGACCTGGGCGCTGCCGCCTATACATTGTCGCACCATTGCTCGAACGGGCGCACCGTCTACAGTTTCTGCATGTGCCCCGGCGGGCGCGTTGTCGCCGCGGCGTCCGAACCCGGCCGGGTCGTGACCAACGGCATGAGCCAATATTCGCGCGCGGAGTTCAACGCGAATTCGGGGCTGGTGGTCGGGATCGATCCCGAACGCGATTATCCCGGCGACCCGCTCGGCGGCATCGCGTTCCAGCGAAAATGGGAATCGCTCGCCTTCGAGGCTGGTGGCGGCGATTATTCGGCGCCGGGCCAAAGGATCGGCGATTTCCTTGCCGGCCGCGCGTCGGAGGCGCTCGGCGAAGTCCAGCCTTCCTACAAGCCCGGCGTCACGCTCACCGACCTTGCGCTCTGTCTGCCGCCGTTCGCGATCGAGGCGATCCGCGAGGCGTTGCCCGTCTTCGGACGCCAGATTGCGGGCTATGATCATCCCGACGCGATGCTGACGGGGGTCGAGACGCGCACCTCCTCGCCGGTGCGGATCACGCGCGGGGCGGATTTCCAGAGCCTCAACACACGCGCCCTGTTCCCGGCGGGTGAGGGCGCGGGCTATGCCGGCGGCATCCTGTCCGCCGCGATCGATGGAATCAAGGTCGCCGAGGCGGTGGCGAAGAGCATATCCGGCGAGGCGGCGGCATGACGGGCCAGGCGATATTGTTCGTCTGCCTGGGCAACATCTGTCGCTCGCCGCTTGCGGAGGCGGCGTTCCGCGCGCGGGCGGCCGATGCTGGGATCGACATCAAGGTGGATTCGGCGGGCACGGGGGATTGGCATATTGGCGAGCCGCCCGACCGGCGCGCGCAGCGGACCGCGCTCCGCCATGGCGCGGACATCTCGCGGTACCGCGGGCGGCAGGTCGAAGCATCCGATTTCCGCCGCTTCAGCCACATCTTCGCGCTCGATCTCGACAATCTGGCGGCGCTCCATCGCATAAAGCCGGCCGACGCCACCGCCAGAATCGGGCTGCTGCTCGATCTGGTCGACGGGATGGAGGGGCAGCCGGTCGCCGACCCTTATTACGGAGCCGACGACGGATTCGAAGAAACCTGGGATCAGGTCGACCGTGCCGCTTCGGCGCTGGTCGCGCGTCTGGCCCGTGAGCGCGGCTGAGGTTGCCGAACGGCTGACCGGCCGGCCGGTTGTGGCCGTGCGACGGCTTTCGGGCGGCGACCTTTCGGCGGTGTTTCGGCTGACGTTCGCCGACGGCGGCACGCTGATCGCCAAGCAGGCCGCAACCGCGATGGTGGAGGCAGACATGCTGCGCGCGATCCGCGCGGCGGACGCGCCCGCGCCGGACGTGGTCGCGGCAGAGGGCGAATGGCTGCTGATGGAGGATGTGGCGGCGAACGCGCCGGTTAGCGCGGCCTGGCCGGATCTGGCCCGGGCCCTCGCGCGGCTGCATGTCGCGTCCGGCGCGGATTATGGCTGGCCGGTCGATCATGCCTTCGGCGCGGTCATGATCGAGAATCATCCTTCACCGGATTGGCCGACCTTTGGGCGGAGCGGCGGCTGCTTTGCCATCTGCCGTTCGTCCGTCAGGCGTTGGGACGTCGAATCGAGCGGCTTGCCGACCGGCTGCACAATCACCTGCCGCGGCGTCCGCCGGCCGCGATGCTGCATGGCGATCTGTGGGGCGGGAATGTGCTGGTCGCGGGCAACCGTGTCGCCGCGCTGATCGATCCGGCCTGCTATCGTGGCGACCGCGAGGTGGACGTCGCCATGCTCAGCCTGTTCGACCGGCCGCCGCGGTCCTTTCTCGATCTACTCGCACTGGATATTGGCTGGCAGCATCGCCAGCCGGTTTACCACCTCTGGCCGCTGCTCGTGCATCTGCGGCTGTTCGGCGATTCGTATGCTGATTCGGTCGATGCGGCGCTCGGCGCATGCGGATGCTAATTCGGCACTTCCGCATCCGCCAGGGCAATTCCGCTATCGCGCCCGACCCTTGCCGCGCATGAGGCTGCCGATCGGACACCTGTTAACCGGACAAAGTGACGCCGACAACGACCGACCACGCTTTCGGGTCGGTATGACAAACGTCGCGGTTGAAGCTGGCCAGCTTCGCGACTATCGGGAAGCCGTCGGGCGGTTAGCTCAGTTGGTAGAGCATCTCGTTTACACCGAGAGGGTCGGCGGTTCGAGCCCGTCACCGCCCACCATCGCCATGCCCTTTGTCGCACGACTAATAGCCCCGTCTTCGCGGCAAACCGATTGTGCAACGCGGTATTTGCGATCCATAATTTGTCACAAAAGCGACATAAGTATCTCGAGTATCTCGAAAGAGGGGCCGGGCCGGCCATTTTGCAGTGCGGCAAATTTGCTTTGCGAATCTCTTAACGTGCGTTAATAATGCTCTCGACGCGCAAGTGTGCGTTGCTTTCCAGGAGGATTATTACAATGCGCGTTGTCGCCGCTCTCTCCACCTGCCTAGTAGCCGTCGCGTTCGCAGCGGCTCCTGCTCAAGCCACCACGCAGATCGGTGATGGCACCCTCTCGCTCGTTGGCCTGTTCACCCCGACCGTCACGACCGGTGCCAGCACCGGCAGCTTCAAGGTCGTCAGCGGCACGACCTTCCAGATTTCCGGCACCGGCTCGTTCGCCGGTCTGTTCGGCGCCAACGGCACCGCCAACGGCCTCGTGAGCTTCTCCAACACGGTCGGCTCCACGGTCGCCGAGTCGCTCGCCAGCTTCCTGACCTTCGCCGATGGCGCGGGCGGCAACTACGACTTCTCGGTCACCAGCGTCAAAACGCTGAACTATAGCGTGACCCCGGGCGTCTCGACCGCGATTTCGCTCTACCTGCTTGGTTCGACCCTCGATTCGAATCTTGGTTTCGGCGCGACGCCGACGTCGCTCACGCTGAGCTTCAACAGCACGGGCAATTCGCCTTTCTCGACCTCGGCGACCCTGTCGGTTCCGCCGGCGCCGATCCCGTCGGTTCCGGAGACGGCCACGTGGGGCATGATGCTCATGGGCTTCGGCGCGATGGGTGCGGCTCTGCGCCGCCGCCGCAGCGTCAACGTGACCTTCGCCTGATATAATCCTTAACCAGGGTTAGAGAGCGCGCCGTCGCACCTCCGGGTGCGGCGGCGTTTTCGTATGTGGCCGATACACCGTGCGCCGGGCAGAAAAGGTTTCGGATATAAAAATACGATTCACTCTTCAAATGGCCGCTTCATGTTGGTAATGTGATCTGACAAGGGAGAAATTGCCGGAAGCGCGAGGTCGGTATTATGCGCGGACAGTGTTCGCGCCTGCTGATCGGCGAACCTGATATCGCCGCTTATCCCGCTGCGGGACGGGTCGGCCGAGCCAGTTCAGCGATCCATCCTGCCGACGAGCAAGCCATTACGCGCAAGGAGAGCATTAGGTGGGGTTTCCAGCCAAGGCGATGCGCCGCAATATCGGCTTCGCGAGGCTATCGCTGGCGCTTGCCGGCGCGCTTCTTTTGGCGGGCTGCGGCGGCGGATCGGGCGGCTCCGGAGGTTCGTCGGGTTCCTCTGGCGGGGCGGGCGGTACGGGCACGCCAGATACGCCTCCCGGCGCGACTCCGCTCTCGGCTGCGACAGTGCTGGCGTCGATGTCGCCCGGCATCAATCTGGGCAACACGCTCGAAGCGGTCAACGGATCCGGCCAGCCTTTCACGACCTCCCAGGAAACCTACTGGGGCAATCCCGTCGTAAACCAGGCGATCTTCGACGCCTACAAGGCGGCGGGCTTCAAGAGCGTGCGCATCCCGGTGTCGTGGACCGAATATGCCGATGCCCAGGGCAATATAGCCCCTTTCTGGATGACGCGGGTCAAGCAGGTCGTGGACATGGCGCGCAAGTCCGGCCTCTATGTGATCATCAACATCCACTGGGATGGCGGTTGGATCCAGGCGAAGCCTTCCGTCAAGGACGCGGTCAATGCCAAGCTGACCAACTTCTGGACCCAGATCGCCACCGCATTCCAGAGCTATGACGATCACGTGTTGTTCGCCGGCACCAACGAGATCGGCGTGGATGGCGAATATGGGCCTCCGACTCCGACGGAATGCCCGGTGCAGAATTCGTACAACCAGACCTTCGTCAGTGCGGTCCGCGCAACCGGCGGCAACAACGCCTCGCGCCCGCTGGTCGTACAGGCCTACGAAACCAATATCGACAGTTCGGTCAGCTGTAATGCCACCTTGCCGACGGACAAGGTCGCGGGGCGACTAATCATGGAAGTGCATTATTACGACCCGTACGACTTCACGATCAACGGCAGCAGCAACATCTGGCAATGGGGCTCCATCGCAACGGATCCCGCATCTACGGAAACCTGGGCCAACGAAGTCTACACCGATGGTCAATTCCAGAAAATGAAAACCAACTTCATCGACAAGGGCGTGCCCGTGATCATGGGCGAATATGGCGCCTACAATAAGCCGGCTTTCCCCGGCATGGATCAATACCGGCTCTATTGGATCAAGTACGTCACGCATTCGGCCTATAGCCATGGGGTCGTGCCCATGTATTGGGATACGGGCGGCTTCTTCGACCGCACAACCGGCACGCAGAAGGATTCGAACGGAATCTCGACACTAATGAATGCGGCGCAATGATCGGGGTTTCGACCGGAGGCGGCTGCCCTGCCCATCGCTCGGAATCTGGTTCGGCATAGCTGAACCAGCGCGGCACCGGCCCGCACCCCCATTCGGCCCTCCCCTTTAGCGTATCATGGGAGTCCGTATGCGGGCCGGTGCTGCACCCAGCGATAGGAACCAAACCGTGCGCCCGAGGGCCGCCATTCCCTGAAATTTATTGGGATCGCTGACCAGCTTCTAGCGCTGGGCTCGCGTCGTCACCCGGTCGATGCAGCGGCCCTGGGGACCGCGCCGGAGCTGCACGAAGATGTCGATCGTCTGTGCGATATAGTGCCTGATATCTGCGCGGCTGAGACCCGTGCCGGCTTGCAGCACGAGCAATACGAGTTGCTCGATCGCCGCTTCGGGCGTGTCCGCATGGATCGTGGTCATCGCGCCGGGATGACCCGAATTGATCGCACGCAGGAAAGCGAAGGCCTCGCTGCCACGCAGTTCGCCGAGGATGATCCGGTCGGGCCGCATCCGAAGCGACGCGGTGACGAGGTCGTTGGCGGTGACGCGCGCCTCGCCCAACTCGCCGCGCACCGCGACCAGGCCGACATGATTGGGCTGATCGACCGAAAGCTCTGGCGTGTCCTCAATCAGGATCAGCCTCTCGTCGCGAGGTATTTCCCGCAGCAGCGCGTTCAGGAAGGTCGTCTTGCCGCTCGACGTCCCGCCGGAAATAAGGATATTCTTTCGCGATCGTACCGCTTGCGCCAGCATTGCGGCGAGGTCGACATCGCCCGGTGAATCATGGTGTCGGCCGCGATCCTCCGCGAGGTCCAGCGCGTCGCGACTGGTTTCAGTGAAGCTGTAGTCGGTGAGATTGAGCCGCGGCGCCACCTGCTTGCGTATCGCCAAAGCGAGATGGTTGCGCGTTGCCGGAGGGACGACCAGCTGGATGCGCGATCCGTCCGGCAGAACCGCCGACATCAAGGGATGCTCGCGGCTGATTCCCTGATGCGTCAGGGCCGCCAGCTGCCGCGCGAGGCGTGCGAGGGTTGCCTCGGTGAGGTCGGGAGCCGCGTGCCGTTCGATGGCTCCGCCAAGGTGTTCGAGCCACAGCTCGCCGGGCCGGTTCACATAGATGTCCGTAACGTCCGGCCGGGCGAGATGAACCGCCAGCGGCGCGAGGCAGGATCGCAGGTAGACGCCGGGCTCTACCGTGGGAGTCACGGCGTTCATTGCTGCGTCTCGCCATCGAACTCGAGGTCGCGAGCCACGAAGATGCTGATGCTGGTTGCGGCCGGCACCTGCAGCGTGGGCACGATTGTCGCGGACGCGACCTGCGGCCCGGCGGCGCCCTGCAGCGAATTGGGCAGGGCGAGGACCACCGATCCGGTTGTCGCCCGCGTCGCTAGCGCAGCGCCAATCTGGAAGGTCGACTGGAGCAGGGCATCAAACACGCGTTGCGGGATATGGTTGTTGACGTTGGCCCGTACGCCGCCTCGGCCCACCGGATCGACCGCGGGGGACTCGATCGCGATAACGGCCCCGTCGGGCCGAACGAGCCGCGTCCAGCTTATCACCGCGCGCTTCTGGCCGATGCTCGCGTCGGACTGATATTGGCCGACGAGACGACTTCCGCGCGGGATCAGCACCTTCGATCCGTCGAACCCGCGCACGTCGCGCGAAACGATCGCGCGCGCGAAGCCGGGCCGGGTCGAATCGAACGCGGTTTCCAGCACGGCGGGGATGAGCGTACCCTGCGGAACCGTATTCGACCGGTTCGCGAGCATCCCCGATCGCGCGCGGCCGCTTCCTGTAACCGCTGCGCCTTGCAACCCCGACGGCGTTGCGGCGTTGCCGGTCGAGGGGGCGCCCCCGCTTCCGCTGGTTGTGTCAACCACCAGCGCCGAAGCCGACGAGTTGCGGTTGGGCGGGATGGCCGCGATCGGTTGCGGCGGGGGATAATAAGCCGGCGGCGGCGAAGCGAGAGGCGGTGCCGGCGGCCCTCCATAATGAAGCTGCATCGCGGTGGGGGAAGATGCCGGCGCGGACGGTGCGGCGACCGGCGTGGCCAGGGGCGAAGGGGGGGCGGGCTCCGGCGGAAGCTGGAGCGCGGGCGGCTCGGTCACGGCATAAGCCGTATCGGCTTGCGGCCTGACCGCCGGTTCGACCCGCGTGGTCCGGCGCAATTCGAGCACTGTGAAGAGGAAGATGGCAGCCCCCAGCGCACAGAGCGCGAGGACGATGCCGGACGGCCCACCGCGCGGCAGCCGCACCACTGGCTGCATGCTGCCTTCGTCGGCAGCTGCGGCGTCGGACGGGCCGGAGGCGGCAGGATTCCGTCTCAAGGGCGGGCCTGCGGCGAAAGCCTGAGAGCGTAGGCGATTTTGCCGTCGATGCGGAATACGAGCTTGGCGGTCACGCCGTCGATGACAAACTCGTCGCCCCGCATGCCGCCATTGGCCAGCCTTTCGGTTCCATCATCCCCGATCTGGAAGGTGGCCGGAATGGGCCGGTCCGCCGGCCAGCTGACATAGGTACGTTCACCATCGTCCGACACCGCGCTCGGCCGCAGTACCGGATCGCCTCCGATGCGATAGCGGCTCGCGCGCCGGGCCGCCGCCAGATGCTCGGCCGAGACCGCGCTTGCGGGCCTCGCCGGCGGGTAATCGAATTGAACCACATAGGCCATTTCGGGCGTCGGGAAGGCCAAAGACACCAGTTCGAAATTATAGATCCGGACGTTGGTAATCACGGTCATGTTGGTAGGCGCGCCGGCCTGGGTCGGCTTGAGGAAGAGGTGATCGCCTGCCCGGTCGACCGTGACCTGCCACATAATGCTGTCCCCGACCGAGACGTTCTGGACCTGCTCGCCGGGCGAAAGCAGGATCGTGGTCTGGTATCCGGGCGTGCCCTGGAGCTGCACGATTTGCCCGGCATCGTAGGTGATCGTCTGCAGCCTCGGGTCCCGTGCCGACGGGTGCGGCCGCACGTCCCCCAATGCCGCTGGGCCGGCGGACATCGCCAGCAAGAAAGCGAGCCCGGATTTCACTGCGCCGGCCCGGATATGACGGACGGTCGCGGACTGGTGGGAGGAGGCGATACCGCCGGGAAAGCGGGTAGTGCGGGCGTGATCGTCTCCGGATCGCGCCGATATTCGACAATCTGGAAACCGAGCGGATTCACGAACCGGTCCTCCAGCGTCATCGGCGCGTTCGAATAACGATAGCGGACGAGTGCGACCCACGCCCTGGTCGGATCGGCGCTTCCGTTGGGATCGGTTTTCACCGTATCGAAGCGGACCAGCGCTGCACCGGGGCCGACCGGCGAAACGCTCTTCACGCGCGTCTCAACCGCGGTTCCACGCGAGTAGAAAGTGAAGGGGTTTTGCGGATTGGACGGCTGCATCGCGGCCAGATATCCGCTCCTCGCGCTGCCTGCGGAAAAGAGCGCGACCCGCCGGTAGTTGGTACGGACGGTCGCGAAGTCGAAGCTTTCGCGCGCGATCACATATTGGACGAGATAGGATTGGGTCAGGGCCGCGTCGGGCGCCGTGGTGACGGGGTCGAGCGGTTTCAGCGGCTGGACATATCCGGTCGTCTTATCGACCAGCAAAGTATAAGGCTCGACCGTCTTGAGCGGAGTCAGGAACAGCAGGGCGCCCGCTTCGAGCAGCGCGATCGCTCCGGCGACCGATGCGACAATCCAGGCGATGCGGCGCGAGGCATTGAGCGCCCCGAGCCGGTCGGAATTCCAGCTCGCGGCATCCTCATAATAGGTGTCGAGTCGCTTGCGGCTTTGGTCGTTCATATAGTCCTATCCCGTCGCCTGGCGCTCGCCGACGCACGGCCTTTCCCGCGCCGGGGGAAGGCCCTGCCGGTCGGCAGGCCGTGGAGGCCCGCCGCCGCCGGCTGTTCGCTGGTTCCGGCGGGGCGAAGCTCGAACCGTGCACGATTGTGGCTGGCCAGTTCGCGCCCGATCGCCTCGCGCTGGTGGAGCGAAGCGATCGCGTTGGCGGTCGCGGTCGCGCGGCTGCGCATTTCGGTCAGCTCGCGGTCGCGGGCGGCGATCGTGCTGCTGGTGGCGGCAATCGCCGGATCCCGCGTGCGGAACGGTAGCCCGCCGCGCCAGGACGCCAACCTGAACGCCGCCGCGAGGCGCGCCGAAGCCACGAGGGTGGCGACAACGACCAGCGCGAAGAGGGCGGTGATGACGAGCAATTCGGTCGGCGCGGCCGGGAGGGCTTCACCGCCGTGCCGGCGGGCGAGAACGGTGGAAAGCCAGGGCTCGATCACGCCGAGCTCGAAGGCGAGCGCGACCGCGACCCCGATCGCGCCGATCGTCGCGCCCGCTATGACCCGGATCCAGCCCTCCAGAAGGCCGCGCGTATTCTCGAACAGCAGGAAGGCGATGAAATAGGGCCCGAGCGCGAGCATCAACGCGGCGACGATGCGGACGCTGGCGATGCCGACCAGCGCCGACAGAAGGAAGAGGATTCGCGCGCCCCCCAATGCCTGGGCGTTGAAGGCCGCCGTGGCAGGGGGCGGGGTGAATGCCGCCGGTTCGATGCGAGGCTCGCCCGGACCCATCACGATCAGCTGCTGGAGCGCGACATCGACCAGATCCAGCCGCTGGATGAGCGTGCCGTCGCTTCCCGGAAGAGAAGAGGGCCGGCCAATCTCGGCCACGATCTGGCCGGGCGCCTGCGTGGCGACGTCGTAGACCAGGGTGTGATAGACGGGCCAGCTCGTCGCGAGCGCCAGCACCGCGCCGCTCTTGACCATCGCCATCATGCCGCTGCGTATGTCGAGCCCGCGCCCGAACAGCATATTATAGCCGATCAGCGCGACGAAGATGGTGAGCACGCCGGTCAGCACCAGCGAAAGGCTCGATCCCGGCGCCGCCAGCGCGGCGAACGCGCCCGAACCGAACATGTCGGCCTGACAGTCGATCGATGCGCTGATCGATCCGATGAAGCCGAAGGGTTCGGTCGGCGCGGAGCAGGCCGAGGTCATGCCACCTCCAGCAGGCGCGGCAGCCAGTCGGCGGGATCGTCGCCGGCTTCGAGCCGAATCTGGTCGAGCAGCCTGACGGTGCGTTCGCGGCCGGAAAGCACGGTCAGCAAATCCTTCTCGCCGCTCAGATCGAGACGGACCACGACGCTGTCCGATCCATGCTTGATCAGGAAGCAATGCGCCGCGTCGGGCAGCGTGCGCACCAGATCGAGTTCATGTTCGGTCAGGCCGAAGCCATCGACATAATCGGCGGCGCGCGCTTTCGGATTGGGAAGGAAGATCTGCGTCGCCGACTGTTCGATCACCGCGCTCGCGATCCGGCTTTCGAGCGCGTCCTGCGCGCTCTGCGTCGCGAAACCGATCAGCCCGTTCCGTTTGCGGATGGTCTTTTCCCAATCCTTGATCTTGCCGACGAAAACGTCGTCATCGAGTGCCTTCCAGCCTTCGTCGACGACGATGATGGCGGGGCTGCCGTCCAGCCGCTCCTCGACGCGCTGGAACAGATACATCATGGCGGGCGTGCGGATGACCGGATCGTCGAGCAACTGAGTCATGTCGAAGCCCACGGCTTCGGTCTGCGTGTCGATCAGGTCTTGAGGATTGTCGAACAGCCAGGCGCGCTCGCCATCCCCCCACCAGGGGCCAAGCCGCGACCAGAGATCGTCGCCTTGCGGGCGGCGACCGCCCCGAAACAGCTCGACAATGTGCCGGAGCCGCCGATGCTCGAGCGGTTGATCGAAATTGGCGTCGATCGCGTCCCGGATCAGCGCTAGCTCTTCCCCGTCCGCGCCGCCCGCCAGCATGCTCAGCCAGTTGACGAGAAACTGCCGATTGGCCGGCGTGGCGGGAAGCTGCAGTGGATTGAGTCCCGCCGGCGCACCTGGGCGCAGCACGTCGTAGCGTCCGCCGATCGCGCGGATGAACAGTTCCGAGCCGCGATCCTTGTCGAAGAAGACGATGCGCGGGCGGAATTTGCGCGCCTGTGCCAGCAGGAAGTTGAGGATCACCGTCTTGCCGCTGCCGGATGGGCCGATGACGGTGAAATTGCCGAGGTCGCCCTGGTGGAAATTGAAGAAATAGGGCCCGGCCGCAGTCGTCTCGAGCAGGGAAACGGCCTCGCCCCAATGGTTGCCGCTTTGCCGTCCGAGCGAAAAATTGTGGCAGCTGGCGAGGCTCGCGAAATTGGCTGTCGATACCAGCCCGCGCCGCGCCGCGAATTTGAAATTGCCGGGGAATTGCGCCCAGAAAGCCGGTTCCAGCGCGACATCCTCGCGTACCGAAATCATGCCGAGATCGGCAAGCGCCGCCTGGACTTCGGCCACACCCTCGTTGACCTGTCCGGGCGAGCCGCCCCTGATCGCGATCGTCAAATGGTGCTCGCCGAACGCGGCGCGGCCGGCGGCGACCTCGTCCTTTGCATTCGCCAGCTCGGCGCGAAGGCTGACCGCCTCATCCTCGGCCGAGCGCATCCGGCGCAGTGCCAGATTCATGCGCGACAGCGCCGCCTGGCGATCCACGAATCCGAAGGATTGCGAGATCGTGATCTCGAACGGGAGGCGCAACAGATCGTCGAGCATCCCCGGCGTCGTCTGGCCGGGATAATCCTTGATCGAAACCATCCCGACGAAGGACCGCGGGCTTGCGCCGGCGGTGCCCAATTCGACCATATCCTGGCCGAAACTGACGCGGCGATAGGGCAGATAATCGCCGAGATCCTGCGCGGGCAGCCGGTTTGGCCGCATCTCTCCATTGAAGAGGTAGGACAGGAATTCCAGCGGCTCGGAACAGGGGCCGTGTGGCGTATCGTAGACGCTGAGCAGGCGCGGTTCGTAGCTCGCGAGCGCGGCGATGAGCGCGTCGCCCGCCTGCTTCAGTTGCTGGAACTCGTAGCGCGAGGTCTCGACCGGCTCGGCGCGCAGGCCGAGGCGCCGGCGAAATTTGTCGATCGTGCCGAGTCGCCCCTGCAGCGGGCGGCGAACCAGCGTCAGGAACAGCTCGTTCACATAGAGCTTGCGCGCGCCCACCCGGCTTTTCCATGCCGCGTCCAACCGGCTGGAAAAGGCGTCCGGAAATTCGGCCATGAGCTCGACGTCCGCCTCGCGGCGCAGAACATGATGATAGATTGCGAAGCGCGAGGTCCCGATCGCCTGGAGCACGCCCTCGCGCAGCCGCTTGCGATAATTGAGTTCGTCGGTGTCGGCGGTTTCGAACAGCAACCCGCGCAGCTGGATGAACTGCATGAGCAGCCCATCGCGCGTCTCGATCGTGAAATCGTCCACATGGCGGGCATAAGGCAGCTGCTTCCCGGCAGGCTGCTCGCGCGCGGCTGTCCTTGGGTCAGAGATCAGGCGCGGTAGGAATTGCATCCCCATACCCGATAATTGCGCACGCGAGGGCAGTTGGCGATACGCGCCAGCCAGAGATCGAAGAAGCGCGGTTCGTTGAGACACAGCAGGCCGCCGGCGAGATGCATGACGACGGCGGCCGCCAGCACCCACGCCGAACGGAAGATGAGGAACAGTTCAGTGGCCAGAACCATGTTGGCCACGAAAAAACTGTAGGTAACCCCGGCGAACATTTGCGGCCTCGTCAGCGCCACGAACAATGTGTCACGTTCGAGCGTTACCATTGCCTATTGGCCGAGCGTCGCGGTCGAATGGATGCCCGCAACGATGCTTGCCGCGCCGAACAGGATGAAGCAGCCAAGGATGACGGTCGCGCCATAGCGCCAGTTGATGCGGCCGGTGAGCATCATGAAGCCGACGCAGGCGACCGCGATCACGGCGGCGACCGTGGCGACCGTTCCCATCAGCGTGCCTTCGAGCCAGCTCACCGCCGACACGACTACGCCCGAGCCCGCAGGATCATAGCCGGCCTGGGCGACGGCCGGAGACGCCGTCAGCGAGGCGGCCACAGCCATGAAGGCGGCCGCAATCCTGTGTTTCATTCCGATTCTCTCCTTCCTGCGTTTTTCGCATATGATAACGAAATTCGCAAATAAAAATCACTATCCGTAGCGGAGGACCTGAAAACCGCCCCGCGCGCCTTCTGCGGAACTGCCGGCCATTGCCAAGAAAAAAGCCCGACCTGAGACCAAGCCGGGCTTTTTCTTAAGCAGGTCAGAAGGTCTTTACCAGCGCAGGCCCGCGCGAGCGTAGAGATAGCGTCCGTTGAAGCCGAAGGGCGAGTAGAAAGGAAAGCCGATCACGCCGGTCGAGTTAAGCGCCGCCGGATATTGCTTGGGATAGACATCGAACAGGTTGCTTACGCCGAGCGAAAGCTGGACCCCGGTCTTAGGCTGATAGCGCAGTTCCAAGTCTGTGATCGCGCGGCGTCCGGTGAAGGCGTCGGCCGCGGGCGTAGTGCCCGGCTGGGTGACGTTGCCATAATAGGTCACCCGGCCGGTCGCACCGAAATCGGCGAGCGACCAGTCGATCGTTCCTGTGACCTTGGTTCCCGGCGTGCCGTCCTCGAGTGTGAGGATACGGCTGCGCGCGAACAAGGTCGGCGCCGGGTTGAGCGTCGAGATCGAGGTCGGGACCCTGGTCACATTGGTATCGTTGAGATTGCCCGCAACGGTGAAGTCGAAGGCTCCCGCCGCGACCGAGCGCCAGCGGTAATGGCCGACGATGTCGACGCCCCTGGTGGTCGAAGCGAGCCCGTTGATGAAGAAGCGTGCGGCGGAGACGTTGAACGGTGCGAGCAAAGCCGCAACCTGCGGGCTGAAGCCTGCCTGGATATTCTCCGACAACCCCAATTGGTCGCGGATATGGATGCGGTAGGCGTCGATCGTGAGATCGAATCCGCCCGATCGGATGACCGTGCCGAGGGAAAGGTTGGTCGACTTCTCCGGCTCGAGCGCCTTGCCGCCCAAGGCCACCGCGACCGGCGCGGTCGACGGGTAGGTGCCGGTCAGGATCGGCGATCCGTTGGTGATGACGGACGCGACGGAGGTGAAATATTGCTGCTGCAGCGCGGGGGCGCGGAAGCCGGTCGATGCGGTGCCGCGCAGCGCGAAATTGGGCGTGAGATCGTAGCGCAGCGAGAGCTTGCCCGTCCCGGTCCAGCCGAAATCCGAATAATCCTCGACGCGGCCGGCGAGGCCCGCACGGAATTTGTCGGTGAGCTGCGCCTCGAGATCGACATAGGCGCTGCCATTCTCGCGATGCCTGTCGGTGGCATTGAGCGGCGAAAAGCCGCCAAAGCCTTGCGCGCCCGGCGCCTGACCCGCGATCGTGCCGCTCGGCGGATAATCATAGGATGCACGCTCGCCCGGGGTAATCTTGAAGCCTTCGCGCCGGCCTTCGACGCCGAAGGCGACGTTGAGCGACTGGAAGACGTCATATTTGCGCGACACGTCGATGCCCCCGACCAACTGGTCGTAGGTCAGCGCGCCGTCCTTGAAGTGGGTCGGTGAGGCGTTGCCATAGGCATAATTGGCCGAGTTGCGCGTCTCGTAGGCCAGGTGGTTGCGGCCGTAGCTGATATTCGCGTCGACATTCCAGCCGCCCACATCCCCCTTGATCCCGATCGCGCTGTTGAGATCGCGGGAGTTCGAATGGATGAACGGCAGGAAGCCGTTGGGGTAGATGCCGCTGACCGCGCCCGCTGCGCTCGGCAGGCGGGGGAAGGCCGCGCTCTCGCTGTTGCGCGCCTGGTAGCCGAACCAGCCATAGAGCTGGAGAGCGTCGCTGATAGAGGTGCCGGCATTCACCCACCCCGTATATTGATGCACCTCGGGGTCGCCGAAGCGGCCGGTGATGCGGGTGGGCGTGACGCGCGGATCGTAGTCGGCGCGGTTGGTCGGGCGGCGGTCCTGATATTCTCCCGAAACGGTGATGTAGCCATCGGCGCCGAAACCGATGCCCTGCCATGCCGACGCGTTGAGCGTGTGCTCGCCCGAGACATGACGGTGGCCACGGGCGGTATCGACGTCGGTATCATAAAAGCCGTAGTCGAGCGTCGCGGCGCCGCCCGAGCGCGCCTGGCGCAGCCGCAGGTTGATCACGCCCGCGATCGCGTCCGAGCCATATTGGGCAGAGGCGCCATCGCGTAGCACCTCGATCGTGTCGAGCGCGACGCCGGGGATGGTGTTCAGATCGACCGCCGCCGCGCCGCGCCCGACCGAGCCATTGATGTTGAGCAGCGCGGAAGGGTGCGCGCGCACGCCGTTGATCAGCACCAAAGTCTGATCGGGCGAGAGGCCGCGCAACGTGGCGGGACGGATCGCGTCGGTGCCGTCAACCGCCGACGGGCGCGGAAAGTCGATCGAGGGCGCCACGGTCGCCAGCGCGGCGCCCAGCTCGGTCGATGCCTGATGGGTCAGCGTGGCATTGCTCAGCACATCGACCGGGGAGGCTGTGTCGAGCCGCGAACGACCGACCGCACGCGTGCCGGTGACGACGATTTCCGCCGTCGGAGCGGAGGTGTCTTGCGTGTCGGCGGCGGGCGCCGGCGGGTTGCTTTGAGTCTGTTGCGCATAAGCTGCATCGGCGGCAGCGAAGGCGAGCGTGGAAGCCGCGAGCAAGGTTATATAACGGCGGATCATCCGTATTCCCTTTTATGTTTACGTTGGTTCTGTCGGCGGAACGCACGACGCGATGTCCCGTTGTTGCGGCTCTGCAACGTGGGGGGAAGAAAGAATTCCTACTATAGAGATATGGAATCGTCGGGGCGGCGGAGCGTTCTTGCGGCAGGTTGTCGCTGCGCTGCAACACTGCGCGCAATGAGCGCTGCGATGCACGCTTCGCAATGGCGCGCGGCCGACGTTCCGGCTAAAGTGTCGCGCATGCAAATTGGTCATCGGGTCGACGAAACCGGCCTGCTGCTGCGTGACGGCGGCAGCTTCTATCTGCGTCGGGATGCAGGCGGGCGCTTCGCGCTCGATCTGCGGCGCACGCCGATCGACGAGGTCGAAAAGCGGGTGAGACTGGTCGGCACCTATGTCGGGTCCGACCTAGTCGATGTCGACGGCGTATCGCTGATCTGATCCCTCGCCCGGCGGCGACATGGTCTTGCCGGGCCAGCAGAAAAGCTATGTTGGCCGGCCCGGCCGGTGATACCACGTTCCCGGCATGACCAGGTCCGCCTCTCCGCGCCGCTTCCCGTCCTTCGGTATCCAGGTTCTTGCCGGCATGGCCGTCGGGCTTGGCCTGGGGTTCGCGGCGCGCGCGATCGGGGGCACGGACACGGCGCTCGCACTGACGCTGCATACGATCGGCCAGATCTTCGTCCAGTTACTGAAGGCGCTGGTGCCGCCATTGGTGTTCACGGCGATCGTGAGTTCGATCGCGGCGCTGCGCGATCTTGAGAATGCCGCGAAGCTGGTGTGGCAGACCCTACTCTGGTTCGCGCTGACCGCGATGATCGCGGTATCGATCGGGATCACGCTCGGCCTGTTGATCCAGCCGGGGCTGCATGCGGGGCTCGACCCCGCCAGCGCGATAGTGCCCGCCACGCGCGGCACCTGGCTCGATTTTCTGAAGGGACTGGTGCCGGTCAATGTCTTCGGCCTGACTGCCTCGACCACGGTGGAGAATGGCGCGGCCACGACGTCGCTCTCCTTCAACGTGCTGCAGATCATCGTCGCCGGGATCGCGATCGGCGCGGCGGCGGTGCGCGTGGGCGTGGCGGGCGAAACCTTCCTCGCCTTCAATGCCTCCGCGCTCGCGGTCTTCCGCCGGCTGCTGCACTGGGTGATCCGTCTGACGCCGATCGGCACCGCCGGGCTGATCGGGGACGCCGTGGTGCGCTATGGCTGGAGCACTTTGTCCGTTCTCGGAACCTTCGCCGGCGCGGTCTATCTCGGCCTCGCGATCGTTTTGCTGGTGGTCTACCCGACCTTGCTTGCCGCCAACGGTCTCAATCCGCTACGCTTCTTCGCCTCGGCCTGGCCGGCGATCCAGCTCGGCTTCGTCTCTCGCTCTTCGGTCGGCACGCTGCCTGTCACCGAGGACGTGACCGAGCGTGCGTTGGGCGTGCCACGCGCCTATACCGCCTTCGCTGTCCCGCTCGCCGCGACCACCAAGATGGACGGCTGCGCGGCCATCTATCCGGCGGTCTCCGCGATCTTCGTCGCCGAATTTTACGGCGTGCCGCTTCACCTCGCCGATTATGGGCTGATTGTGTTCGTGTCCGTGATCGGTTCGGCCGCGACCGCAGGCCTGACCGGGGCGGTGGTGATGCTGACGCTCACGCTCTCGACGCTGGGCCTGCCGCTCGAAGGCGCGGGCCTGCTGCTCGCGATCGATCCGATCCTCGACATGGGCCGCACTGCGATCAATGTCGCGGGGCAGGCATTGGTGCCAACGATCGTCGCCAAGCGCGCAGGCATTCTCGACCTCGCGCGTTTCGCGGGCGGCGCCCCCGCCGAAGCCGAGCGGCAACCCGCCTGAACATTCAGCCTGCGGCAAGTCGGGACGGGCTAAGTGCCCGATAATGCGCTTGTTCCTCGCCCTCTCGCTTGCCCTGCTGCCCGCGATGGTTTTTGCGCAGGCGGTCGAGGACGATGCGCATCGCGCGGACCGCAGGCAGACCGAAGACCTTAATCGCGGCGTCCAGCGCTCGGTCGACCGCCGCAATACTGCCGACGCCGCCAAACTCGCGCGCTATCGGGATGCTGCGGCCGCTTACGAGCGCCAGCGCGCCGAATGGCGGCGGCGCGTCGCCGCCTGTGAAGACGGCGATACCAGCGCCTGCAGCCCCTATTGAGCAGCCTTCCCGGCGGCTCGCCGCCGCATGCCGTGCCCCACCAGCATCATCCCCGCCACTATCGTCGCCCAGCTTGCGGGTTCGGGCGCGGGTGAGGAGATGGGGGGAGTCACCGGTGGCGTAACCGGGGGACCGGGTGGGGAGACGATGATGGGCCCGGGGCCGACCGGGTAGATCGGGCCGCCGGGAAAGATGATCGGTCCCGGGCCGATCGGGCCCGGGCCGATCGGGGGCGGCACGTCGATGAAGGTCGGCAGGAGATAGGTGTCGGCTGTGATTTCCGCCGCGACCGGCGGTTGGGTCACGCCCGACAGGCCGAGCATGTCGTTGATGATCTCACTACGCTGGCCGCAGAGCGGGCTGGCATAGGTGGCGCGATGCACCGCCGGGCGGCGGTGCGCACGAGGGTGTCGCAGCGGGCGGTGACGATGGTGAATCGCCTTGTGCTTCATATGCCGGGCGTGATGCACTTTGTGCCGCACCCGCGCGCGGTGTCGGCGCGGCTTGGATGGTTTGGCGGCGTAAGTAGCGCGGCGCAGAACCGGGCGCCGCGACAACGGCGAGGGCGTCACCGTCTCGGTACAGTCGGCGATTAGCGGGGATCTATCCGCTCGCGTGGTCGAGTTTCGCTGAGTGTCGATTGTGGCCGAAACGGCCTGCCCGACGATAGAGTCGGTCATCGGTAAGTCGAACGCCAAAGCGGACAGAACGATTACCCCGACCCACCGCATGTAAAACTCGCAAGCAAAAGATACAACAGTCTCAATAAATTCATTGCCGAAACGTTTGTTCCTGAGAGCGAGGAGAATTTACATTAGGCGGCCTTTGGCGGCATGTTGGTAGGGCGACAGTCCGGCCATGTTAAAACGGCGCCAATAACTTATCCCATAAGAAATAGTTCCGCAGATCTTCGAAAATTTAACAATTTCTCGCTAAGACATTACGCAGGGCGGTCGCGCCCTGGTTACGCGCGGATAGTCAGAGATCGCGCACCAGCCGGCGCGCGACGCCGAGCCAGGGCGCATCCACGATCACTGTCTGGCGCGCGCCGCTGGCAAGCGGAAGCAGCAGCAGCCGGTCGGTTTCCAGCCCGATCATCCGCCCGAAGGCGAAGCGGCCGCCGGCACGCGGAACAAGCACGTCACGGTTGAGCGCCTGGCCATAATGGTCCGGCGCGATCCGCGCGCACCAGATCACGTCCCCCGCGCGATAATCGCCCACGCCTTGTTCGACCAGTATCGCCATCTCGTCCTCGTCGGGCTGTGGCGGGGTGGCGGTGAGCATCCGGGCTGGAACATGCGCGCCGTCGCTCGCCAGCAAGGCCGCCACCGGCAGTTGAGCCTTGTCAGGGGTACGCACCAGATCCGCCGCATCCACCGCCAAAGCGCGTGCGATCCGGTTGAGCCAGCCGACGCTGACCGTGCGCGTGCCCGTTTCGAGCCGGCCGATCGTTTGCGCGGTGGTGGGCGGAACGCAGGCTTGCGCAACGTCGAGGAGGGTCAGCCCTTTGGCGTTGCGGACCTCGCGGATGCAGGTGATCATGCGGTGTTCCCTTAACCGATCTGGTGATTTAGAATCGCATGTACGCGCCGGTCTGGCAAGTTCCCGTAAACGCCGTTCAGCCCGTTCTATCCGTCGGGATCCGGAGCCTTTGCATTTCTCCTTGGGCGGATGGTGCGGAGGCGCTTGGACGGCTATCTGCCTGGCGATGGCCCGCATCCGCGCCGATCAACTGCTTGTCGACCGCGGCCTCGTGGAAAGCCGGACGCGTGCGCAGGCCCTGATCCTCGCCGGCTTGGTCTATCTCGGCGACCGGAAGATCGCCAAGGCGGGCGACCAGGTGCCGGCGGACGCCTCGCTCGACATACGCGGGCGCGACCATCCCTGGGTATCGCGCGGCGGGATCAAGCTCGATCATGCGCTTGCTTATTTCGGCTGGGATGTGACGGGCGCGGTTGCGATCGACGTAGGTTCCTCGACCGGGGGCTTCACCGATGTCCTGCTCACGCGCGGCGCGGCGAAGGTCTATGCGGTCGACAGCGGCACCAACCAGCTCGCCTGGAAACTCCGCCAGGACGATCGCGTGGTCGTGCTGGAGAAGACCAACGCGCGCAACCTGACCAGCGCCGAAATTCCCGAGCCGGTGGACCTGATCGTATGCGACGCGAGCTTCATCGGCCTCGCCAAGGTGCTCGACCGGGCGATCAGCTTCGCCAAACCGAAGGCACGCATGGTCACGCTGATCAAGCCGCAGTTCGAGGCGGGGCGGGACGAAGTGGGTAAAGGCGGGGTGGTGCGCGACCCGGCGGTACACGACCGCGTCTGCGCCGAGGCGGGCGCCTGGGCGACCAGCAAAGGATGGCAGGTCATTGGCATCGAGAAGAGCCCGATCACCGGCCCCGAAGGCAATGTCGAATTCCTGCTTGCCGCAATTCATGGAGACCCGGCATGATCCGCAACAGGCCCTGGATCGTCACCGTACCCCTCATCCTCCTGCTGGGCTGGCTGTCCGGGTGGCTGAGCAATTCGGGCTATGGCAACAGCTGGTTCGATGCGCTGGCCAAGCCCGGCTTCATGCCGCCGGGGTGGGCGTTCGGTGTCGCCTGGACGATCCTCTATGTCCTGATGGGCATTGCGGTGGCGCAGGTGATCGCAAGCAAGGCGCTCACCCGAAGGCTGGCGCTGCATATCTTCACTCTGCAGCTGGTGCTCAACCTGATGTGGTCGCCGGTCTTCTTCGGCTTGCACAAGCCGGACATCGCGTTCGTCATCATCGTCGTGCTGGCGATCTTCGTCGCCCTGATGGTCGCCTTGTTCTGGACGATACGCCGATCGGCGGGGCTGCTGATGCTGCCCTATCTGGCATGGCTCCTGTTCGCGACGGCGCTCAATTTCGCAATCGTGCGTTTGAACCCCTGATATTGCCAAATCCGATCGGGCTACCCATGTAGCCGACTAATACACCTAGGGAGTCGGACGATGCAAAGTGACAATCGGTTCTTCGAGGACCTCGCCAAGATGATGAACGGGCTTGCGGGGACGATGGCCGGTGTCGGCCGCGAAGCCGAATCCAATGCGCGCGAGAAGTTCAAGAGCTGGGTCGGCGGCTTCGATTTCGTCAGCCGCGAGGAATTCGAGGCGGTCAAGGCGATGGCGGCGGCCGCGCGCGACGAGGTCGCGGCGCTCAAGGCGGAACTGGCTGCGCAGAAAGATCCGGGCCACGCGCCGACCAGCTATGACGAGGCCTCCGCGGCGACGAAGCCCACCGGCAAGCCGCGCGGGAAGAAGTAATCGCGATATCTATTCGTCATCCCAGCGGAAGCTGGGATCCCAGGAGGCATGGGGCCCTCTCTCCCATGAGACCCCAGCTTTCGCTGCGGTGACGCGGGTGTCCGCGTCGCACTTTGCGGCGGGGACACACCCTGCTAGGCGCTCCCGCCTATGACTCCCCAAGACAAGATCCGTAACTTCTCGATCATCGCGCATATCGATCATGGCAAGTCGACGCTCGCCGATCGCCTCATCCAGCGCACCGGCGGCCTGACCGACCGCGAAATGTCGGCCCAGGTGCTCGACAATATGGATATCGAGAAGGAGCGCGGCATCACGATCAAGGCGCAGACCGTGCGCCTCGACTGGAAGGGCCATGTCCTCAACCTGATGGACACGCCCGGCCATGTCGACTTCGCCTACGAGGTCTCGCGCAGCCTGGCCGCGTGCGAGGGCGCGCTGCTGGTGGTCGATGCCGCGCAGGGCGTCGAGGCACAGACGCTCGCCAACGTCTATCAGTCGATCGAGTATGATCACGAGATCGTGCCGGTCATCAACAAGATCGACCTGCCCGCGGCCGAGCCCGAAAAGGTGCGCCACGAGATCGAGGAAGTGATCGGTCTCGACGCGTCCGAAGCGGTGCTGGCGTCGGCCAAGTCCGGCATCGGCATCGACGAGATACTCGACGCGATCATCGCCAAGATCCCGCCGCCCAAAGGCGACGCCAATGCGCCGCTGAAGGCGATGCTGGTCGACAGCTGGTACGACCCGTATCTCGGCGTGGTCATCCTCGTCCGCGTCATGGAAGGCGTGCTCAGGAAGGGACAGCAGATCGCCTTCATGGCGGGCGGCACCCAGCATCTGGTCGACCGCGTCGGCTGCTTCCGCCCCAAGATCGAGCAATTGACCGATCTGGGCCCCGGCGAGATCGGCTTCATCACCGCGCAGATCAAGGAAATCACCGAGACCCGCGTCGGCGACACGATCACCGACGCCAGGAAGCCCGCGGCGGAGGCGCTGCCGGGCTTCAAGGAAGTCCAGCCGGTCGTGTTCTGCGGCCTGTTCCCGACCGACGCCAACGACTTCGAGAAATTGCGTGACAGCATCTCCAAGCTACGGCTGAACGACGCGAGCTTCAGCTTCGAGATGGAGACGTCGGCGGCGTTGGGCTTCGGCTTCCGCTGCGGCTTCCTCGGCCTGCTCCACCTGGAAATCATCCAGGAGCGGCTGATGCGCGAATATGATCTGGACCTGATCACGACCGCGCCTTCGGTCGTCTATCATATCCATCTGTCGCATTCGAAAACCGAGGATGCGCAGACGATCGAGCTGCACAACCCCGCCGACATGCCCGACCCAAACCGGATCGAGATGATCGAGGAGCCGTGGATCGAGGCGACGATCTACGTGCCCGACGAATATCTTGGTTCGATCCTCAAGCTCTGCCAGGACCGGCGCGGCATCCAGAAGAACCTCACTTATGTCGGCGGCCGCGCCCAACTCACCTATGAGCTGCCGCTCAACGAGGTCGTGTTCGATTTCTACGACCGCCTGAAATCGATCAGCCGCGGTTATGCCAGCTTCGACTATCATCAGATCGGCTATCGCGAGGGCGACCTCGTCAAGATGCAGATCCTGGTCAACGACGAGGCGGTGGATGCGCTCAGCATGATCGTCCACCGCGCCGCGGCCGAAGCGCGCGGGCGCGGCATGTGCGAACGGCTCAAGGATCTGATCCCGCGCCACATGTTCAAGATTCCGATCCAGGCCGCGATCGGCGGCAAGGTCATCGCGCGCGAGACGATCGCCGCGCTCCGCAAGGACGTGACCGCCAAATGCTATGGCGGCGACGCCACCCGCAAGCGCAAGCTCCTCGACAAGCAGAAAGAGGGCAAGAAGCGCATGCGCGAATATGGATCGGTCAGCATCCCGCAGGAGGCGTTTATCGCCGCCTTGAGGATGGGCGAGGAATGAGGAGCGCGAAGTCGGGGCGACAGGGTCAGGCGTCCGGAACGGTGCTGCCCCTAACCTTGAGCTGATAGTCGAGCGAACGGCGGAAGCTGACGCTGCTCTCGGCCTGGCGGTAGTAAGGATCGGTCAGCATATCGACCGCCGCGGCGGCCATCGCCGCCATCGGCTGGTGGATGGTGCTGAGCTGCGGCCAGGCGAGGCGCGAGGTCGGCGCGTCGTCGAATCCGCCGATCGCGAGATCGTCGGGCACGGTCAGGTGATGTTTCATCGCCACCATCAGCACACCCAGCGCCATATCGTCATTGCTCGCGAAAACCGCGGTCGGGCGGTCGGGGGCGGACAGCAGTTTCTCGCCCAGTTCGACGCCCGAGCGGACCGAGAAATCGCCTTCCAGCACGATCTTGGGATCGATCGGCAGATGGGCCGCGATCATCGCCTCGACGAAGCCGGCGAAGCGCTTGCGCGACGCGCTGTGCGCGGGGTCGCCCTTGAGGAACCCGATGCGCTTGTGGCCGCGCGCGATCAGGTGGCGCGTCATCTCGGCGGCGGCGGCCTGGTCGTCCATGCGGACATAGCCCGACCGATCCTCCTCGCCGCTCGGCGAGATGCGGACGTAAGGCAGGTCCGCGGCCTCGATCACCTCCAGCACCTTGGGATCGTCGCACAAAGGCGGGGTCAGCATGACGCCGTCGAGCCGCAGCGTGCCGAGCGTGCCGGCAAGCTCGCGCGCCCAATGCGGGTCGCTGCGATCGATCGGCTCGACCAGCAAATGGTAACTGCGCTCGCGGCAGCGCTTGAGCGCGCCTAATTGTACATCCGCGGCATAGCCCGAACTCGGATCGTCGGTGAGGAAGCCGAGCAGATAGGAGCGCGAGCTCGAAAGGCTGCGTGCAAAGGCGTTGGGGCGGTAATCGAGTTCGCGCACCACGCGCAGCACCTGCTCGCGCTTGTCGGCGCGGACATGCGCTTCGCCATTGATCACGCGCGACACCGTTTTCGGCGAAACCCCCGCGCGTGCCGCCACATCCTTGATGGTTACGACCGTCAAACCGCTGACCCCCGACAAGCCCGCGCGAACGCGGCGATGAACAGATAGCACAAAGCGGGCAGCACCAAAGAGGGCGCTAGCCCAATCCGATCGGCAAGCGCGCCTGTCAGGAGCGGAATCACGGCGCCGCCCACCACCGCCATGCACAACAAAGTGCCGCCGGGCGTGGCGAGCCTGGGATCCTCTGGAAGGGCCAGCACGTAGATAGTGGGATACATGATCGAGTTGCACAGCCCCACCGCCAGTAGCGCGATACCGCCGGCCATGCCCTGGGCTGTCGCGGCAATGAGGGTGAGTAGGGCAGCGCCGATCGCGGCCAGCATCAGCAGCATGGCGGGGCGAATGCGCTTCATTGCATAGGCCCCGGCGAGCCGGCCGACCATCGCACCGCCCCAATAGAGGCTCACCATCCGCGCAGCGCTGACCGGCGCCGCGCCGAATATGTTCGGCATCACCAGATAATTGACCAGCAGTGCCCCGATCGCGACCTCGGCGCCGGCATAGACGAAGATGCCGACCGCGCCCGCCACGAGGCGGCGGTTGCGCAACAGCAGCGACCAGTCGAGCCGCGCTCCCCCCATGTGCGCCTGCGCCGAGCGGTCGAGCAGCGACCGATTCAGGAAGAAAAGGATCGCGAGAGTTGCCAGCAACAGAATCGCGAAGAGGAAGGGCGGGGCGATCTCGATGATCGCGGGCAGACCGGTCGTGGCGGGATTGCCGAGCACATATTGCGCAGCGACCAGCGGGGCGATCACGGTACCGACCGAATTGAACGCCTGGAGCAGGTTGAGCCGATATGCGGCGCCTTCGGCGCTGCCGACCACCGCGACCACCGTATTCGCGGCGATCTGGAGGAAGGTGATGCCCGCCGACAGCGCCAGCAACGAGAAGAGCACCAGCGCATAGCTGTGGAGCCCATGCGCCCACAGGAACAGCATGCAGGAGGCGGCCATCACCGCCAGGCCGGTCGCCGCGGAGCGCATATAGCCGATCGCGATGATCGTGAGTGCGATCGGGATGGCGAACAGCAGATAGCTCATGTGGAAGGCCAGCTGGATCAGCAGCGCGCGTACATAATCGAGCCCATAAACGAGCGTCATGCGCGGCACGAACAGGCTGATGGTCGAGGACAGGAAGCCGCCGATGAAGAAAACGCCGATCGACAGGCGGAACAACCGTGTCGCATCGTCCTGGTGAGTGGTCTCCGTCACAGGTCCGACATTTACCGTGTGGCCAGGCACTTGCAACGGCCGCTCCGTTTAAAGCTGCTTGGATTTGACATCGATGTCGGAATCCTCGAGAAGGAAAGCCGATGGAACCCCCTCGGGTTTATCCTCACCCCCCAGGCTGCTTCGTCAGCCGGGCTTGACGGCTGCCGCACCTCGTGCGGCGGCCGTCCCTTTTTGTCAGCGCTTTGACCGCCCGCAAGACAGCCCATCTGCCCGGCGCCCCACCGGCTGATCGAATAAATACATGGCACCAGTCTGTTAGCGCTAACGCCTGTATCATTGACATCGATGTCTATCATGATAGGCCGCTACCCAAGCAGGGAAACACTGCTTGTCCAAAGGAACGGCGCCTGGGGAAAGTCGCCGTAAAAGGGAGGAAATATGAACGGCTTACGGCTTTCGTCGGCGCTTGGGCGCTCGGCTTCCGCTTTTGCAATCGCCACCTGTCTGCTCGTTCCGGGGGTTGCCCTGGCGCAGACTGCATCGCCCAATCCGGGTGCCGCCGCGACCGGCGCTCAGTCCGCCAACGCAGATGCGGCGGTGTCGCAGGCGGGCGACGAAGTCGTCGTGACCGGCATCCGCGCCTCGCTCGAGCGCTCGATCGCGATCAAGCGTGACTCGACCGGCGTGGTCGACGCGATCTCGTCGGAAGATATCGGCAAATTCCCGGATACCAACCTCGCCGAATCCCTCCAGCGCATCACCGGCGTGTCGATCAACCGCGTCAACGGCGAAGGCGCGACCGTCACTGTCCGCGGCTTCGGTCCGCAATATAACCTGGTGACGCTCAATGGCCGCCAGCTCGCGGCCGCCAATATCACCGTCGTCGGCGGCGACCAGAATGGTGACGGCGCAGGCGGGTTCGACCGTTCCTTCGACTTCTCGAACCTCGCGTCGGAAGGCGTGAAGACGCTTGAGGTCTACAAGACCGGCCGCGCTTCGGTTCCGACCGGCGGCATTGGCGCCACGATCAACGTCGTCAGCCGCAAGCCGCTCGACGCGCGCGAAAGCGGCTTCAACGGGTCGATCGGCGGCAAGGCCGATTATGACCGCAGCACGCGCGACTGCGTCGCTTGCGGCAGCCATGTCACGCCCGAAGTCTCCGGCGTCCTCAGCTGGTCGAACCCCGAGCAGACGTTCGGCGTGTCGATCTTCGGCAGCTACCAGCGGCGCAACTTCTCGGTGCCGTCAGTCGCGAATAACGCCTGGAACATCGTCAAGCTGTCGGACTTCCTCAATACGGGTGGACCGTACATCAACGCGCAAACCAAGCTGAACAATACCCCGACCGACCCCAACACGCTGGTCGGCGTTCCGGACGATTTCCGCTATCATTTCTCGGAAGACCGCCGCACCCGCATCAACGCGCAGGGCTCGGTCCAGTGGAAGCCCACCGATACGCTGACCATCACTGCGGACACGCTGTTCGCGCAGGACAAGCAGAGCGAGCGCCGTTCGGACGAATCCAACTGGTTCAACCGGCCGTTCGACGTCGTGACCTTCAACAGCAATCCCGGCGTCGTGACGACCACCTACCTGCATGAGGTGGAAAATGGATCGACCAAGGATAGCGGCGCTGAGCAGGCCTATCGCGCGCAGAAGGGCCAACTCAAGGATTACGGGCTGAACGCCAAGTGGGATGTCACCGACAATTTCCACATCGTCGCGGACGGCCACGTCAGCATCGCGTCGAGCACGCCGGACAATCCCAACGGCGTGAGTTCGACGGCGGTTGCGATCAGCTCGCCGATCCTGTCGCAATATGGGCTGGATCAGTCGACCGGTTTCCCCCGCGAGACGATCTCAACCAACGATTCGGCCAAGGGCAACAATAACGGCCATTGGGACGTGGGCGATCTCGCGACCCAGCAGAACCGTCAATTCTCGTCCTGGCAGCATCAGAATCTGAAGGAAGGCCGCCTCGATGCCGGCTGGGATCTCGGTGGCGGCAGCCGCTTCGATTTCGGCGGTGACTATCGCGCGTCCAACGTGGACCAGCGTCAGTACAACACCATCCAGACGCTGGGTGACTGGGGTAACGCCAACCCACGCGACGTGAATGTGATCGCTCCGGGCCAGGTTCAGGAGTTCTGTCTGGTCTGCACCTTCCACCACCACGATGCGAAAGCGACCGGCGACGCCCTGATCTCGTGGCGCACGCAGGACGCGACCAAGCTCTACAACACGCTGTTCGACGCCTATAAAGCGATGGGCCACAACATGCGCATCGACGCGAACACCAATAACCGCGTGAAGGAGAATATCTGGGCGGTTTACGGGCAGTTCACATGGAAGGGCGAGGTCGGCGACCACGACGCCACCATGGTCGCAGGCGCGCGCTACGAGCAGACGCGGGTCAATTCCACGTCGCTGCAAACCATCCCGACCGCGGTCGTCTGGCAGGCGGACAACGACTTCACCATCTTCCAGTCGGCGGACCAGCAGCCGGTGGCGGCCAAGGGCCGGTATAACAATCTTCTCCCCTCACTCGACTTCCAGATCGCCATTCGGGAGAATTTGATCGGCCGCTTCTCCTTCTCGAAGACCATCTCGCGTCCGAATTACGGTAATCTCTTCGCCTCCACGACCGCCACGCCCCCGGGCCGACCGACCGTGTTGGGCGGGACGCCGGGCGGCTTCAAGAATGACGCCGACCTGCAGCCGCTGATCTCGGACAATTTCGATCTGTCGCTGGAATGGTACTTCAAGCCGGGCAGCTATCTGTCGGGCGGCTTCTTCGAGAAGAGGGTGCACAATTTCATCGGCAACAGTCTGGTCAATCAGAACCTGTTCGGCCTGCGGGATCCGACCTCGGGCCAGCCCGGCACGCGCTCGGGCACGGCCAAGACCGCGCTGCAAAGCATGGGCTATGACCTGAGCGACGTGAACCTGTTCACGCTCACCGCGCTGATGCAGCAACACGGAGGCAACCTTGCCGCTGCACAGAGCGAGTTCAATGCGAACTACGACACGACCAATCGCGCCCTGAAGCAGTCGTTTGTCGACTCGGTGCTTGCCGCTGTGGACATCCTGCCCGACGCGAGCGATCCGCTGATGCAGTTCCAGGTCAATACGCCGATCAACAACAAGGATGCCAAGATCTGGGGCTTCGAACTTGCCGGTGAATATTTCTTCGGCAATTCGGGTATCGGTGTCGCGGGCAGCTATACGTTGGTCCGCGGCGACGTCGGGGCCAATGTGACTGCGGACCCCAGCGCCAACCAGTTCGCGCTGGTGGGTCTGAGCGACACGTTCAACGTGACGGCCATCTACGACAAGCACGGCATCTCGGCGCGCCTGGCGTATAATTACCGCAAGAAGTTCCTGTCGGACCTGAACCGCGGCGGCAGCCACAATCCGGTGTTCACAGCCCCCTACGGCCAGCTCGACCTGAACGTGAGCTACGACATCACGCCGAAGATCTCGGTGTCGTTCGAAGGCATCAACCTGACCGAGGAAGGTATCCGCACCTATGGTCGCGACAAGGTCGAGACCTTCTTCATGCAGGAAGGTTCGGCACGCTTCCTGTTGGGTGCCCGCTACAAGTTCTGATCCTCCGGATCCGGGCGCGAAAGGGGAGGGCCGCTGGCGACAGCGGCCCTTTTCTTTGGTCCGCGACCAGCCAACGGGGGTATTCTGTGGCAAGCGGACTGGACAAAAGGACCACTTTGAGCAACGATTTGCCGCCAGCCTGAGGGCGCGGCTTTGGGGGTGTTATGAATATCCGGATGTTCCTGGCCGGCGGCGCGGTTGCGGCCGCGCTCGCGGCAGGTGCCTGTCACAAGACCGACGAGGCCGCGACCAACGAGGTCAACGCCGCGAGCGAGCTGTCAAATATGGCGGATACAAACGCCAATGACGAAATGATGAACGAGGATAGCGGTAACCAGTCCATCATCAACGCGGGCTGAGACCGAGCGGGTTTGGTTCCGCCAGCCGCGTGCATGCCCTTTTCACGACCGAGTGCGGATCGATCGCGCACTTATTTGCCCATGGGTTCGATATGTCGGATTGTCGTTTTGGATAGCGCTATCATCGTAATAAGGACGGAATGGTCCTTTCGGCGGGTAGGGCGATTCTGGAACCGCTTTCCAGCCGGAACGACGCCCGCACGGCCGCCGTTGACCCTCGTCGGCTAGCGGCGGCGGATCGAGATAGCGTCGAATCAGATGGTTTCCTCCCCGGATATTCCGACCCTGCGTCTGTGCAGCCTGCTGGAGAGCGCCGCTTATGCGGCAATCTTCATCACCTTTTGGGCACGCCGCCGCGATCAGACCTATTTGCTGCATTGGGGGCTGAGTTCGGTCCTGTATGCGCTGGCGCTGTTCGGCTTCGAATTCAGGCCCGGCGCCTCCACGCCCTCGGCCTTGTCCAGCGCGCTCGATTATGGCCTGGTGGCCTTGGCGGACTTCCTGCTCGTCACGGGCATGCGGATTTTCGACGGTAAGCCCGCCTTTCGGCAATGGATGGCGGCGCCGATCGTTGGAACCGCGCTGGTGGTTGCACTGCCGATAGCGTTCATGCCCGGCCATGCGGGTCTGGTGTTGAGCCATGTGCTGGGCTCAGTCGCGCTTGGGGCCTGCATGGTCATCTGCGCGGTCGCAATCCTCCGCAGCGACGAGGACATTGCGGCGCCTCGCCGGATCGTGGGGATCGCTATGCTGGCCTACGGGCCGGGCTATATCGTGTCGATCTGCATCGAATTGTGGGGCTCGTTCGGCTCGACCAGGCTCGATCTGCTGCCGATGTTGCAGGACCAGATCCTGCTCGGCGTGCTCAACCTCGGTCTGCTTGCGACGCCGTGGGAGCGCGCGCTGCGCGAGCTTAAGGAATCGGTGCTGCGCGATGCGCTGACTGGTGCCTGGAACCGCGCCGCTCTCAAACAGCATGACGCGGAACTCGCACGCCCCGCCACCAGTCTGTTCCTGATCGACATCGATCATTTCAAGACGATCAACGACACGCACGGCCATGCCGCGGGCGATGCGGTGCTGATCGCATTGTCCGGCCACGTCCAGGCGCTCGTTGCCGAACGGGGCGGCATGTTCGTGCGGCTGGGTGGCGATGAGTTCGTGTTGGCGGCGCCGACCACAGACGATCGGGATGCGAGCGCGCTCGCAGAGCGGATTCGGGCGATCCCGGACCCGGTTTCGACCGGCCTGCCGGTTTTCTCGCTCAGCATCGGCCTGTCGCGCGTCCATGCCGACGAGAAGGGCCTGTCGCAGGCCATGGCCCGCGCCGACCTCTCCCTCTACCGCGCCAAGGCTGGCGGACGCGATCAGGTCGCAGCTGCCTGATCCACGGCGTCAGAAGTCGGGCTTGATTGGCGGCCCCAGCCGACGACGTCATGACCATGCCGTTGCAATGCCTCGGCGACCGCCCGGCCGATAAAGCCATAGCCGCCGACGACAAGGACCCGCATCGATCAGTCGAACAGGCTCGAAACCGAGCTTTCGTCGGAAATGCGCTTGATCGCTTCGGCGAGCAAAGGCGCGATCGGCAGCAGGCGGATCTTCCTGGCGTCGAGCACGGGCTGTAGCGGCTGGATCGAATCGGTGATCACCAGTTCGGACAGCTGCGATCCTTCGACGCGCGCGACCGCGCCGCCCGACAGCACGCCATGGGTGACATAGGCCACCACATCCTCCGCGCCCGCCTCGCGCAGGGCAGCGGCGGCATTGCAGAGCGTGCCGGCCGAATCGACGATATCGTCGACCAGGATGCAGAAGCGACCCTCGACGTCGCCGATGATGTTCATCACCTCGGATTCGCCGGGCTTTTCGCGGCGCTTGTCGACGATTGCGAGCGGGCAATTGTTGAGGCGCTTGGACAGGCTGCGCGCGCGCACCACGCCGCCCACGTCCGGCGACACGACCATCAGATTCTTCTTGCCGAAGCGGGCCGTGATGTCCGCCGATATGACCGGTGCGGCATAGAGATTGTCGGTCGGAATATCGAAGAAGCCCTGGATCTGGCCCGCGTGAAGGTCGACCGAGAGGACGCGGTCTGCACCGGCGACCGTGATCAGGTTGGCAACCAATTTGGCCGAGATGGGCGTCCGTGGGCCGGGCTTACGATCCTGCCGGGCATAGCCGAAATAGGGAACGACCGCGGTGATGCGCTTGGCCGACGCACGGCGCAGCGCGTCGATGCAGATCAGGAGCTCCATCAGATTGTCGTTGGTCGGGTAGCCGGTCGACTGGAGCACGAACACATCCTCGCCCCGGACATTTTCGTGGATTTCGACGAACACTTCCTCGTCCGCGAAACGGCGGACCGAGGCGTCGGTGAGACCGATCTCAAGATAGTCGGCGATCGCCTTGGCGAGTACGCGGTTGGCGTTGCCGGTCATCAACTTCATGGGCTGGCTCTCTTCCCTCTTCCCGCGATGCTCCCCCTAGCGGTGCGGCCGCATGCGGGGAAGAGGGGAGAAGAGAAGCTCTCAGGGCCAGAGCGCGAGAACCCCACCCATCAGCAGGAACTGGAGCAGATGATAGCCCGAATTGATCAGCCAGAATGTCAGGCTCCGCTGCTCGTACAGATATTGGATCGCGAGGCCGGTGGCGATTAAGCCGACCGCCACTTCGGCGCCCATCACCAACCCATGGTGCAGCGACGGATGCGGCCCCACGATCATCGCGAAGACAATCGCCGCGACCAGTGCAGGAATGAGGCCGATCGCCACCTTGATGCCGACTCCTTCCGGCTTTGCATTCAAATCGACGCCGAGTTCGCGAGCCCATGGCTTGAGAAATCCGATCGGCGAATACCAGAGCGCGCCTGGGAAATAGCCGACAAGCGCGGCGACGATCACTGCGGCCCAGTTCAGATGTTCCAGATTTTCCATCATCCCCTCCATTGCCAATTCGCACTTTATCACGTTCCGGACGCGTAATCATCTCCATGCGGATTCGGCGCTTGGCGCGATCCGCCATCTCTGGCAGCAAGGCCGCGATCGGGGAGTGAGCATGGCGACCATAACCGCGAACGTCTGGAGCTATCCGCGCCGGGTGCGCGATCCGCTGCTGGCGGCGGCGGGACTGCTCATGCTGCTGCTGGGCATGGCGTTCGGCCGGCATGCGGCCCAGCCCTCGGTGGCGCTGTCGCCCTGGCTGATCGTCCACCTTTCCGCGGTCATACCCGCGCTTCCGATCGGCGCGGTCATGCTGCTGCGGCGCAAGGGGGATCGGGTCCATCGCCTGATCGGCCGCATCTGGGCGGCGCTGATGATCGTCGCCGCCATCGCCAGTTTCGGCATCCATCAGGTCACGGGCCATCTCAGCCCGATCCACATCCTGTCCGTGATCACGCTGGTCGCGCTTCCCCGCGCCATCTGGCACGCCCGGCATGGCCAGATCGAGCGGCACCGGCGGACGATGACGATACTCTATGCGAGCCTGGTCATCGCGGGTTATTTCACGCTGATCCCCACGCGCCTGCTGGGGCATTTCCTGTTCGGATAGGGACCCGTCCAGGCGCGTCGTGGAAGCACGCCTCACGCTTCCACTGAGGACGATCAGGCTCTAGGGCCGTGCGATGGCTTCCGTGGTTACCCGTTTCGCGCCGTCTCCGACGGGTCGGCTGCATGTCGGCAATATCCGTACCGCACTCCACAATATGCTGTGGGCGCGTAAACATGGCGGCCGCTTCCTGCTCCGGCTCGACGATACCGATCTGGCGCGCTCGACCCCCGCCTTTGCCGATGCGATCCATGTCGATCTCGACTGGCTCGATCTCTCCCCCGATCATTGGGTGCGGCAGTCGGATCGGTTCGCGCTCTACGAAGCCCGCTTCGAGGAATTGCGCGCGGCGGGGCGGGTCTATCCGGCTTATGAAAGCGCCGACGAGCTCGACCTCAAGCGCAAGGTGCTTGCCGGGCGCGGCCTGCCGCCGATCTACGACCGCGCGGCACTTGCGCTGACCGACGCCGATCGTGCCCGGTTCGAGGCTGAGGGCATCCGGCCGCATTGGCGCTTCAAGCTCGATCATGATGCGATGATCGCGTGGGACGACCTGATCCGCGGTCCCCAGCATCTCGATCCCAGGCTGCAGTCCGATCCGGTGATCCGCCGCGCCGACGGCAGCTGGCTCTATATGCTGCCGAGTGTGATCGACGATATCGACATGGGCGTGACGCACATCGTGCGCGGCGAGGACCATGTCACCAATGCCGGGCTGCAGCTGCAGATGTTCGTGGCCCTGGGCGCGCCGGCGCCGGCCTTCGCCCACGAGGCGCTGCTAGTTGGCAGCGAGGGTAAATTGTCGAAGCGGCTGGGGTCGCTCGGCGCCGATGCTTTCCGCGAGGACGGAATCGAGCCGCTCGCACTCAACGCCCTGCTCGCGCGGATCGGCACGAGCGATCCGGTCGAGGCGGTGGCAGACATGGCGCCGCTGATTGCCGGCATCGATTTCGCTCGCTTCGGCCGCGCGCCCGCGCGCTTCGATCTCGATGAATTGCGCGGCGTGAATGCACGCACGATCCATCTGATGGATTTCGACGCGGTGCGCGCACGTCTGCCGGACGCGATGAGCGAGGCTTTATGGCTTGCGGTTCGGCCCAATATCGAGCGGGTCGATGAGGCTGCCGCCTGGCTGCAGGTAACCGACCATGATCTGGATCCGCCCGTGATCGATCCGGTCGATCGCGACTATCTGGTCGCGGCAGCCGAAATGGTGGGAGCCATGTCGTGGGACGAAGATCCCTGGCATGCGCTGACCGGCGCGCTCAAGGACCAAACGGGTCGCAAGGGACGCGCCTTGTTCCTGCCGCTGCGGGTCGCGCTGACCGGACAGGAACATGGGCCGGACATGAAGGCGTTGCTGCCGCTGATCGGCCGTGAGCGCTCGGTGAAGCGGCTCAGAGCTGCGGCTGCGGTCTGAGACTGGCAACCGGACGAGCAAGGCCCTATCTTCGCGCCATGAGGATTTTTCTCCGTCCCGCCCGGCCCAAGGTCCTGATCGAGGACATCAAGCGCCTCTGGAACGGCAGCACCAGCCGCTACAAGCTCGTCTTCGGTGCGCTGTCGCTTGGGATCACGTCGATGATCGTGACCGGCTTCATCCTGCAAACGCGCTGGGACGCGATGCCCAAGGGGCCGCAGCTGATCTATGCGGAGGATTTCCCTGCCAATCGCACCGACGACCAGATCAAGCGTGATCAGTGGGCCGATGCGCGCGTGCGGCGGGCGGCGGCGGACGAGCGGCGGCGCCAGTGGAAGAAGGTCCAGGACGCGCTGTCGAAGTACGGCTTTTGAACGCGGACGATAGCCGTTTCATGGCCGCAGCGCTCGCGCTTGCCGAGCGTGGGCGGGGGCGGACCGCACCCAATCCCAATGTCGGCTGCCTGATCGTGAAGGGCGGGCGCGTGGTCGGGCGAGGCTGGACCCAGCCGGGTGGGCGCCCGCATGCCGAGGCGATGGCGCTGGCGGAAGCGGGCGCGGCAGGCCGGGGCGCGACGGTCTATGTGACGCTCGAGCCCTGCGCGCATGCGGGCCCGCGTGGGCCGGCTTGCTCGGACCTGCTGGTGGCGGCCGGGCCTGCGCGGGTGGTCGCCGCGCTCACCGATCCGGACAAGCGTACAGCGGGCGAAGGTTTCGCCAGGCTTCGGGCAGCAGGGATCGCGGTCGCCGAAGGCGTGCTGGCGGCGGATGCTCAACGCTGCATGGCGGGTTTCTTGACGCGGCAGGCGCTTGGCCGGCCGCATGTCACGCTCAAGCTGGCCTTGTCGCTCGACGGGATGATCGCGCGCGCCGATGGCGAAAGCCAGTGGATCACGAGCGCGGCAGCGCGGGCGCACGTCCATCTCCAACGCAGCCGGCATGAGGCGATCCTGGTAGGACGCGGTACGTGGGACGCCGACAGGCCGCGACTCGACGTGCGGCTGCCGGGGTTGGAGGAACGGTCGCCGATCCGCGTGATCCTTGGATCGTCCTCGCTCGAAAGCCAGGAAGCCCGGACGATCCGTTCGCCCGGCGCGATCGCGACGCTGGAAGGCGTCGACCATCTCCTGATCGAGGGCGGGGCACAGACCGCCTCAGCCGTTCTCGCCGAAGGGCTGGTCGATCGTCTCCTGCTCTATCGCGCGCCGATCCTGATCGGGGCGGGCAGGCCTGCGCTGGGCGATATCGGACTTGCTTCGCTGGCCGACGCACATGGCCGCTGGCGGCTGACCGACAGCCGGACGCTTGGCATCGACCGGCTCGAAGTCTACGAGCGCGCCTAATGTTTACGGGGATCATCACTGATGTGGGCCGGATCACCGGAGTCGAGCATCGCGGGGACCTGCGCCTGCGCATCGGCACCGCCTATGACACGGCCAGCATCGACATGGGGGCCTCGATCGCCTGTTCGGGCGTATGCCTGACCGTGGTCGACAAGGGCGCCGACTGGTTCGCGGTCGAGGTTTCGGCCGAGACGCTCTCGCGCACGGCAGGCGACTGGAGCGAGGGCACGCCGCTCAACCTCGAACGCGCGTTGCGCGTCGGCGACGAATTGGGCGGGCATATCGTCACCGGCCATGTCGATGGCGTCGGCATTGTCAGCGAGGTCACGCCGGAGGGCGATAGCACGCGGATCGTGATCGAGGCGCCGGCGGCGCTCGCGCCCTATATCGCGGCCAAGGGTTCGGTCGCGCTCGACGGCATTTCGCTGACCGTGAACGAAGTGTCGGATCTGCCGGACGGGAAGGTGCGCTTCGGCCTCAACGTCATCCCCCACACGCAGCAGATGACGACGTGGGGCGAGGTCGCGCCGGGCCGCGCGGTCAATATCGAGATCGACGTGCTCGCGCGCTATCTCGGCCGGATGGAGCAATTGCGTCGTGTCGTCTAATCCGCAGGTTTCGCGGCTGCGCCATGCCTTCCTTTCGACCCCCGAGGAGGTGATCGAGGAAGCGCGCAACGGCCGCATGTTCATCCTGGTCGATGACGAGGATCGCGAAAATGAGGGCGACCTTATCATCCCTGCGCAGATGGCGACGCCGGATGCCATCAACTTCATGGCGACGCACGGCCGCGGGCTGATCTGTCTGGCGATGAACAAGGTGCGGGTCGACCAGCTCGGCCTGCCGCTGATGAGCCGCCATAACGGCACGCGCCACGAGACCGCCTTCACCGTCTCGATCGAGGCCAAGACCGGCGTCACGACCGGCATTTCCGCCGCCGACCGCGCGCGTACGATCGCGGTCGCGATCGATGCGTCGAACGGCGCCGATGCGATCGTGTCGCCGGGCCATGTCTTCCCGCTGGTTGCACGCGAAGGCGGCGTGCTGGTGCGCGCCGGCCATACGGAGGCCGCGGTCGACGTCGCGCGGCTTGCCGGGCTCAATCCGTCGGGCGTGATCTGCGAGATCATGAACGATGACGGCACGATGTCGCGGCTCGACGATCTGGTCGCGTTCGCGCAGCGCCACAATCTCAAGATCGGCACGATTCGCGATCTGATCGCCTATCGCCGCCGGCACGATCATCTCGTCGAAAAGCGCGCCGAGACGCATTTTTCCAGCCGCTGGGGCGGCGATTGGACCGCAATTTCCTATTACAACAAGGCGACCGGCGACGAGCAGATCGCTCTCGTCAAGGGCAAGGTCGATCCGGACAAGCCGACCCTAGTGCGCATGCACGCGCAGGCGCTGTTCGCTGACATGTTCGGCGAGGTTTCCAAGCGCGGCGGCCTGCTCGAAGGCGCGATGAAGATTATCGGCGAGGAAGGCGCGGGCGTGATCGTCGTGCTCAATAAGCCGATGATCGGCGGCCAGCTTTCCCGGGTAGTCGAGGCTCAGGCCGGCAAGCGCGAGGGCGGGATGGATCCGGAGGAATTGCGCGATTACGGGGTCGGCGCGCAAATCCTGACCGAGCTTGGGGTGCAGGACATGATCTTGCTTACCAACTCGCATCATACGCTGGTGGCACTCGACGGCTATGGCCTGTCGATCGTGGGCGAACGGCCGATCCCTGGCTGCGGAGAGAATTGATGGCGCGCTTCCTGATCGTCGAGGCGCGTTTCTATGCGCATCTGAACGACCTGCTGCTGCAGGGCGTGCGGAGTGCGCTGGAGGAGGCCGGCCATAGCCATGAGACGATCACCGTACCTGGCGCGCTTGAAATCCCGGCGGCGGTGGCGATGGCGGCGGAGACCGGCCAATATGACGGCTTCGTCGCCTTGGGCGTGGTGATCCGCGGCGAAACCTATCATTTCGAAGTGGTCTCGAACGAGAGCGCGCGTGGGCTGATGGCGCTGACGCTCGACGGTATCCCGATCGGCAATGGCATCCTTACCGTCGAGAATGAAGCGCAGGCATTGACCCGCGCCAAGCCGGACGAGAAGAACAAGGGTGGCGAAGCGGCCAAGGCGGCGATCGCCATGCTCGAGCTGAAGTCGCGTTTCGCCTGACGCGCAGGGCGTGTTTCTGATGGCCTTCGTCATCCCCCGCGCAGGCGGGGATCCATTGGCCTAAAGCGGAACCTGGACCTCAAACAGCTCTGCGACCGCTTTTCTGTCGCTTGAAAGCCGTTCGCGCAGGCGGGGCAGCCCATCGAGACAGGTGGCCCGATATTCCTGCCAATGGTCGATCTGCGATATGGAGGCCCATTTCATGACATGTTCGCGCAGTTTCGGGCCGATCGGATGCGCCTTCAGGGCCGACACCTCGTGTCCGCGGTGGGGCTGATGCCGCAGGGCGGCTTCGAGGACGCTGTTATGCAGATATAATTCATATTCCTGCACGGCGCGGCAGAACTGCCATCGTGCCTGTGCGAGACCGTCTACGGCCGGGTCATTGTGCGCGAGCATGGCTTCGGTCTGATCAATCAGCGCGACAATGCGGTCCTGGAGCCGGATAAATTGTTCGAGCATGCGCGCGCCTCCCTGACGGCGGATAGCCTGATGGAGGTTAATGAGTGGTCTTTAAGAATTGGGGTCGAGTGCGGAGCCGACTTAGGCTGCGAGGTCGCCAAGGGCGCCATCGCCGTGCCGGAATTGAAGTGGCGTTTCGCCGTAACAACTGGGGACGGCCCTTTTTCGTCCCCCCGGACTAGATCCGGGGTCCCGCTGCCTTTCTCGAGGGGAAGCGGAAGAAGAAGCGGGATCCCTGATCAAGTCCGGGATGACGGCCGTGTAGGGGGCGCCTCTTGCCTTTTCGTCACCCTGAACTCGTTTCAGGATCCTCCCGAGGCTTGGCCGCAACCTCCCGGTGGATGCTGAAACAAGTCCGGCATGACTGTGGGGAGGTGGGTAGCACACGCTCCTGCGGCCCCGGCCTGCGCCGGGGCGACGGATTTTAGGCGTGCGGGATTATGGCTTGGGTGCAAGCGAGTGTGACCGGCGCGGTTCCGCACACCTCTTCGGCCGCGGGGAGGCTGCATGCTGACTTTG